>Ga0172379_10000684_pt1 | contig 81263 bp, 86 predicted proteins | sample GrowelOW334metaG_FD_119756 | JGI IMG/M metagenome (GOLD analysis project Ga0172379, IMG submission 119756) | Groundwater microbial communities from an aquifer near a municipal landfill in Southern Ontario, Canada - Groundwater well OW334 metaG | ecosystem: Environmental > Aquatic > Deep... | reverse complement strand
TTCCGCCACCGCCCGCCGAGACCGCGCGATTTCGCGTCCGGTTCTTTCGGAAAAGAAACCGGACTGCCAAGACTGAAAAATTTTCTTTTCATTTTTGATTTAAAATCGGCCGCCCATAAAAAATCCGAAAAGTAGAGAAAATTTTTCGAGTGTTGGCACGCAAGTTCTCGTGGGAGAGAACTTGCGGCGAAATCGCGCGCGTAGGCGGCAGGGCTAAAGTTTTTCGAAAAAGGTTCGAGCATGGTCAAAGATTGCGCACATAAAAAATCCCCCGCTATAGCGGGGGATTTTTGCGTTTATTTTGACAGAGATATCAGTTTCCGCTGCTCATATCATTCACTCTGAATATATCCTTCTGATCTTCTGTTTTTTTATTATAATTATCCCCCCGCGAGTTATAATTTTTTAGCGCCTCGTTAAATTTATCTTTATCAAAATCTACTCCCTTTCCTTTTTCCTCCCGATATTCTTTTTTCTTTTCTTCATTCCACTCCGGATGATAAATATAGTTGTACCATAGATAAACACCATAACCGGACAGGGCAAAAATCAGGATAAACAGAATCCAGCCGGCTTTTTTTTCCAAAAAATCAAAACAGACTTTTCTGACATTTCTCCATCTGAAAATATTTTTTATTTTTTCCCGGTTTATTGTCATTTTTTCGTATAAACTACAACATTTACAACACTGTGTAAAATATTTTTTTCTTTCTTTTCGGCCGTACTTTCAGCGCTACTCGTTACCGGCGTCGGGCTAAAAACTCCGAATTCCTGGTTATTTTTGACGTTTGCGGAATTTTCCGTCGCCTCTTTTTCCGTTTTGGATTCCAGGGATATTATATTTATGTAATTTCTGGTATTTTCCAGTTTTTCAAGAAAACTGATAAGCCCGCCGTAATCTCCTTTCAAATCGATTTGTATGGATATATAGCTGTCATAGGACAATGATTCCTGTATTGTTTTTTCCGCATTATCTTTTTTAGCCGGCGCGGGCTTTTTGACATCTTTCTTGTCTCCCGCTTCTTCCACTTTAAAAGAAATGGCATTCCCCGTTTCCTGGGCGATATTTTCCATTTTTTTTATAAAATCAACCCCCTCTTCGCGGCTAAGCAATACTTCCAGCGCCTTACTGTTTTCCTGGGAATATTTATGATCTTCCTCCATTTTTGAAATCGCGCTGACTCTGGAGCTTTCAATTTCCCGATCCAAAATTTGACTTTGGATCTTGTCGGATTTATCCTCAATTTCTTTCTTTATGGAAAAAACAGCAAAGTACAAAAGAAAACCGGCAGCAACAACGTAGGCAAAAGCGACTATTTTTATTTTATGTTTTTTCCAGATGTTTTTCATTTTTTTATTCAGCGTAAAGACGAAGGCAATCTTTGTCTATTTTTAAATCCATTTGAAAGCTGATGTCTTCTTTGGAAACAAGATTGGAAAGAGGAAGATTAACATTGGAAAAGCACTTTTCCCCAGCCAATTTATCCTTGTATTTCATAAGGGCATCCCGATCATTGGCTTTCCCGGCCAACAATACAGAATAATCCTTAGTAGCTAAATTAGTTATCGTTATGCCGTCAGATAAATCATTACTTAAAAGCGTGAAAAGATTTGTCCAATAAAGCTGATCCTTTTCCAGGGTCAGCGATTGACCAGCCATAGAATTGGTTTCTTTGAATTCATCATCGAAATTTTTTATCCTGCTTAATTGTTCAGTATTTCCGGACATTTTTTGAGATATCAACACGGAATTCAATTCCGTTTTCAAAACACTGATCAACCCGAAAAGGAAGGAATAAAACAGGATAAAAATCGACAAGATAACCAGCCCCAGTCGAATGACAAGTTTGAACCGATTGGCTTTGGCTATTTCTTCTTTCCTGTAATCAGGCAGAAGATTTATCTTAATTTCCATAATCGATTTTTTTTAAAGCCAGTCCGACGGCGGTGGAATAACCCAAAGAATTATTCCGATCAATTGTCGGTAAATTATCGCCAAAATTCAAATTTATCCAGGGATCTCCGATTATTATATCGCGAGTCAGTCTGGATGCCAGATACGGAACAATCCCCCTGAGATTAGCGCCGCTTCCGCAAAGGATAATCCGCCGGATATCTCCTGATTCCTTGGACATACTTTTATAGAAATCTGTTGTTTTTTCAATTTCCATTGCCAAGCTTTCCAGAAGCGGCTTTACCACACTAAAAACAGAACTGTCTTCCAGGGAAAATTCTATTCCCTGGCCGGATTTAAGTTTTTCCGCTTCTTCTCTGGAAATATTCATTTTTCCCACAATAATCTCTAATATCGCTTCGGAGGAAAAGGGAATGCTGGATGTAAAACAGGGGGTTGTTCCCTCAACAATAATAAGACTGGTCTTTTTTGTGCCCATATCAACAATCATGGAAATATCCTCATCTTTTATTTCTTTAGCAATAAGACTCCTGGCGCAGGCGATCGATTCTACCTCCAACCCATAAACTTCAAGTCCGGCCGCGCTCAAAACAGAGACGGTGTCGTCGACGATTTCTTTGGAAACTGCCACTGTCAGCACTTCCTGTTTTCCTTCTTTTTCTTTTAAAAATTGCCAGTCGAAATATACCTGATCGCTCGTCAGCGGAATATTGGCTTCCAGCTCCCACTTCACCGCCTCATGAGCTTCTTCCTCGCTTACTTTGGGAATATTTATTATGCGCAGGAAGGCTTTTGATTCCGGCAAAGAACAAATCACTTTTTTGGTGCTTATTTTTTTAGGATCGGCATTTTTTACGGCTTTTTTTATAATTTCCGCCACTTTTTCTTTTTCCAGTATTCGCCCGTCATCAATCATTCCGGCTGGAATATTATCCATAGAGAAAGACCTGATCCTGTCTGTGCTGCCATTTTTTTCCAATTCTAAAATTCTAACTCTTATGTCGCTTATATCGACAGCAATAAACTTGTTTTCAAAACTTATTATTTTTTTATTTAAAAAACCCATGTTGTTATTATAGCTCTTCCCAAAGATCTATGGAATACTCCGCACCGGTGGGAAAATACGGAGGAGGACAATAAAGCAAGTTATTGTCGAAATTATAGAATCTAACGGCAAAGCCGCTGTTACCGTGCTGGAAATATGGTTGCAAAAAAGAAGCGATCGCTCCGTTAAATGTCAGGCTGGTTTTTCCGGAAAATCCGTTATCATTTATCCCGACCATACCGCCTTGAGCCAGGAGAGCGGCATCAACAGTAAAATTACTCGGGCAATCATCAAGCACCAGCACATTTCTTTGCGCGACCAGACCAAGTTTATTGCTGCAATCATAACTGGCATAGCGCAAATTGTTATTACTCGTTCCGATATAAACATCTTTCCCGCCGCCGGTTCCTGAAAGATTGGCCGCCACAATAGTCATCCGTTTATTATTAACCGTTCCTTCCACCCAGGCATTATTTTCCACAAAAATTACTCCGTCATTAACAATGGAATAGTTGGACAAACATTCGCCGCTGCAAGTATCACAAGTGCCGCTACCGCTGGTTTTTTGATAATCCTTAATTGACCGCGTATTTTTATTAGCAGAATCCACCGTGCACACATCATAAGTTCCATTGCTTTTGATAATAATTCTCCGACCAAGTCCGCTCGAATCGAAATACCGACCGTGTCCGTTTTGCGCCTGTGTTTTCATATTAGACAGGTCGGTCATCACTCCCGAGAAACTGACTTCGGGCACTGGAAATTCCCGCCCACCCATAAAAATATTCGGCCTGTCCGGAACGGTGCCGTCCGGCCAGGGATAGGTTGGAGCGTCTGGATCGGCCGGGTTGACTGTGGTATGAACGCCAAATTGTTTCTTGCTTCCACCCCAGGTATCGTCATTAAATGACGCCGGCAAAGCGCTGACCGTATTGTGCGCGATTCCGTCAAAACGGATGCCAACATTAGAATGAACTTTCCCCCATACTTCCGACTGATTGCCAAAATTCATAAAACTGTTGGACAGAAAAATATACTCGCTCCATGACGGTTTCCTGAAACGAACTTTCACTCTTCTTTTTACATCTGGCATCTTATAGGTATGCCCTTCGGCAGTCACCGTAACGATGGTTGATCCGGCGCTGGGCGGATCAACAGAAATTGCGTATTGCCCGATGCCTTCATAATCCTGAACATAAGTCGATCCCACACCTATCGTATCGCTTGATTGCCAAAAATCCTGAATCTGCTGGGCGGTTTTCCCCGAAGTCTTATGCGCCAGATACCAGCGATAATAATAGACTCCTGCCTCAGCCGTCTGAAAAGATTTTTCTTTTTCTGCCCGATTATAACTGAATTTCAGCTGACCGACGATGTAATTGATCATGGAAACTAAGATGATAAGAACCACGGTCATTATCACCAACGCGTAAACCAGAGCCGATCCTTTTTTATTTTTTTCTTTTTTCAATTTCATTTTGATTATCTAAGCGAGGATACTTTTTATTTTTTGCATGGTTCCGCACTTTGGTGTCTATATCAATTGTTCGGCGGAACCCACCGCAAAAAATAAAAAGTATCCGAGCGACTATTTTATGCGGTCATAATCGTTCAGGTTTCTCATTTCTATGAACGATTGCATTTCGATATTATCCGGAGCCCGATTAGGATCAATATTAATTTTGAGATGAATTTTTATAATTCTGATATTAGCTACCGTCGCTGGTGTGTCGAGAGGCAAACTGACTGTTTCATCTCCGGCAAAGTCTTTCCCGAAATAGTAAAAAATTGGCTCGCTGGCGGTATTGACGATACTGCTGGCGATAGAAAATGTCTGTTGATCGCCCGACGGATATGTTTTGGGCATCGTTGATCCGGGAACTGTCACGCCCATATATATATTTTGTCCATTCTTATAGAAATGAAGTCTTTCAGTGATCCCGTCTTTGTTATAATCAGAATAAAGAATCAGATCATTATCATCAGCCGATTTTACCGGATAAGCGCCACTGTCTGCTTGTCTTGCCCCCCTTATAAAGCCTCCTATCTTATTGACGCCCTGGGAAACCATAAGGGACGACCGTCCCATTTCCAAAGTATAGGAATTAGTTTTTAGAGCATTGGAAAAAAGAAGAGTAAATCCTTCCATTCCAATAAGAAGAATGGTGATTGCCACCATTAGCTCGATAAGGGTCATTCCTTGCCTCCCATATTTTTTTTTATTTTTTATTTTCATTACGGATTTGGTTCAAGAGTTACTGATTCCACTTTTAGCTCATCAGTATTCACGGTAATTGTAGAACTTTTATCTTTGAATTTATCGGCAGTAATTTTGTATGTATAGTCACCGGCTATAAATGGGTCAGCTGATATTGGAAAAAATGCCGACCCGTCAGCGTTGGCGGTTTGTTCGGCGCTATACCCGGACGTATTAGTAAGCACTACTTTCGCGCCAGCTACAGGTTGCATTTCTTCTGATACATTTTTTAGCGCGCGAACCAAAAGCGAAGTGAAATTTTTGCTGGCCAGTTTTATCTTAAACTCAATTGGCGCGTTAGAAGAAAGATAAAACGGAGATATCGGATCAGTACCGATTATTTCATAATTATCGAGTGCAGAGGAACTGACAACAGCTTTATATGTGCCCGGGCTGGCTGGACCGAAATCTTTTTCTCCGCCTGAACCGGTGCTGGTGGTGGTTTTCATATTATATACGGGAGTATAGGGAGGCGTTATCCCGGTTCCAATCATTTTTCCTCCTTCGATGTCAAAGCCGATATCGCTGACAGCCGCGTCCAGATAGTCGACTGATTTCACCTTGAGATTAGAAAGCTTATTCTGGACAATGTTGGCTACATTTATTGATCCAATCGCCACTGAGGCATGGGTGTTAACAGGATTATATGGGCTATCCGGATAAGGCGGCATAGTAGCTACTGTTTCATAATCGCTTTTAGAAACGGTTATTTCATATTTTTGGATTGACTCCGTGACCTTATTTCCCATCAGCATTAAACTTCCGGCACTGTCTGTTTCCAGAGTGGTATCCAGCCCGGTCTGGGTATTCACCACATGAACAGTGGAATTGGAAATCCCCGTTCCTCCCGGCTGGTCGGAAAAAACATTGATAGACAAAATTCCATCTCCAGGATTGGCTACTTCAAGACCGGGCGGAACAAATCGGGAAGTCAATCTGACTTCCCCACTTCCGTTCTGACTGCTGTTCCAGGAAACAATAATAGTCACTTTTTTATAATCTTCAAATGCGACATCGGCTGGAGCCACTCCATCAAGTGGATCCTGAACATACACTACTTCTGTTTTTATGCTATATGTCCTTCCGTTTTCCATAACATCCTGCTTTTGAGGAATGTTTCCACTTATTGTTCCGTTGACCGTTCCTATATTGGCATAACTCAAATTTCTGACCATTTCCATTCTTTCATTGGCCAGAGTTATGGCGCCCAATCTGTTCTTGGAATCGATTATATATTTTGTTCCTAAAGTAAAAACCTGATAAAATGTGATGGTAATAAGGACAAAAATGAAAAGAAAAACCAGCGCTTCGATAAGCGTAAACCCGGACGAGTTATTTTTTTTTATTTTTTTTACAGGCAATTTTATCTTTATTTTATATTATCCATTATGGAATACATCGGTTGAAGCATGGATACGGCGAAAAATCCGACCGCTGATCCGATTATTATCATCAATACCGGCTCGATGATAGACGACATATTTTTTGTAATATTATTCACTTCTTCCTCATAAAATTCCGCCAGCTTCATAAGAATTCCTTCCGTTTTCCCGGTTTCCTCTCCCACCTCAATCATTTGCGCGACCAGAACCGGAAAAACCCTGGGATTTTTCCCGATCACTTTGCTCAAATTGACTCCTTTTTGCACCTGTTCAATTCCTTCTTCAAGAGCAATTTGATAATAATGATTGGTCAGTGTTTTGGAAACAATTCGCAAAGCTTCGATCACTGATACGCCAGATTTCAAAAGAGAACTGTATATGCGGGAAAATCGGGCACAATTTATTTTTATCACCAAATTGTTGACTACTGGAGTATTAATAGCGATAAAACTCATCGTTTTCTTGCCCGCGCTGGTCGTCAGAAAAAATTTCAAAAAAATCCCGACAGCAACTATTCCTATCATTACAAACACATTATATTTGCTTAAAAAATCACTGATGGCGATAATGACCTGCGTTGATTTGGGAAGAGTTACGTCCATATCTTTGAACACTCCCATAAGTTTCGGCAAAATATAGGTCAGCATTATTATTCCGATGCCGAACATGGCCACTAAAATAACAGACGGATACATCATTGCCCCCCTGATCTTGCTGGCCAACTCATGCTCCTTCTCCAGCTGTATTTCCAGTATTCCCAGTACTTCTTCCAGATTTCCGCTGGCCTCACCCACCTTCACCATATTGACAAATAAATCGTTGAATATACCCGGATATTTGGACAGGCTGTCAGCGAATGTATGGCCGGCCTGGATGTCCGCAAAAATCTCACCCAGAATTTTCTTGAATCTTTTGTTTTTTATTTGAGCGGAAATATTGCTGATCGCGCGCGAAAGAGTCAGGCCGGAAGCAACCATCACCCGAAGATTTCTGGCAAAGATCATTTTTTCCTTGACTGATATTCCGACAAATCGATCCAAAAATTTTATTTTTGTCCCACCGCTCTCTTCTTTTTTGAATTCCTTGAAAGAAGTCAGCATAAACCCGTCCGCCCGCAATGAGGCAGCCAGATCTCTTTCGTTTTTCACTTCCATTTCACCGCTTTTTGTTTCTCCCGAAAAACTTTTGGCAGTATAAAATACTTTCATATTGTCTGAACCACTGATTATCACATGAACGCACTGATTTCACGTGAATTTTAAATTCAGTGCAATCAGAAAAATCAGTGATAATCAGTGGTTCTGATTTATTCCTTAGTTACTCGCAATATCTCTTCTAAGGATGTTACTCCCTGTACCGCTTTTATAAATCCGTCTTCCACCATAGTAACCATTCCTTTCGCGCGCCCTGCTTTTTCCAATTCGTCCGAAGTGGCTTTTTGCGTTATCATTTTTCTAATGTCATCGTCTATTTCCAGGACTTCAAAAATTCCGATCCGACCCCTGTAGCCGCCATTGCACTGGTCGCATCCTGCGGCTTTATATAATTTAACGTCCAGCCACCCGGTTTTGCTTTCTATCTTTCCCTTTAGCATTCCGCTTTTCTTCATCGTCTCCAGGATTTTATCCATACTATAGTTTTCGCTGAACGTTTTCAGTTCTTTTTCGTTCAGTTTATATTCTTTTCGGCAATCCGGACAAAGTTTTCTGACCAACCGCTGAGCCGCCACCACATTGGTCGTGGAAGCGATAAGAAACGGTTCGGCGCCCATATCAATGAGCCGCGGCAAAGTTCCGGCAGCGCTATTGGTATGGAGAGTAGAAAGAACGAGATGCCCGGTCATAGCGGCATGGATAGCCATTTCCATCGTTTCTTTGTCACGAATTTCTCCAACCATAATAATATCCGGATCCTGACGAAGGAGTGAACGCAGTCCAGTCGCAAAAGTCAGTCCCACTTTCGGATGAATTTGCGTCTGGTTGATCCTGGGCATCCTGTATTCCACCGGGTCTTCTACGGTACTAATGTTCACTTCCGGAGTATTCAGGATATCCATAATGGTATAAAGCGTAGTAGTTTTTCCGGATCCTGTCGGACCGGTCACTAAAATCATTCCATTGGGTCTTTTTATCTCCCGATGAATTATTTCCAATCCTTCTCCAACAAGCCCCATCCCTTCCAGAGTCAAACCTTTCGATGATTCGTCCAAAAGCCTCATCACCACTTTTTCCCCGTCAAATATTGGCAGGATACTTACACGAAAAGACATCTTGTTTCCGTCTTTTTCAATCTTAAACCGCCCATCCTGGGGTACGCGATGCTCATCCAGCTTCAGATTGGAAAGCACTTTTATCCTGGCGATGATTCCGTCTTTCACCTGAAACGGAAGAGTCATCGCATCATGTAAAATTCCATCGATGCGATACCTGACCCGCACTTCTTTTTCGTCGGGCTCTATGTGGATATCGCTGGCTCTTTGCAAAATGGCGTGCTTTATCAAAGTGTCAACAATTCTGATTATGGGCAGTCCCTGAGCTATCTTTTCCAGGTCTTCCTCGGAATCCGCCGCCGCTTCGTCACTATTTTTGCTGATAATATCACCAAATTCCGCTTTCAAGCTTTTGCTATATTGCCGCAAAATAACTTCGATGCTTTCTTCCGTAGTAAGGCAAGTTATGATGCGCAGTCCGCTCTTTTTTCTGATAAAATCAACTGTCTGGATATCCTCCGGATTGAGCATGGCTACCTTGAGATCTTTTCCGCTGCGTTCGAAAGCCACTATTTTATATTTTCTGGCAATCGGCTCCGGAATTATTTGCAGGATATCCGCGGAAACTGCTTCTTTTTTCAGATCAACAAAAGGCACGCCTAAAATATAGGCATAAAGTTTTCGCAGTTGCGATTCGTCTATTATTTTTTTCTCTAAAAGAATGTTTCCCAGCTGCTTTTTCTGGCTTTGGGCTTCTTCGAAATGTTTTTCGAGTTCTCCCGCTTCTATAATCCCCGAATCAGCCAAAAATTCTTTTAGCTGCTTATTTTCTATCTTCATATAAAAATCTTAAATGTTCGTAGATTCGCATTGAATTCGTAGGTTCGCATCGGTTTCTACATTTTTAGTGTTTCTTTTATTTTTTTCACCACGTCCTGCATCTTGTACGATGATTTTACCAGATAGGTAGTAGCTCCTTTTTCAAAAGCTTTTTGAATATCCTGGGCGCTTTCCAGGTTGGTTAACAAAATAACAGGAATGTCTTTTGTCGAATCATTGCTTTTTAACTCATCCAGAACTTCGTATCCGTCTTTTTTGGGCAAAATTATGTCCAGAAGAATGAGATCCGGTCTTTTGGCAATTGCTATTTTTGCGCCTTCTGCTCCATCAAGCGCGCTTATAACTTCAAAATTTTCGGCTGTCAGGAATTCCCCCAATGCCTGATTGAGAGCGGATTCATCTTCAACAATCAGAATTTTCTTTTTACTCATAAAATTTTTTAAATTATTTAACTGGCAATGAGAAACTAAAAATCGACCCGACATTTTCAATGGATTGAAACCAGATTTTTCCTCCGGTTTGTTCGATGATATTCCTGGAAATATAGAGACCTAGACCCGTTCCTTCCGTTTGATATTTAACAACATTGTCGGAGCGGAAAAACTTCTCAAAAACCTGGTCTTGTTGTTCCTCCGGAATACCCACGCCGTTATCTCTGATGCTAAAGACGATAAAGTTATCCCGACGGATAATTTTTATCTCGATTTTCCCTCTTTTTACCACATATTTGATGGCATTGTTAAGAAGATTTTCCACTACCAGTTTTATTCTTTCCGGATCGCCGGTTAATTTTGGTATTCTTTTTTTGTTAACATTGAAAAAGACGTTGATATTTCTGGCTTTCGACAAAGACGAAAAATCTTCTATGATTTTTTCGGTTATATCAACAATATCTATGATTTCTTTGCGAAGTATCAGCCTGTTTTGATCAATCCTGGTTACGTCCAGTAGATCGTTGACCAACCGCGTCATCCGACAGCTCAAAGAACTGATGGTTTCCAGAGACTTCGCTTGCCTCTCACTTAAGCCTTTTTTATTTTTGGAAAGAAGGAGTTCTATTTCCCAGGTGATAGCTGAGAGCGGTGTACGTAACTGATGGGAAGCCACGCTGACGAAATCACTTTTCAACTTGTTGACACTGGCCAATTGCCCGACAATTCTTACCGTACCGTTGCCAACAATGAGCATAATAATCGCCACGATGCTTTCAGAAATAACTACTATTTCCGGACTGTCGTAGTTTTTAGAAATGATGTAAGTAGCAGTCATAACCGCAAAAGAAACCACGCCCATGACTAGAAACAAAAAACCGGGAGTTTGCCACACACTCACGCCAAGCTCTTTTGCCTGTTTTTTTAAATTAAAATCATTAACAAATTTCATGCCGTTGTTGATTTTGGCTTTTTGTTTTACTGTTTTTATTATACCACAAAAAAAGAGACTTACCATGAAGTCTCTCTTTTTCTTTTTTCTTTTTTCTTTTTTCTTTCTTCTTGTCCTATGGCGCCACTTCCTTCCAATCTCCCATAAAAAAATCAGCTAAATATTAAATCCGTAGTCAATACGATCGAGCTCGCTATATTTTTGAGAAATTATCTTGTAATTCTTCAATTTCAGTTCACCTGAAAGACTGCGTAATTTTTTCACATCTTGATCATATGGCATTAGTTTTACCTCATATGCCGTCTTTTTATCCAATATGAAGTCAATCTCAACTCCGCTTTTTTTCTGATAATAACTTACCTCGCCTAAATTCTTAAGAGCTGAAAAAATAACCTGCTCAAACAATGCTCCGGCGCTAACCCTGGCAAAATGATTGACAAGCCCGGAGTCGCATAGATAAAACTTCTGGGCGCTTCTTATTTCAGAATCTCTGTTTCGACTAAAAGGCCGGATCAAGCTGATAAAATAAGTATTTTCCAAAAAGGCTATGTAATTATTTATAGTTTCACGAGAAACACCCAGCTCCCTGGATAATTTTTGCACATCCAGTTTTGAGCCAACTCTCTCCATAAGCAACAACATCAAATCACGTATGACATTGATTTTCTTGAAATCTCCGAGTTGTACAACCTCAAGCTGAAAATATGAAGAGAAAATGTCTTCAAGCATTGACGTTTTTTCCCGGATTGATTCTTTTTGAACCACCCCTGGAAACCCGCCATAAGCAATGTATTCTTTGTAGTATCGATCAACCTGACCGAACATCGCTTGGGAAACTTTATTTTTTCCTAAAACATTCAAAGTCATCTTCGGATTTTTAAACTGCATAAATTCCTGAAAACTTAGGGGAAATAACTCGAAAATATGTTTTCTCCCTGCGAGAGATTCGGAAAAAAGGTTTTTCAAATAGAAACTGGAAGAACCGCTCAAGAAAAATTTTATGTTATAGTGGTCATGAAGATATTTGACGACCGAAGGGATGTTTTTGACAAATTGTATTTCATCCAAAAAGACATACCCCTTTTTTCCGAGATCAAGCCCTAACAGCCTCAATCCATCGGCAATCCCGTCATAATTATCCTCCTCGAAATATTTTTGATTGGCGGGGTTTTCCAGATCTAAAAAAATCTTGTTCTCCGACGCAATTTTATCCATAATGAAACGTAGCAAGGTAGTTTTCCCCACCCGCCTCATACCAGTGATGATTATGGCCTCGGAAGATGCCATGGCTGGCTTGATTTTTGAATAAAGTTCCCTTTCGATTATCATACTTATATCTTACACGAAGTTCTACTATATGTCAAGTGCTATTTACATATAGCGTACCCGTACGGCTTTCTATCGTATGTCTATTATACCACAAAAAAAGAGACTTACCATGAAGTCTCTCTTTTTCTTTTTTCTTTTTTCTTTCTTCTTGTCCTATGGCGCCACTTCCTTCCATTTGGGATCGCAAGATAGACAAGTTATCGTCTCGTTCTTACAGGAACTCCCGCACAGGTTTTGAGCAACCGGAGATGAACCTCCTCCACATTTAGTATCTGTTTTGGTGCATACGGCGCTTTTAGTGGCGCTTTTTCCACAGTTATCCCTGGTACATTCTCCTCCGGTAGTGGTACAGCTGTAGGAGTAGACTGGCGTACAGGGAGCCACGCCTACGAGAACAGAGGAAAAATTCTGTCCTTCCTTGTTACCACAGGTAAAAGTAAAATTTGTTGCCATAGTCAGAGCCGATGTAGGTACGCTCCGTGGTTGGTTTGCTGGTATGTCTCGATCCAAGCCCCCGCCAGCTAGCTTGCACCAGTCAGCATTACCGCTATTCATAATAAGATTGGTCTTCTCGCCAGAATTTACTGGATTAGTTTCTGCTCCAATGTACACGGCCGGAGGAGCAACAACATCATAATCAATCCATCCTGTATGTTGCATATCGTAACCAACAATGTGACAGTTTGCTATACCTGGCGGGGAAAAAACTAACCCAGCTAAGAAGAGGCTATAATGGCCAGGCGTGCTTTCCACTGTTCTTGTTTTCATATTGGAAGGATGACCAAAACAACCGCTATTTGTTACGCACTGGCTATAAAAAACATCGTCTCCTTGGGTAAATCCTGAAGATGAGGTACGATATGAAACTCCTGACACCCAGGCCATTCCATTGGAGCACGTAGCAAGTTGCCCCTCACCATAAATTTTCATAGTTTCTCCCGGCATATAATTAACCTTATCCGCAGTGGCAGTATAAGTCACATCCGAATTTCCGGGACATGATGATTTTACTACAAAAGTATTGGCTTGCGCCCTCTCATCTAATAACATCCATGACATTCCTAAAATAATCAGGAAAATAATTACGGAAATACCATTAGCTCTCTGCCTTTTTTTGAGCACTACCGCCAATATCACAATCAACACTAAAAGCAGAGACAATATTAATAATAAATTCTTTAAAGAAGCAGAATTGGCGGCGATAGATTTTTTTTCGGCTGGTACCATATCTTTGCTTTTGACAATATATCCCGATTGATCCAAAATGTTGCCGTTTTTATCTTTGATAGCCAGCTGAATATTGGGATCGGCGCAATCGCTGGTTATAGGAATAGACACCTTGGTCATTCCCGAACTGGCGGCATCCAGTGTTTCTTTGTGCACTTCAGAACAAGCGTTTCCCGAAGAATTATTGATAGCAGCTTCTAAAAACAATTGGTTCAATTCTTTTTGCCCCCCTCTGGAGTCCGTGAATACATCAGCTGATCCGGACCAAACGACAGATGCCACGGCAGTATCGCTCGCGACATAATAATCTTTATCCAGCTGAACCCCGGAAATAGTAGCGCTGGCGCCTTGAAGGACATAATGGATCCTCAAGGGACTGGAAATTTCAGCTTTTTGAGAATCAAAAAGAGTCATCACTAAATCATAAGCCTGCGGTTTTTGAACCTTAGGCAGGGTGATGGCGACGGACTTCTTTTCATTAGCCGCAAAAACTAGCTGATTTCCATTTTTAGATTCGAGTAATTTTCCAAAAGTAGTGCGTTCATATGTCTTGAAATTCGGCGTTACATTTATTTCGGTAGAAAAATTGCTTTTCATCTCACAATTCAGTATTAAATTTTCATTTTGAGCAATATCAACTCCCTGAAGAATCGTATATTTCGTTTTGGCGCTGTCCCCTTCAATATTCAAATAACAGGACTCCGGAGCAATTCCGACAAAATTATTTTTATCTCCAGTTAAATTGATATCTCCGGCTTCTCCAAGCGCCAGCAATAGTCCCTTGTCGCTCTGGCTCCTGACCCAGATCTGGAACTTTCCATCCAGATATTTCGGCGCCAAATATTCTACTTCCTTCTTAACTGTTTCACCGGGACCAAGAGTAAGAGTTTCATCATAAATTTTTTCCGCTACTACTATCTGATTGCCGTTTTCTTCCTTTGTCAAAGTTACCGCGTATTTTATTCCGGGCTGTATCTTTTTCTGGTTATTCAGGTCGAATGAGATTTTCAGCCTATTGCCATCCTGCGAAACCAGCTTGGTATTATATATATTAACGGTTGCGATCTCCTGCACGCTTTTTTCAATCTGGTCGGCCGGCGGAACTTTTATATCCGGCTTCGCTTGGGTTTTTTCCTGAGCCAAAGCAAAAGAAGCGCCGGAGGATAATAGAGCCAGCGACACGATAAAAATTTTGATTTTTGTCATTTAATTGTTGTTTATATTTTTACTGCCTTTATTATACCACAAAAAAAGAGTCCCGCCATAGAGACTCTTCTTTTACTGTTGATAAGTTTTTTACATCATTCCACCCATCCCTCCCTGCATGCCGGCTCCGCTAGAACCGCATTTGCATTTATCTTCCGGTTTGTCCGTGATGGCAACTTCTGTCGTTAGAAGAATTGCTGCCACGCTCACCGCGTTTTCCAAGGCTGTTCGAGTAACTTTCAATGGATCGATGATTCCGGCTTTTATCATATCCGCGACAAATTCACCTTTGGCCGCGTCAAATCCATAATTTATATTTTTATTGGAAATAATTTCATTAAGCACTACGCCCGGATCTTTTTGTCCACCATTGGCGACAATCTGACGAAGCGGTTCTTCAAGAGCTTTCACTAGTATGGAATACCCCGCCTTATATTCGATTTCATTAGCCTGAACTGCCTTAGAGCCATTTTTGGCTCCTAGCGCTGCTTTCAAAATCGCCACCCCTCCGCCGGAAACTATGCCCTCTTCGTAGGCCGCGCGAGTGGCCGCCAGCGCGTCTTCCATTTTATGCTTGGCGTAGGTCAATTCGGTTTCGGTTGCCGCTCCCACTTTGATCACTGCTACGCCACCGGAAAGTTTTGCCAGACGTTTTTGCAGCTTTTCTTTGTCGTATTTACTACCAGATTTATCAACTTGATTTTTTATTTGCGCTACACGCGCTTCAATATCTTTTTTCTTTCCTTTGCCGCCGACAATGGTAGTTGAGTCTTTGGTAGAAATAATCTTTGAAGCATGACCCAAAACATTCAGCTCCACATTTTTCATCTTCATTCCAGTTTCTTCGCTCAGGACTTTCCCTCCAGTAAGAATAGCAATATCTTCCAACATCGCTTTTTTGGAATCGCCAAATTCTGGGGCTTTTACTGCTAGAACATTCAACACTCCGCGAAGTTTATTAACCACAAGAGTAGTGAGCGCCTCGCCATCCACTTCATCAGCAATGATAACAATATCTTTTTTTCCGCCAGTAGCAATTTTTTCCAAAACTGGCAGAATTTCGGCAACAGTAGAGATTTTTTTGTCCGTAATAATTATATATGGGTCTTTCATTTCCGCTTTCAATGATTCCGCATTGGTTATCATATACGGAGAAATGTAACCCTTATCAAAATTCATTCCTTCCACAATTTCCTTGGAAAGTCCAAAAGTTTGTGATTCTTCAACAGTAACAACACCATCTTTTCCTACTTCGGATATTACGTCCGCGATCATTTTTCCCATCTCGGCATTTTCGGCAGAAATTGTCGCTACCTGCGCGATTTCTTCTTTGCCAGAAACTGATTTGGAATTCTTTTTGAGTTCCGCGACAATATCTTTTTTGGCATCTTCAATTCCCAATCGGATATTTATCGGATTCATACCAGTCGCCACCAATTTCATCCCTTCGCGAATGATAGCTTGAGTGAGAACCGTAGCCGTTGTTGTTCCATCTCCCGCCACATCATTGGTTTTGTTAGCCACTTCTTTTATGAGATCAGCACCAATATTTTCAAATTTGTCTTCCAGTTCGATCTCTTTGGCAATGGTCACTCCATCATTAGTGATAGTCGGCGCGCCAAAGCCCTTGTCTAAAACGACATTTCGTCCACGCGGCCCCAGCGTCACTTTCACCGCGTCCGCCACTTGATCGATGCCTGATTTAATCTTCTCTCTGGCTTCTTCGTTGTATTTGATGATCTTACTCATGTTTTTATGTTATTACTGATTATCTTATTACTTTAGCACTCAATTATCTCGAGTGCCAACATATTATATTTTATATAAAAATATTTTAATTCGTCAAGTAAAAATATCTTAAACGGCTTTCATTTTTTCCCGAAATTTTTCAAACACTCCCGGTCCTTGTGGTTCTGGCAAAAATATCAAGGCATTGTCATCTGCCATAACCATAGAACCCATGATGTGCGTCCGCGAATCATTCATAATTCTTCTCATCTGCCAGTCGCGCAGCCAGTTTTCTATAAATTGGAAAGAAAATATCATCTCCCCAATCTCCCTGATTACCCTTGCTCCAAAATTTTCCCTAATCAACTTCAAATTGGCATTTTTTTCTAAAATATAATTTTCCCGAAAATCTTCTATCCAGCTATTGGCCTCCTGAAATCTTTTGAAAGTTTTATAGCCATAAAGCGGCCAGATAAAATAGTATTCGGAAGAAGAAAATAAGTCTTTCAAGTTTATTTTTAGCGACCGGTCAGTAATGAAAAAATTAAGACACACCCTGTTGGAAATCTTTTGACCATATCTTCGAACGCCAAGCAGATGTGTGACTAATGTCACGAGTGTTCTGCCGGTAAAAATATGCCCGTGTTTCAAGACTACCAGGAGATCAAGATCACTTGATTTATCTGTATTTTTCATGGCCAATCTCCCCGTCACCGCAATCATCCGCACAAATGGCACAAACCGCAATACTTTTACTATTTTTCTGACTTTTTTAAATTTTTTCTCGGCGATCTTATTCCTTTCAATCCTCTGCTCTACTAATTTTTTACGTCCTTTCAAAAAATAATACCCGCGATATTCTTCTATCTTCTTCCTCAATTCTTCATTTTCTAACTCTTTTATAATATCGACGAGTTTTATTTTTTCATATTGTTCCTTGTTACTTGTTTTTTGATCATTGATAAGGTATTTCCAAATTTCAAAAGAAGTCATGGGATAGTCTAGAATGTCATAATATATAATAGTATCTAGGATTTTTTTAACATTTGGATTTTGGATTTGATTTGACATTTGAAATTTGTCATTTGAAATTTTACAAGTATTTCCCTGTCCAACTTCTCTTGCACTTTTTTAGTCCCGCAGGGATTCCGGAGTAAACAACTTCTCCACCTTTTCCTCCTCCGTCTGGCCCAAGATCGATCACCCAATCAGCGCTTTTTACCACATCAAGGTTATGCTCCACCACAAGAACAGTATTGCCCTTGTTCACCAGAGCGTTAAGAACATTAAGTAGTTTTTTGACATCTTCAAAGTGGAGGCCAATGGTTGGCTCGTCCAAAATATACAAGGTTTTTCCGGTTGATTTTCTGGCTAGTTCTGTCGCCAGTTTTATCCTTTGCGCTTCTCCGCCGGAAAGATTAGTCGCACTCTGGCCTAATTTTAAATAACCTAAGCCAACATCTTCCAAAGTTTGCAATTTTTCTGAAATCAAAGGCGACTTTTTGAAAAAATGCAGGGCATAAGAAACGCTCATATCCAAAATTCCGGCAATATTCACGCCTTGATATTCGATGTCCAGTGTTTTCTGATTATATCTCGTTCCCTGGCATGTTTCACATTTGACGTACATATCAGGAAGAAGATGCATCTCTATTTTTTTTGTCCCGTCTCCCTGGCAATCCTCACATCGTCCGCCTTTCATATTAAAACTGAATCGGCTAGCATCATAGCCGCGATTACACGCTTCCGGAGTGGCCGCAAAAAGTTCCCGCACCAATGAAAAAATTCCAGTGTATGTTGCTGCATTTGATCTGGGGGTTCGGCCGATCGGCGCCTGATTGATAGCAATAACTTTGTCGATATTGCTAAGACCGGAGATTTTTTTGTGCTCGCCGGGCTGGCTTTTTGTCCCCCAAAAATGTCGCGACAACGCGCGGGACAGAATATCAGACACGAGAGTTGATTTTCCCGATCCCGAGACTCCGGTTACTGTCACAAATTTTCCCAATGGTATTTCGACATCAATATTTTTCAAATTATGTTCTTTGGCACCAACAATTTCTATCTTTTTTCCATTGCCTTTTCTCGGTTTTTTATTTTCCGCCACTTTTTTCTTGCCGGTGATATATTTGGCCGTTAGAGTTTTGGAAGATAACAATTTTTTGGTGTTACCGGAAAAAATTATTTCACCACCTTCTTCGCCGGCACCTGGTCCCATGTCAATTATCCAATCAGCCGCCTTTATTATCTCTTCATCATGTTCCACGACAATGATCGAGTTGCCGGTAAATTTCAGCGACTGCATAGTGTTGATCAGTTTTTTGGTATCGCGATGATGAAGGCCGATTGATGGCTCGTCCAAAACATAGACGATGCCCATCAGTTCCGATCCAATTTGCACAGCCAGCCGCACTCTTTGCGCTTCTCCGCCAGAAATGGTATTAGCGCCTCTTCCGAGTGATAAATATTCCAACCCGACATCTTTCAAGGCTTCGGCCTTGATGATCATCTCTTTGATGAGTGGCGCGATAATTTCTTTTTTTCCAGAATTAATTTCCGTCTTCGGCAATGTCTGCAAAAATTCCAACATGCCATCCATATCAAAATGTACCACGTCATCAATGGATTTTTCGTTTACTTTTACTGACAGATATTCGTCTTTCAGTCTTTTCCCATGGCACCTCGGGCAAGTTTTTTCGATCATATACCGCTCAATGTCACTCCGGCCGTTAGTCACGCCTGATTCTTCATATTTTTTCCTAAGCATTGGTATGACGCCTAAAAAATATGTTTTGGTTTTTCCTTCTTTTTGATCTATGGTTAACTCCTTGTCTTCTGGTCCATAAAAAATGATATCCAGAATTTGTCGCGGCAGTTTTCTGACTGGCACGTTTACTGAAAAATTATATTTTTCTCCCAAAGCTTTCAGAATATTCAGTCCTGTTCCCATACCGGATATCCGTCCGCCTGATTTGCAGAATGGCTGGATAGCTCCTTCGGCCAGAGTCAGATTTTTGTTAGGCATAATAAGCTCCTCATCCGGTTCTTTGATCACTCCGAGTCCCGAGCAAACACTGCAAGCGCCTTCTGGATTGTTAAAAGAAAAATGCTTGGGCGTCACTTCGCTCATTTTGAAAAGACATTCCCGACAGACAAAATCACGATTATATAACTTATCCTGGCTGTTATCGATAGAAATTGCCAGAAAGCCTTTGCCCAACCGGAAAGCGGTTTCCACAGAATCCAATATTCTTTCTTGATCAGGATTTTTTTTCTTAAATATTATCCTATCCACCACAATCTCTACGCGCTTAAAATCATTAATATTGGGCAAATTGATCGCATCAGCAAGCATCATTATTTTTTTTACCCCGTGATCTCGCTGCAAGCGGGATTCTACGGGGCCATCAAGACGCACCCGCGCATATCCCAACTGACTGATATTTTTTAATATTTCCTTATTATCTTTTCCCTGTGATTTGAGTTCAGCAAGAATTGCCACAGACGTATTGTCGTCCAGTTTCAAAATATCTTCCAGCACTTCACTGTTACTCGCTTTAGTCATAGGCACTTGGCATTTGGGACAATGTGGCACTCCGACTTTGGCATATAGCACTCGAAGATAATCATAGACTTCGGTGAGTGTTCCGACTGTTGAACGCGGGCTCCGGCTGACGCTTTTTTGATCAATGGAAATAGTCGGACTTAAATTTTCAATCTTGTCCGCTTCCGGCTTCCCGCCAATATCCAAAAACTGCCGGGCATAACTCGACATTCCTTCAAGATAACGCCGATTTCCTTCGGCGTAGATGGTATCAAAAGCAAGAGATGATTTTCCACTTCCGGAAAGTCCGGTAACAACCACTAACTGGTCGCGCGGCACTTCGATATCGATATTTTTCAGGTTGTTTACCCGAGCACCTCGGATGATAATCTTATCCCGTTTTATAGAAGTATTGTTGGATGAAGAAATGGTTCGGAGCATAATATATGAAGAGATTTATCCTGTTAAATACCGCGAAGCGGTTTTGGCAAAGCCAAATATTTAACAGGATTGATTACTAAGAAGAGATTATACAGGAAAAATATCCGAATGTCAAAGAATTGCCAGGCATGTTTCGATTTTGAAATATTAATACCGCTTGGTATAATAAAAAATAATTAAAAGTCTTAATCCTAAGAACAAAAAAATGCCAACAATACCATTTGGCAAAGAACTAGCTGATTCTGTCGCTGATCGGCTGGTGAATTGCCCACTTATGCGCCATCACAAAGAATATTCGGGCAGAGGTTTTTCCCGAGAGCCTGATGGAACTTTTATCTACGGTGAAGTCGCTGACGGTGAAATTTTTAATCCTATTTTAAAATTCACCAGCCGGGATGAATTTGCAAAATGGCTCTCTGACCAATCTGATGCCTCCCTCTCTCCTTCAAGTCCTTCGCATTCAGATGACAACATTACGCGAAAGCGTCTGGAACACTATGTAAAATATTCTGAAAAAAGCACTCGGGGAGATTTCTAAAATTACGTGTTTTGCTAATAAATAAAATTCTCTTTGCTATTTTTCAATTCTTCCCCGCAGGTTTCTGTGGTATTTTATAGCGAACCGATGCGCTTCATCGCGCACTTGTTCGATGATATTTTTAGAAACTTTTGGCAAAGTGCCGAAAGAATAAAAATCCAGTTTTTTTCTGGTCGGTCCCTTGGCCACCGCCAAAAGCGGAATTTCCAGATGATATATCCGCAAAACTTTTCGCGCCATATTAAGATGTCCTCGCCCGCCATCAAGAATGATGAGATTAGGCAATTTCCAATTATTCCGAAATCTCCGCATCAAAACTTCTTCCATCGCCCCCACGTCATTAGCTCCGGCGATGGTTTTTATTTTAAATTTACGATACTGATCTTTGTTGGGTTGTATAGACGCAAAATTTTGCGTCTCTACATTATCTGAATTATCAAATACAACCATAGACCCGACAGAATGTTTTCCGGAAATATTTGAAATATCATATCCTTCAATCCGCAGTGGGAGTTCGACTCCCATTATGGGAGTCGAACTCCCACGCTCTGAAATTAATGCCACATCTTGAATATGTTGTAGTGCAAACATCTGATTCCTCAACTTCGCCGCACATTCAAATTCATTTTTATCCGAACACGCCAGCATTTCTTTTTTCATCTTTCTCACTAAACTATTTTTCTTCCCTTCCAAAATCATCTGGATAGCTTTGATATTCTTTTTATAATCTGTCTTAGATATCGCCCCATCATACGGTCCCGAGCAAAGCCCGATATGATAATCAAAACATCTTTTCTCACTTTGTTCCGGCTTACTATGATACGGAAATATTTTCCGAAGTATCTTTAAGACTGTTTCGATTTGCTTTTTGGATGTGTAAGGACCATAAATTTTCCCCGCTTTTATGTCATTGCGAGGAGCTCCGTCTTCGGAGCGACGTGGCAATCCCGTAGAATTAAATTTATCCATATTAGAACGAGATTGCTTCGCTACGCTCGCAATGACAAAGTTATTCAGTTCAGTTTTTCTAGTCACTATAAACCGCGGATAATCTTCTTTTGTAAGAAGTACATACGAAAATGACCTATCGTCTTTCGACATCATATTATATTTCGGCTGGAATTTTTTAATCAATTCCTGTTCCAAAATATACGCCTCTAAAACTGTGTCTGTTTTTCTAATTTCCAAATCCGTGACTTCGGAAATAAACATTTCGATCGGTCGCATTACTCCAACTCGATTTTGAAAATACGACCCAACCCTATCTTTCAAGCTCGCCGCCTTCCCCACATACAAAACCTCCTCGTTTATATTTTTAAAAATATACACGCCAGGTGATTGAGGGAGGATTTTCAGTTTTTGGGAAAGAGTTGACATGGACAACTATAATAATGTAAATTAAAGTTCGATGCAAAAGAACGAAAACATCGATTGTTCATCATAAACTAGGAGAGAAAAGATGAAAACGAACCTGGGTGTACACGGAAGAATAACTTGCGGGGCATCAAATCTCCTCGTCAGTTTGTTGGCAACCTATCTCACCAATAGCTTCGGTCGCGAGATAGAAACCAAATCCGAAGGCTGGAGAATTCTTTTTATGTTAGATGGCAATGTCCTGTGCGCCATCGCTGTAATCCTCGAACATCCCAGAACTAATCTGGCTGGAGAAATTATTGCTTTTGAAACATCGCCTTTCTTAGATGAAAACCATCCAGAGCTTTCCGCAAAAATTATAAAAATGGCGGATAGCGGAGCCGGACTTCGTGGAACACGTGGACATTACGACTTTGCTCACGACTAATTTTCGTTAAACTAGCCCACCCATATTCACTAACCCGTGACACGCAACATGCGTCGTCGCGGGTATTTTTATTTTGTTTTCCCCTTGCTCCGTCATCCTGAGCGAAGTCCAATTCCTATTGGACGTAGTCGAAGGATCTACTATAAAATATCACTAGTAATGTTATTTGGCAGATTCTTCGACTGCATCTCGTCCTAACGGACTCGATCCCGCTCAGAATGACGGGCTCTTTTAATTCAGTGTAATCAGGAAAATCAGTGATAATCAGTGGTTCAGAACCCCCTTAAGATACTTCCCTGTCCAACTTTCTTTATGATACTTAATGACTTCTTCCGGTGTACCCGTAACAACAACACGACCCCCGCCTTCTCCGCCTTCGGGACCAAGATCGATTATCCAATCGGCGGTTTTTATCACATCCATATTATGTTCAATAACTACGACAGAATTTCCGGCATCAACCAATCTATTCAGAACATTCAAAAGTTTTTTTATATCGTCAAAATGGAGACCCGTAGTCGGTTCATCGAGAATATATAGTGTATTTCCTGTTGATCGCCGTGCCAGTTCTGTCGCCAGTTTTATCCTTTGCGCTTCGCCTCCAGAAAGAGTGGTGGCGGCTTGACCAAGAGAAATGTATCCCAAGCCCACTTCTTCCAAAGTTTTCAGCTTGTCGGAAATTTCTGGAAAATTTTGGAAAAATTCCGCCGCTTCTGACACCGTAAGTCCCAAAACTTCGGAAATATTTTTTCCTTTATATTTTACTTGCAAAGTCTCACTATTATATCTCTTTCCGTGACAAACATCACAGGGCAAATAAACGTCCGGCATAAATTGCATCTCAATTTTCAAATATCCCTCGCCTTTGCAATTGTCGCATCTTCCGCCGTTCACGTTAAAAGAAAACCTTCCCGGAGAATATCCTCGCCCCTTGGCATCGCGAGTGGAAGCGAAAAGTTCGCGGATAGGAGTGAATAGTCCGGTGTATGTTGCCGGGTTCGATCGTGGAGTGCGCCCTATAGGCGATTGGTCGATCATAATCACTTTGTCCACATGATTCATTCCCACAATTTCCGTGTGCTTCCCCGGACGATCAAGCGATCGCATTATTTTCGATGACAAGGATTTATATAGAATTTCTTCGACAAGTGTTGATTTTCCCGATCCAGAAACTCCGGTGACAACGGTTAAAACTTTGAGTGGAAATTCCACAGTGATATTTTTTAAATTATGCTCTCTCGCTCCACGGACAGTGATAAACTTTTTGTTTTTGACTGGCCGCCTAAATGGTGGCACCGGTATTTCCAGTTCTCCGCGCAAATATTTGGCCGTGATAGAATCTTTACTTTTTATCACTTCTTTCGGCGTTCCTTCAGCAATAATCTCCCCGCCATGTTTTCCCGCACCTGGCCCGATGTCCACCAGATAATCCGCCGCGCGAATCGTTTCTTCGTCGTGTTCCACAACAATCAATGAATTTCCAACATCACGCAACTGAATCAGGGTTTCCAAGAGCTTGGCATTGTCCCTTGCGTGTAACCCGACTGACGGTTCGTCTAAAATATAAAGTACGCCCACTAGTTGCGATCCAATTTGCGAAGCCAGACGGATTCTTTGCGTTTCTCCACCAGCTAAAGTATTGGCCGCGCGACCCAAAGTTAAATATCCCAAGCCCACATTTTCTAAAAATCCGGTCCGGTTTTTAATTTCTTTCAAAATTCTTCCGGCAATAATCTCTTCTCTTTGGGAAATCGTAAGCGACCCAAGAAACCTAAGAAACTCAACGACACTCATTTCAGACACCTCACTAATGTTTTCCCCACCCACCGTAACCAAAAGAACTTCGCGCTTATACCGCGCTCCCTTGCACACCGAACAAGGATTTTGAGACATATATTTTTCAATGTCCGCCCGCACTCCGTCCGAATCCGTTTTTTTGTAACGGTCTTCTAAGTATCCAACAACTCCCCGCCACTCCATATTATATTTCCACATCGAGCCAGTTTTCGACCGCAAGGTAACTGGGATATCATCATAGTCGTATTCATAAGTTAATTCCTCATTATTATTGTCCGTAGTAGGTCTTCCATATATTAAAATATTAAAATCATCTTCCGAGAGGTCGCGCAGCCGCACATTATCCTGGATATGAAAATGATTAGTGACTGATCGCAAAATCGTCCCCTGCCAATTATTCTTTTTGTAACTCCAAGGCATCAGTCCTCCTTGAGCGATGGTTTTATTGAGATCGGGCGCAACGAGTTCTGGATCAATTTCTTTTTTTGTTCCCAAACCTTCGCAAGCTGGGCACGCTCCAAAAGGACTATTAAATGAAAAAAGTCGCGGTTCCAGTTCCGGAAATTCAACCTCATGAATCGGACACGCCAGTTTTTGATTGAAAATATATTCCTTCGATTCGCTCTTATTCGCCTTAATTCGCTCTGCTTTTGCGAGTCTTTTAATTTTTACAATTCCTCCCGACAACTTCAACGCTTTCTCCACTCCCTCAAAAATTCGTGAAATATTCTCATCATTTATCTCAACTTCGTCAATAATAATATCAATGTCATGTTTTTTATACCGTTCCAGTTTGATCTTTCCGTCCATCTTGGATTCCAGTTTGATTTCTTTTTTATTGACAATGGCTTTCGAAAACCCGCGCTTAAACATTTCCTCGAGTGTTGAAGAATATTCTCCTTTTCTCTGGCGAACTATCGGCGACAATATTTCTATCTGGCAATTCGTGGGACACATCTCCCCGCCTCGCGTCGACGAGCGATCATCTCCGCGAGTCGAGGCGGGCAAAATCCTATCCACGATCTCATCTGTCGACATCTTTTTTATCTCCGTTCCGCAAATCGGACAATGTGGAATACCGATCTTGGCATAAAGGAGGCGCAGATAATCATGGATTTCCGTCACTGTTCCAACGGTTGACCGCGGATTATGTGAGGCTGATTTTTGATCGATAGAAATAGCCGGCGACAATCCTTCTATCTGATCCACATCCGGCTTATCCATCTGCCCCAAAAACTGCCGGGCATATGATGACAGGCTTTCCAGATATCGCCTTTGACCTTCTGCAAAAATGGTATCAAAAGCCAGAGTCGATTTTCCCGACCCTGAAATTCCTGTAAAAACTATAAATTTATTCCGCGGAAGATTGAGATTGATATTTTTCAAATTATGTTCCCGAGCTCCACGAATGATTAATTCTTCTTGCATAAAACCAAAAAACTTCCCCTTTTGAGGTACTTAATATTTGATTTTTTCCTCGTCAATAATACACTATAAAACAGGAAAATATTTTAAGCAAGGATGCGAAAATAAAAGCTCTCTGATAAGATACAAGAAACAAGATACAAGATACAAGCACCAAGCAATATTCAAATTTTAATATCCAATAATCAAACCTTCTTTTTCTTATTATTTTTTTCCACCTTGATGATTATTGCAGAGAAAATATTTTTTATTTCCACACATTCCTTCTTTAACTCCTGCATCCTGTTTTTGAATTCCGGATTGGCTTCCTCAATGCACTCCAACCAGTGCATTGTTTCCTTCGCCTCTTTTCTGGCTATTCTCATTCTTAAAAGAAAATCTTTTTTGCCCAAAGCATCATTGGCTTCTCTATAATTTGCTCCCATAGAGCCAGCCGAGCCAACGCCCTGTCCAGAAAGCCTGTTATTAATTGAGTCTCTGGATAATGCTCTACATAAACGAATAACTCTTTTGGCAAATTCTGTTGTTCTTTTCTCCAAATCAAATTTGTTGTTTGGTTTTTGATTATTGGTCATTGATCTTTGTTTGTATCTTGTTTCTTGGTGTTTGTATCTTGTGAAAGATTTGATTTTTACATTATCAAAGACTGACATATTTCACCGGCATGACTTTTTTGTAAATTCCGGCGATGAGCACTTCGTCAGTCTTGTGGATGAAGATCGGTTGGTGAAAATTGTTGGTAGAATGCGGGAAAAGGCCGACAATTTCATCCGAGACTTTTTTATATCTTTTTATCGTCGCCATCCCGTTTATCACTGCCACCACAATTTTCCCTTCCAAGTCTTTCCCTGAAGTATAATCATACTTTTCAAAAATGACATAGTCGCCGTCATTGATACTATCTTTGTCCATAGAATCGCCCAAAGTTTTCACCGCAAAAAGTTGCGCACTGTCCGTCCCGCGAAAAAGGGCTTTGGAAATTTGCAAAAACCCATCCACATTATCTTCAGCATAAGCCAGAGCCTCGCCGCAAGAAGCCAAACCATAGACCGGAATGGAAAAAATATTTTTCAGGTTGGCATAGCTGTCGTTTTCAATGATATATATTTTTTTGTCTCCATCACGTTTTATGATATCTTTTTTTTCCAGAGCTTCAACAACTTGCATAATCGATTTCAAACTGTCGCCAGAACCCTTGGAAGCCAAAACTTTGTGGATCTTATAGCTTGTCGGATTTTCCTTGTGCTGTTCGATATATTCCCGGAGCGTTTCCAGGATGTCGTTTTGCTTGGATGTTAACTTTTGCATTTTATTATTTTAATTTATTATGGTCAGGACTTACGCGTTTGCTTCTTTTCAGCTTTTCAAAAAAGCTAAGCTTTAGGGAGAAGCCTGGAAATTTCAAAAAGCTTAGCTTTGAGAGGGAGCAATGGAGCAGCAAATGCGTAAGTCCTGACAGTGTTATTCTACCACTGATTTCCTATCACTGCAACACCCCGCTTGTGGATAACTCTTAGTCGCGTAGCACGTAACGCATGACTCATAACGAAAAGCCCACCAATACACTGATGGACTTTGTTATCTAGTGACTTACGTTTCACGTTATGCGTTTTGCGTTATGCGATTACTAGTTTCCGCAACTTCCGCCTTGCGCGGAGGATGCAGCATCTGAACTCAAAGTTTTGGAACATTCTTCTGGTGCGGTGTTGAAAGCTGAACAAATTGCTTGTTTATAACTCTCCGAATTTCCGTACTGATAGACCGATTTAGATTGAACGCTATTTATGACCATAGTCGGAGAGCCAGTGGCGCCTGCATCAGTTGCAGCCTTCTCGTCGGCTTTCAAAAGATTGGCGCTATCAGAACTGACACACGATTCTATTTTTGCTGTGTCAATTGATGAACTTTTCGCCGCCGCATCCCAACAAGAGCCGTCAGAGCCACATTTATCATTAACATAGGTCACAACATCCATCCATTTGTCCTTGCCATAATTTTTGAGAACACAAATCTCTCTTTGATCTTCAGTTACTTCTTTTGCTCCATGCAAAGATTGGATGTCGCTGCCGCTGGTAGTAACAATGTAGTGAAAATTGAAATCCACTTTATTTTTCAAAAGATCGTAAACTGGTTTTAGCGTATCTTCTGCTTTGTTGCCATAAGGACAAAAAGCCATGACATAGAGATCCACAACCGGCTTATCAGTTTTAGGAGCATCTTTCGCTGCCGCTTCATCTTTTGCTTTCTGATCGGCTGATTGTTTTTCTACTTCTGCTATGTTCATCACAGACGGAAAAAATTTCGTCCCGTCAGCTGTCATATATGTAGTGATGTCCTGTTTTCCGACTGTAAAAACTATTTTATATAAACTTCCTTCTTTGGTGATTTCTTTGACCGTCGCGTCTGTTCCGGGTTGGACTAAATTATTTTTCACAAAATCTGTAGCCTTGGTTTTGGCCGCTTCCTGTCCTATATCAACGCTTTTTGAAAAAAGACTGCCGAGCGATCCTGCTTTTTTATATGATCCAGTGAGAACTAGAACCAGAAAGATGATGACGGCAAATATGATTACATTCCTTTTCATTATTATACTTATAAATAGTTACCCGCATATTGTAACTCACGATGATTATTTACACAAATAAATACTCTTTTGACGAAAAGAAAGGGACCTCGTTCGACGATTTCTCGAACGGGTCCCGTCAGATAGCGCAGATGATATACATTATTCTCTCCGATTAGTGGGCAGTAGCTGTCGCATGATCGAGAAGAGCGATCTTTTCGTTCCAGATTGCCAGTTCCTGCTGATCAACTACACAGACCTCGTACCATTTGCAAGCAATCTGGGTGCAATGGCCATGATTGGCCGTGCCGTAACAAGGGCTATACCCCATTATTTTTTGTTCTCGCCGAACCTTTTCTCCCCGTTTCATTCGCCAACACGGAGTACAAATGCCATGGCTTATCTCAACCTTAAGCTTCTCTAGAACCTTTATGTTGAGTTCCATGTTGTTAAGTTCAACGATGCAACGTTGAATTTCCTCTACGTCTTCTTCGCTGAACCGGTGTTCCATGATATCCTTTTTGGAACACCAAATGAAGTGGCAGTGGGCGCATCCTTTGAAATACTTTTGGAAACGCTGTACGGTAGTCACAAGTTCTGTAAAACTATCGAAATATTTCATGACAACACCCCCCCCTCCAGCAAGAGCCGGCTTGTTTTGTTTTTTGCTAAGTTCCGCGATTTAAAACAATTAAATATTGCCTGTCTTAAATCACGGAATTTAGCTTTATTTGAGGCATAAATTAAATGCGCTTTTGAAAGAACTGTATCTTCTATTGAAACTGCTGACTATATCACAAAATCATCAAAAATGCAAGGATTCGATTTATTCGTACATTCGTATATTTGTAAAAAATTCGTAATTCGTAGAGAACAACAAAAAACACGCCTTAAAGCGTGCTCTGGGAGCCAAATTCCATATTAAAAAATAGTTGGGTATTTTTCATGGCCGGTTGATAAATTTTATATTTATTTTAACCAGCTTTTCCGTATTGGTAAAGAATTTCAGGTAGCTATATTATACAAAATGCGCCAACCAACTACAAATGAAGTTATCCACAGCTATAAATAGTAACCTTCTTTACCCCTTCTCCCTCTGGGAGAAGGTGGCTGGATTTTATTCTTATAAAATTCAGACGGATGAGGGAGGCGCTTTCAAAGTTTTCCCCTCACCTGCCCTTCGGGCATCCTCTCCCGTAAACGGGAGAGGAGGGTTATCTTTTTATTTGCAATTTCCGCAATTCTGAAATCTCATCCCTAATTATCGCCGCTTTTTCGAATTCAAGACTTCTCGCCGCGTCTTTCATTTCTTTTTCCCGTTGTTTGATATAACCGGAAATATCTTCCAAACTTTCAATGCCGACAAACTCTCGCGTCACTTGTGGATTGATTTCATGATCAACAATCGACTCGATTTTCTTCTTGATGGTCTTCGGAGTGATGTTGTGTTTCTTGTTATATTCTGTCTGTAATTTTCTTCGGCGATTAGTCTCATCAATCGCTCGCTTCATAGAACCAGTAATAGTATCGGCGTATAAAATTACCTTGCCTCGAACATTTCTGGCCGCGCGACCGATGGTCTGGATGAGCGAAGTTTCGCTGCGCAAAAATCCTTCTTTGTCCGCATCAAGAATCGCCACCAATGACACTTCCGGCAAATCCAATCCTTCTCGCAATAAATTTACTCCCACTAATACATCGAATTCACCACGTCGCAATTTTTCCAAAATGCGGATCCTGTCCAGTGTTTCCACACTGGAATGCAAATATTCCGCCTTGATGTTATTTTCTTTTAAAAATTCCGACAAATCTTCCGCCATTTTCTTGGTAAGCGTGGTGATGAGCACCCGCTCTTTCCGCTCAACTATTTTTTTGATTTCTTCCGTTACGTCCTTCACTTGCCCACGAGTAGGTTTCAAAATCAATTCCGGATCGATAAGTCCGGTCGGACGGATTATTTGTTCGATGATACCAACCTTGTCATTGCGAGGAGTCCCGTCTTCGGGACGACGTGGCAATCTCGCAGAATTAAATTTATCTATTTCAGAAAGAGATTGCTTCGTTTCGCTCGCAATGACAGAGGCAGTAGATTTTTCTATTTCGTAATGACTAGGCGTTGCGCTGACAAAAACTGCTTGATCAATCTTTTTCTCAAATTCCGGAAATTTCAAGGGACGATTGTCAAAAGCAGAGGGAAGCCGAAAACCATTTTCCACCAGAGATACTTTTCGTGAATGATCACCGTTATACATGCCATTGAGCTGTGGAACAGTCACGTGCGATTCATCGATAACTAATAAAAAATCGCTGGGAAAATAGTCTATCAAAGTATATGGCGGCTCGCCCGCTTCACGACCGGTCAAGAATCGAGAATAATTTTCAATGCCATTACAATACCCGATTTCTTTCATCATTTCCAAATCATGCTTAGTCCTTCGCCAAAGTCTTTCCGCTTCCAAAATTTTTCCAGTGTCCTTAAATTTCTTCACTTGGGCTTCTAGCTCTTTTTCAATTTCCATGAGAGACTCTTTCATTACCGGTTCCGGGACGACAAAGTGTTTGGCCGGATAGATAACCGCTTTTTCCAATTTTCCCAACTCTTCGCCAGTCAGGAAATCATATTCAAAAATTTTGACGATTTTGTCATTCTCCGTTTCAATTCTGGTTACGATTTCTCTTCCCGGCGTCATCACCTCCAAAGTGTTTCCGGTAAGGCGAAATTTCCCCCGTGCCAGAACGTCAGAGCGATTGTATTGCATATCAATTAGTTTTCTTATAACATCTTGACGATTAAATTCGCCTGATTGTAGAGACGCAAAATTTTGCGTCTCTACGCCAAGCACAGAAACCGCCAATTCCAGCGTAATATCCCTATAATATTCCGGGCTGCCCAAACCATAGATGCACGATACTGACGCGCAAATGATAACATCGCGGCGAGAAAGTAGCGCTGCGGTTGACGCATGGCGTAAACGATCGATTTCCTCGTTTATTTGCGATTCTTTTTCAATGTAAGTATCGCTGGATGCAATGTAGGCTTCCGGTTGATAGTAATCATAATATGAAACAAAATATTCCACCGCATTTTTGGGAAAAAAAGTTCTAAATTCCTGCGCCAACTGTGCGGCGAGAGTTTTGTTCGGCGCAATAACCAAAGTTGGCTTTTGGACATTTTCAATAACATTGGCCATGGTGAAAGTCTTTCCGCTTCCCGTCACACCCAAAAGCGTCTGGAATTTCGATCCAGCTTTGAGACCTTCCGTCAACTTCAAGATGGCCTGGGGCTGATCACCCTCGGGTTTAAACTTTGAATTTATTTTAAATTTATTATCCATATCCCTTGAATTATATCCCTTTTTATTATATAATCAAGCCATGGCAAAGCCCAAAACAAAAGGCGAAAAAAGAGAAGAAAAGAAGAAAAAGAAGATGAGAGTGACCGGAAAGAGTGTGTTTAAGATAAAGGAAATAATAAAAAATAAAAGCAAATAAAGGCTGGCTGGGTCATTGACCAATGGTTTTTAATTTGCTATATTGATATGAGTTTCTTGGGACGAATAATAGTGTATATAGTTGCCAACAGCATCGCCATTATGGCAGCTGACAGGATCATTCCCGGCTTTGTTTTCTTCGGCAGTTGGCAGGATCTACTGTTTGCCGGAGCGATTTTGGGAATCATTAACGCTGTTTTGAAACCGATCCTGAAATTATTGGCTCTCCCTATCATCTTCTTGACACTCGGCCTATTTTCCATAATTATAAACATTGCGCTGCTTTATCTGGCCGAAAGCCTCATTCCCCAACTGCAGATCGACAGCTTCTGGTCGGCTCTGGGAGGAGTTATAATAATAAGCATAGTGAATAACATCATATTCTCACTAGCAAAGAAGAAAGAAAATAGTTGATTTCCCATAAACCAATTTCTAAAACCAATGAAAGTAATAAGTATAATACAAATAATAGTTTCCATATTTCTGATAGTATCCATCCTTCTCCAGCAAAGAGGAGCCGGTCTTTCCGGCACTTTCGGAGGAAGTTTCGGCGGATATTATACCAAACGCGGATTTGAAAAATTTTTAGTATATTTTTCCATAGCATTAGCCGTATTATTTATCGGCCTGGCCATAGCCAACCTGGTTATCGCTGTGCCTAGCCAATAATATTAGCGATTTCAATCAAAAACGCATGCCAAGTTTTGGTCAGTGGAAGAAAATAGTTCAAATACTAAATTCCAAGGAAAAAGCCTTGTTTTATTTTTTAGTTTTTCTTCTCGTCGCTTCCGTCCTAAGCTGGGGCATTATTTTTTATACCTCCAAAACTAAGGTCATGCCAGCGTATGGTGGTGAATATATAGAAGGGATGATCGGACAGCCGGTCTATATTAATCCAATTCTTTCGCAATCCAATGATGTTGACGCTGATATCGTCCAGATGGTTTTTAATGGGCTTCTCAAATATGACAAGGACGGAAAATTGATTCCTGACTTGGCTCAAAGTTACGAAATCTCTGATGACAAAACCACCTATACTTTTCACCTGCGTCCCGGCGTTACCTGGCACGACGGTCAGCCTTTCACTGCTACCGATGTTCTATACACTGTAAATTTAATTTCCGACCCGGCTTATAAATCCCCTCTTCGCGCCAACTGGCAAGGCATCGACACGCAGGTGATTGACGATAATACGATAACATTTCAGATAAAAACTCCTTATGCCGGATTCTTGAACAATCTGACTTTTGGCATTTTGCCCAAACACATTTGGGAAACGGTAGAAAAAGACAATTTCCATCTGACTGATCTCAAGCTTGAACCGATCGGAACCGGACCATATAAATACAGTTCGTATCAAAAAGATTCCAAGGGAAATATCTTGTCCTATAAACTGATTGCCAACCCTAACTATTTCGAAGGCAAGCCATATATTTCCAAAGTTACTTTTAATTTTTACATCGACGAGAATTCGGCACTTGATGCCTATAACCGTAAAGAAGTGATGGGGCTTTCCAGTCTGTCTTCACAAAAAATAGCGCAGATCAAAAATCAGAAAAGTACCACCGTTCATAAGTTCAGCATCCCCCGCTACTTTGCTGTTTTTATTAATCAAACTAAAAGCGTGCCCCTGGCCAACGACGAAGTGCGTCAGGCTCTTTCTTGCGCCACTGACAAAAAAGAAATAATTCAGAAAATTTTGAACGGCAATGGCGAAGCGGTTGATTTTCCTATTCTCCCCGGAATGATCGGATACAAAGAAGATTTGGATCATTGTTCGTTTGACCTGGAAAAGGCCAACAAACTCCTTGATGACGGCAAATGGAAAAAGGGAGACGACGGCTTCCGGTCAAAAGACGGCGTGCCGCTAATAATAAATTTAACTACTACTGATTGGGACGAATTGACACAAACGGCTGATATTTTAAAAAATCAATGGGAAAAAGCCGGCATCAGGGTTAATGTCGCTGCTTATTCCATTTCTGATATCCAGCAAAACTACATCCGCCCGCGGGAATATGAAGCATTGCTTTTCGGACAAGTTATAGGTGGCGACCCTGATCCATATTCTTTCTGGCATTCCAACCAGAAAAAAGATCCCGGACTCAACCTTTCTCTTTTTGGCGACTCTGCCACTGACAAACTCATCGAAGATGGCCGCATCGAATTTGACAGCGAAAAAAGAGCGGCTGATTATATCGAGTTTCAAAAAGCATTGCTCAAAGAAAATCCGGCTATCTTTCTCTATAGCCCGCAATACATCTACCCGGTCAACAAAAGCGTTCAGGGCGTGGACGCTGATACTCTTATCTTGCCATCAAAACGCTTTTGCGATGTCAGCCATTGGTATTTGAAAACAAAGAGGGTTTGGAAATAATTAATTTTATTCTTTAACATAATTATGGGTAAAAACAAAAAAAACATTGATAGAGAAAATTTAAGACAAGTAATTCTTGATTCCCCGCAACAATTTGGAGTTGGATTAGAATTGGCGAGTGATATAAAAATTAAAGGTAACTTCAAGTCCGTGGAAGTTTCAGGCATGGGAGGATCATCATGGCCAGTAAATGTCTTACGAATATACCTCAATGCCCTTTACCTTAATAACCCCAAAACAAAAGGTTTTGGTTTGTTCCAAAATCGTTTCTATAACCTTCCTCACGAAGCATATGACAATGCTCTAAATATTTTTACCTCCTATTCTGGAAATACAGAAGAAACTATATCTTCCCTGAAAGAAGCTATACTGCGCAAACTCCCAAGCGTCGGCATTACTACTGGAGGAAAATTATTGGATTTGTGCAAAAAAAATAATATACCTTGCGTCATATTACCAACAGGCGTTCAGCCCAGATACGCTACCAATTACTTTTTCTCTGCCATGCTGAAAATATTAAACAATTCCGGTCTTATACATGAAAAACATTTGGATACCTTGATGAGTCTGGCAAAAAATCTGGAGAAGGACGTCATAGAATTGGAAGCGGAAGGAAAAAAATTAGCCAAAAAATTGGTCGGAAAAACTCCGATCATATATTCGTCAGCCAAATTTAAATCATTGGCCATGATATGGAAAATAAAAATTAACGAGAATTCTAAAACGCCGGCTTTTTGGAATTTTTATCCGGAATTAAGTCACAATGAAATGGTTGGATTTACACTCCCTCAATCCAAATTTCATATCATTTCTCTTCTTGATGAGAAAGATCACGCGCAAAACAAAAAAAGATTTTCTATCACTGCTAATATCTTAAAGAAAAAAGGCATAGGAACAACTATTATCAAGATGCCCAATGATAATATTTTCCATACTATTTTTTCAACAATGGTGCTCGGTGATTGGGTTTCCTATTATCTGGCCTTGGAATATGGCCAGGATCCAACTCCGGTCGATATAGTGGAAGACCTGAAAAAGGAACTGGAATAAAAAACTTTTAACATAATCTTATGCAAAAGAAAAAGCGCAAAAAAATTGTCGTGGCGGTGAGTGGCGGGTTCGACCCTATTCATGCCGGACACATCAGAATGTTTTATGAAGCCAAAGCGCTTGGAGATGAATTGGTTGTGATTTTGAATAATGACAATTGGTTTGGAATTAAAGGGCGAACTCTTTTTATGCCCGAACAGGAACGTAAAGAAATTATCGAAGCCCTAAAGCCGGTAGACAGAGTCATAATCAGCAAACATAAAAAGTCCAAGAAAAAATTTGATCGCACCACAAGAGAATACAGTGTTTGCCAGGAACTGGAAGAACTAAAACCGGATATTTTTGCTAATGGTGGCGACCGCTTCAAGGATGATGTTCCGGAAGTTGAAACCTGCAAAAAAATTGGTTGCAAAACGGTTTTCAATATCGGCCATGGCGGCAAAGTTCAATCCAGCTCATGGCTTTTGGGGAAATACGTGAAAAAAGCCAAGAAAAAATAGTAGAATAAGGCTTAAGTTAGGCATAATTAGGACTTGGGCTTGACAAATTCTCGCGAGTAGTGTAATATTATGTGTTATACTACTTGTACTATAAGCATTCTTCTTTTTCCCTTACCCTTCTTGATAACCTTGTCTTTTAATTTGAAAGGCTAAATTTGAAATTTTACCTGCCTACCGGCAGGCAGGAGTCAATTTTAATTGAATTTTTAATTCAGATTTAAATCAGTTTATATTTGAATTAAAATTTTAAATTAAAAATTTAAAATTTCTTCTTAAATAATTAATCAATCGCTCATTTTATAATGAGCAATCTTGTTACCAATTTTATGCCCGGTGGTACAACTGCCGAGCACATAACATAACTTGATATTTAACTTAATCAACTCGAACGATTTATTATATTTAATAAATTATCGTAGTTGTACCACCGGGTATGTTTAGAAAACAAAATATGAATCCGGCTCCGGCCGTGAGTGCGCCTGTGTCTAGCAGCGCGTTTTCGCCGAAAGCGGATTTCCAGAGACGTCCCCAGCCTATCGGCATCGGGCACGCCAGACACAATTTAAGGATCATTCCTCTCGGAGGTCTGGAAGAAGTCGGTCGCAATATGACCATCTTTGAGTATGGCCAAGATATCATTATCGTGGACATGGGACTGCAATTCCCTGATGAAGATATGCCAGGAATCGATTATATCATTCCTGATATAACCTACCTCAAAGGAAAAGAAAAAAATATCCGCGGCGTAATCATCACCCACGGACACTATGACCACATCGGCGCTATTCCTCACCTTATGGAGGCGTTGGGCAATCCACCGATATATATGACGGAGCTGACGCGTGGAATCGTCATGAAGCGCCAGGATGACTATAAGGACAAACAGCCTTTGAATATCCACACTGTGAAAAAAATTGACCGGATACGATTAGGTTCGTTTAACATCGAATTTTTTCATGTTAACCATACTATTCCGGATGCGGTTGGTCTTGCTATTAATTCTCCAGTGGGAACCGTCATCCATACCGGCGACTTCAAGTTCGACCATTCCCCCATTTCTGACGCGCCGGCTGATGTGGCCAAGATTGCGCGACTAGGCAGCGAAAATATTTTGGCTCTCATGTCCGATTCCACCGATTCCAAAACTCCGGGATATTCTTTGAGTGAGTCAAAAATTGCGGAAACGCTCGATGATATTTTCGAGCAAACTAATGACGGACGACTAATCTTCGCTACATTCTCCTCGCTAATTTCCCGTATCCAATCGGTAGTAGCGGCCGCGGAAAAACACGGACGCAAAGTGGCCGTTGATGGCTATTCTATGAAAACTAACGTGGAAATTGCGAGAACACTTGGATATTTGCAGACTAAAAAAGGAACATTCATTCCGATCAACAAAGTCAATGAATTTCCAGATAATAAGGTGGCTATTCTTTGCACCGGCTCTCAAGGCGAATCAAACGCCGTGCTTATGCGTATCGTCAACGGTGAGCATAGATTCGTGAAAGTGCATAAAAATGACACTTTCGTCCTTTCTTCTTCGGTCATTCCCGGAAACGAGAGAACAGTCCAGTCTATTATGGATACGATTTATCGGAAAGATGCCAAGGTGATAAATTACAAAATGATGGACGTCCACGCCGGAGGTCACGCGCGTCAGGAAGACTTGAAAATGATGATCAATCTTGTTCGCCCCAAATATCTTATTCCCGTTCACGGCAACTATTATATGCTCAAACTCCATGGAGATTTGGGCAAGGCCGTGGGAATGGAAGAAAAAAACATTCTCATTGGTGAGAACGGAAAAGTGATCGAGTTCGACTATCGTCAGAACGGAAAAGTCACTTCAGAAAAAGTACCAACCAACCACATAATGGTGGACGGACTGGGTGTCGGCGACATCGGACAAGTAGTCCTTCGCGATCGCCAAGTTCTCGCCAAAGACGGAATGTTTGTCATTATTACGATAGTTGACGGAAAAACCAAAAAAATCATTGGAAAACCCCAAGTGACTTCTCGTGGATTTATTTTCGTCAAAGAAAATTTTGATCTGGTGAACGCTACTAAGAAAAAGGTAGAAGAAGTCATCGCCGCCAAAACCAAACCCGGTGAACCGGCTAACTGGGATTATGTGAAAAACAATATCCGGGAAGTGGTCGGACAATTCTTGTATACTAAAACTCAAAGAAGACCAATGGTTCTGCCGGTGGTGATTGAGGTGTAATCATTTCCTAAAACCTGGTTTTAGGATTAAAAAAAGGCGCGCCAACCCGCGTCTTTTTACAGTCGGTTGACATGGTTTGCACGCATGATAAAATAGCATTATGGAAAATGACAAATTAGAAAATGAATATATAACTAAGAAGGATTTGGAAGAACAAACCCAAGTCATTCTTACTGCTGTTGATTCTGTTCTGGACAAGCGCTTGACTGAAAACCTGAAAAAAGTTGAAGATAATTTACGTAGCGAAATATATATCGTAAGAAATGAGTTGAATGAAAAAATTGACGGCGCAAAAAACGAATTGAAACATGATATAAATAATGTTCAAACCTTGATAGATGGATATGTGAAAGAGCAGGAGGAGTTTAAGCAAGAATTTGTTATCATGAAAGAGGAAATGAAGCAGATAAAGCAGATCATAAAAGAAAAGCTTGGGATAGAAATACAGGCGATCTGATTCTTATTTTTATAATTTATTTTTATAATTTTTTTGAGGCGCGAGCAATCGCGCCTTTTTGCTGCCAAAAAAAGTACGGCTAAGAGACTTTCCTAAACGTAATTTTATACACCGGCTCGTAGGCATTATTATATTCATCTTTCAGCGCCACAGTTTTGCCGTCCATGAGCGTAGTCATAGCGATATCGGTCACCATCTGATCCAGTTCCGCCGCCTTGGCTTTCAGTTTTTCATATTCATCCCAACGCGCGCCCAATCGCGATTGCGTCATAGTTTCAATTTGCTTTTTCTTCTCGCGCAATTCTTTCACTTTCGCAGTCGTCTCTTCATATTCATTGGCATTGACCAACGCGTCTTTATACTCTTTCCTTATCCCCTTTTGCGATTTCTTATTCTCTTGCAACTCATTGTAGACTTCTTGAATGTCCCGCATTTTTGTATTTTTAATAAATTAAAATAAGCCGGGTGGGCTACGAAGACAATTTTAGCATAGAATTATTATTTCTTAAAATCTACCTCATCCGCCCCGATAAGAATCGGGGCACCTTCTCCTTATAAAGGAGAAAGAAATAATGTAACGTATCCTCCCTCTCCTTTATAAGGAGAGGGATTATGGGTGAGGTCGAGGGAGTCACTTGCTACTTTATACTTGCTACTTTATACTAAAATCATATGAAAAACCCCGTAAAGAAATTTGCCAAAAAAGTTTGTCTACAGGGTTGATCTAGAAAAATAACCAAGAAAAATCTATCTTTATGGCCAGTCAAATTTCTAACGGGGCGCGGCGCATCTTTTCCGGCATACAGCCGAGTGGAAACTTACATTTAGGCAATTATCTGGGCGCCATCAAAAATTGGGTCAAACTCCAGGATGAGTATGATTCTATTTTTTGCGTGGTTGATCTTCACGCCATCACCGTTCCGCAAGACCCGGAGAAATTACGCCAGCAAACCTTAGAAGTGGCAAAGGTATATTTGGCGTCCGGAATAGATCCGGAAAAATGTTCATTGTTTGTTCAATCTCATGTTAGTGAACACACGGAATTGATGTGGATCCTAAATACTATTACAAAAATAGCCGAGCTGGAAAGGATGACTCAATTTAAAGATAAATCTGCCAAGTCCGGAGTGGACGCGGGACTCTTAAATTATCCCGTTCTTATGGCCGCTGATATTATTCTATACGACACAAATTTAGTTCCCGTCGGAAAAGATCAGTTGCAACATATTGAAATTACCAGAACACTGGCTAATCGTTTTAACAAAAAATTCGGTGATACTTTTGTGGTTCCTGAACCTTATATCACCAAAGAAGGCATGAGAATTATGGGCTTGGATGATCCAACAAAGAAAATGTCCAAATCCGCCGCGTCTGATTATAACTATATTGCCCTCACCGATGACGAAGAAACCGTACGAAGAAAAATCAAAAAAGCCGTCACTGATTCCGGATCAGAAATTGTTTATAGCGGAGATAGGCCTGCTCTGATGAATCTCATCAACATCTATTCCCTACTGTCCGATATGCCAACCAAAGAAATCGAAGAAAAATTCAAAGACAAGGGTTACGCTGATTTTAAAGCCGATTTAGCTGATGTAATAGTAAATTTCCTAAAACCGTTGCAAGAAAAAATCGCCGATTTGTCAGACGAAAAAGTTTTGGAAATTCTGAAGGCTGGAGCCAAAAAAGTCCAGCCAATTGCCAAAGCAAAGTTGAACGAAGTAAAAAAGAAAATCGGTTTCATCCTGTAAAATATTATTAGAAGCTAAAGAGAGCCTCTCGGCTCCCTTTTTTTATCCACATTTAGACTCACTATCGAATTCATTATTCATCCGACTCTCTTTTTCCCGACAAAACCAACAGGGACATCCCAAGCCCTTCTTCTGGACATGCATCCCGTCACAAAGACCGTTCGGGTCTTTAGTCCCTCCGCAGGAACAAAGCGACAGTTCTGCTCCGTCTTCAGCAAGAAGACTATGCGGCAAATGTCCCGTGCCGCTCTCACTCATCGCGTACTTTTTTTCCGAATCCATATTTTAAAGTTTAATGATTAATCCATTATGACATCTCCTTAATAATCTGTCGCATCATTAGGTCTGCGGGTAAAAATTCTCCCTCCAGAGGGACAAAAAAATCTCCTTCCACTCTGGTTTTATCGGCAGAAACAGACACTCCAGCCGCGTCAATCATTTCCTTGTCATTAAGATTATCTCCGATCGCTAAGACATTTTCTTTTTTTAAATTGAGATAATTTTGCAGAGCAGTTAGACCGACAGCTTTGTTTTGAATGTCCCTGACTCCTACATCATACGCCTCTCCATTCCAAAGACAGTACAGTTTGTCATACTTGGCCACAACTTCTTCAATTTTTTCTACCCTATCATCACAGTGAATCGTCATAATAAATTCCTTGGGTTCGAATCCTTTGACATTCTTTTCTTTTTCAATACCTCTTAATTCTAAAAACAAATCAGAAAGATATTCAAAACTATTGATATGCTGGACTATTTTCCCTTCAATCCAAGTCGCACTACCATTTTCATAAGTTATACTGGCAAATGGTAATATCCCTCTAAACACTTCTTGCAGCATATACAACCCCCTCCCAGAATTTATGTTTATATAAAAACCGAGTTCTTTTAATTTTTTTATCTGTTCGATTTGCTTCGGATCTATATGCTTAGTTTGCAAGGTCGTAATATCATTTTCTTGCTTTATTTTTGTCCCTCTTGGCACAAGCACACCATCAACATCAAAAACGATCATTTTTATATCCTTCAAAACTTCTTTGGTTAATTCGTTTATCGGTTTCATAGTATATTGTGTGTTTTAAAAAATAATTTATTCTACCGCTCTCTCTGGCTCAACGGCGAACTGACTCAAATAATCAACCAGTTCTTTGTTTTTTTCTTCTAAAAGTTCTTTGGAATTTGCTTCCAGATTCAATCTCATCACTGGCGCACTCTCGGAAATTATCAAGGTAAACCACCAGTCCGGAAATTCAACCGCAAGCCCGTCAATCTTACTAATTTTTGCTCCAACTTTTTTGTATTTTTCCTCCAATTCAGCGGAAATGGAAATGATTTTATCACGACTTGCCAAGGGAAAGTTAGTTTCTTCTATAGTAAAATATTTCGACTTGAATTTATCTATTATCTGTTCTAGAGTTTCTTCTCGTACCGACAGCGCCTGCAAAAAAATTAAAAAGCCTAGAATGCCATCGTCAACACTATAAAAATCAGCCAGCATAAGGTGCCCGGAAGTTTCTCCTCCAAAAATGATGTTTTTATCCCTCCTCATTTCTAATTTCAGAGGAATGGTCCAGTGCGGAAGGACTGTCAATTTTCCGCCGAGTTTTTTTACTAAATCTTTTACCACTCGGGAAGTTTTTACTTCGACAGCTATCCCGTTTCTTGAAGATCCCTTGATCAGATATTCACTAATAATAGCAATAAGCAAGCTTGGGTCAATTAGTTCTCCATTTCTGTTAACAGCTGAAAAACGATCCGCATCACCGTCAAAAAATATGCCCAGATCCGCGTCCACCTCTTTCATTTTTTCTATACCATATTGACGATTTTCCGCTACTCTTGGGTTGGCGGTATGATTGGGGAAAGTTCCGTCAGGCTCCATAAAAAGTGGGATAATTTCTATGTTTGAGTCAGTAAAAATTTTATCAAAATAAAGACCTGCCATACCGTTGCCGCTATCAACAACGACCTTCAAAGGCTTAAAGGGAGCTTTAATAAAATTTTTAATTTCTCTTATGTACTTTTCTGTTAAATCTTTAAGTTCTATTTTTCCTTTTTCAACATTTTCAATAAAATCTTTTTCTAAGACATCTTTTTTAAATTCCAATATTTGTTCCTTGGTGAAAGGAACTGATTTTTTGAACATTGGCTTCATACCGTTGAATTCCTTACTCATGTGAGACGCGGTTATCATGAATCCAGCATCAGCTTCTGGCGAAACTGCTAAAGAGTAGTAAAAATAAGGCGTACTTGCCAATCCGATATCAATGACATCCGCGCCTTGACTGATTATCCCATTGATTAGCGCGTCAGAAAGCGGCTTGGATGAAAGTCTGATATCGCGTGCCACCATAATTTTTTTAGCGTTAAAGAACTCAACTGATGCTTGCCCAATTTTGTATGCCGCTTCCTCATTAATTTCTTCGGGATAAACTCCCCTGATATCATAGGCTTTGAAAATGTTCGGATTTATTGTTTTTTCCATAAAATTAGTTTAATTATTACTGCTTTTATTCTAGCATAAAGCCGTCGGATATTTCCAATAGAAGTTGTGTTTTAGTATTATAATAGAGGATTTAGAGGTTCGACCTCTAACACGCTCTAACGCTTTAGAGGTCGAACCTCTAAAAAGCACCCGTTGATAAAACCATTATACTATACTACTATTCGTACATTGGTATATTCGTATTAAATTCGTAATTCGTAAAGTATGAAAATAGGAATAGTTGGCCTCCCCAATGTCGGGAAATCAACCCTTTTCAAAGCCCTGACTAAAACGCCAGTGGATATTAATAATTATCCATTTTGCACTATTGAACCGAATGTTGGAATTGTTAAGGTACCCGACGAGAGGTTGGATAAGCTGGCTGAGATGTCTAAATCAAAAAAGGTGGTACCGGCTATCATTGAATTTGTGGATATCGCGGGACTAGTGAAAGGCGCTTCCACCGGAGAAGGATTGGGCAATAAATTTCTGGCCAACATCCATGAAGTGGACGCTATCGTCCATGTAGTTCGAGCCTTTCAAAATCCCAGTATTATTCACGTACATAATGAAATTAATCCCCTATCGGATATTGAGGTGATAAATACGGAATTAATTTTGGCAGATCTAGAAACAGTCAAGAAAGTGAGAGTGCGTTTGGAAAAAGATGTCCGGGGGAACAAGAAAGGCGCGGATGTTCAACTGGCCATTCTTGAAAAGATACAGAAAACCTTAGAAAATGGAAATCTTGCCAATTCTCTGGTAGAGACGCCCCGTCGGGGCGTCTCTACGGAGCAATTGGATCTGTCAGAAGATAACACTAAAATTATTTACCGAGAATTATCCCTTCTTACTGCTAAACCTTTCATTTACGCCTATAATGTAAGCGATATTTCGGAAAAATTATCAGACGATCTTGAAAATAAAAACCACGTGAAATTGGATATTAAGATAGAAGAAGAACTGATTGAAATGAGCGCGGAAGAAGCGTTGGAGTTGGAAATAAAGTCTAATTTAAACGAGCTTATCGTAAAAGCGTATTATACCCTCGGATTGATTACATTTCTCACGACCGGCGAAGACGAATCCCGCGCTTGGACTATACTGAAAGATTCCACCGCGCCTATTGCCGGCGCTGCTATCCACAATGATTTCAAGGACCGTTTCATCCGCGCCGAAGTCATCGCCTGGGATAAACTCCTTGAAATCGGTTCCTGGTCAAAAGCGCGAGAACTGGGAAAACTGCAATTAGAGGGAAAAGAATATGTTGTGCAAGATGGTGATGTCATTGAATTTAAGATATAGCTATTGACTAATGATCAATTAGCTATTATACTTATTTTAATCTAGAAAGCCCATAGTTTTCTCGCCCCGACGTGCGTCGGGGATAAGAAAACACCATCCGCCATGGGACTTTCTATTGGCGGTTTAATCATTTATAATCAAACTATGCGATACGAACTGTTTTATCTCATCGGTGCTTCCCGCGAAGCTGACGCTGAAAAAATCAAAGAAGACATCATGAAACTGGTTACCGAAGCCGGTGGTGTTTTCGAGGAGAAGGAAACCATAGAAAAACGAAGACTAGCCTACCAGATCAAGCACGAAACCCATGGGATCTTCATTGCTCAAAGATTCGAGCTGGACACGGAAAAAATTCCGGAGTTGAGTAAAAAAATAAACCTCTACCCCAACCTCACTCGATTCATAATCAGCAAGGCTAACGAACTACCGGAACTAAAAACTAAAGAGGAAAGAATAAGTGAATCAATGACCAGACCTGCGCCGGTAAAAGAAGTGGAAAAGAAAATCGAAACTCCAGCCAAAAAAGAAGAAGTAAAAGAAGACACTAAAAAAGAAGAGTCGAAAGAAAAGCCGGCCAGCGACGATGATATTGATAAAAAATTAGAAGAAATACTAAATATATAAATTTTAAGTTTTAAATTTAAAATTTGAAATTGAATTTTAAGTAACTTAATTTTAAATTAAAAATTAATCTTATGAATGTCAATAAAGTTCTTCTCGTGGGAAGACTGACTCGCGATCCGGAGTTGAGAACTACGTCGACCGGTCAGACTGTCGCCTCCATCTCTATGGCGACCAACAGATTCTGGAAAGACAAAAACGGACAAAGACAGGATCAGACTGAATTTCACAATATTGTTCTTTGGGGAAGACTGGGTGAGATCGCCGGGCAATATCTGACTAAGGGCCAGGAATGCTATATCGAAGGAAGGATGCAGACTAGAAAATATACCGCCAAGGACGGCCAGGAAAGAAGAGCGACGGAAGTTGTCGCTGAAAATATGCAACTTGGCTCACGTCCGCAAGGACAAGGATCAGCGCCACGTTCCGGAGGATTCACTCCATCGGCTCCCGCCCAAAATCAAGCCGCGCAATCTGCTCCAGCCGAAGCACTTCCGACCATTAATCTTGATGAGGAGGAGGAAGTAAAAATTGAAGACGTACCGTTCTAATCTCTACTAATTACTAATCAAATACTAATATACCAATCTCTTTTATTTGTAATTAGTATATTCGTACAAAATTCGTAATTCGTAGAGAAAGAATTAATTTATTGTAAATGAACCATATGAACGAAGTTAACGAAAAAAAGCTTTGCCATTTCTGCCAGAATAAAATAGACAAAATCGATTTTAAGGATGCCTATCTCATCCGTCGTTTTATGAATTCCCAGGGAAAGATCTATCCTCCCAAAAAACATGGGACCTGCGCTAAGCATCAAAGAACGCTGGCTAACGCCATCAAAAAAGCGCGAACCATGGCTCTTGTGCCATTTGTCGCCCGATAATTTTATGCTGAATATTTCTGAAATAAAAACAGGAAAGAATATAGTTTGGAATGACATTCCCTATGTCGTCCTCCATCATGAACATTCCAAGACCGGCCGGGCTGGCGCGGTTCTGCGCACCCGATTAAAAAATCTTTTGACCGGAGCGGTGATGGAAAAAACATTTCAGGGTTCAGAAGCTGTGACCGAAGCAGACATCACCAAGTCTAAAGCACAGTATACCTATCGCGAAGGCAATGATTATAATTTCATGGACAATGAATCCTTCGAACAATTTTCTCTTTCCAAAGATGTCCTGGTCGATAGCGCTGACTATCTAATCGAGGGAACAGAAGTGACACTTCTAAATTTCAACGGGCTACCTATCAATATCGAGTTGCCAATAAAAGTAAAATTAGTCGTGATAGAAGCTCCCCCGGGAATAAAAGGTAATACCGTTTCTACCGGAGGAAAAGTAGTGAAATTGGAAACAGGGTTGAGGGTTAGCACGCCTCTTTTTGTTCGGGAGGGAGATGAAATAATAGTTAATACGGAAAAAGGCGAATATGTTTCACGAGCCTAATGACTACATTTTCTATAAATAAAAGAGCCCATTTCGACTATGAGATCCTGGAAAAATACGAGGCCGGATTGGTATTAGCAGGACACGAAGTGAAATCGATAAAAACGGGACACGTGAGCTTGAAAGAAAGTTTTGTCACAATACACGGGGAGGAGTTATATCTGACCAATGCCCACATACCGCCATATAAGCACGCCGGAAAAATTGCCGATTATGATCCGACGCGACCGCGAAAATTACTCCTCAAAAAATCTGAAATCAAGCATTTGATAGGACAAGCGCGCACAAAAGGCTTGACACTCGTGCCAATTCGAATGTATACTAAAAGACGACTCTTGAAGCTGGAATTCGGCTTGGGTAAGGGAAAAAAGGAATATGATAAGAGAAATAAGATCAAAAAGAGAGAGGACGAAAAAGGGATGAGGAGAATGATGAAAAATTTGTAGTTTTTAATTTGAAATTTGGAAATTAAAAATTGGAAATTAAAAATTCGAGCGAAGCGAGTATCCGGGGATGAACTGGTTTCGACAGATTGTACATTTAAAATATGCAAGCCGGGCCGAATACCCGTAAAAATATTCAAAATGTTATAAGTGCAAACTTACTAACGAAGGCAAAAACTGTATTCGCGCAAGCGTTTACTTCAAATTTTGCTTACGCTACAGCCTAATTAATTTTAGACAGTAGCCATCGAACTGTCGAAGTCTCATAGACAGAACTTGGTGTCAAACATGAGAATAGCGCGGATTGCATTTCCTTGGCAATATGCGTAAAATAAACATAGGGATAAGTTGAAGTAATTTTTTCTATTTTTATCTTTAACTGAAATTACCAAATAGGATAAGCTTGTAGATTATTTTGAATGAATAATTTTGGACGCGAGTTCGATTCTCGCCATCTCCACATAGCGATGCCAATCTACGAATGCATGCGAATGTCACGAATAGTTCGCATCATTCGCATGTGGTTCGTATCGTTCGTATCGCTACTAATTAGTAACATAAATATATCAGACGAACATTTCAGAGAAGGCCTTTTGTAAAAAAGGAACCTCTAACCAGGATCAATGAGCGAATTTGGGCGCGCGAAGTGCGTGTTATCGGCGCGGAAGGTGAACAATTAGGTGTTATGCCGCCCCAACAGGCAATCCTCATTGCCAAGGAAAACGGCTTGGATCTTGTTGAAGTTTCTCCTAAAGCCGTGCCTCCAGTTTGCCGCATCATGGATTTTGGAAAATTTCAATATCAAAAATCGAGACAGGAAAGACAAAATAAATCCAAGCAGAAGAAATTTGAGATAAAGGGAATCCGCTTGGGAGTCAGGACTGATGACCATGATTTGAATTTTAAAAAAGATCAAGCCGATAAATTTCTGAAAAAAGGAAATAAGGTGAAGATTGAGATAATCCTGCGAGGTCGTGAAAAGGCTCATCAGGATCTCGCCAGAACCAATCTTATAAACTTTTTGAAATCCATTGTTACTGATTATAAAGTCGAACAGGATATAAAAAGATTCCCAGGAGGATTCAATGTAATAATAACCCCCAATAACTAACAACATGCCAAAGCTAAAAACTCACAAAGCCCTGATAAAAAGAATAAAGATATCCAAAAGAAGAAAGGTGCTGAAGCGCGCCACCGGGCAGAATCACTATAATTCCAAGGAAACGGGAAAGGCGGGACGAGCCAAAAAAAGCGATAATCGACTTTTTAAGGCCGACGAAAAGAATGTCCTCAACGCTTTGCCATACGCTTAAATTATAATTACCTAATACCTCTATATGACACGAGTGAAACGCGGTGTTGCCGCTAAAAAAAGAAGAAAAAATCTTTTGGCTGATGCCAAGGGTTATCGCTGGAAAAGAAAATCACACTATAGGACTGCCAAGCAGGCAGTGATAAAGGCTGGCCGATATGCCCTTCGCGATCGCCGCGCCAAGAAAAGAACAATGCGAGCACTTTGGATAACCCGACTTAACATCGCTCTTCGAGAACATGGGCTGAAATATAGCACATTCATCAAAACCTTGAGCGACAAGAAAATTGAAGTCGACAGGAAAGTTATGTCGCAGATGGCTATGGATGATCCAAAGGTTTTCGTGAAATTCCTGGAAGCGGTAAAATAAACCGACATTTACAATACATAAAAAAACTCCCGCTTATTTGCGGGTGTTTTTTATTCGTACATTTGTAGTTACTTCTTCAAAATAACCTCCCTTATTAATCTTTGCAAGGCGTAAAATGGCAACCAAATCCATTTGGTTTTTCCAGCCCACTTATCCATAAAGGCATTGGGATTGGTCATAGTCAGATCAACAACAAGATAGATTATGAATATTGGAATTATTATGATTATGGCCAGAATTATATACGGATTCATATGGTTTGATTAGTTTTAATAGAATTGTTTATTTCATAGATAACATCCTTTTTCTCAACCACAATTTTCCAACCTTTTTCCAGAGCCATAGCATGTAAATTGGAATTGGGATTAAAGGCAATGGGGTTTTCGACAATCTCCAAAAATTTAGCGTCTGATTCCGTATCGCCTACTCCATAAGAACCTTCAAAGGTCAATTTATTTTCCATAACATATTGTTTGACCACGTGACCCTTGTGGATAGTCGGCTCAAAAAGGGCTTTTCCAGTATAATACCCGTCTTCGTCCGTTTCATAGACAGAACCAAAAACAGCATTAAATCCCAGATATTTATTATATTCTTCCACTATCTCAATGGGCGATCCGGAAACAGCGATGATATGATAATCTTCTTTTTTCAATTTATCAATCAGCTGGTTGGCATAAATATATGACCTGTCCTTATAGAATGGCATGGCTTCCCGACTGGCTTCTATTATATCAGATTTTTTGCATCCTTTGAGATTTTCAGCGTAAAGAATAACCAATGCCTTCCTGTATTCTTCGTATGTTCCTTTATGATCCAGCCAGCGAGTGTAAAGGCTGATGAGTGTTTTCCTCACCTTTTTGTCAAAAATATTCATCCAGGCCAATTGATCAATCAGCTCAAAAGCCAGGTTTTTCCTGAAAATTGTTCCGTCTATATCAAATATGGCGATTTTTTGAGTCATATAATTCTAAACTATCATGAAATAATACGGAAGATAAAAAATTTGAAAAAATACTGTTTGAGAGTTCCAATTTTCCCCAAAATTTTCCTTCGGCAGCCGTCGATTGAGGGGAAATTTTGGCAGGAAAATTGAGAGCTCGAGTTTATTTTTGAAAATTTTTTATCTTCTGGCTATGCCATAAGTTGGTACATAGCGATTCCTGCTGACACGGAAACATTAAGCGATTCCTTTTTCCCGCGCATAGGAATTTCGAGAACCACATCCGCCTTTTTTATTATATCTTTGTCCAATCCCCTCACCTCATTGCCTAAGATCAGGGCACAAGGAAAAGTCGGTTTATATTTATTTATAGCCACGCTATTTTTTGCCTGCTCCAGGGCTATAATTTTTACTTTTTCTTTTTTCAGTTTTTCTATAACTACGCTAATATTTTTGGCCCTTTCCCAACTCACTGTTTTTTCCGCGCCGAGTGCTGTTTTAGCCATCATCTTTTGCGCGGTAGTCGGATAAGCTTCTTTTCGAGCATCATATGGCGCCGGTGAAAACCCGGTCAAAAATATTTTTGACACCCCCGCGCCATCAGCAGTCCGAAAAATAGAGCCGACGTTATAGGCGCTTCGAACATTATGTATTATGACGTATAATCTTTTATCCATTACTTAAACTGTTCGCACCTTAACATAAAGTCCATAAATAGCCAAAGCGACAGCAATAAGGATCCACTGTGTTCCGGCTAAATTTAGAAGATCTCCTTTGACCAAAAAATCGTATCCGGCAAAAAGCACCGCCAGAATCGACAGTCCCATAAGAATATCCGGTAATTTATTCATCATAATACACCTGCCTTTCTAATTCTATACCTATTTTCTTTATAGTAATTATAACATACTATCTTTGCAATTTCTTTTTCTCCTGACTTTTCAGAAAATTTCCGCTAGTAATGACTTTTCTCCCGGTTTTTTGTTCCAAATCGATTCTTGCTTTTTTGGCAATTCTGCCACCTCTTTTGCCAGCAACTTTGTTTTCATCCATACCTCTCGCTTCTGTTGTTTCGGCAATTTGTCTGGTAGAAAATTCGGCTAAGGCTGTAAAAATCAATTCCGCTTCACTCATATGATCACGCAGGTTTTGTGTTTTCAACCCTTTTAGGTTTTTATGCTCTTTTACCGTTAAGTCCGACCACTCTTGATGAATAATATTAGTAAGAATGGCAAATTCTTCTTTTTCTTTGATATCATTGGCGCTCCAATAGTCCGTCAGCTTGTTTCTTGTTTCTTGCCCCATCATTCTTCGCTGTATCCATTGTTGATTGCGCCCATGTTTTTTCCAATTTTCCCGGGCGCGATTGAGCGACTTTTCCGGATCAGCTAATTCTTGAATTCTTTCATATCCAACTTTAGCTAACCACAATTTGATTGGCTCAGCCTTTTTTGACGGAACTGATTGAATAAGACGGAGGATGGTTTCCGGATTAGCCGCATCCGTAAGATACTTTTTACCATCAGCGGCTTCCAATTTCAGTTGGTTACATTCCGTAACCGACTGATTTCCTTCCGTTTTCAAGCGATTTTTCAGCACTTTCCAATAATTTCTAGCTAATTGAAAATCCTTTTGATCAATCAGTACAGCAATGATGTCGATTACAGAAAAATACCATACCTCCTCTTTTTCATTATAAAGACGTCGAATTTCAAAATTTTCAAAAATAGCTATTTCGTGGTTTATGTTTTTTTCCTTTGTTTTCTTTTTCATTTTATTTTTTCATCCCTTTCTTTAACAACTTTTTTACTTCCCGATCAAAATCAGAGATATAATTTTTGTCTTGGTTCACGCGATATTTTTCATATTCTTCCAGTGCCTTCTTTTCAGCCTGTTTCGCACTTACCTTGCCGGATGAATGCAATAAATCCTTTTCCGAAATGGTCAAAAATTCATCCAGTTTTCTGATCCAATCCTGCATTTTCATCAAACGGCCACTACTGGCTTGCAACTCTGCGAAATCGATATAGAGCGAAACAATGAGATTCAGCTGATTTATTTCCCGTTCAGTTAGATAGTTTTTTGCGACAACAATGTCATCGGTCGTAATATAATCACTTCTGAAACTCGTGAGTCCCATCAGGGGTTTCTTACTATCGGCACGCCGGGCGACGATTTCAGCCGCCGTATGTCCATGCACCGCGTAATGCATCTTGTTCTGCACCGTAGCAAAGAATTTTTGTGTCAACTCGGCATCAATTTTATAGTCGATGCTTGTCGCATAAATATCAGTAACTTTCTGATAAAACCTTCGCTCACTACTCCTGATGTCGCGCACTCGTTGCAATAGTTCTTGGAAATAGCGTGCTCGACCACCAACTTGTTTGAGTCGTTCGTCGTCCATTGTAAAACCCTTAATCAGATACTCTCTCAGCCTTTCTGTCGCCCATTTGCGAAATTGCATCCCCCTATCCGATCGTACACAATAGCCAACAGCCAGAATTACATCTAAATCGTAGTGTTTTGCGTTATAACTTTTGCCATCCGCGGCAGTTATTCGGAAATTCCTAATAACTGAATTTTCGTCCAATTCACCATCTCCAAATATATTTTTCAAATGTTCGTTGACCGTGGGAACGCTCACATCAAAAAGCTCAGCAATCAGTTTTTGCGTCAACCAAACATTTTCTCCTTCAATTCTAACATGAATTTTTTGCTCATCGCCAAGAGCTTGATAGATGGCAATTTGCGGTTTTTTATTCTCCTTTTTCATATTATTCTGCTAACGGTTTATAGTGATATAATATCACTATAACCCTCCCTGTCCAGCTCACTGCTGTGGATAACTTTTATCTTCCTCGTAATTCCATGCCCGTTGCAGTGTTTCAAAATCCCCGAATACGACTGCAAGCTCTGGCCAAACGATTCTCTGGAAACTAATTTTTCTCGAAACATCTTATGTTTCAGTGATAACTTATGGAATATCCGCCTCTTTGTTTTTGTCCTCAAAACTCTATGGTGCGGTAAAACTATATATCCCAGAAAATCAATTCCTTGCCTTAGTTTTCTGATAATAATTTTATCAGGATGCAGTTTTAATTTTAATTCCTGTTCGAGAAACTTTCCTATTTCTGGAATTAATTTTTCTAAATATTTTTTGTCTTCCAACAAAATAATGAAGTCATCGCAATACCGCAGATAGTATTTTTCTTTTAGCTTATGTTTAATAAACTGATCGAGTTCATTGAGATAAATATTGGCAAATATCTGGCTGGTCACGTTGCCCAGCGGCAATCCTGAATCGAAACTTTTGATAATTGTTTCAATAAGCCAAATAGCATTTTTATCGTCAATCTTCTTTTGAATAAGTTCCAATAATATTTCCTGGTCAATCGAATCAAAAAACCTTTTGATATCGCATTTGAGCGCGTAAATATTTCTATTATTATTTCGACTGGCTTTCCGACAAAATTGCTCTAATCTTAGAACCGCCCGGTGCGTTCCTTTTTCTACTCGGCAGGAATATGAATCAAAAATGAAAATTTTGTCGAAAATGGGGTATAATATTCTGAAAATGGCGTGGTGCAGAACGCGATCTCGCACGCAAGCTTTATGAATTCGCCGCAATTTTGGATCGTGCACGTTAAATGCGGTATAATGGGAATGTTGGTAGGTTTTGTTTTTTAGCTCGCAGTGGAGTTGAAACAAGTTATCTTCCAGACTAAATTCAAGTTCCTGAACGTCTGGCTTATTTTTTTTGCCATTTCGAAATTCCTGCCAGGCTAAAAACAAATTTTCCAAGCTAATAATTTTTTCAAATATATTATGACAAATTTCGTCCCCACTAAAGCCCCCCCCCAAGGAGTTTCCGGTATTAATGTTGTTCATAAAAATAGCAAGCCTAAATTATTTATTGACCTTGAAAAATTATACGGCGACTGCTATGATCGCGTAAAAAATTTTCCCAAGCTGGATAAAAATCTCCTTGGAAAAGAAATTTTACAATTTTTGAACGATACGCACAAAGCCTCTTTGATCTCAATCTACGCTCCTTCTTATCTTCCTTTAGCCAGCGCTAATTTCGATCTGTTCAAAAAATCATTGCGGATTGCCGTGGACAAAAAATTCATTTCCTGCGGCTGGTATTCGGCTCATTTTGAAATTATCGTTTCCATTGGAAGAGATATCGGAAAATGGCTAAAAACAAAACGCCCGAAGTGCTAGGGCGAGGCGCAACCGGTTGACGCTGTTGGAGTTGTCGGCATCGTTCGAGTTGAGGTTGAACTCGCTGTCGTACGAGTCGGCAATGCCACACGAGACAAAATAGCGCTGTTCCGTCCTTTTTTCAAAAAGAAAAAATTTATTTCTTTTTATATCCTGTTTTTCAGGACTCCGTTTGGACGCTAACATAAATTCATTTTTCTCCGTCCCTGGAACCGCGCTGAACTTCGGGTTTTTGTATGAGGAGGATTCCGCGTACGGAAATCCTGCTGGACTCAAGGTTATTCTATCATCATTTTTCTGAAATTGAAATACTTATTGCGATAAAAAAACCCCCGCAATGTTTCCATTGCGGGGTTGAAATCAATCCGGAATCCAGAATCCATTTTCCGCTTCGCGGAAAAATCCTTTCCATCCCGAAGCGGGACGGAAAATCTGAACCCGAAATTCTATAGGGCGAGGCGCAACCGGTTGACGCTGTTGGAGCTGCCGGCACCGCACGAGCCGAGGCCGAACCCGCCGCCGCACGAGCCGGCAATGCCACACGAGACACCGGGATTCGTACCTTTGTCGCGATGGTCAACGACATTTCTCAGCCAATCCCACGTTTTGGGAGCCAGATATGTTTTGTTCTTCGCGTAACGCTGGCATGCCAGAATCATTTCTTCTTCCGCTGAAACTACTCTTACTTTCCGCTCGATCGCCGAAATGTATGAGCAATCGCGAAGTTCGACGATCCGGCCATCCTTGTTGACGATGGTCTGATTGGTGGAGATGTCCTGGGCGCTGTTGGTAAAAATGAGATCCACCATACCAGGAATGACCAAAAGTGGTCGCTTCCCGATAATCAGCCGAATTATTTCCGCCACCCACGCATTTTTGAAGTCGTCACTATTAAATTCCTCCGGCTCGACAGATATACCTCTTTCAAGAAGTTCTGCGAGCGTGAGTTTCGTCCACCGGTCAGTGCCGTTCTCCGCCCAGACCCTGAAGCCTTCTTTTTTGAGCGGTTTCATAATCCGCTCGTAGAAAAACCGGGCGCCAGTCATCTGCGCTTCCGTATCGGACAAGATTAGCGGCGTAGCTTTGACTTCGGCGTAGCTGAGACAGCCCGCTTCTAGCCCGGCTTTGATGGCCGGCATCCTGTTCGGGTCAATGGAGATTTTCTTGAAATCGATACGGAAATCATCGCCGTAAAACTGGCGATAAAAAACTTCCTGCTCGGCGATCTGGCCCATCAATCCGCCTGACAGTTTCGACTCCAGCTTATTCTTCTTGAGCCAGAGCAAAAACTTTTTGAGGTTGAGGTTTTTTCTGACAGGGATGATGCCGGAATTTCTTTCTCGTTCTTCTTTTTTCAAATTGAGAAACCATTCCAGCTCCTCCAAAGACAACTCTCCTTTACGAAGCTTGGAGAGCAGGTCGATTTGCAGACCAGCCAATCTGGCCGTTTCTGCTCCGATGATCACACTCATCGTTTTCTCCCTTCCTATAACTATAAATTTAAAAAGGTACTTCTTTTTCTCTCAATTACCGGCCAATCCGGCAATTCAAGAAAGCATAGCACAAAAGCCGCCCGGAGTCAAACCTGGAGTCAAATTTGGGGCGGTAAAATGGCGTTTTTTGGCTTGAATAAGCAATAAAATTAGCTATTGCAATAAAATTGGTTCTATGCTAGTATTAATTTACAGAAAGTTCCCGGCCCAGGGTCTACAAGCACCCTACAATGGCGGGGAATTTTTTTGTGTTTATTTTTTACTTATGACGGAGGAAAGCAAGACATAAAAAATTTGCGTTTGGTTTTAGAATCTTCTTTTATTTGCACAAAAAAGAGCAATCCTTCTTCGGTTAGCCCTGCAAATCTATAGAAAGTTTCTTTGGGTTTATTGGGATTATTTTTTATAAACGGTTTATTTCTTGAATTTTTAACGAGTTCTACCGACGCGCAAAAATACTTAAGCCTCTCTAATCTGTCTTTGTACGGCTTTTGCCGCAAATGATCCCAAAAGTAGTCAAAAAATATTTTTTCTTTTTTGAAATAAGCACTACGGACATATGGCCTTCTTTTACTTTTTCTTTTTACTTCTGAAAATATATTTAAAGCGTTTCTATATACTTCCGTACGGCTGGTTCCAGGAACCTTTCTTGATTTTGTCTGATATGGAATAACCTCCATTGAATTATTTTTGTTTTTATTATAGTGATATAATATCACTATAAATAATCCTTGTCCACCCCTACTCCACAATTATCATCGCCTTCCGGCCTTCGGTGATCTTGTCGCGATTTCCCGGGAAATCGTGGATGGCGTTATAAAGAGTGTTGATGTTATAGCGATAGCCGGCTCCTTTCCTGGTGCCGGAATCATTGGTGATTATCGTATCACCGTCATAACCGATCAAGACCACGGCATGGTACGGCGGACCGGGATATTTGAAATTAGGATTGCCCAGCATCTGCCCTGCCGCCGGAATGATGATCGGTTTTCCCCGCGCCAGATATTTTTTCAAATCTTCTTTTTTGAAATCATAAACGACTTTCATATTATTTATTCCATAAAAATCACGTGCCAGAGTCACGATTTCCTGAGCGCTGCTATCGATATAATTGTCATATTTTGTTATCTCGAACTTTATCATTTTTTGGATTTCATTTTCAGCCGTGTTTGGATCCAGCGGCTTTCCATCCAAAAAATATTTCACCATAATAAGAGCTGTTTCCTCACAAGCTTCTTCATGAAATTGATCCCATTGGGCGAATGGTGCTTGCGGAGTAAAAGGAACCTTAATCAGCACTCTTTCGGGAATAGGCGCATTGGTATTGGCATTAATATTGGCATTATTATCATTACTGCTTTGACTACCGGTAACACCAACATTTTTATTTTCATTATTGCTGGTAACAATATTATTCTGATTTTGAGAAGAATCAACCGGACTGGAAAAAACAACCGTATTTTTGGCAATATTATTTCCTTCTTCGATCATCTGGAAAGTAAGACCGGAAATAGCCAGAGCGATGATTGCGACAATAAAAATCGTATGCTTTTTCAACTGTCCTGTTATTTTCGTCACAATTATCTGCGTAGCCAGAAGCGCGCTCAAAAAATCAAAAACTACATCAATGAAACGTCCGGATCGGCCGGGAATAAAAGTTTGGTGAAACTCATCGCTAGTGGCATAAAAGAGTACTGCTGCTAGAGTCAAAACAAGCGCGTCACGCATAACAAGATTCCAGGAATAATAGAAAATACGCCAAACGAGCCAAAGAAGAATGGCATATTCCGCCAGGTGTCCCGCTTTTCGCGCCACTACTTCCAGTGTCACGTTAGACGATCCCATATTAAGATCAGGAATGGAAGAAAGATAAAAGATCAAAACCATCCAAGTAAAAGCCGGGAGATAATATTTGAAAAAGTTTATAATTTTTGAATTCATCGGTTAATATATAATGACTGGCGTACCAACATCTGTCCATTCAAAGGCTTGCTTGGCCGGGCCGACTCCCAGTCGGATACAGCCGTGTGACACCGGGATACCCAAATGATTAGCGCCCTCTTTATATCCCCCCGGCCATTCCGGAAGTTCATGGATACCGAAACTGCCGTCGCTAGCCACCGCCATCCAATACGGCATGTAGAGTCCGTATCTTTTCGACCACACTCTTGGCGCTTTGTTATGAATAGTAAATTCGCCCTTTGTCGTTTCCATCCCTCTTTTGCCGGAAGAGATCATGCTGGACATGACTATTTTTCCATTTTCAAAAAGAGAAAGAACCTGGGCTTCCAGATTGACGTCGATATATTTTCCTTCTTCGATCTTGGCCTTGGTGAAACGTTTGGCCTGCTCAAGTCTCGCCGTGAAATCCTTTTCCCATGATAGGGGTTCCGGCGGCAAAGTAGAAAAAGAACTTCGGAAAATTTCCCGATAATTATCGTCTGTGTCTTTGGAAAATTTAGCATAGATGACCAATTTGTATTCCTGCCCTTCCTTTATTTTTTCCTGAGGAAGAATTTTGAACTGCGTCTTATCTTCGTTGTTTTTGTAGGACATCGGGCTATCGGGAGTCAGGGAAAATTTCAGAAAAAATCCTTCAGTCGACTGATCGAAATTGACAACTATAGGATCTTCGATATCTAACGCAACGTCTTTGGCGCTGTCCTCCGGAATTATTTTTGTAACCCGAGGAAACTTGATAGTGGAAAAAGTTATATCCTGCGCGTCAATTCCCGCCAGCATGGCATTTTTTCCATCTGGAAGCGACAGTGTATATTGGGTTTCTGGCCGCCAAAAGTTCTTTGGCATGATGATCAGTTTCTTTCCGGAATTTTCCCAGGTGTATTCCATTTCGGTTTCCGGCAGCACTTTTATTCCAGTGCTATAATTTTGCGTCATGACCGGTTGGGAAAAATTGATAACGATGGGATCTAACGGCTTCACATTTTCCCTATTTTCCATCGCGATTTCCGTTTTGAAAACCTGCGGGTAAGCTTCGATACTGTAGGCTGATCCGAATACTCCGGCAGCCATTATAGACAGCACAAAAACAAAAACTTTCCAGCTGGTTATGTGATGGGTGCCGACATGTTTTTTTATCCTGTCCATATATTTATTTTACCACAGATTTTCCATTAAATAATTCCCGCGCGCTGTTCCACAGCTCCGGATGATCTTTTTCCACTTTCAGCCAATACCACCATTCCACGCCCCATAAATACATTTCAGGAAATCCGACACGCCTCGCGAACGATACATTATCTACTAATTTTTCTTTGTTCATTGATTTAAACTGTTCGTCCAGTGGACATTCAGTCGTGTAGCCGGAAATCCATGGTTCAGCTTGAAGCTCGATAACAATAGCCCTATCTTGATTGGCAAAAGTTTTAATCAGCCAATGCTTAAACCAGAAAAATCGGGGTCCTATTGGATAATCAAAATATCCCAATCCTTTTTTATATATCGTCCGATACATGGTCGTTCCAAAAATATCGGCGCGTTTGGCCGCCTGTATCCAGAGGCTCAATTCCCCACTGTCAGTAACAATTACCGGGCGAGACGGATCCTTAGCTTTGACCAGCGCTATTTCGCTATCAAGAAGATTAGTGTCGAGCGCGGGACAAATGCCAAAGGACAAAAATGGCTCATTTTCTACCTGCCAGGCTTCAATATTGCTATAACTTTTCAAATTATCTATTGCTTTATCAATAAATTTAAGAAGGCTTCCTTTTCTTTTTTGATCATCATTTTTCGCCCATTCCGGGATGGCGCATTCCGGCCAACGCGGCACTTTCTGTCCGACTACCAAAATTACATCGGCATTCCTCTTTTTTGCCTCATCCAACTGCCAGGCGATATCGGAAAAATCATATTGGCCTTCCTGTTTTTCCACTAGATCCCAATAGATGGGAATCCTCACTTTTTTTACGCCAAGGTCATCAAGCATGGCGATATACGCCTCCTTCCAGTTGAGCATGATATCCCCGGCATAACGGGAAGAGAAAGTTACTCCCAGCTTGGCATCCGCATTTTCTTTGGCGACAGGAATATTGAAATAAATTAGAAGTATAATTGCCAAACCCAAAATTATGCCCAGCGTCCAGAGTATGAATTTTAATATTTTTTTTATCATTTATTATCTTTTGGAAACTAAAAATACTCCTATGGCAATAATCAAAATGGCTGATATTTTTTGAATCGTGCTTCTGGCATCTCTTTTTTCTTCAAAAAATCCGGGAAACCACAAGGAAAATAGCACTCCCAGAATGAAAACAAACACATATTCTATAGCCACTATGGCATTGACAATTGTCACACTGGCCAGAATTAGTGATGTCGCGTATTCCTTAAGAATAGAGCCACCGCCACCGATAGCTCTAGCCATAACAAATAATAATCCTGATTTTTTGTGCTCCCTTTCCGGTTCTTTGAATTTAAAAACGGATGCTAAAATTACTTTCCGCCACCTCGGAACAAAAAGAAGGGTAAGAACACCAAAAAATGACCCGACCACTCTCCAGACATAAACGTTGATAAAATTATCGTGGCTATAGAATCCTTTGAGCGTAACGGCGGAGATAGCCAAAAGCGTTCCGGCCAGGATAGACCAATAAAAACCATCAAACAATTTAATTTTTTTGACGCTTGTCAGGTCATATGATATCCAAAGCCCGCCGATAACGAGAAAAAATATTCCTGTTATCTGACCCGGTTTTAGATGCTCGTTGAGAAATATGGCGGCTAAAAAAAGCGCCAAGATCGGCACGACGACTCCGACGACCGGAACAACCCGACTGGCTTCGCTTTTGGCGATAGCGGAAAAAAGAGAAAACATCCCATAAATAAAAATTACTCCGGCTACGAAGCGAAGAAAGGCATCCGAATAACTCAAAGCATGGACGCCAAAAGGAATAAAAAACAAAGCAAAAAGCCCCAGCGCTCCGGCATAAAAAGTGTATATGGCCGGATGGGAAACGCGCCTGCTCGAAAGTAAAAATTTATCCAAAACCACTTCCAGCGCCAGCAAAAAATATGCAACTGTTGAAATGGCCAACCAATTCATGACTTTTGGGTTTTTATATTTATATTCTACCTATATTCTACAATGAAAAGTAAAAGCCCGCCACGATGTGAGCAGGCTTTTAGCAGACCCTTCCTTTTAAAGATCTACTTTTGTTATTTAGCGACGCCATTGCCATTCCTGCTGGCATCCCCAATCATTCGTATATAAATAAAACCATTACTTTCTGGATGGGTGCCAATCCTAATTCTTCTCTTTCTCATTTTTGCGACTTCCTTACAATTTCGAGGAAATACAAAACCCAGTTCATTTCTGACAACCGCCTCGGTAATTTCAACATAATTCATAACCCATCTCCTTGAAGAAAAGTTCAGAGCAAATACCGATAAAGAACAAATAAAAATCCACCCTTCGGGGGTGGTTCTTTTTCTTTCCTCTATCCTTATGGATTAGCGAGTCGATTCAAAAACCACCGCCGTATGAGCGCTGGATGACCCGCCTCCGCAAACGATTTGGTTTTTAGCTCGTAGTTCCATAGTGATAATAATATAACGGATGGAAGAAAAAATGTCAAGCTCGGTTTTTTATTATCTTCATCTTTTCATATCTCGTCAAATTCTTTATCCGATATTCTTCTTTTAGGGCCTTTGATCTGGTCTTGATTTTTTTGGAGTATACTAACTTCACCGGCCTTCGGCCTCGGGTATATTTCGCGCCCAACTTTCCGCTGTTATGCCCGTTTATTCTTTTCTTGAGATCGACCGCGATTCCGGTATAAAAAGTTTTGTCTGAACATTGAAGAATATACAGATGATACATTAATATCTGTTTAAATATTTAACAGTATAGCTACCTTCTTTAGCGTTGCGCCATGGCGCTGACGGCGAGACCGATGTAATACGGCCAGAGAACAATCGCCAGCACACCTTGCCAGAAGGCCAGATGCAAGAATCCGATGGTGAACAGCCACCCGGCGAACCAGGAGAAGGCCGTAAAACCATGTTGTTCTACTTTTATCTTTTGCATACCCGGTAGTAGAATTTTGACTTTAATTTAGTTAAAATCAAACTCTAAAAATAGGTTTATTAATTAATCTATCTTTTACTCAATAGTAATCCGTTGGCCGAAGGCCAGTCAAAATTTCACTACCGGGCATATATTTAAAAATTACGATTGTTATTTCGCCATCGCCTTGGCTTTCAAATTTTTTGGCATTTTCTCGATGGCATAGCGAAGGGCTGTCCGCGGCATTTTCTTTTTGTTCTTCATGACATAGTCAAAAACTTCCTTTTCGTGCGCCTGGCTCGCCACTTTCAACATCCATCCGTAACCTTTTTGTACCATATCATCCGGATCTAGCAATAGTATATCAGAAATTTGAAAAATATCTGGCAAAAATTTTCCACGCTTTCCAGGAACGATGAGGGAGACGGCCGAGGCGCGGCGCATCCAACGATTTTTTGACTGCGCCCATTTTTTCAGACTTTTTACATACTCCGGATATCGAACCAAAAATTCGCCGACCGTATGGTTGCAAAAAGTATCACACGCCGCCCAATTGCTGACATAAATTTCTATCCAGCTTTCAAACACTTTAAAATCTTTCGGCTCGTAATATTTTCTGACATAATATGACCAGTTACAAGCGATGAAAGCTTCTTCCATATAGCCGGACTTCCACAACTCTTCGCACAAGCCAAAAATTTCTTTTTTATTCTGACTTTTAATTTCCTTGAAATTTTCTCTCCCGATCATACTGACGGTTGCCGTCTTCACACCATAAAGCTTGATCTTTTCTTTGAAAAACCTTTCGCCGCTTTTCCTCACTTTCTCATCGGCATTCTTTTTCAGCTCGCGCCGTATTTTTTGGACAATTTCACTCATTTGTCTATTAAACTTCAAAAGTCATTCTCTTATACACCTCCCGCGTGCATTCTACATCCCGCTTACAATATTCGCAGATATCTTTCGTTTTTCCGGCTTTATAGAAAGAATATACCTGTGAACCGTCAATTCCGTCTTTGGGTGTCGGAATCCCCAAGGCCAGGGCGACATGTTCGAGACCAATATTGCTGTTGGCCCATTTGACCCATTCTTTCATCGTATCGTATATCGGATAGTTTCTATAACGGGTGAAAGGAAGTTCATAGGCCGGCTTGACTTTATTGATAATAGAACGCTGGTAGATGAACCGCAGATCAAAATCCATGACATTGTGCCCGATGAACTGTACGCCATAATCCGGCTGATAAGAATTATGGTTTGGAGAAACACTAATAGACTCAACAATGTCCCAGAATTTTTCGATCATCCTGGCTTCATCAACGCTCCCGTCCAAAACTTCCACTGGCTCATCATCGATAGCATAAGCGATGCAAAGAATCCGTCCGAACGACCCATCAAAAGAAGTTCCTAAAAGATACTGCTCAAAATCAGTATGGTCGTCACAATTTTCTTTCTTATTCTTCTTGGCTTTTTTTTTCTCAAACAAAAATTTCAGCGCCTCGTGCTGCTCATCTCCCGCCGGCAAAGTCTCGATGTCCAGGTACAATCTTCGCATAATTTTTTGTTACAATAGTTAATCTGTTTCAATTATATCAGTCCCTAAAAACAAAAACCAGCCCACGAGGACTGGAAAACTCGCCAGTTTTTTTAATTTCTGTAATATCTAATCTATAAATGACTTTCCGCTTCAGCGAAGGCCTTGGAAAAATCAGCAAAATGATCTTTGAACAACATTATCCGATTAGTTACCCTTTCTCCGTCTTTTTTCTTATACAGTTCAGCGATTGTCAGATAGTGACTGCCGTTAGACGCTTTTTTGACATCGAAGAAATAATTTTTGCCTCCCGCTCGAACCATCTGGGAGTGCACTTTCTCCGGCATGTTTTGTCCCTCCATAATTTTTTGGTACGCGTCTTTTAAATTTTTCCATTAGTCTTATGTTAGCTGCAGCTAGATAAAACTTTTGGCGTGACGCATACATATTAAGTATTAGCGCGAGGGTCTTTTTCCACTCGCAGTGATATTCTATCACTGATGATATACCACTGCAAGTACTACCCTGTGGATAACTTTACACCATAGCCTACTTGCCCGCCCTTGGAGAGACCCATTTTCCTTCTCTCTATTTTGAAATGAACAAGATAGCCAGTGCTATGATCAAAAAAAGAAGAAGGCAGCCTAATGTGAGGATGAATAGTTTGACTGCCTCTTTCTTCTGGCCGTCAAAATAAAGCGTGGCTGGTTTTCCCAAGATCAGAGCGCCCGAAACAGCGGCAGAGAGAACTAAAAGAAGGAGGAGCGTTATTGGAGCGAAAATAGTATCAGGTTTTTGGCTAAGATATTTTTCAGCGTTTCTAAAGAAAGTTGCGACAAGAATTATATAAACCACTTCGCCCAAAGCGCATAAGAAAGCAATTTTGAATAATTTTTTTGTCATAGTGTTTTTTTGTAAGTTTACCCCGTTAAATTGGTTTTTTATTTAATGGGGTAATTAATTACGTAATTAAATGTACCTGACTCCCTCATTCCCCTTATTCTTTATTAGATTAGTGGGATATAAAGTTTGTCTAAAAGTTTGTCTAATGGTTTGTCTAAAATATCGGATTTTAGCTAAACTTTCTGCCACTTGGGATATCTACTTGTGCCCTTGTTTATTATCGTTTTATCCTTTTTAGACATAGCATAAACAATGTTTCTTATTTTATTTTTCTTTTGTTGTTCATCTAAAATTTTTGGAAGTATATCTAAAATTAATTTTTCAATATCATTTTTAGATGCTTCTTTATACTTCTCTAGATATTCAAGTATCATTTTTTTATAATGATCGTCCTTAAATCCTCTCATTTTAATGTATTCGCTCTTTTCTCCAGTTTTAACCGCAACTTTCGAAGAAATGTATATGTTGGGACTTCGACCCTCTATGAGATCCCTCCTTCTAAGTTCCTTCGCTTCATATGTGTTTAATTCTTTTCTTTTCTGAACTTTATCCAGAGCGATGATTATTTTCAAACCCAGATCGGGAATTTGCGCAAGTTTTTTGGCATATTGTACATCTAGCACTTTTCCTATAATAGTAAGCTTGACTTTCCCGCCAGATAAATCATATTCTGGAAGAGGGAAAAATTTATTTTTTTGCGATATAAACATCTTTTTTATTCCACTTCCTATTGTGTCAATCATATTTACATTGACCATAGCATCGACAAGAAACTTGTTCCTATAATACTCAGACGGTGAATCTGCCTCTATGACATTCTCGATTGTCCCTGGAATAAAAGCACCGAGATTTGAAAATATCAAACTGTCATCTTCATTTTCAACAACGTTTATTTTTCCTCCAAACTCATAGTCTTGATGAGCAATGCAATTATTAATCGCTTCTCTGATAGTAGTTGGATCATACCTATCAATTTCCTCTGGAAAAAGCGTCCTATAAGATATATATCTATAACGCAAATTTCTAATTTTTTTATAAACATTTTCGACAGCTAAAATAAATGGACAACTAAAATGTTCGTAATCTTTTTCAATGCCATCCTTATCCTTTAAAATCCAAGAGATTTTTGCACAAGCCGGATTAATAAAATGCTCCGCTTCTGTTTTTCCTAATAGCACAATGGCTGTTCGTGTAATCTTGCCATTAATCGTAACTCTTGCTTTGTTTAGAAATATCTCGTTGCTCCAACTTTCAATTTCTTTCTTATCAATCTTGGGATTCTTACGCCCAAATCCTTCTCTCGCTTTCTGTATCGCCCCGCGGTCTAAATCTTCAATTGTAGCACCGTCACAAATTTTAGCACTCCAGTCTTCCAGCTTTGATTGCAATCGGATTCTCTCAATTTTTTCTATGCTTAACGGAACAAGATCTTCATTTTCTCGAGCATAATAGAATCCTTGCCAGGCAATCGGAATCCCTTTTGGAGCAGGAGGGATTTCGAATAGAACAACTCTCTTCCCTACCCTTCTCACTTCATAAACATCGATGAAAGATATCCCTCCAGTGGTTTGTTTAGCTATCTCCGATTTTAAACTGTTTAATTTTACAGGATCTTTTCTATAATTTGTTCCAACAATATTTTTGTTATTTTTTATACCCAAAACCAACCAGGCTGATTTTATCTTTTTTAAATTTGCTTCGTTGCTAAGTGCGCTAAAATATTTGCCTAGTTTTCTGAAATCAAAATCCGTCTTAGCTTCTTTCCATTCGACTACTTCATTTTCAGCCGGAAGTGAAAGAATATAATCAAGTTGTTCTTCTATTTTTTTCATATACCTACCTTTAATTATCTCGATATTTTTTTATAATTTCCAAACAATCCTCGTAAGCCTCGGCTTTTCCGCCGATAAATTTATTGAGTCCGTATTCTTCGATTTTTTCACTTTCCCACAATTCCTCTTTCCATTCTTTTCTATAATTTTTTGCTAATGTTGCAATATGATTTTCCAGCGATTTTCCTGTAATTTTTTCAATAAAACCTTTCGACATCAATCGAACTGTGTCCGGATATAATTGTTGCAAATTTTCCCAAAGTTCAAATGTTTGATATTTGTCATCTCCACTAATCATTTCCCACTCTTCCGGCTCGATTTCCACAAAATCATCATCTTCTTCCGTATATTCTTGGCACATAACCAGAAATGGAAAATAAAAATCTTTATACTCATCTAAATATTTCAATATTTTTATTGCCAGCTCTCTTGATATTTTCATAAAATTGGTCAGGATTTAATTTTTATTCCTGATCAATTTTTGATCGGTTTCGTAATTGTGTCAAATCGTCAATTTATACCTCCCTTTTCCAATAAATTCCAAGTATCCGTTGTCCCTCAAGACTTGCAATTGCTGACGAAGTTTATCCTTTATAAAGTTATTTTGGGGATGATTCTTTTTCAGCTCTTTTTCAAAAAAATACACCTCATCGAGAGAAAACTCTTTTTTGCCAAGTTTATCGATACAATTCATTGTATCTAAAATCCACCCCTTGGCTGATATTTCTTTCTCATCTCTTATAAATAATGTTTTTCGCCAATTTTCCAAAACATTTTTCTTCGTCTCCGCTTTCCTATCTTTGACATAAAATATTTTTCCCGTCTGTGGTATACCAACAAGTGAAATATTGCACCCTATCCATCCAGCTCGTCTGGCATTTTCCGAAAGTGGTCTTCTTTTTTCAATAATGTCCGGAATAAAAAAATGTTTAGGAATAACCAAAAAATTTAGAATCTCGAGATTTTTCAAATCATAATTAAGCAAAAAGAAGTTTGGATTATTGCTACACTGCAATCTTTCAATCATCGTCCGATAAGCACCATCAACAATTTTCGTTCCGATTGAATTCTTTTTACTTTTTAGTTCATACTCTTCGGCACAACTCGGACAAAAAAAATCAGCAACTGGCCGATTATTTTCATAGCTGCTAACATTAGTTCCGCAATTCGGACAATAAATTTCGTTATCAACCCAGCTTTCAGTTAAAACTCTAATTTTTTGCGAGTTACTATTATAGTTTTCAGCAATTTTAACATCTAGAGCTATTTGCATATTTTAACAAAATTATCCTTTTTGAAATAAGGTTTGTTTTTTATCTCAGACAATATCTTTCTCTGCTGTGCAACTGTAACCATAGTTTGTAAATTATAACATACGTCCTCCATAGTGATATGGCAACACTACTACAATATCACTGCAATACGCTCGCCTGTGGATAACTTAATTTTCCCTAAATCTATTATAAAACAACTTCTCGCCTTCTCCGACCACTTTAATTTCATCATCGATGATCGCAACTGCCTGTTGATCAGTAAGGGCAACTATAGGTAAATTGGTTTTTTTCGCGCCTTCCTGGATAGCTTCAGAAAAATCTTTGGTATAGTGCGCAGTGAGTAAAAAAGGCACAAGATTCAGACCAGTGAGATCTTTTAGTCCAACCACATCCCTATCCTGATTTTTCCAATGTGACATTTCTATAGTTGGGCAGGCAACATAGCTTCCGGCGCTGACGCCTACATAAATTTTTCCTTCGTCCAGAAGTTTTCCAATAATTTTGTCAAAACCACTCTTCCTGGCCCAATCGAGAAGATAAAAAGAATTTCCGCCGTTTACATATACAATATCGCAGACTGATAGTTTTTCATATAACGATTCTTCATTCTCTTTTTCCAGATAAACTTCGTCAATTTCCATGCCCATTTCTTTCAACTCATCCTTTGCTTCCTCGACATAATCCCTGATAACTTCCGGATAGGCGGCTGTAGGAATAAAGCCAACCTTAAGACCACGAGGGTCTTTATCTAAAAAATCCAAAAAATATTTTCTGGTTTCTTCAGGCAATCCGGCCGATGTTAGAAATAATTTTCTCATAAAAGTTAATAAATAAACGGGAATAATTTATAGGGAGTGGTTCTAGTATAGGCCTGCCATTCATCCTTATAAAATTCAGCCAGCATTTTTTCTTCTTTGTTTATCTGTTGATTAATAATTCCAAGAATAAAAACGCTAAAAATTATCCAATAGCTGTTCATAGCAAGCTGGAAGCCGATAATCGCCAAAAGGGAACCAAGATAGGATGGATGCCGCACAATTTTATAGATCCCGTCTGTCACTAAACTTTCCGGTAAACTGGCAGCGGGCGCGGGAACATAGTTAGATTTAAGCTTGATCCTCGCCACACTGGAAAATGCCGCCCCTCCTATAGACAAAATTGCTCCGATATAAGTCACGCTCAAAGGTGCTTTATACACAAAATAATCATAATTGACCAGCTGCATAATGATGGTAATCAGCGCCAATATCTCAGCGATCATCATCGGCCGGTCAATTTTATTTTTCAGAACACGCTTAATCACGCTTCGCCGCAAACGGATGGCATAAAAAATAATAATAGCGACGATTAGGATTGATTTAATAGTGAACATGAATATACTTCAATCCTACGTCAAAACCGGCGCTTTGGCAAAAGAAAAGCCCTATTTCAGGCTTTCCAAAAGAAGGGCGCTCATGTAGTGGTCTACTTGAAAGTCAGTATTTTTGATAAACTTTTCGATTTCTTTCTTTTCTTTTTTCAGATAAACTATTTTCCCCATCTCAGGCACTAGCCCTTTTTCAGCCAGGCTTTTTTCAAAATTTTCATAGTGCTTTTTGAATTCATCGCTACTAATTTTGAGCTTTAAAAGAAATATGGCAGCAGCAGTATTCCGCTTTGGAGAATATTTTAGATACTTAAGTTCCAGAGAGGAAACTATTTTCTGGTCATCCACTTCTATTCCCACTTCTTCCATAAGTTCTTTTTTAATATTGTGAGAGAGATCAATCCTATTTCCACGGATGTCTTTTTTATCCAATCCTCCCCCAACACACTGAACACTACCGGAAATGGCCGTATCGCGACCCATAATTCCAAATATTAAAACCTTATCAGAAGTTTCAATGAGGCAAGAAGTATGCAGATTTTTGCAGGCATATTTTTCAGGAAGGCCGATCTTGCGAGTGTAGAGATAATGAGCATAATCGGAGATGGCTAGAGATGTTTTTATGTCATTACCGTTTTCACTAGTTCCCGTCATAGAAAAAACCTCACCACGAGTAAACTTTTTTCCACTAGAGATAAGACTGTCCCAATAGGCGTCTACCTTTTCTTGGATATCACTTGGAAGCTCGACTTTCTGGTCAAGATATTCTACTACTAATTGTTTTTTAAGAGTGATTATTTTATCCGATAGTATAGGGGTTTTAATTATATTTTACTATTATTTGCATTTCTATCCTACGCCAAAACCAAAAAATTGGCAAAAAAAGCGGGCTGGCACTGGCCAGTCCGCAGGTTTATACGATGCATTTCTCAATGTGCTATGTCATCCGAAAAGAACTGGATACTCTCCTTGACTCCGAACGGCACGATGCCAGTGAGTCGAGTCATGAGTGAGGTGTCGAGCGACGTGTCGGGCGGATGTTTTTTGGGATCATCTGACTTGGACACGCCGACAACAAGAGAAGGATCATATCCCATCGCTTCCACGGCATCCCGGACAAATTCATAGACACTCATCCGGGGACCGGCGACATGGGCGATTCCCTGATATTCAGAATTGGCCAGCTGCACAGAAACTTTCGCCACTTGCCTGACATGCATGGGCGAACGGTACATATCACTGAACCATTCAACTCTATGCTTGACAGAAACTGTCTGCTTCACTCTGGAAAGCCTTGAATCCAGTCTCGTCTTTTCCTCATCGGCATAGCCATAAATATAGCTTGGCCGGATGATGACATAATTGTGCGCTTCTTCCCGGACGATCTGCTCGCAAAGCGCCAGATTACCGCCATAGAGCGTCTTGGCATTCGGCGTCTCTATCTCTTTGTAATTTCCCTTAAGGCCGTCATAAATGCCGTCGCTCGAAAAATAGACGATCCGGCTTTTCCGGCAGGCCCGGACCAGATTACGCATGCCCATAAAAAGCGCGTGCGTTTCCTCGGTGAACTCTACTTTGGCCGTTATGAACACCAGATCGACCGCTTCACCTCTCGATACGCTCCGGATGTCATCCTGAAGAATATCGAATAACTGCGAATCACCGCCCACCTGATGCTGATGATGGGTGATTATGGGATCGACACAAAATGCAGAGATTACTTCGCGGATCTGCGATCCCAGATAGCCCATACCGATAATTGCTACTTTCATCTATATCCTCCTTGTTTTGGTTAGGAACATTTGGATTGCTTGTGTTTTATCCTACGTCAAAACTTGAATTTTGGCAAAAGAAAATCCCTGCCGAAGTAGATAGGGTTTTTATCGAAAATATTTACGATATCAACTTACTCCAATATGTCCTCACCGCGCCGATCCAGCTGGCAACATTTTCTGGTCGATCCCAGGAGCAAGAAGAACCGCATTTCCAAACGACCATTCGTTCAGGCGTATTAAGACCCTTATGAGTCAACTCATCAATTCTTCCGCCGACTACTTCCACCGCCTGCTCTGGAGAATCAAAACAGGAATAACCCATAGATAATTTGTAATTTCCTTTATATCCCCAGTAGTTATAGCAATCTACGCCAGACTTGGACGGAGCATGCTTTCCCCAATCACTTTCTTTTTTAGCGATAGCCACCAGGAAGGCGGCTGTTTCTTTGTCTTTTTGTCCGATAGCTTCGATCATTTTTTCCATCGGGTAGCCGGAAAGAATTTCCCGGATCTTTTTGTCCCGCGGGTCATTTCCCTTGCTATCTTTCTTATTATTTTTGTCTAGTTTTTCTGAAATCACTGATTTATTTTCCGGCATAACTTCAGCGCAGATTTTTTCGTCTTTCGCATCTTCCTCGGTCCGGATCTTTTCCATCGGATCGATATTTTCAAGATCAATATCCGTTTTTATCTCTGTCTGTTTAGCCCAAGCCTTTTCTCCAAAATGGACTGAAAAAAACAGCCTCGTAATGATTACGAGAGATATTATGACAAGTATTATAAATTTTTTTGTCCTTACCCCCCTAAATCTGTCCCTCCAGGTTTTCAGATCCGACCCGACAAAGGTTCGAGTCTTCTTCAGGAAATAATCCAACATTCGGTTCTATCAATTTCCCGGTTCTTTCGGCATATTCTTTTCTTTCCAAATTCCAGATTTCAGGCAAACACACGGTATTTCGGCCAGCGGCCAGAGATAATTGATTTTTCCCCTTTTTTAGATTGTTAACTCGCATTTTTTGGCTTGTAAAAGCCATAATTTTGAGCCCCTTAAACACATCTCAATTCAACACCATATTATGCTATCAGATATGGCTTTTCCTGTCAAACCTGCCTGCCGGCAAGGCAGGGAAGATATCCACAAACAAAAAAAGAGGATCCGAGCCTCTTTTTGGAATATTTTTTCCGATATTATGATTTCTTGAAACCCTCCACCTCATCAAAATATCCATCAACATCCGTGACCCATTTCTTGACCGCCGTTTTGGAATCCCAGGAACAGTCATAGCCGCATTTCCAGACCGTCACCATGCCTTCCGGCGTCTTTATTTGTTCATTCTCAATGATACTCTTTATCCTTTTAGCCACGCTCTGCACGGCATCGCTGTTACTGTCAAAACAAGTGTGCCCACCTGTCCCCATCTTGTCCCGCTTGGCTCGAAAGCCCCAATAATTTTTGCAATCCTTGCCATCAAGAACCGGCACGTGCTTTCCCCAGTCGCTTTCCTTTTTGGCAATACCGATAAGAAAAGCAGCTACAATTTTATCTTGTCGGGCAATATCCGGCGCCATTTTTTCAATTGGGTAGCCCTTGGTCATCGCCCGAATCTTTCCTTCAAAGGAGTCTTTTTCCGCTTCTTCTCTGATTTTGGTATGTTCTTCCAGGATCTGAGCAGCGATCTGATCTTCTATTTCTTTATTCTTTTTTTCATCTTCCGCGCTCAATACTTGCGCTTGTGGAGCATCGGCTTTAGACGCTTTCTCCCCGGCTGACGCACCTTGTCCCAGATAGCGGTACATCATGGTCATCAGAAACATCCCGAAAATAAGCGAGCTGACAATGGAAACGTTCCACATCCGCACCGTACTGACACCTTCTACGGAATTGCGGAAAAAATCTTTGACAAAATTGATCGGATCAAGGTATCTTTCTCTTATTTTTTCAAAATCCAGATATTCTTTTTTAGAATAGACAAAATTAGTCTGGACATAGCTGATGCTTCGGTAGTGACGGGATATAGCGCTATCCAATATCTTCTCCGAGCGCAAAATTTTCTCCCCTCTTCGCGTTCTCGCCAGTTCTTCCTGGGAAAGATACAGTTTGGAATCGGACGTAAAAAAATCGTCTGTCCTCCCGTGTCGGGAAAACAAAACAGAATTCCGTTTATTTTTTTGAACAAATCTGGCTAAAGGTAAATCAAAAAACCCGATCCTTTGTTTCACCGCCCGATTCAGCCCATCCAGGCTTTTTTCTTTTGGTATTTGGATCATTATTTGAAAATATTCGATTGTTTTTTACTTTTTTTCTGACTTAATTATACCACTTTTTTTCGTATTTAGAAACACCAGAAAAGCCGTCGGAACCATCAATAAACTGTAAAATTGTCCCAGTGTTAAAAATCCGATCCAGCCGTCAGGATCGCGGAAAAATTCCGATATTATTCTGGCAATTGCATAACCAGATAGATAGAACGCCAGCATATTATCTTTCGCCCATTTTTTGTTTCGAAGTAGCCATAGTATGACAAAGAGTATTATCCCTTCTAAAAAGGCTTCGTATAATTGGGATGGGTTACGTAATTCATGCATATAATCATTCGGAAAATACATTCCCCACCACCCTGTTGTCGCTCGACCATAAAGTTCGCCATTGATAAAATTACCGATGCGGCCAAAAAAATATCCGGCCGGGATAGCTGGCACAATAAAATTAAACCAATTCAGTAGATTAATATTATTTTTTTTCGCCCATAGCCAACCGGCAATGACCACACCGATCAATCCACCGTGATAACTCATCCCATATATGCCGATAAATCTATGCGTCACCGGATCAAATGGAGAAATGATTTGGATAGGATGCGCTGCATAATATGAAAAATTATAGAAAAAAACTTCTCCCAGCCTCGCACCAACGATCAGTCCAACGAATGCGTATAATAAAAAATCCAATAAATACTCTGAATTTTGAATTTTGAATTTTGAATTTTGAAATAATTTTGAATGATTTAATTTCGAAATTGAACATTCTGTCATTTGATCTTTATTCGAAATTCGAAATTCGAAATTCGAAATTTCATTCTTCTTTATCCTATATTTCACTAATAGATATACCACTAGAAATGTTACCAAATACATAATTGAGTACCACGAAAAAGATATAAACCCGAAAGAAATATTCGGGTTTATGTGTTCGGGTAAATGCTGATAGAATTGTATGTATCTGTCCATTATTTTTCTAATTTTTCTGCTTTTTCCAGTTTTTTATCCAGTCTTTTTTCTTCTTTCTTAAATATCTTGACCAGATACAAAGATATCAAAACAACGATGATAGTGAGGACTGTGGCATAAATAAATTTAGCCCAAACAGTGTTTTCTTTGGCCGGAAAAAAATTTTCAATTAGTGTCTTGACTGCATCGTTCCAGGCAAGTCCCGCTACTAGCCCAAGAGCTGTCACGATGTATCCTACAGTTTTATTTCTAATTTCCTCCCTTACTCCTGATATTTCTTTTTTTATTTTTGTTTTTATTATAGCCATAAAATTATTATTTCCCATTAAATATTTCGTTAATTATTAATCCAACCGTCGTCGCATACACATGATGGATGCCAAAACGATCGACTTCTTTTTGAATATTTTTATTATTATGTTCAACATGAAATTTTTCGCCTTTTTCCGTCCTTTCGTGATCCATAATGTGCCAGTCGCACTTTTCAAAAAAGCCAAACGATTGTTTCCTGGCTCTGATATTTTTAAACATCTTTCTCAACTTAATATTATCACAATTTATAATTACCTGCCCATCACGCTTCGTCTTTCTGATAAGTGTTTTATATTCATCGGCCATATCGTTCATATCGGAAAAATTTTCGAGATATCTTTGTGTTATGTCGGTGATGACAGATATTTTTGGTTTAATTATGGAAAGCAAGTGTTTCATATCGCCGCGGCTTGACGCGCCCAATTCTAATATCAGAATAAGCGGAAAATCTTTTTGCCATAGGCTTAATATCGACCGATATAGCGTCGGCAGCCACTTTTTGTAATGGTTATACCCGCTGGGCAGGTCTAAGACCGCCAGAGGCAAACCTATTTCGGTATTAAAACTATTCTGATTAGCCCGAACTTTCATACCTTTTTCTTCCAACACATGTTTTATCTCTTCTTTCACAAAAGTCTTATTGGTCGATCCGGCAATGGCGATTATTGTTGGACGATGGACAAACAGCACCAGTTTGGTGATGTATTTGAGATAGTATTTTAGTAATGTTTTGAATACTAGTTTCATAAAAAAAGTTTTTCTATCCTATCAAATGCTTCGTTTATCTCTCTTTTTCTTTTCCCGAAGCTTATACGGATATGGTTTTCACCATTTTCACCAAAAGCCACTCCGGGAACTGTCGCTACTTGCGCTTTCTCCAGTATCCAAAGAGCAAATTGCCAGGAGTTGCTTATATATAGATCGTCGTTTCTTCTGTCTATAGTGAACTTCTTGTTTGTTATGATTCTCGGAAAAACATAGTAAGCGCTGGTTGGTTTTACATAGCTGAAAACATTTGAAAGCCTATCGAGACGCTCGCATATTATATCGCGTCTTTTCTTGTATTTTTTATTGAATAATTTCACGTCATCTTCCGCCATTTCCAGCGCCCCCATGGCCGCGTACTGCGATATTACCGGCGCGCAAGTGACCAAAGAATCATGGACTTTCAGAATTTCTTTGATGATAGATTCGTCACTATGGACATAGCCTATCCGCCAGCCGGTCATAGCATAAGTTTTGGAAAAACTGAAAACACGAATGACCCGTTTTCGCAATTCTGGCAATTCTGCTAAACTAAATATTTTTTGGACATCGGATGTCCAAACTTTGTTTTTCTTACCGTCTTGGACATCCGATGTCCCAGCGCTGTCAAAAACCAGATCTTTATACACTTCGTCAGAAATTAGATATAAATTATGCTTTTCGGCCAGCTTTGCCAGTCCCAATAGTTGCTCCTTGGTATAAATCGTTCCAGTAGGATTATTAGGATTGCAATAAAATATCGCTTTGGTTTTTGGCGTGATCGCTTGTTCATATTTTTCCAGTTCAAACGCCCAACCTTTTTCTTCATTAAGCGGCACAAAAACCGGTACGCATCCGGCCAGGGTTATCACTTCGCGATATGATGTATAGGTCGGCTCCGGAATGATGATCTCATCGCCCGGATTGGTAATGGCAAAAATAGTCGCAGTTATGCCTTCAATGGAACCAGCAGTCACAATAATTTCTTTTTGCCAGTCATAGAACATATTCTCCCGAGCAAGATGTATTTCAATCAGTTCTCGCAGTTCCGGCAGTCCCGGAGAAAGTGAATATCTGGCTACTACGCCGTCTTTAAGCGCCCTTTCTACCCGGCGCTTAATACACGCTGGCGTATCAAAGCTTGGCACCCCTTGCGCCAAAGATATCACATCCGGAAACTTGGCCGCCCGCAGTTCCATCTGCTTTATGACTGATAATCGAAGGTTTTTAGTGCGTTCAAACATAATATTTCAGCATTTTAGGATTATATCAGACATTTTCTAAAAGAAAAAGACATCAAATAATGATATCTTTTCGTATTTCAAATCCTGTTATTTATATCTCTTCAACGCTTCCCCAATCAACTTATCCAAAAACTCCGAAAATTCCATCCCGGCGGCTTTGGCCGCCTGCGGCGCCAAACTTGTCGCGGTCATTCCCGGAATGGTGTTGATTTCTAAAAAGTATATTTTATTCGCTTCGGTATCCCAAATAAAATCAGCTCTTGAAAGATCGGCACATCCAACCGCTTTAAAAACTTTGACAGCATAACGCTGTACTTTTTTCGTGATATCATCGGGAATTTGCGCCGGACAAACTTCTTCTGAACCTCCAGTCTGATATTTAGCTTTGTAGTCAAAAAATGTGGAAACTTTGGGAATAATTTCAATGACTGGTAAAGCTTTCGGAGACTTGTTTCCAAATACCGCCACAGTCAGTTCCCGACCTTTTATAAATTGCTCCAGCATTACTTCATTGCCATATTCCAGCGCTTTTTGGATGCCTACTTCCAATTCTTCTTTAGTTTTAGCAATATTTATTCCAACAGATGATCCAAGCTCAATGGGCTTTATGACGACTGGCAAATTTAGCTTAGCAATAATTTTATCTGAATTGTATTTTTTATTTTTATTAATTACTACTTCTTTAGCGATCTTCACTCCGGCACTTTTTGCCATCACTTTTGTTTTATGCTTATTCATCGCCAAGGCACTGGCTAAAGTTCCGGAAAAAACATACGGCATTCCTAGCATATCGAGCATACCCTGTAATTTTCCATCTTCGACATACTGCCCATGAACGATGGGCATGACTAAATCTATTTTTACTCCAGCTTCTCCTTCGACAAAATCGAAATTATTATTTTCAACCACACTCACCAATTTTTGCGATTGTTCCAGATCCACTCCACCTTCCGTTTGAGCCAGTGACAAATTTTCTTCCATATATTGCTTTCCCTTATCACCAAGAAGCCAATTACCGCCTTTTGTTATGGCAATGGGAATAATATTATACTTTTCTGCATTTAGTGCGCTCATCACTTGACTCGCTGACTTGATAGATACTTCATGCTCACCGGACTTGCCGCCAAAGATAACTGCCAGATTTAATTTTGCCATATTTTTTTACCTCATGGAGTAATTTTTTCTTCAAAAAAATTAATTTTGCGAAGCAAAATTTACTCCACGGGGTGAATTAATTATTACTCAATGCAGCAATCAATCGCCTTTCGCACCAACTCTCCCATTTTTCCTAAAAATCCGGTCTTCGCCGTATCGTGTTTATTTACGGCTTTATCATCTATTTTTTTCACATCATCAGTTTTAATAATTTTCATATTCACTGCCCAAAAAAGAGAATATAGATCATAGGCCTTTTGGAAAAGTTCTTGCGCTTGTTCCTTTTTCCCCATACCTTGCTGTTTAGTCCCCACTTCCATAAGTCGCATGGAAGCTGCCAGCAAGTGTTTTGATATGCACCATTGTTCTCCCTCCGGTTCTTTCACGATAAGGCGCAAAAGATCTCCGCGCATCTTTCTAACTTCTTGCAACAAATCATAATACTCCGGTTTTCCCAATTTGGCTCCAGTAAAAAAGAAATGCTCTTCAATACTCACCAGATTCATAATGGCGATGGACAAATCTTGATCGGATGACAAATCCATCTTGTCAGCCTTTTTCATATTATCAACCTTCTCGATAAGATCGTTGACGTTTTTTATCAAAGTTTCGTTTTCCATATTTTATTTGTTTAAAAAGTAAAAAAATATACTAGCAAAAATGAGTGGCACAATCGGCATCACTACTTTTTGGAACGGAAAATAGGCCCGGCCGCCATTTTTTTTCTTCAAATATTCATAATATTCGGCGCCTGAAAAAAACAGAATGCATCCGATGGCAATTCCCAAAAGCATCTTGTCTATTCCCCACATTTTATTCAGTTCCTTTCCTACTATTGGATAGCCTTTTATTTTTATAAAAAACAAAGGAACAATAATCATTAAAAAATACACGATAATCGTCACTGCTTTCATTTGAAAAAATTTGATATTTTTTCTAGAAAACCAATCTAGTGTCCAAGAAATCAAAGAAACAGTCAGCCCTCCGACCCATAGTCCGATGATCACATCGTCTACGCCAAATTCTTCGGCCAGTCCCACTCCGGCTCCGACGGCAATCGTGCATATCGGGCAAACAGCCAGGGCCTTAGGCGCGACACAAAAAACTCCCGTTAAAATAAAAGATGTTAACGTTATTATAATCCTCCTCATTCGTAGATTCGCATGCAATTCGTAGATTCGCATCGCTATTTTGTCTTATCCTGAAAATATTTAATGACATCTTCCTGGCCCTCATAACATTTTCCCCCGTCCCAAAGCATGGGCACGCCCATCTGTTTTTCGTCAGTTGTTCCGCAAGCCTTATATTTCTCCACCAGTATTGCGCTGTTGTCTTTGTTATGAAAAACCTCTACTTGGGTAAAGCTTACCTTTTGGGCAATATTGTTCTTATTTATAAAATCCTCAACAATCTGACAGTGTGGACATTCTTTGCCATAAAAAAGTAGGACGCCACTAGCGTTAGTCGCACTCGGACTTTTGCTAAAAAGCATATAGCCTAAGAACGCTAATATTAAAACAATAAGAATTACTAAAATTGCCTTCTTCATAAAATGTTTTGGTTAATAATTCTACTTAATATTAGCAACAAAAACATTTTTAGCCAAGCAAACGGTATTAAGGATGTAAAAACAGCCCCGAGCTTGCGCCTAGGGCCATTTTTTATCTAGAAGATACTCTTTTATTCGTATGTGCGCGTTCGTAGTGCGCTATTCGCATACTAGTATCTGTCTCTTCGTCCGCCTCCGAAACCACCTCTGTCTCCACCTCGATTGAAACCACCAGATCTCTGGGGTCGATCGCCTTGGGGACGAGCTTCGTTGACAGTCAGAGTTCTACCTTCGAATTCCTGTCCGTTGAACATTTCAACAGCTTTTTTGGCTTCCTCGTCAGTCGCCATTTCTACGAAGCCGAAGCCTCGAGAACGTCCGGACATTTTGTCCATGATGATGGTAGCAGAGACAACTTGTCCAGCTCCAGCGAATAGAGAACCCAAGGAATCCTGGGTAGTATTGTAGGAAAGTCCTCCTACATACAACTTTTGACTCATTGATTTTCTTATATGAATTTACTTTGTAAGGTGACCTTCTCTCTTGTTTACTCTGTTGCGGAATTTAACCGCTCACTTAGCTTACACTAACTTCATATAAGACTAAAAACGAGAAACGAATGCGAGAAAACTTACATTAATCCTAGTATACACTTTTGAGCCAAAATGTCAACCCAAACAGCATAAATCCCCTGATATTGATTAACTAAAGCATTTATCCACAGTTTCCGATATTTGCCGGTTGACAGAAATCGGCTGCTCTGCTATACTGCCGGAGTAAGATAAGATTATGAAAACAGCGAAACAAACATTCAAGCTAGTCTTTGGGATGTTGATTACCGTCATTGGACGATAAATTTTCGCTGGGAACATAGCATAAAAAAAATAGACAAACGGATCCCGGCGAAAAGCGGGGTTTTTATTTTTCAAAGTTCCTTACAACACAAATTCTATTAGCCGGAGAGTGCGTAAAATTTAATTGTGCATTGTCCGGCAAACGGAATGATTTCCTTGAAAGAAAGATTCTTGAAAACTAATTTGCTTGAATTTTTGCCGACTCACTCGTTTAAATATGGCAGTGATGAATCAGGCTCTCCTAAAAGGAGAAAAAATAATTTTCAACAAACCGGTTTTCAATAAATTAATCAATCAAGGAAATCTTCTAGATGCCAATCTGCAAGAGGGGTAAGTCATCCTACAACCGAAACGGATAGGGGGGAACATGAATCAGCCAAAGAAAGTGACCGAGAAAAGCTTGACCGGAAATAAAGGAAATCTCCTGAAATTTCCCGTTCCGATAGATGAACGGGAACCTGTCAAGCCACCGAGCTCTCATGAAATCAAGAGGGCTTTCTCTGAACTTTTTATGGCAAAAGCCGTCCAGACGACTTAACTCAGTCCCATAAACTCCAAAAGAGTATGGGCATATCAACACAAGGGAGAGGTGCAATCCGCTTCTCCCTTCTCTCAAAAAATTTATTACTTTTTATATAACCACCACACAAAAATGAATTTTATATTTCTCACAAATAGCATAATTATGATTATTAACCGACCAGCGTCGAGTTGATTTTGGTTTCCGAAAACTAATTAGGATCAACCCGACGCCAGTCGGTTTTTTTATTGATTAATAACAACATTATCCTCCTCTCCCTTCGGGAGAGGATGTCAGCCTAAATTTTTCTTAAAATTTTGGCTGACAGGAGAGGGAAAAGGAGATCTATCATGAAAAAACCGGAAGAAGAACAATGCAAGCTGTCAACTGAAAGCCAAAAGAGAATGCGAAGAATCGCTCAAAAAGAAGGCAAAAAAAGTGCGTGCGAACTTTGCATCCACAGGGAGAAATGTAAAAAATAAACCCCTAACTTTTTCCTAACATGGAATGAGTTGCAAGCCGAAAAGTAAAACATACTTTTTGGCACCAGCCGAGCTTACCCCCTTACAGCCCGGCCTTTTTATTGCACCTTATTGACAAGATAAACTACATCTGCTAAATTAAGGGTACTGTTATGAATCAAATTATAAACAACCTACTACTTCTATTGCTTAGCCCGCACGCGGTGGTTGTTTCGTTTCGTTCATAAGCAGTAGTTAAAACGAAGAAAAACATTCCGCCGTGTGGGCGGTTTTTTTATTTGCGGCTCCCTACATTATTCCCTTCTCCCTTTTAGGGAGAAGGTGGCTCGAGTCCCGCAATAGCGGACGAGAGACGGATGAGGGAAAACCATGGAATAGTGAGTTTATAAATTAAATTTTAATTTTTAAACTGGCTGTTTCAGAGGGTTCTTTCAACAACTAACAGGAGAAAGAGTTATGATTTTTCTTAACGACATACCTCAAATAATCGAAGATTACGAAGCGGTAAGAAAGATTTACCGCAAAAGAGCAAAAAAAGAGCGGCTTCATCGATTTATCGTAAGATGCCGCATGTTTATTACTCGTTTTCCTTGGATTCACATTTAATTTCAAAGGTCAAAGAAAGGAAGGTACTATGGACGCGACAGTTCTTTTAACGCAAGGCCTTAGACCACCGAAAGCAAGGGTTAAAGTCGATGAAAATCCCCCCTGCTGCAATTGTGGGGATAAAACACGCAGGGTCAACGATGCCCTGATCTGGTGTGAATCGTGCAACACAAAAATGAACCCGGCGGGTGAAGAAATAGAGGGATTTGTTTTTTAAACAATACTGCAAATCTTTCAAGAGGCGGCTGGATATCCACATCTCCAGACCGCCTTCTTTTTATCCCCCACTATTGATTTATCTGAAAGATTTGCTATAATCATCTTGTTATCTATGTATAGTTCCGTAAGGAACTATTTTTCAGCCAGAGGCTGATCCGCCTATGGCGGAAAAAATTGAATATTACAATCCGGCGTAGCTCAATGGTAGAGCAGTTGACTGTTAATCAATTGGTTGTAGGTTCGAGTCCTACCGCCGGAGCCACATGGGATTTGCGTCGCCGAAAGCGGCGCTTTTTCTTTTTCTGGAGCGGTTTTTAAGAGGTTCGAACGCGCTCAAATTTTCCTCTTCCGGATTTGAGACGAGAATCATCGGCAGAAGCGCGGAATCCGTGTTAATATCGACTTTTTTGTCTTTTAGGAGGAGGTTCGAACCTAAGGCGGATAAAATTATTTTTCGGGCATGCTGACCTCTCTCGGTGAAGGATTCCTGAGCGTCACTGGCAAATTTGAGAACATT
>Ga0172379_10000683_pt1 | contig 81329 bp, 62 predicted proteins | sample GrowelOW334metaG_FD_119756 | JGI IMG/M metagenome (GOLD analysis project Ga0172379, IMG submission 119756) | Groundwater microbial communities from an aquifer near a municipal landfill in Southern Ontario, Canada - Groundwater well OW334 metaG | ecosystem: Environmental > Aquatic > Deep... | reverse complement strand
ATGGATTTACGCTCGTGGAATGGGGCGGTTTGCTCTACAAATGACCTTGAATAATCCCGCAGTTCAGGTTAGGCTTAGTGGATGAACAAAAAAGTAATCTTATACTCGCTTTTGGCTGTATTGCTGGCCGCCATCCTATTTACTTGGTGGCCGATTTCGGGCCGCATGCTCACGCGCGGCGTGCCTCAGGCTTTGATCTCAATATCGAATTTCTTCGCTTTACTGGCTGTCTTGTCCGTTCTTTTGGAGCTAGTCCTGATTGGCCGCGTAAAATGGGTAGAATCAGCTTTTGGATTGGATAAGCTTTCCAGAGTCCATCACTGGGTCGGCATTGCCATACCTGGTTTTCTTTTGGTGCATATCGTATTTTTGACGATCGGATTTTCCATGCAGGGAAAAACCACGTTCATCAACCAGTTCATCATCTTCCTCACGCGCTGGGAAGATGTTCTGAATGCCGCAATCGCTGCTTTGTTGTTCGGAATAATCGTCCTGTTCTCGACGTTGTTGCGCAAGAAATTCAAATACGAGCCTTGGTATTTCATCCACTTGCTGATGTATGCGGCCATCCTCCTCGCTTTCGGACACCAGCTCGCAGTCGGACGGGATCTGCAGACTCAGTTCGCTGTTGTTTTTTGGTGGTGCCTTTATGTTTTCGCTTTCGGCAATCTGGTCGTATATAGATTTTTGTTTCCGATCGTCAATTCCATCAGACACGATTTTACGGTTGATAAGGCCGTAAAAGAAACGGATGATGTGTATTCGATCTACATCGTCGGAAAGAATATCGACGAGTTCAAGGTCAAAGCCGGGCAATTCATGATCATGAGGTTTCTTGATGGCAAACGCTGGTGGCAAGCGCATCCGTTTTCTTTGTCATGCGCGCCGAACGGAAAATACATCAGGATCACTTTCAAGAAGTCCGGTGATTACACGATGCATCTGGACTCGATCAAGCCTGGTACGAAAGTCTTGATCGACGGGCCGCATGGGGTTTTCGCGCACAAGAAACTGGACAAAGTCTTGTATATTGCCGGCGGCATCGGCATCGCACCGATTTTTTCTTTGGCTGAATCCGGAAATTACAAAAATGCGATCCTGATGTACGGAAACAGGACAGAGGATTTGCCGCTCGGTAAGGAATTGCGCGATATCGATCCGGCGAAATTTAAGATGCATGCTTTTATCGGAGACAAAAAGGTAGACGACAAAGCCTTGGCCGAACTGGTCCCTGACGTGCTGGAAAGGGAGGTCTATCTTTGCGGACCAGTCAACATGGTCGATTCAATATGCAAAATCCTGGATAAACAGGGTGTTCCTCCAAACCGCATCCATTTTGAACGTTTTGCCTTATAGCCCTGGACAAAATTATTATTTAGTGCTACTTTCCAGGCATGAACCTTGGAGGTGTTTTATGGAACCCAAGACTGATGCAACGTGTCCACGCTGCAAAGCCCGCATCATGAGCGCTGAGAAGTGCGATAACTGCGGCGCATGCGCTGAATGCTGCCATGGAGAATGTTGTCTGAAGCCGCAGGAAATCGATGCTTTGACCAACTGGACAGTAGATATCGCATACCAGCCCCTGCTATGACCGGAATTCCCCGGTCTTTTTGTTTTCCTTGCCATTCAAGTATACTTGGTAATTATGACCGTCTTTTCAGTCACGGACTTTATTGCCCATGTTAACAGCGTGCTGGCCAAGTGCTGGCACCCCGAGGATTTATGCGTGGAGGGCGAAGTCTCAAGCTTTAGGATCTCGCAAGGCCAGTGGGTCAATTTTGATTTGAAAGACAAAGACGGATTAGTGGGCGTTTTTATGTCTGTTTGGCAGCTCCAGACCCCGGTTGAAGACGGCATGAAAATCAGGGTCTATGGCATGCCCAGGATCTATCCTAAATTCGGGAAGTTTTCTTTGACTGCCAGCAAAATCGAGCTGGTCGGCGACGGAGCCTTGGCCAAGGCTTTAGCGGCTTTGCGCGCAAGGCTGGAGAAAGAGGGTTTGTTTGAGCCGTCGCGCAAAAGGGAATTGCCAAAGTTTCCAGAGCGCATTGCCTTGATCGCGTCCAAAGAAAGCGCGGCTTATGGGGATTTCGTGCGCATCGTCGGCGAGAGGTGGCGCGGCTTGGAAATCGATCTGTATCATGTGAAAGTGCAAGGCGCTGGCGCGGCCGAGGAAGTGGCCAAGGCTATCGCGCAAGCCAATGCGCGCGGCGACTATGACGTCTTGGTGCTGACGCGCGGCGGCGGATCGCTTGAGGAGCTGATGGCTTTCAATGACGAGCAAGTCGTGCGCGCCATCCACGCCTCAAAAATCCCGACCTTGGTCGGCATTGGCCATGAGCGCGACCTGACCTTGGCTGAGGAGGCGGCTGATGTGCGCGGGTCAACGCCGACTGATTGCGCGCGTCGCATGGTGCCGGACAGGAACGACATCCTGCGCCATTTGGCTTATCAAACAGAAAATATCGAAAGTGGATTGTTGAGTTCGATTGAAATGCGCAAACAGATCATGGCTAGGGCTTTGCGCGCGCCAGCCGCCTGGATCGCTCAACAAAAGAAAAATCTGGATGCGCTGACTTCCGTTTGTAATTCCAATGTGAGACAATGGATGCGGGCGCTCCAAGACAGATACCGTTCAGATGTTCGTCTCCTTGCGTCGCTAGATCCCAAGGGTGTGCTTGCCCGCGGGTATTCCATGCTTCGCGACGCAAGGGGGCGTGCCATCACCACAGTGGCCAATTTGTCTGTTGGAATGGAACTGACAGCCGTGCTAAAAGACGGGGAGGGGACCATGGCAGTCAAATCAATTAAAGGCGCGATTAAACAACAGAAATTACTTTAGCCCTGTGTCATTCCTGCGAAGGCGGGAATCCAGACAAAAAATATGCCCGATAAAAAACCCCAGAAATCTAAGCTTGATGTGAGCAAGGCTTTTGAAGAACTGGAAAAAATCACTGAGTGGTTTGAAAGCGGCCAAACGGATTTGGATCAAGGCTTGGAAAAATACGAACGCGCCATGGAATTGGCCGAAGTTTTGCGCGCCCGTTTGGAAAACGCAGAAAATAAAATTACTTTAATTCAAAAGAAACATTCTGCTGAGTCTAACTCCTAATTCTTAATTAAATTTTATGATCCTCCTCCGTTGGTTATTGAATGCGCTTGCGGTCATGGCCGCGGCCTACCTCGTGCCTGGGGTAAATGTGCAAAGCATCTGGGCAGCTCTTATCGCAGCCTTGGTCATTGGCTTGATCAATGCTTTGATTCGCCCGATTATTCTGCTCCTGACCTTGCCCATCAACATTCTGACTTTGGGCTTGTTCACGCTTGTGATCAATGCCTTGATGTTCTGGCTAGCCTCATCCATCGTCAAAGGCTTCAATGTCCAGGGTTTTTGGCCAGCCTTCTGGGGCGCCTTGGTCTTCTGGATTGTTTCCTGGGTCACGAGTGCAGTTTTTGCTGAATAAAAAAACGTGTCATTCCCGCGAAGGCGGGAATCCAGAATCTGGATCCCCGGGTCAAGCCCGAGGATGACATTATGTTTTCTTAAACACCAAATCCAGCATGGGCATGAAGGCGTCCAATGGGAGTTTGAGCCTGTTGATCAGCCATTCAAGAACGCTGAGGATTTTGCAGGTCAAGAAAGACGAGCGTTGCAAGGTGCACTTCCATTTGGCGTCTCCGCCTTTGAGGTTCTGGCAAACAGCATTTGGGAACGCGTTCTTGATCTGCCAATAAGAGCCGCCTACAATGCCTTGCGAAATATATTGTTCGCGCGTCTGGTTTTTCGGCACGTGGCGGGAAAGTTTTTTTGCAATCGAAATCGACGTATTGAGCGGCAGCCAGGGAATCAATGGCAGCCCTGTCGTATGTCCGTCGTACGGGAAAGCGCGGTTCGGCGTCTCAGTGATGACTAGCAGGCCTCCGGGCTTGAGCACGCGAAAAGCCTCTTTGATTATGGCAGATCTTTCTTCGGGTTTGATATGCTCAATGACCGCGTTCAGGCTCACGATATCAAAACGAGCGTCTTCAAAAGGCAGTTCTGAAGTTTTTTGGATCACTGAAAACAATACGCGGTCTTCCGAACCTTCGTCATGCGCGCGCATTTTTGCCAGGCGCACGAAATCCGGATTCGGTTCCACGCCTTGCACGAGCGATGCTCCGAGGTCTGCAAAGATCAAAGACGAAGAGCCTGAGCCTGAGCCGATATCCAAGATCCTGGCGCCTTGCACATCCCCGAAACGATTGATGAGCGTGACTAGCCGGCGACGCACATAATTCGCATCCTGGCGCCTTTCCAATTCATCCAGCCACCAGTCGCCTTTAAGCTCAACCATCTTCTGGATGGTCTCAAGCTTGAGCAAGGTATCAACTGTTTCCAAAATCGGCTTGAGTTTGCCATGGCTATAAGCTTTGCCTTTTATAAAAATACGACGAATGCCGCCTTCGTCCAATATGCGCAATTCTGCAGATGGGCTGTGTAAGAAATGAGCTTCCATACCTCATATTATCCTGCCAAAGGCGAACCAGGGCAATAGATTGACAAAATGGCTAATTTATGCTATATTTGTTCGATGTTCATTCAAAAGTCTTTCGGGTGAAGACTTGAATTCGGCTAGTTTTAGCCAGTTTAGGCCTTCATCCGACGCTCGCGGGACACTCGTTTACTCCAGGGCAATCATGCTTTGGACTGGACGATGATGTTGCCGGAACGCGGTTTCGCTGGCGGGGTTCCCCTTGGGAGCGCGCCACGGAAAGGGAGGACGTTATGAAGAGTTGGGTAAAAGTTGCGCTGCCATTGTGGAGTCTGTTGTTCACCGCCATTTCGATCTGGTTCCTCTGCCTGGTTGGGTGGAACCCGAACGGGGTCTCGACGTTTTCGGCGTTGCTCGGAAGTTTCTTTCTGCTTGTTGGTACGATCGTGATGGTCGTGCAGTCGCAGAGCGAGCGTGAGGATACGGAGAGGCAGCTTCAGACGGTGCGGCTCAAGGCCGCAACTGCGGTTGAGGAAGCCGGGAAGCGGTCGGATTCCGACTTCCAAGCATTGCACGATACGTCAGTAAAAGAGATCGCTGATCTCAAGGCGCAGCTCGAACGCGTAGAGAAATTGCTGACGGAGGCACGAGAAGACTCTGATTCGCTCCGTGAGGGCAACGAGAGGCTGAACAGGCGGATTGCCAAGATCACCAGTTGTTCGGAAGCATCGCTTGGAATAATCGGGAGGAACACGACGATCCTCCGAACAATGGACCCGCACAAGATGTCTGAGGTTGAACTCAAAGATCTTCGGACGAACGAGCTCGAGGCCGCACTCCTCATGTTCAAGGGGCTCGAGCGCTTCACTTGGTTCGAGACGGAAACGACGCCAGCCTCGTGCCGCGACTTCGTGTTTGCGCTGTTGGAGAAGAATCAACTCGATCTGACAGAACGCTGGGCAAGAGATCTTGTACGATATGCCCACGGCGCAGGTTCGGACGTCCGCGAAAGGTAGCAGCTACTAGCCGCTTCGGCACAATGGGTATTCCCCGGCGTGTCGAAGCGGTCTTTTTTTAGTCTAATTAGCGAAATATGCGCATAAAGCCCGCTCTTGACACTTGGCAAGTTATCCATTAATATAGCGCCAACACTCTCATCCTGAGAAAGCAGGGTCCTGACCTAAAAACAGGATCAAATCGACCCACCCTTCGCTAAAGCTACGGGTGGCAAGGCCCTACTGAGGATAAAGACCTGAATTATATTCGGTCTTTGCAAACCCACAGGATGATGTGGGTGTTTTATTTCGCGAAAGCGAAACCCGCCGTAGCCGAACCGGACGAAGCCTTGTGCGAAGTCTGGTCGGCGAAGGAGGGTTACCTAAAGGTCGAACTAACCTCGAATATCGAATTTCGAATATAGAATGTCGCTAAACAATCGCGATATTCCATATTCAGCGAAGCGGATATTCGACATTCATCTATATTAAAGATATGGCTAAATCAAAACAGCAAAAGGCACTGACTTTGGAGAAGTTGACCAAGCTTTTTAAAGAGAGCACTTCAGCGGTTTTCGCTGATTATCAAGGGTTGACTGTTCCTAAGGCAGATGAACTGCGCAAAAAAGCATACGAGCAAAAGTTGGATTACATGGTGGCCAAAAAGACTTTGATCAATTTGGCAGCCAAAGAAGCTGGCATTGAACTCAATGCCAAGGAAATGCCTGGCATGTTGGGCATTGCCTTCAGCGCAGACGACGAAGTAGCTCCAGCTAAGCTCTTGGGCGACATGACCAAAGGCACGCCTATCAAATTGGTCGGCGGAATCATGGGCAAAAAGCTTGTCACAAAAGAACATGTGATTGCTTTGTCTAAACTTCCGACCCGCACTCAGTTGTATGGCATGTTCGTAAGCACGATCAATGGTCCGATTTCGGCCTTTGCCCGCGCCTTGGATGCGATACGCAAACAGAAGGAAGCCGCCGTTTCCTAATTAACAATTAATAATTAACAATTAATAATTTTACGAAAGAATACGGATTTTTGATTCGTAATTCGTAATTAGTAATTCGTAATTTAAGTTATGTCAGACGAACAGAAAGTGGTTGAAGTGCCTGAAAAGTTCAAGGCACTGGTCGACCAGATCGAAAAACTTTCCGTGCTGGATCTTTCCGAGCTTGTGAAAGTCTTGGAAGAGAAATTCGGCGTGAGCGCTTCAGCTCCGGTGATGGCCATGGGCGCAGCCCCGGGCGCAGCCGCAGCCGAGGAAAAGACAGAATTTGACGTTGAGCTCACCGAAACAGGTGGCAACAAGATCGGCGTGATCAAGGTTGTACGCGAAGTCACAGCCCTGGGCCTCAAGGAGGCTAAAGATATCGTGGACGCCGCTCCTAAGGTAATCAAGGAAAAGGCTTCTAAGGCCGAAGCTGAAGAGATCAAGAAAAAGATCGAAGAGGCCGGCGGTAAGGCGACACTCAAGTAATTGGCACACGGAAAAGAAAAGACCCTCTCCTGCATTCTGTGGGAGAGGGTCTTTTGTTTGTTTTTGGGTGAGGGGTTTTACGGCAACGGTACCAGCAACAATCTGTTTCCGCTCAAGACAACTGCTTGTTTTGAGTTGGTGCGCGATTTTATGTCCTTGAGCACTCCGAATTCGTTGGATGTGAGCTGGGCTGTGAGTAGGCCGTTCTTATCAAAGATGACAATGCGTTTTTCAGCCGGGTCAGTCACCATGATCCGGGGGTCGTCTAAATCAGTCCAGATCGAGCTGACAGAGGACATCGGCGGATCGATTGCGATTGGGCTGAAAGTTTCTTGCTTGCCTGAAAGGAATTTTAAGATTTGCCCATTGGACTTGGCAACATACACATTGCTGTCAATGGCCAAGCCGACCGCACCGACCAAGTCAATGCTTGGATCCTGGATATAGCGCGAGGCGCTGCCAAAGCCTGCATCAGTTTTGGTGTAGCGCAAAATCTTGCCGCTTTGGCCATCCAACACGTAAGCTCTTTTGTTGTATACAACTAAGTCAGAGGTTGATGAGGTCTGGCTGAGCTTGTTGAGCTCACTAGCTTGGTCATTGGCCAAGGTCAAAGCCATGAGCTGGCCTTTATCATCCATGAATACGATTGATAGGTCGCCAAGCGAGCCAAACTTCACGTCTCCCATCTTGCTCGGGTAAGCGATCTTCTTCGTTTCCTTTGTGGCCAAATCGATCTTCAGTACCTGCTTCAACTGGTTGTCGGCCACATAAGCATATTTCTCAGTCATGATCGGCGCGGCCAAAGTATTGTCAGGTGAAGTGACAGGTAAGGAATAGAGTTCAGTCACTCCTGATAATGGTACGAGCTTGCGGAGCTTTTCCTTGATTTGGGAGATTTCAGTGCTAAGTTTTTGCGCGCGAGCTTTGCGGTCAGCCGTGGAAGTGTCCAGCCCGGTTAAGATTTTTTCGCTCATGTCTATTTCTGTCCGAGTCTGCGAATCCTTGGCATAGACCAAAGAACTTTCGGCCTGGTTCCTGTAGTCCACGGCTTGGTTGTATGAGGAATCCCAAATCGCTTGTTGGGCAGCAGCTGTCTGATTATGCTTCCAGACCGCGTATCCGATTATGATTATGGCCAAGGCAGAAATCCCGATGATGATATATTTTTTCTTTCCCTTATCCAGATAGTTGCCATGGCCGGCGTTCAAGTTCCTGAGCATGGTCTGATTGCCTGGGGCTTGGTTAGCTCGGTGTTTTCCAAAACCTTTGATTTTATCCAAAAGGTTGTTGAGCGGGGAAACTGGCATGGGCAAATCCGATTCAGCTGACATGGATGAGTCGTTCTTCAAAAGCTTCACAGGATTGATCACTGGCGCCAGCGTTGTATTGGTTTTTTGTTCATTCTCATGCAAATTGCGCATTGATTCCATACCGCCCATCTTCTTCTCCGCAATCGGCGCCGAGGCTTTGTCTTCTGAATGGCACGAGACAATGGCTGCCGCAAAATCATCAGGTACGGCCGAGGCTTCAAGTGCATGCTTGATTTCCACGGCTGCCGAAACAGACGGGAGTTCGGAGAGCTTTTGTTTGATTTGGAGCTCTTGCTTGAAACGGTCGAAATTAGTCGTACCGATAAAGAAGATGTCCCCAGCCTTCATATCGCCGCAGATGAGGGAGCAGAAGACTTTTTGCGGGTCGACTGTCACAGGTTGTTCCAAAGAGCCGCACAGATCAAAAACCTTGAAATCATTGTTATCAGCCTTTTGCAGAAACATGTTGGACAAGTGTCCGCGGCCTGTAATGCATAGCTGGTCTTTATGACATTCTATTATGAAAATGTTTACTTTGCCCCAATTAATCGGGGTGGGTTCCTTATCCTGGAAGTCGGTTATGGCTTCGTTGACTTTTTGCACGATTTTTTCAAACCTGGCGAAAGGGTCCATGGTCATGCCTGCCAGCAAAGCGCGCGACTGTTCCACGGCCGCGTTTATCACATCAAGCAATTGCTCGTATGCATACAGCGAAGAGTTGATCTCCGCGATAACTATCTGGCAGGGGCCCTGCCTAAGGTTTTTAGATTGATCGAAGCGAAATATGCCCACGATCTTGTCGTTGGAAGGGCTGTTTCCGAATTCGATATCTGATAACCTGAAAAATGTCTCTGACATGGGGTTTATTTGATAAAAGTATACGCAAAGGTATCCCTCCAGTCCACATCTTACGCGTAGATGCGCGCGTTATGATATGGTCTTGTCAAGTGGGCGACTAACGGGCAGGATATATGGGTTAATATGCTTGAACACCTTTTTGGGTCAAAGACCCGGGTAAAACTCATTACTTTGTTCATTAAACACCAGGAAGAGGCGTTTTTTATACGTGAACTCACCAGGCGCATTGATACGCAGATAAACGCTGTCAGGCGGGAAATAGACAATCTTGCCCGTTTGGGCCTGATTATTGAGGGCGTAGGTAATGAAGAGTTACCCACCAAGAGGCCTGGCCTCAAGAGGAAGTACTATCAGATAAACGCCAAATTTCCGCTTTTGCCCGAGATTCAGTCGCTCATGAACAAAGCCAATTTTTTGATGGAAAAAAGGCTGGACAAGGACATCGTGGCTTTGGGCACGGTTTCATACCTTTCGTTCATGGGTTCGTTTCTCGGCCAGAAGAATTCCGCCGTGGATCTGTTCATTGTCGGTATCATGGATGCTGAAAAGCTCAAACAATTGGTGCGCAAGTCAGAAAACGAATTGGGCTTTGAGATCAATTTTACTTGCCTGACGCCCCAAGAGTACAAATACCGCAAAGAAATCTCGGATAAGTTTTTGACAGGAGTGCTTTCGGCCCCCCAGCATGTCGTGATAGATGTGTTGGGCAGGGGAGGAGAGTCCTCACTATGAGATTGTTCTTCATTGATACGCACGAAATCGGTCATTTTTCTTTTGGCTGGGTCGGCGACTCTGAGAAAGTCTGGGACTATGAAGGCCGATCCGGAAACTTTTTCTATCAGATAACTCAGCACGTAAAATTAGATCAACTGAAAAAAGCCGATGGCATTTGCGTGGTAAAGGGCCCAGGCTCTTTTTCCAGTATCCGCGCCGGAGTGTTAGTCGCCAACCTGTTGGCCAGGACGCTCAAGCTTAAACTGTATTCATTACCCGCCGGTCAGAGTAAAATATCAAATGCGGACCTCGAGCACATGAAGCCTCAGGCTTTCGTGGCTCCTGAGTACGATCGCGAACCAAATATAACCATCAAATAAGTATGGACAAAGCAAGATTGGAAAAAAGATTTTTCGAAATCATTCCAGGCGCTCTTGTCTGGATTACTATCATCGGCATGGTGGTTTTGTCTTTTCTTCAGCCGCTTTGGATCGTGTACTTCGTGATCGTGTACGATCTGTATTGGCTGTTCCGCGTTATCTACTACCTGCCGTTTGTGGTCGTTGCCTGGTATTCTTACCGTCGCGACTCAAAGCGTAACTGGCTGAAAGACGCCAGCGCTTTGCCCAGGTTTGATAAAGTCTATCATCTGATAATGCTTCCGACGGTCAAAGAAGATTTGATCGTAATTCGCGATTGCATGGACTCGCTGCTTAAATCCACCTATCCCAAAGACAGGATGATTGTGATGTTGGGAGGCGAAGAACGGGCCAAAGAAAGCTTTGAAGAAAAATCAAAAGCAATCGTAAATGAATACGGGGGTAAATTTGCCGCTCTGCTCACATCTGTACATCCTAAGGATCTGCCAGGGGAGATTCCGGGCAAAGGTTCAAATATGCGTTGGATGGAGCAGGCCGCGCTGGAAAAAATAAAGAGCATGGGCATTGAAATCGATGATGTGATTGTTTCGGCTTTTGATATTGACACAGTGGCTCATCCTCAATACTTGGCCTGTGTATCGTATAAGTTTTTGACCATACCTGAGCCGCATAGGAGCTCTTACCAGCCGGTTGTTTTGTATAACAACAATCTGTGGGAATCACCGGCCGTGGTGCGCGTCTGCATGTTCGGTACAACATTTTGGCTCATGACTGAGTTGGCCAGGTCCGAGGGCATGATGACATTTTCTTCGCATAGCATGACTTTGCGCATGCTGGTGGACGTGGATTTTCATCCATATGATATGGTGAATGAAGATTCCAGGATTTTTCTAAAAGGTTTGATTAAGTACCACGGCCACTATCGCGTCACACCTATTTATCTCCCAGTTTCCATGGACACAGTCATGTCTGGATCTTATATAAAAGCTCTCACAGCTCTGTATCTGCAGATGCGGCGCTGGGCCTGGGGCGTAGAAAACTTTCCCTACATGGCGCAGGAGTTTTCGCGCGATAAGGCCATGCCTTTCATGGTCAAAATCAGGTTCATGTTCAAGCAAGTTGAGGGCATGTATACCTGGGCCACTGTGCCTTTGCTCATCTTTTTATTGGGCAGATTGCCGTTTTGGTTTGCACCTGAGCCTTTCCGTTCGTATGCGATTTTTCAGAACACGCCGTTTACTTTGGAATGGCTTATGCGTTTTGCCATGATTGGCTTGTTCGCATCAGCTATCTTGTCCGCGGTTTTGCTACCGCCCAGGCCAGAACATGTTTCTAAATGGCAGACTCCGATAGTCGTATTCTTGCAGTGGCTTCTTTTGCCTGTGACGTTCGTGATTTTCGGGGCGTTCCCGGCCATTGATGCCCAAACCAGAATGATGCTAGGTGTTGGCCGGCTTGGTTTTAATGTTTCGCCTAAACGCGTACAAGAATCCACGAAACATGTAACACGCAACATGTAACATGACGGATGATATATGTTATATGATACATGTTACATGAAATAGATATGGATCAGCTAAGACTTTCCGTGAATATCGTAGCCTGGAACTCCATGGCTTATTTACCATCCTTGTTTGAAAGCCTTGAAGCCCAAAACGAACAGCATAGAATAATTTTGGTGGACAATGCCTCAACTGATGGGGTGGCGCAGTGGCTGACCAGTGAATATCCGGGTATGACTGTTTTGCGCAACATGCGCAACTATGGTTTTACGCGCGCTCACAATCAGGCCATCCAACTCGCTCTCTCAGGCCTGCAGGATTCAGATCTGTCGCGCGCTTATATCTTGATATGCAATCCGGATATCGTGCTGGACCAAAACTGTATATTTGAATTGGTCAGCTTCATGGACAGCCACTTGGAAATAGATAGCGCCATGCCAAAACTTCTGAAGGCGCATTTGCGTCCAGGCATTGGCGACAGGGCAGAAACAGAGAAAACAAATGTGATTGATTCGCTGGGCATACACATGACAAAAGCGCGCCGCGCTTATGATGATAAAGCCGGTCAAATCGACGAGGGCCAGTATGACAAGGAAATGGAAATTTTCGGTCCGACCGGCGCTTGTGCTTTTTATCGCGCTTCAGCTTTGGTGCGCTCCAGCCTCAATGGTCAATTTTTTGATGAAGATTTCCATTCATATAAAGAAGACGTGGATGTGGCTTGGCGCATGCGCCGCATGGGCATGAAATCAGCTTTAGTGCCCAAGGCCGTAGCCTGGCACTACCGCCGTGTGCCTTCCAGCCCAAGATCCAATGTTTTTACGGTCTGGCTCAAGCGATTTGGGCATCCTGCTTTTGTAACCTATCTTTCGAGCCGCAATCATATCTGGGTTTTGGCTAAGAACCTGGCTTTTTCTGACCTTTTATGGCACGGGCTCTGGATTTTACCGTATGAAATAGGTAAGATGCTTGCCGCGCTGTTTTCATGGTCATCGCTCAAGGGTTATGGAGCGGCTTTGGCCGGTTTGCCAAAAATGCTGAAAAAGCGCAAAGAATTAAAGGCTATCTGCACTGAGGGGGCGCAGAAAATCCGGCCTTGGTTCGTATGAACGAAATAAACCAAAATTCAGTCCCGCAACAGCCGTTGCGGGGTCCTGATCCTAAAGTTTCTTTTGTTACGGTTTGCTTCCGCACTCCGGGCCTTATCCGTATGCTGCTCAAAGGCGCCGAGGCTGCTAAGTTTGATTTTTCTTTTGAATATTTTTTGGTGGACAACGCAGTTGGTGATGGCACAGGCAAGATGGTCAAAGAAAGATTTTCGTGGGTCAAGGTCATTGATTCTGTCAGGAATGTTGGTTTTGGCGCGGGCAATAATCTGGCCTTAAGGCAAGCTAGGGGAGAGTATGTGATGCTAGTCAATCCGGATCTCACTATTTTTCCGGGCGAGATGGAGAAGTTGGTTGAGTTTATGGATGCGCACCCGGATGTGGGAATGGCAGGCCCAGCTTTGTATAACCCGGATAGCACGCGCCAAGAATCCTGCTACAGATTCCCGACAGTCATGATGCCGTTTTACCGCCGCACCATCTTGGGTAAGACATCGGCCGGTAAAAGATATCTGCATCATTATTTCATGCGCGATGTCTTGTCCGAGCAAAAGCCTTTGGAAGTGGATGCCATGATGGGTTCGGCTATCATGATCAGGCGCAAAGCTTTGGAAGAAGTTGGCGTGTTCGATGAAAAGTTTTTCATGTACATGGAAGAGCTGGATATCTGCCGCAGGGCATGGGTTTATAACTGGAGAGTGGTGCATGTGCCATCTGCCAAACTTGTTCATTACCATCAAAGAGAAAGTGCCATTGATTGGCCGTGGCACCTTATTACCCACAAGCCGGCGCGCGCACACATCTTAAGTGCGGTATACTATTTCTGGAAGTACCGCGGGACCAAAAACCCGCATTCCCACGTTCGTCCGATCGATTAATGAAAGAGCATCCAAATTTTTTAACTTGCCCGGGAGTGCCCGAGCTCGAACCGCCACACAAAGCGGACGCTTTTCGCGACACTAAGACCACAGACGACAGACCACAGCCGACAAACAAAGACCGAGCTACGAGCTACGAGCTACGAGCTACGAATCCGCGGAAGAAGCGTAAGCTTTTTTGGATAGTGGTCGCGTTTTTAGTGATAGCGCTGGGGATTGCAACCGTGCCTCCGGGAATAGCTTTGGCTAAAGCTGGCTTGGCAGCCAACAATGCCCGAGTCGCGCTTTCTAACATGCAGACAGCTTTGCTGGCCGGGGACATGGCCACTGCCCAAGCGTATTCGGCCAAGGCAAAACTTGAACTCAATAACATGGAGGTCGCTTTGAATGGCATGGGCTTTTGGAGAGATGTCCCATATATAGGGTCGCAGTTGCGCATTCTGCAGGATGCCTCGGTCGTGAGTGCGGATTCAATGGAAGGCATGGAGGATTTGCTTAAGGTCGCTTCAGCGATTTTTGATGCAGCTTCAACTGGCCAGCAGGCAGTCAATAGCCTCGGCGTGCCGATTTCGCCCAGCGACAGGCTGAAAGATCTGACTCCGGAAAATAAACTAAGCTTGCTTCGGGTTTTATACAATTCATTGCCAGACATCAGGCTTGCCAGGGACAAAATGGATTTGGCCTACAGGTTGTGGAATGCTTTGCCGCAAAATCAGATCGCCGGTCCCATCAAGCAAGCTTTGAAACCACTGGCTGATGCTTTGCCAGTGATGCAAAAATCATTGACCCAGGCCGTTCCTTTGATCGACGTCATGGTGCCTTTGGCTGGCTATCCAGATGCTCAAGATTATCTTGTGGCTTTGCAGAATGCGGACGAGATTCGCCCTTCGGGCGGTTTTATCGGAAGTTTGTTCACGGCCAAGGTTACAGGCGGGGACATGACGAACATGGTTTTTTCAGATGTGTATCAAGTTGATAATCCAGTAGCGCAAACTTGGAAAGAAATTCCGCCGAAACCTTTGCAGGATTATCTCAAGGCAAAAGTTTGGTTTATGCGCGATGCGAATTGGTCGCCGGATTTCCCGACTTCAGCCGATAAAGTATTGGATTTTTATACCAGAGAAAACATCTTGGCTGGAAACAAGATTTCTGAGCCAACGGTTTATGTTGCTTTTGAGCCGGCGTTTTTTGAAGCCCTACTCAAGATAACCGGGCCGGTAAATGTCCGCGGCCAGGAATATAATGACCAGAACTTTTTTGATACTTTGCAGTATCAGGTAGAAATCGGTTTTGGCAAGCAAGGCATTTCAGTCGAAGATAGGAAGGTGCTTATGGGCGAAGTGGGTCAGGCCATAATGGCCAAAATCCAAAATATGCCCAAGTCGCGCTGGCCAGAGCTATTGGATCTTGTGACCACGTCATTGAACCGCAAGCAGATTCTCATCTACTCGCGCAATGCGGATGTTGAGAAAAAACTGGATCAATATGGCTGGAGCGGGCGCGCTAAGCCAACGCTTGGTGATTTCTTGTGGGTGGTGGATGCGAATCTCGCGGCGCTTAAGACTGATGGCGTAATGCAAAAGTCAGTCTCATATGTTTTGGATGCGCGCGATCCGCAAAAGCCAGTAGCGACCGTCACATTCAATTATAAGAATACAAACAAGCAATCCACTTGGAGATATACGCGCTATCGCAGTTACACACGCATTTATGTACCTGATGGCAGCACCTTTGTTTCAGCCAAAGGCGCCATGGCCGATGATTTGCATAACACGGGCGGCAACTTCGTCGCAGGCAAAGTAGATGTCATGAAAGAGCTGGGCAAAACAGTCTACGGTGCTTTTTGGGCCATAGAACCAGGCAAAAGCGGTCAATTATCTTTTACCTATCAACTTCCGCCGCTGGACGTTACGAGCGGCGACTATCGTCTTGATTGGCCCAAGCAACCGGGCGCAGACAACACTCAGATTGATGTCAAAATAATTTTACCGACAACAGTCAAAAAAGCAGACCCAGCCGAAGCAGAAGCCAAGTGGGGAGATAACGCCTACGAATATAGAATTGATACGCTGGAAGACAGAATGTTTGAAGTGCAGTACTAGAAAACGGAAAACCTCTTCGCTTCTCCTTTCTCAAGGAGACTTTAACGTACAAGTAAGCTGCCCCTTGAGAAAGGGGCTTGCGGGGTTTTCGGGGGTATAGCTACACTTGACACCCCGTCCTTTTTTTGCTATACAAACACTGCTCTTTACACCTATGTCGAGAGCCCTGGACCCCGGGCAAGGGTAAAGACCGGATGGGCTTTCAGCCCAAAAGGAGCGCGCCATGAAGTATGGAAAGTATACGCTTGGTCAGGTAGAAGCAGTTTTCAATATGATCGGCGGTGAGACAGCAGTAGATGCTGTACTCAGCCGAACCAAGAGGATTGCGCTGGAGGATGTAGGGCAACCCGAAAAGTTCGTCGCCTTGGTCGTCTACGCCATTCCGGCTATGGACGAGCTGAAGCGCCGGTTCCCGGACTACGTCAACCAGGCCTATGACGGCATCGCTTTCAAACCTATCAAGGCCTGTGAGAATGTCATCCGAGAGACGCGCGAAGTTGAGTTCGAGTACGTCTGCATGAATCGTAACGCATCCTATGAGGAAGTGCTGGCTGAGATTGATAAGCGCGGTCTCCGGTCCGCACTGCCCGAGGAGCTTCTCGCACTTGATGCCAAGTACCCCGAGGAAAAGATAAAGTTTCCGATGGTCGCTCTCGGCTCCGAGACGGACGTTGACGGTCACCGCAATGTCGCGTGTCTGTGGAGCGATGGCGCTGGCCAGCGCCTCCGCCTGGTTTGGTTCGACAGTGACTGGCATGGCAACGACCGGTTCCTCTGTGTCCGCAAAGAGGAAGAGCTCGCGGCCTAGGCATTCTCTCACCCCCGTTTGATGCAAAAATCCGAAACTTGGATTTGCGTCAACTGCGGGGTTATTTTAATACGCAAGACTCGGAAAACCTCTTCGCTTCTCCTTTCACAAGGAGATTTTTACGTACTGGCTAATCAATAAAGTTTTAACATGCAGGGTCACAGCCCCTTGAGAAAGGGGCCAAGGGTTTTCTGTGTTAATAAAGCGTCTTGCCAGGCGGTTGTTTAGATGGTGAGATGAGGCCGTTATGTTTGGCAAAAAGGTGGCGATTGACCTGGGGACAACGACCGTTTTGGTCTATATCCCGAAAAAGGGCATTGTGATGAACGAGCCCTCGGTTGTTGCCATATCTTTGGCTGACAAGCGCGTGCTGGCCGTGGGCAAGGAAGCAAAAGACATGCTTGGGCGCACGCCAGACACTATTGTCGCACGCCGCCCGCTCAAAGACGGAGTAATCGCCGACTATCACACCACCGAGGCCATGCTTCGGTATTTTCTTAACAAGGCTTTGGGCAGTGTCAGGTTTTTCCGCCCCGAGGTCATGGTCGCAGTGCCAGGCGGCATCACATCAACTGAACGCCGCGCTGTCATTGACGCGACCATCGCGGCTGGAGCGCGCGCAGCCTATATCATCAAAGAACCAATCGTCGCAGCTATTGGCGCTGATATACCGATCGGATCACCGTCCGGCCACATGATTACAGATATTGGCGGCGGCACATCAGAAATCGCTGTGATTTCTTTGGGCGGCATTGTCTCTTCAGCCTCAGTCAGGATTGGAGGCAATAAAATGGACTTGGCCATCCAAGAGCATGTGCGCCGCAAGTATGGTTTGGCCATTGGCGAACGCACATCTGAAGATGCCAAGATCCGCATCGGCTCAGCCTTGTATTTGGAGAACAAACTGGAAATGGATGTGAAGGGCCGCGACATGATCACTGGTTTGCCGCGCACAGTCGGCATCAATTCCGATGATATTACAGACGCCATCCAGCATGAGCTCCAAGGCATTATCGATACCATGAAAGAAGTTTTGCGCAACACGCCGCCAGAGCTTTCGGCTGATGTCATGGAAAAGGGCGTGGTGCTCTCTGGTGGCTCAGCTCAACTTAGGAATCTTGATCGCATTGTTTCCGAGGCCACAGGCATCCCAGCCTTCGTAGCTGATGAGCCCCAATATTGCGTGGCCAAAGGCACAGGCATTGCGCTTGAGAACCTCGAGTCCTACAAGAGAAGCATACTTGGAAATTCATAGAGCCCCTCATTCCTGTCTTTTCGAGTGAAGTCAGACGTAATCGAGAAATCTCCGAATCTAACGTGGCCAGGTAACTTCTGTTTCCGAGATCTCTCCATTTCGCTCCGCTGCAGTCGAGATGACAAAAGGAGTGGAACTAGCTAGCAGCCTGTGGTGGGGACAGGTTTCAGACTTGACTTCCCTTCTGTTTTCAGTCTAAATACTCCTGATTTCGTACCTACAACTCAAGGAGGATCGCCATGCAGAAAGAGTCTTGGAAGGTGTTTTTGGCTTGTGCATTCGGCGCCGGGATCGGGTCGCTTGTCGCGCTCCAGCTCAGCCACTGGTTCTGGTGGGTGGGTTTGCTGGTCGGCGGAATCGTCGGCTATCTCTCATACGAGTGGAAGGCTGTGGTCCAAGCTGTGCCGCACGCTTTCCGCGCAGCAATAAAAGCCCGTCTGCCAAGACCTGGCTTCGCGATATCATTTGGGCTGGGCGTCTTGACTTGGAACTTTATGTTTTGGGTGTCCATCCTGTGTGCATCTGAAATGATTTTCAAGTCACTGCCCCTTTCATATACGTCGCCCTTATTCAAGGTCCTCATCATCTTGCCCTTCTCCATTTCCGCGTGCATCTTCACAGTGATGTTGTTTGTGAGCACAGTCCATGAGGACATGAAAGATGATTGGCCCAAGGTACGGAAAATCGCAATTGCCACTTTCCCTCCGGTCGTGGTTTTTTGGCACATTCCGCGCGCACTGGTCTGGTTTGCTCGCAAATTGCCTGGCGCAGCCATTGCTATTTGCATGAGCATAGCCTGGGCCGTGGGTGGGCTCGCCCGTTTCTGCAAACGCTTTGCCTGGCAGATGTTCATCCGCATCCATTCGGAGAAGCGTTTGATCTGCGGAGTGGATGCCATGCTTGGCACGGCCATTGGTTACATGGCACACCATGCCATCATTGGCGCGCTGGCCGGCGGCATCATCGGCCTCATCAATCACGCAATCGTGACCGAACGCTGGCTCAAGCCGCACGGCTACATCACGGTCAAATCCTAGTCTCGAGCTCATCAGTTGATGAGCTTTTTTAGTATCGACCACCCCTAGCCCGCTCCTCAGTTGAGGAGGGGAACCAACTAGCCGCCTCTGGTTAACCAGCCTTTCCCCTGCGGCGGGGGGAAAGGCAGTCCCGCAGTATAGTAAATAGAGGGACGGATAGAGGGGGTATGTTATAATGTTGACATGTTAATCGGCATTGATGCTTCACGCGCCAACAAAAGCAATAAGACCGGGGTGGAATGGTATTCTTGGCACTTGATCCAGGAATTGAAAAAGATTACACCAGGGGATGGCAATTCTTGGGTTTTGTATACCAATGAAATGCTCAAAAACGGCTTGGAAAAATTGCCTGAGGCTTGGTATGAAGTGCGCGCGCACTGGCCAGTAGGCAAAGGCTGGACCCAGGTCAGGCTCTCGTGGGAACTGTGGCGCAGGCCGACTGAAGTATTTTTCGTGCCAGCCCATGTTCTGCCGCGCGTGTGTCCGAAAAAATCCGTGGTCACTGTCCATGACATTGGTTTCCATAAATTTCCAGCGCTGTACAAACCGCGCGACAAAGCTTTCCATGAATGGAGCACTAAGGATATTGCCAAGCGCGCAGCCAGGATCATCACAGTCTCAGAATTTTCCGGCCGCGAAATCTCCCAGGCCTATGGGATCGATCCTTCTCGCATTGCTATCACCTACAATGGAGTTGACCATGATGTGTACCGCCCGATCGCAGACATGTTTGAGATAGAGGATAAGCTCAGGCGCTACCAAGTGCCCAAGCCTTATTTTTTGTGCATCGGCCGCTTGGAAGCCAAAAAAAATATCGTGAACTTGGTGCGCGCATTCAATCTGCTCAAAGCGCGGCGCGGCATTGGCGATCCAGTCAAACTGGTCTTGATCGGTAACCCTGGTTTCAGATACGAAGAAATCAAAAAAGAAATTGAGACATCGCCTGTGAAGCAGGATATCATCCAGCTCGGCTATGTGCCTGAGGTTGATTTGCCGGCTTTGATCAATGCGGCTGAAGCGCTCATCCATCCATCTTGGTATGAGGGTTTTGGCATTCCGCCAGTGCAAGCCATGGCTTGCGGCTGTCCAGTATTATCATCCAACGCCGCATCTTTGCCCGAAGTAATCGGGCCGGATGCAGGTTTGTTTTTTCCGCCAGACCAGCTTGAACCAATGGCCAATTGCATGAATCGCATTTTAAGCGAACCTGAATTGCGCCAGAAATTACGGACTGCCGGGTTGAGTCGTGCCGCAATCTTTACTTGGAAAAATACGGCCCAAAAAACTTTGCCTGTTTTAACAACATGGAATTAATCTAAACATATGAAAGAATTAATCGACATCCTGGCTGAGTATGGACTTTCGGACAAAGAGTCCAAAGTTTATTTGTCCATGTTGGAGCTTGGCCCGGCTAGCGTCCAGGACATCGCGAAAAAAGCCGGCGTGAATCGCGCGACAACATATGTGATGATAGAAGCCTTGAAAAAGAGGGGATTGATGTCAACTTATGAAAAGGGCAGGAAGACGGTATTTGTCGCAGAGTCACCAGACAAATTAAAGCGCTTGGCAGATACGGAATTGCACGCGGCTCAGGAAAAAGAAGATCGCTTGGCCAACATAATGCCGAATTTCATGGCGCTTTTCAATTCCTCGTCTCAGGAAAAGCCAGCCATCAGGTTTTTTGAGGGTGATGAGGGGTTCAAGACAGTTCGCGAAATGTATGCGCAGACAAAAGATGAAATGCTTTGTTTTTTAGCTATTGATGAAACGGCCGAAGCGTATTCAATCAGGGTTGATGAACAAAGAAGAATAGAATTGAACAATAATCTCAGAGGAAGGAATATAGTCGCCATAAAACAAGGCTCTAAGCTCCCTTGGGTCAATTTTAAGAACTTTCCCACGCGCGAAATCCCATATGCCGAGTTTCCTTTTACAGGCGAAGTGATTTTTTTTGACGGAAACAAAGTAACGCTTGATGTAATGAAAGCTAAGCCAATCATATTTTTGATTGAAAGCAAAGAAATATACAATTTATTGAGGGCAATGTTTGAATCTGCCTGGAGAATTGCAAAACCAATTGAATCGGAAAACAAATAAAGCGCCTGGTTGCGCAGGGTGCGCATGTAGGCGCTTGAGGACAGATCCCGGAGGGCCGGGATTTATTTTTGTTCGTCAAACTCTGAGGTTGAAAAAATGAACGAGTGTACCAATTGGAGTGAGCGCGTCGGCACGAGTGAACGGCCTTTTCCGCGCTTATATTCAATGCGAGCCTGGCTAACCCCCGAGAGGGCTTCCTGGAGCTCGAACTAGATTCATCCACGGTTTTCGGGGACGTTTGCCGTCCCGTATCTTTTGTCCATCGAGCAAAATGTAGTCCATGGCCTCCCCCTTTCGGGAGATGTCATTCCATTGAGTTGGACCCGCTTTCCAAGCCGCAGCTGTACTTGTGGATCCGGCGGAAAATATTTTGCAATGGCGCTAGTTACAACATGACACTTCTCCTAACGAGCATGTCCCGAATTCATCAGGTACCTTTTGAGGGACGTTTCGAATTTAACACCATTTTGCCTTATTGTCAACCAGCGCTAACAGACATTGGAAGAAGAATGCGCATGATTGAGCCAAAAACTCAATTTTTGTTATAAAATAGACATTTTATAGGTTGTGTATAATTAGCCAAATTCTGGCATAGAGGGTTGACAAAACCTTCATTTTGTGCTATATTGACGCGTTAACAGTAATGGATTACAACTGGCAGATTGGTGCAAAAAGCACCTTGAAAGGCTGAGTGAGAGATGAGAAATATCAAGGCATTGTCCGTGGTTGTGCTTTCGGTTCTTGCAGTCGGATGCGGCATCGACACCAGTGGCGACGAAGCCGAGTTTCCGGCTGCTGCAGGCAGTGCAGGAAGCGCCGGCACCTCAATCGGAGGCTCGTCCGGTGTCGGCGGAACCGCACAAGGCGGATCAGCTGGAACACCTGCAAAGTGCGTGCAGGGACAGCAGATCGTCTGTGATTGCGCTGGAGGCCTCAAGGGCGTTCAGGTCTGCAACGCGCAGAACACGTACGGCGCTTGCGATTGCACCCAGCCCGATGCCGGAACATCCGGTGCGGGTGGGTCAGGCCAGCCCTCCACAGGCGGGTCCAGTGGAACCGGCGGCACGTCTGCCGGCGGCGCCGGCGGTTCGAGTCAGGGCGGAAGCTCGACTGGAGGCTCGTCAACTGGAGGATCCTCACAAGGAGGATCGAGTGGCGTCGGCGGAACTTCCACGGGCGGAAGCTCGACTGGCGGCACAGCAGGGACCTCGCAAGGAGGTTCAGCTGGTGTTGGCGGAACTCCCACGGGTGGATCGTCCGGAACCGGTGGAACCGCGCAAGGCGGATCATCCGGAACTGGCGGCACAGGCGGATGGAACTCCTGCAACACCAAGGAACGGCGTTTGCACGACAAGGACGGCGATGGCTACGGGGACCCGAACGATTACTTGTTCGTCAGCCCCTGCGACGCGTGGCTCCCGGGCTACGTAAACTGGATTACTGGCAACGACGATTGCGACGATAACAACGCCAGCGTCCATCCCAAGGCCGTCGAGCTCTGCAACGGAGTCGACGACAACTGCAACAACCAGATTGACGAAGGCTGCAGTGTCTCGCAGGACAAGGATGGTGACGGTTTCACCGTGGCCCAGGGCGACTGCAACGACAACGACCCGGCGATGAACCCCGGGGTTTCGTACGAGTCCTGCGATGGCAAAGACAATGACTGCAACGGGTTGGTTGACGAAGGCTGCGGCGTTCCGCCACAGATGTGGTACAGGGATGTTGACGGAGACGGGTATGGTGTCAGCTCGATCTGGCAGTATACCAACCTTCAGCCTCAGGGCTACGTCCTCAAGATTGGCGACTGCGACGACACCAAGTCGGATGTCAATCCCGGCGCGGCCGAACAGTGCAACGGAGTCGACGACAACTGCAACGGCCAGACGGACGAAGGCTGCAGCGTTTCGCAGGACAAGGATGGCGACGGCAGGACCGTGGCCCAGGGTGATTGCAACGACAACGATGCAAACATCTTTGGCCCCAACGGAAATCAGCCAGCCGCGACTGAGCTCTGCGATGGCAAGGACAACGATTGCGACGGGCAGATCGACGAAGGCTGCGGCACGCCGAGCGCAACCAAGCTCGTGTGCTTCTACCGCGTGTTTCTGCCGGACGTTGCCAAGCACGACTACTATGCCGTGCTGTGGGGCGCTGGCTCGCAGACCGTGCCAACATACAATGCTGTGTGGGGCACGTTCACGGTGCAGAACCCCAAGGAGAACGACGAGTTCTTGTTCAGCACCTACCGCGACCCGCCGAGCAATAACATCTGGCAGTATGCTGGCTGTCAGTGGGACAATCCTTCCCAACTGCAGTTCGAATTCGCCTGCTACATCGAGAAGAACGGCAACAAGTATGCCACTCCCGAAGTGCAGGGCGTATGGAACAACCAGCACAATGGATGCAATCTCAGGGTCATGGTCCAGGCTTCTGGCGCCACGGACTGGGACACGGACGGTTTCGTTCTTCCTCACGATTGTAATGACCTGAGCGGTGACACGCACCCTGGTGCGACTGACTTGGTCGGCGGCCCGGATGCGAACTGCAACGGTGTGACTGACTGGTGAAAGCTTAGTTAACTTCCTTTGGGCGCGTACGACTCTGTGCGCGCCCTCTTTTTATACCCGAAGATCCCCTGCTTTGATGCGGGCATCAAAGCTGTCCCCTTGATAATGGGACGGTTTGATAACCACAGGCTGCTAGTTGGTTCCCCGCCTGCTTTGTCATCTTGACTATTTCCTCCCCTTGTCATCTCGACTGTACCCCCTTTTGTCATCTCGAGCGTCAGTCGAGAGATCTCGGAAACTGAAGTTACTTGGTAACGTTGGATTCGGAGATTTCTCGACTTCACTTCGTTTCGCTCGAAATGACAAGAATGCAAATTTTGTTTATTCTAATTATATGAAGGATTATTTTATCTATATCACGTCATCTCCTTCGGGTACTTTGTATGTCGGGATGACTAATGATCTAAATAGGCGTATCGCAGAACATAGAATGCATGCTGTTCCTGGTTTTACTAAAAAATATGGATGTGATCGCCTAGTTTATTTTGAAGTTGGCAATGATGTCATGGCAGTAATTGAACGTGAGAAGCAAATAAAGCGCTGGTCAAGAACAAAGAAGGTGATTTGATTACTTCAATGAATCCGACTTGGGAAGATTTGGCAGAAAAATGGTAACACAAGAATCGACGATTTCTCGACTCCGTCAAACTCCGCTCGAAATGACAAAAAGGGGAGGAAGCGCTCGAAATGACAGAAGGAGGAGGGGAGCCAACTGGCAGCCTCTGGTATGCCTCGTTTTTTTTGCAAACGAATTCGTATATTCGTATACAAATTCGTAATTCGTACGAGCGAAGCGAATAAAAAAGACGCCTTGCTTAAGGGCGTCGAGAGACACGTTCTAGGAACGCGTCGAGAATCACGTAGCGAGGGGGAGACGGACGCCGATCTTGGGCGCCCAATTTCCATCCTTGAACGTGAAGGTTTTGACGAAGGGCAGAGCGGGTGTCACACCTGCCGCATCCGTGTAGGTCGTGACCTGGACATTGTCCAGCCACAGGGTCCAGGTGCCAGAGCAGAACAGGGTTCCGGTCTGCGTGGCATCCGGTGAGTAGTTGCAGTAGTACCCGTCGCTGTTGTAGAACAGGCAATCCTGCGTGGACAGAGGGTCGATCTGCTTGACCATGAACCAGCGGTCATAGGACAGGCCCGGGGTGTTGATGAGCAGGGCGAAGATGCTCGTGGCCGCGGTCGAGGAAGTGGCTGTTCGAATCTGCCACTTGGTATCCGTGTACCCTGGCGTAGTGTAGTTGGTCCAGTCGTACTCGCCGAGCAGCGTGTCCGGTAGCTTGATCGGCGCCTGGTATTGGAGCCAGAGTCCGATTGCGGGGAGCGTGGTCGGCGAGATCGCGCGATCCGCGTCCACGCATGGGTCGGTCAGGAATTCGGGATTCTTGAGCGAGGAACCTGCGTCCGGCAGAACACCGCCAGATCCGCCTGCACCTCCGGCCGACGTGCCACCAGTGGATGAACCGGCATTGCCTGCCGTGCCACCCGTGCTCGTGCCACCTGAACCACCGGCTGTCGTTCCGCCTGCGCCGCCGGTCAAAGCACCAGCTGCGCCAGCGCTTCCGCCGGTCGACGAAGTGCCTCCGGTGCCGCCCGAGCCTCCTGCTCCGCCATCTTGGCAGACCATGTACGGGATGGCGTCGATCGACATAACCCAGCCACAGACGCAGCCGAACGTCACGACTTCCAGTCCGGCGTCTGATCCTGGCTCTTGAGGCAGTGTTTCCTTGCAGCTGTAGTCCGGGGGGAAGGAATACGTGGCGCATTCCTGGCCACCCTTGCAATCTCCTGACGTTCCGCCCGTGCCAGCTGCGCCTGCGCTTCCGCCTGCGCTCGTGCCGCCAGATCCACCGGTCAAAGCACCTGCTGCGCCTGCACTGCCGCCAGTCGTGGTCCCGCCAGCGCCGCCAGCGTTCGTGCCTCCGGTCGAGGACCCCGCACTTCCAGCCACACCAGCCTGGCCTGCAGTTCCTCCGGTAGAGGTTCCGCCCGTGCCAGCCGTGCCGCCAGATCCGCCAGTCAAAGCACCAGCTGCACCTGCGCTTCCGCCGGTTGCTGTGCCTCCGGTTCCGGACGATCCACCTGTGGAAGTTCCGCCGACACCAGCCGTGCCTCCGGTTGCTGCGCCCGCGTTGCCGCCAGTCGTGGTCCCGCCAGCGCCGCTGCCTGCTGCGCCGCCGGTCGAGCTGCCGCCCGAGCCTCCTGCTCCAGTGTGGAGACAAGCGGTCAGGTTGATGCAGTCCGCAAGACAGTACTGCCAGCCATCACCTTCGCACGGACCGAACTTGGTTCCTGGTGTGCAGGAGCAAACGGTTCCACCGGTTCCTGCGCTTCCAGCTGCCGCATCCTGGTCGGTACCACCCGTGCCTCCGGTTGAGGTTCCGCCCGTTCCTCCGACAGACGTACCTCCAGAGCCAGCCGAGGCGTCCTGGTTTCCACCAGTCCCGCCCGTGGACGTTCCACCGGCACCAGCTTCGCTGGGCTGGCATTTGGAATTATCGGGGATGTGCCCACCGCTCTTGGTCAGAGCTGCTTGGTCCCACCAGATGCAGTTCGCGCAGACGAGGGGCTTGCCGTCGAAATAGCAAGTCTCGTTCTGCTGCTCGTAGGTACATCCGTGGGTGAAAACACCCGGTGCGCAGGACAAGGCCTGTTGCACCTGGCTGTACTGCTCCTTGTGGTCGTAGCTCCCTTGGCACCCGGTGTCGATCGATCCCGCAAGAACGATCCCTCCCAACAACATGTACCGAATCGCATTCTGACGTCGCATCACCAACCTCCTGTTTGAGTTGTCGAAGGATCGCTCCTTCATCTCTAGTGAGAGCTTCTTACCAGTAATTTGGCTCCTTTGTCAAGAGGGGAGCTTTGGAAAGCTGTGTCATTTTTTTAAGTAGTTTATGCACTTTTTTACCAGGGCTAACTCATGGTATGCTTTTAGGACAATGGAGGAAAGCGTTAAAGCCTTAAAAACGCCTTGGTTGAGCGAAAAAATCAGGAGTTTGCCCTTGCTTTCCTGGGGAGTGTTTTTAGTCTTGTTCATTGGTTCAGTTTTAGTCGCTTTTGGCCTACCTTTTGGCCCAGTTTTGCTGGGTTGCGCCATTTTAGGCATGATTTTGGCATACAGATATACGTATTTTTTTCTATATATAGCGCTTTTTTTGTCTTGCATGCTGGGTTTGACCGTATCTGTGCCATTAGGAACTTCAGACACAGCAGAAAGTGCCTTTGCCGGATCAATTGATCTTTTTCTGGGGGAAATCTTTTTGGTCTTAGTGATAGGGGCGTGGGCCATTAAAGTTTTCATTCTTTGGTTCAGACGCAGGGACACGAATTGGAAACCTCAATTGCCAATCTGGCGTTCGTATCTGGGATTGGTTGCAGCACATCTGATTTCAATTTTTAGCTCGTATGGCCCGGATCCGGTTTTAATCTTGAAATTTATTTTACGACCCGTAGTTTTTTGCTATGTGGCATTCATTGCTTTGCCAGCCAATTTGATCAGATCTCTGCGGCGCCTTAAAGCCGCGCTGGGCATTTTGACAACAGTTGGGCTTATCGCATCTGTTGATGGGTTGTTGTCTTTGGTAAGCCTTGAGTTCACAAACCAAACAATCAGGCGCGCCCATCCCATACCTTTGTTTGGATTTGATTTGTTCGGCAACAATCATAATCTTTTGGCTGAGACTTTATTGTTCACTGCGCCGAGCACTTTGGCTTTGGCATATCTGGCGAAAAAATCACGCACGCGCCATCTTCTGTATGGTGCGGCGGCCCTCCAAGCTCTTGTCGCATTGCTGACTTTGGCGCGCACAGCCTGGATCGTGCTGATCATCCAGATCGTGTTTTTGATGCTGACTCTGTGGAGGCACAAGATAAAACAATATGCTTTTGAGATCGCGACTTTGATTTTGATCATCACGCCGCTCGCCATCTTCCAATTATATTTCAGTTTTTCGCGCACAGCGCAAGATTCAAATGCAACGCGCTTGATGCTGTCTGAAATCGCTTATTATTCTTTTTTGGAACAGCCCGTCATTGGCAGCGGTGCCGGCACTTTTTTGGGGCGCGTGGCTAATGCCCAAGTGTTTGCCCAGGAATTCGGCGCCCCGCTGGATGCGCACGGGTTTGCGCAAAAGCTTATGACTGAAACCGGCGCGCTGGGGCTCATTGCCTATGCCTTAGTGCTTTTGGAAAGTTTTTGGCTGGCGTTTTCCAAAATCAAGCCCATGAAGGATACGGCCCGGATTGTGTGCGTGATTTTGGCGGCCAGTGCCGCGGGCGCTGTCATCTATCAGTTTTTCAACACAGCTTATTGGACGGCCCATCTTTGGCTGCCCATCGGAATCCTGTTCGCTGCGCTTAAGATATTTGAGACGAATGAAACTGAAATAATTCAAAATTAAAAATGCAAAATTCAAAGTTCATGTGCCGCTTCGCGGATTACCAGATAAAAGCCAAAGGCCTCCTGAATTTTGAATTATCAATTTTGAATTTTTAATTGATAGTTATGCGTCCAACTCAACCTTATCACTCTTTAAGCAATCACTACCGTCGGCTCGGTGGTCTGCGCGAGTTGGATTTTTACGTGCAAGGCGCGCTCCGGCATTGGGAATCAAGCGACGAAGCTTGTGGCATCGCGATTTTGTGCAACAAAGATCCTCAGCTCGCGCTTCCGTTTTTGGCCTTGGGCATGCAAGTGACCGCGACATTTGATTCGGACAAGGATCTTGAACAAGCCAAGGAAATCGCTGCGGCCGCGGGCTTGGAACTCAACGGAATAATCGGCAATTTTGAGCAGCTGCCGAACAAGACATTCAATTCAATCGTGTCCCCTGATTTTGATTTGTCTGTTTTGGATGCATTAAAAAACAAGATCAAAGACAATGGCCGGCTGTTCGTCAAAGTCGAATCGAAAAAGGAAAAGCTTGAAAAAATCAGAGATGCGACAAGAGGACATGCTTTTAGAGTTTTTAGATCAATGAATTTAGGGATTGCGTCCGGTAGCAAAGGCTTGAAAAAAGATAAATATTTCCATCTTACAGATTGGCTGGACGGGCTGACTGCCGCCTGTTTGCCTGAATATTTTTCCAGGGCCTGGCTCTTGGAGCTCTTCCCTTCTTCCGAATCCCCGTTGGTTTTGCAAGTGCTCCCGACTTTTTTGATGGGCGGCGCAGAAATCGTGGCCATGAACCTGTCCGAGAAACTGCCAGAGCTCGGTTTTGAGACAATGATGCTCAGCTTAGTCAGCGGCGGCGCGCTTGAATCTAGGATAAAAAGCAAAGGCATAAACTACATCAAGCTTGAGCGTGTGCCAGGTTATGGCCGAATCAAGATATTTTTCGAGCTGATCAATATCCTGAAAAATCTTAAGCCGCAGATCGTGCATACCCATCTTTTCGCGTCTGATACTTGGGGCAGGCTGGCAGCCAAGTTTGCCGGAGCAGAAAGAGTTATCACGACCGAGCATAATGTTTTTTGCGATTATGGAACTTTGGGGCGCGTCAGCTTGATTCTGCTTTCCGGCTTCAGCGACGCATATGTGGCGGTTTCCAATCAGGTCAAAATACACATGGCGCGCGATTACTGGATAAAAAAGGAAAAGATAAAAGTCATTTACAACGGCATTGACCTATCAAAAATCAAAAAAAGGTCAGCTAGCCCTTTCCATGACGTGCCGCGCGTCTTGTTTGTCGGACGGCTGGAAGAACAAAAAAATCCAATCCTGCTTTTGCGCGCTTTGGCCAATATCAAACGACCCTGGAAATTGGATATCGCTGGCAGCGGCAGTTTGCGACCAGCGCTCGAAGGCTTAGTCGCTCAGCTCAGTCTTGAAGCCAGGGTCAGATTTTTGGGCAATGTGAGCACAGCTGACTTGTATGCTGAATACGATGTCTTTGTCTTCCCCTCTTTGTGGGAGGGCTTGGGCCTGGCTGTGATTGAAGCTGCAGTCGCTGGCTTGCCGATTGTGGCTTCGGACATAGGGCCGCTGAAAGAACTATTTGACCAAGATGAAGTCCTTTTCGTTAAACCGAACAGCGAGGAGGATTTGCAGCAGGCGCTGGCAGAGGTACTGAACAAGCCAATGTATTTTGTGGCTAAAGCCAATGCCACGGCCATGAAAGAAAAGTGGAATGAGTTTTCCGAAGAAAAAATGGCTCAGGCCTATGCCGGCCTCTATCGAAAAATGTTGGGACAAGGGGATTTACCGGCGCCTTTTTCGGCCGAAGCCATTAAAACATCAACCATCTTCCATGTATGAAAATCTTGCAAGTAAATAAATTTTTTGATTACCGCGGCGGGCCGGAGTTTTACATACCTGCCTTGATGGAAAAATTAAAGGCCAGAGGGCATGAAGTCCATATATTTTCCACCAAGAGCGAAGGCAATCGTCCATCCCTTGATAGCCAGTACTTCGTTACGCGCTATGCCTATGACAAGCGCGAAGGTCTGGCGAAAGATGCGAAAAAAGCTAAAAACTTTTTATGGAACAGCGAGGCGGCGCGCGAACTTGCCAGGATGATCGATGAAGTCAAGCCGGATGTGGTTCATTTGCACAACATCTATCACCATCTATCAAGCAGCATCCTTAAAGTGATCAGGCAAAAGCAAGTGCCAGCAGTCCAGACTTTGCATGATTACAAGCTGGCTTGTCCGAATTATAAGATGTTCACACAAGGCCAAGTTTGCGAAAGATGCAAGGGAGGGAAATATTATCAGGCGATCGCACATCAATGCTTATTCAACGGAATAGCGCCGAATATTTTGGGCGCTTTAGAAATGGGCATGACTAAAGTTTCTCAGTCATACGAAAAAACAATCTCAACGTTTATTTCGCCTTCGCGCTTTTTGATGGACAAGATGGTTGAATGGGGCGAGCCACCCGGCAAATTTCAGTATGTGCCGAATCCAGCTGACGAAAATTCTGTCAAAGCGCTGGGGAATGAGAATGGATCGTATATTTTTGTCGGCCGGCTGTACCCTGAAAAAGGCGTTGAAACAATAATTCGCGCCGCAGCTTTATTGAAAGACATAAAAGTTCAGATCATAGGTTCGGGCCCGGAAAAAATCAGGCTTGAGACTTTGGCGCGCGGATTGGCGCCTGGGTGCATAGAATTTTTGGGATTTAAAACAGGCAAAGATCTGGAAAACATTCGGGTGAATGCAAAGGCCATGCTCATACCGTCGGTCTGGTATGAAAATGCGCCGCTCACGGTCCTCGAAGCCATGGGCATGAATCTGCCGGTGATTGCATCAAGAATCGGCGGCCTGCCAGAAATGGTTGAGGATGGCAAGACCGGCTTCTTGGCCGAACCAGGCCAGGTAGAATCTTGGGTGGCTGCAATCTCAAAAATGGAAAGGATGTATCAAGGCGAAAGGATCGCAATGGGAAAAGCGGCTGGAGAATTTGTTAAAAAATTCAATTGGAATGACCATCTCGATAAACTCGAAAAAATCTACAAGTCAATTATTTGATCAAACACCAAAAACTGACAACGTACAACTGACAAGAGTAACCAGAACGCTCTTGTAAGTTGTAAGTTTAGAGTTGTCAGTTGGTTTGGGGCGGACGAGGAGAGAATTTTGGATTTTTGATCTTCCACTTCTCCACCCATTGGCCTATGCCTTGCTTTTCAAGTTTATTTAAAACTTTGGGTTTGGATTGTGACCAAGACAGCACGGATTCGAAGTTAAGTTGATATCGATTTTTCACGACTACATATCTAATTTGGTTAGAGCTGATTGCTCGGCGCAGAGTGCGATCAGATATGCCAAAAAGGCGTGCGGCCTGGGAAATACTTAAACGGATAGGCGAGTTTTCCATAGTTATGTCTAGAATAGATTAGACATAAAAAGAAAAAACGTCAAGTATCATCAAAATAAGTGCTTTAGGCATTGATATTTATGGGTTTTTCTGGCAATCTAGACCTACTAAATCAGCTTAACCCTTAAAGCTTAACCCTTAACCCTTAGGCTTCGACGCGTTTAGGGTTTAGCGTTGTGCGTTCAGCGTTTAAGATAAGCAAAATGAGCCAATTAATAGACCGTTATTTATTATACCGGCTTAAGGTCAAGAAGGACCCTGAAGCTTTTGCTAAAATTTACGATAACTACGTGTCCTCTATTTATAGATTCGCGATTTTGAAGCTGCCTAAGCAAGAAGATGCACAGGATATTACGGCTGAAGTTTTTACTAAATTATGGCAATTTTTGCAACAACCTAAGCCAGTTACTAATATTCGGGCCCTACTCTACAGGATTTGCAGGAACCAAATAGCTGATTTTTATCGCAACTCAGACAAGACTACTAGTTTGGACTCTGTAACAGAACAGGCTGAATTCGCGTCTACTCTGTTAGATGACGTAGGCCGCGGTAAAGAGATTATGGAAGCCAGATCAGAGGTGTCATTGATTCTTAAACAGTTAGAGATGTTAAAGGAAGATTATCGCGACGTGCTTGCCTTGAGGTTGATTGACCAGTTGTCATTCTCTGATATCGGCATTGTCTTGGGCAAGGCGCCAGGGAATGTCAGGGTCATTTATCACCGGGGCATGAAAGCTTTAAAAGCCATGAAAGGTTTTGAAACATGAACTACAATCTTTTCAAGAAAATTAAAGATATAAGACTGGCCGTGCGCCAAGTCGAACCGAACGAACAGTGGAAGAAAGACACTCGGTCTATTTTGTTGATGCAGGTAAAAAATACATTGCCGAAAGAAACAGCCAGCTCACCTTTGGATCTGATGAAATATTTAGCTCCGGTTTTTTCGTTCAAATGGTTGCGCACTCCTGCATTCGCGATCGTCGGCATTTTGCTAGCCCTTTTCGGCGGCTCGTTGCTTTCTGTTTCTGCGGCAGAACAATCTTTGCCTGGTGATCTTTTATACAGCGTCAAGCTCGCAACCGAACAAGCGCGCTTGGCTTTGGCTAAAAATCCAGAAGATAAAGTTTTGCTTAAATCCGAATTTACGGGCCGCCGCGTTGATGAAATGAAGCTGGCGATTGCCAAGCCCTCGGCTGACAGGTCAAATAAAATTGTCCAAACCGCTGAGGTTCTCAAGCGCGATTTGCATACACTGAAGCAGCAATTGGAAGATACGAAGAATGTTGTTTCGCCGGACAAGGTTAAAGACGTGGCCAAGGTTGTTGATCAACAGGCTGCTACGGTTGTCCAGACTTTGCAGGAGAGCAAGCAGGACTTGTCTCCCGAAGATAAGGCAAAAGTTTCTGAAGCGCAAATGGCCGCATCTGATACGGCTGTGAAAGCTTTGGAAGTGCTAGCCGACGCTCATCAGCAAGATTCAGGCGCAGTCACCCAGCAAGATATGGTTGATGCCATAAAGAACCACAATGAATCTGTGGTGCGCACAATCGCCGAGACTTTGAGTTTGGCGACCAGCACTACTTGCGGTAATTGCAATCTGTTGCAAGCGTCTGGCACATCAACGCCAGCCAGCACAGCCATCAAGCAGGTTGCAGAGGCTCAGAAAACATTTTCCAGTGCAGATAAGCTCGTATCAGAAAATAAAATTGATGAAGCAGTGGATTTAATAAAAACCGGAACCACGCAAGTCTTCACGGCCCAAAAAACATTAGAGGAAAGCGATGTGAAATTGGTGGCTGGAGCAGCCTCGAGTACGTCGGGGGCGCTTCCTGGCACAGCGTCAGGCAGCAGCACATCGCCCGTTAACACATCCAGCTCAACACAAACACAAACAAAATAAGTCTTCCCCTCTAAACAAGGCACCTGTCTCAGACGGATGCCTTGACGGGCGGGGGAAGAAGAGCTTGGTTGCGGACTCGGCGTTTGCCTTGAACGTATCCTTGCCGGACTCCCACAAACACAGGGATCTCGAACTCCAGCGCCCGCAGATGTTAAATCCTCGCCACGACACGTCGTTCGTAAAAATGACGTACCACGATCCTCCAAAAAAGGTCGATTCCCGCCAACGGCGGGAGGGAAGGGTCACTCATTCAAAATTAGCGGGAAATTTATTCCTGCAAAACAACAATACATTAGTATTATTATGAATTCATTAAAGAAAGTCTTTTCCGCGGTCGTCTCTTTCGTGACCATTCTTTGGTCAGTCGGAGCCGGTGCATTAGCTTTCCCAGTCTCAGCTCAGGCAGCCACTTTAGTAAATGGCGACTTGATCAAGGCTTCGGGTCCAGCAGTGTACTTCTACGCCACCGATGGAAAACGCTATGTTTTCCCAGATGAAAAGACGTACTTCTCTTGGTATAACGATTTCTCAGCTGTTAAAACAATTACAGATGCAGAACTCGCTGCCATCATGATTGGGGGCAATGTGACGGTCCGCCCGGGCACCAAGCTCGTGAAGATCACCACAGACCCTAAGACCTATGCCGTCACCAAGTGCGGAACCTTGCATTGGATCGAATCCGAAGCCATTGCCAAGGCCCTCTATGGAGATGCTTGGGCCACGCGCGTCATCGACGTGCCTGATTCATTCTTCGTCAACTACACGACTGGTGCTTCAGTCTCATCGAACGTCCACCCGGATGGTTCGCTCGTTACCTATGCCGGCGATGCAAATCGCTACGTAGTAATGAATGGACAGAAGCGCAAGCTTGCTGGTACTGCTTTAACAGACAACAAGTTCAATGCCATCAATGTCATCACCACCACGATCTCGTATCCTGACGGTGCAGACGTGACTGGCTTGGAAGCTGATAACTTCTGGTCCGTTTCATGCGGCAGCGGTTCAACTTCAGTCAACGGCAGCGTAACAGTGGCCTTGGCCTCTGATACCCCGTCTGGCGCAACAGTTCCGAAGAACGCCATGGGCGTCCCGATGGTCAAGGTCAACTTGACTGCCGGCAGTGCTGACGCTTTGGTCTCCGGCATGCGCTTCCATCGCGTAGGTGTCGGTTCAACTTCAGATTTCGCCAACGTCTACTTGTATGACCAGGACGGCAACCGTTTAACCACGGGCCGCTCGGTAAATGCCACCACCAATGTCACTGAGTTCAACTCGTTGAACGTCACGATTCCGGCTGGAGGCATGAAGTCATACTATGTTTATGCTGACTTCAACAGCCCAACCGTAACCGGAGGCAATCATGCTTTCGAATTGGTTGATGCAGCCAGTGTAGTGCTCACAGGCACAGGCACGGTCTCGGGTTCTTTCCCGGTCCGCGGCAATGTGTTTGTCATCGGTGCTTCATCGGCCGGCACACTCACCATTCAACCAGGCCCGACCCCGGCCAACCCGGTCATCGGTTCCAAGAATGTTGAGATCTCAAGCTTCAAACTCACAGCCAACACCAATGATATCCGCGTCAACCGCGTGGCTCTGTATCAGGGCGGCACGGTGGACAACTCGGATTTGAGCAACTTTGAACTGTACCAGGGTTCGACCAAGGTGGCTTCTGCCGCTTCGATCAATGCCAAGGGCCAGATCGTGCTCACTTTCGACACTGCGTATCTCATCCCGAATGGTGTGACGCGCGTATTCTCACTCCGTGGCGATGTGGCTGGCCGCTCTGGTCGCACAATCGTTACCTACATTGAGTACGCTGCTGATATCAACGCCACAGACACTGTCTATAACTCAGGTGCAAGCATCACGATTTCTGCGTTCGATACTTCAGCTGAGGGCGTATCAGTCACAACTCAGGGCGGCAACTTGTCATTTGCTTTCAACGGTCCTCCGTCGGCTAACGTAGCCAAGGGCAAATTGTCAGTTCCGTTCTACAAGTTCGCACTCACATCTGCTGACAATGATTTGGAAATCCGCTATCTGCGCTTTACTTTGGCCGGCAACTCAGCCAACGACTTGATCGTAGGCTCAGCCAGCACAAAGTACTTCCGCAACATCAAGATTTATAATCTTGATACGGGCGCAACAATAATGGGTCCCAAGGAATTGACCTCGGCAGCTTCTTCAACCAGCGAGGCTTTGGTCTTCAATGACACCTTCACCCTGAAGGCTGGCACGACCTTAAATTTGGCTCTGGCCGCTGACCTCTCTAACACTGAAGATGTAATCAACGAGTTCTACTTGAATGGCACGCACAAGTACAAGGCTACTTTCAGCCCGTTCATCGCTGGCGATGTCAAGGTCGTATCCACTGGTGAAAGCCTGGATATCACCAAGATCGTCCCGAATGCTTCAACAGCTGGTAACGTGCAAACCATCAAGTCATCCAGTTTGACTGCTGATTTGGCCTCTAACCCGGTGTCAGCCACTGTGGTTAAAAAGTCCATCAATAAGTCAGTAGTCGGCATTTCCCTCTCAGCCGGTGCTCAGTCTGATGTCACGATCACTAACCTGACCTTGACTTGTAAGGCTAGCTTGGCTGGTGTGGCTTATGCCGTTGGTTCTTGCGTAAGCCGCGTTGCTTCGCTCTCCCTGTGGGATGGCGCCACGCAAGTCGGTATTGCCAAGGCTCCGGACACGACTCTTGGAACCGCACAAATCACAAACATGAATTTGAAGGTTCTCAAGGGCACGACCAAGGATTTGACAGTCAAAGCCACCTTCACCTCAACGGCAGCTACAACGGCACCGTTTGACAAGGTTGAAGTCGGTATTGCTGCAAACGGTGATATCACAGCTCAGGACGACGACGCCAACACAGTGACTGCAAGCGTTTCAACCGCTTTGAAGACCACTCAGTTGGGCGCCGCTCCTTCTGTCTACACCACAATCTTGTCCAAGGGTAACATTACGGTGTCTGCTGACGCTCATCCTTCCACTTCAATCGTCGTGGCTGGTAAGGACGTCTGGGTACCGTTTGCTCGCTATAAGGCTACAGCTCAGTACGAAGACATGCAGATCGATCGCATCACGGTCAGCTCGACCACCGGCGGCGATAACGCAGACTTCGTAGCCATCGGCATAGCTACAGGCGGCGCAATCAAGAGCTCCAACGTATTATCGTCTGGCGCAATTGGCAGCGTGGACATTGATTTAACAGGCAATGAGTTCACGGTTCTTAAGGATAGCTCGACCAACTTTGAATTGTGGGCCAAGCTTTCCAATGTCTCGCCATCATCTTCGGTCAACGGCGCAACCACCAATGTGGCTCGCTCTGGCCATGCTCCTGGCATCGGCATCCGCGACAACTTGCAGACTGGTGAATGGGATACCAACTATGCTTCCAAGCTCAACATCCGCACCACAGGCGTTTCGTCTGGTGAGCGCGTGTACGCAGCTTCAGGCGCAGCAGCTGGCAACACCCAGGTCATCCGCAAGACAAAGCCTGTTGTCACCAAGCAGAACTTGACCAACACTGTTCTCTCGGCCGGTGAACTCGAACTCTATCGCGCTCAGGTGGGCGCTGATTCAGCCGGTTCCATTGCCTTGAAACAGATGGTGTTCAACATCTCCAAGTCAGCCAACGTGGGCTTGAGCTCATTCAGGTTGTATCGCGGCTCAACCTTGGTCCCGACCGGTGAGTACACAATCGTGAACTCAACTTCGGCCACGGATATCAAGGCAGCGCAGCAGGAGACCCAAGCTGGCGTCAACAGCTTTAAGGCTATCGTTGCTTTCACTGGTGAGGATTCAATCAGCGGCTCGGGCAATATCTATTCGCTCCGCGCCACTGTGGCCTACACTGGCACTGGTAACAACGTAACCACTTCATTCTACCGCGACCCAACGGCCCCGGTGGTCACTGGCTACTTGTCAACCAAGAGCACGGGCATCTTCGCTGTCTCCAGCACATCGATCTTCAACTTAGATCAATCTGCTGCTGGCGGTGCACCAGGTGCAAGCCTCAAGCTCGGTACGTTTGTCTGGTCAGACAACTCGGAAGTCCCACATGCCTCAACGGCAGTATTAGTGGGTAGCATTCCTTCGACCATCTCTCGCGACTGGTCCAACGACGTCAACGTCGAAGACCTCTCATCGAGCGCTTCATTGAGCAACTAATTCCGCAAGGAAATAGGCTCTGCTTCGCAAGAAGCAAAAAACAAGACCCTGCAAAGGGTCTTGTTTTTGTATATACCGGCTGTTATTCTATTGCCCATATGCAAAGACAATCTGCCATTAAAATGCTGAAAGCATTGGTTTACGTAGGGATTTACGGAGGCTTGCTTATGCCTCTGATGTTTGTGCCGGTCGTGATCTTCCCGTTCGTTTTCTCCAAATTGATTTTTTTCCAGGTTTTGATCGGCCTGACTTTTCCGGCATATATTATTTTAGCCTGGATCGAACCTGAATTCCGGCCAAAAAAGTCTATGTTGTATCTGGCCATCTGCGCCTATTTTTTAGCCCTGCTTTTGTCGGTTATCTTTGCTGTGGATCCTGTGCGTGCCTGGTGGGGAAATCAAGAAAGGATGAACGGCTTTTTTACGCTTTTGCATTTCTTCATTTGGCTGACAATGACGGTTTCAGTGATCAAAACTTGGACCCAGTGGAACAAGCTCCTGAATTACCAAGTGATTCTCGGCGTGTTCATGGCCATTGTCGCTTTGCTCCAAAAACCTTACCCGGCCTTATTGCTTTTTCCGGCCGCCAGCAGAGTAGGGGGCTTGCTGGACAACCCGATTTACATGGGGGCATACCAGATTTTCATCTTATTTTTCTTGGCCTTGCTCTGGGTAAAAAATAAATCCGTAGCATGGAGGGCTTGGTATGTCGTGGCCTTTATTTTTTCCATGGGAGCCATGTTCGCGGCCGGTTCCAGAGGCCCTTTCATGGGTTTGATTTTCGGTATTGCCGTTTCCGCAATCACTGTCGGTGTGCTGGTGGGCAGTAAAAAAATCAAGATAATACTATTTTCCGTGATTTTTGCCGGCGTCTTGTGTTACGTCGGAATTGTGACCGTTGGCATCAAGACCCAAGCTTTCCAATCGTTTTCAAAAGAATTTCCAACCGCTTCCCGCATGTTCAGCTTGCAGACCGGCACAACCGGGCGGTTTATTGCCTGGAATATTGCCTGGGAGGGCTTTATAGCCCGGCCTTTAACAGGCTGGGGCCTTGATGATTTTCACATCCTGTTCAATAAATACTATAATCCAAAATCTTTGGAAAGCGGATATTATGAAACCTGGTTTGACCGGGCGCACAATACGGTTTTTGATGTTATCAGCATGACAGGCATCGTGGGCTTCCTGACTTTTGCTGCTGTTTGGGTCCTGCTTTACGCGTCAATCATTCGTGCACGTAAAAAACGCTTCATAGACATTACGACCACGGCAATTCTCATGGGTTTGCCTGCCGGATATTTTCTGCAGAACCTGTTCGTGTTCGACCATCCGGCTGCGTTCAGCATGAGCTTCCTCTTATATGCTTTTGTGATTTGCATCGGGTTTCCGATATTCTCAGGCCAGCCCGACCCGAATGCCGTTCAAAAAGTTCCGTCCCAAAAACCAGTACCCTGGATTACGTTCGGTATTTTGCAGGTTATTTTTATCCTAATCGCGTATTTCACCTCAGTACTACCTGCGTATGCTTCGTATCTGAGTATAAAATCCAATAATGCGTTTGCAAGCGGAGATGCTGAATCGTGGTTGGCATATGCAAAAGAAGCAGCAGTCATTCAAACCCCGTATCTGGATGAACAGACGTTCCTGCATTCCAGGAACATGATCAACATGATAGATGGAGGAGCATTGCAGCAGTGGCCGAAATGGAAAGAGATGTTTGCCCTAATCCAGGATGTTTCAAAGAGGCACTTGGCATCGCATGGAATGAATACCCATCCGCTGTTTATTTATGCCAGCCTTTTACAAAGCGTAGGCCAGGCCACTAACAACACGGCACTATATCAGGAAGCTGAGACGTATTTTAAGCGAGCTATTGAAACGAGCCCGAAAAGACAGCAGTTGTACTTCGCCTACGGCCGCCTGCTCATACAAATGGGCAGAGCGCAAGAGGGTTTGGACAAATATAAAGAAGCTGCTTCGTTTGACGAGAGCATCGGTGAGGGCTGGTGGTATGTGGGCGTGAGCACCTGGTTTGACCTAGGCAACCAGAAAGAGGGCGCAAAATATATAATCAAATCCATGAGTGCTGCCCATCCGTTTAGTTTACGCGGCGGCCAGGATGCGGTTTTAGTAGCTCAAGCTTATGATATGGAAAACGACAAAGAAGGATTGAAAAAACTTTTTGATATGCTTCCTAATTTAGCCGCTGCTCCGGCCGCAAGTTATATAGAAATCGCCAAGAGCATGGAACACCAGGGCCTTATGGAACAAAGGGATATGATTTTGGGCGCAGTCATCAAAATGGACCCGACATCCCAGCCTAAATTTCAGGCTTTGATTGACGGACGCGCTAAGACAATAGATGAATCCATCAAGTTGGCTACTACCACCACGCCCGGCACTTCTCAGTTGCCAACAGGCATAAACGTAGTCCAGACTCAAGCTTCGCCTGTCACTACTGTCCAGGAACCGACCCAGGGCGGACCGAGACGCTAATACTCGTAGCTCGTAACTTGTAACTCAAGATTCGAAACTAGTGCAAATCACAGTGTTTCAATTGTTTTGTTCAGAGTGTCCTGCAAGTTAAATTTCTCAGTGACTAGGTTGTAGGCGCGCTGGCTTAATTCTTGGCGTAATAGGGAATTTGACGCAAGTTTTTCGATAGCTTGCTCAAGGGCTTTGTCGTCGTTTGGCGGGATCACGAGTCCAGCGCTGCCTTGTTCGTCCTGCAGCATCCATCTGCACCCGCCGACGTCAGTCACGACGCAGGGGACTTTGGCAGCCATGGATTCTAAGACTGCAAGTGGCATGCCTTCTTTGGTTGAAGGCAAGACAGAAATATCAAAAGCCGTGTAAAGCAGTTTTGATTCAAAGCGGCCTGTCAGAATCACCTTGTCTTGTAGATTCAGAGACGCATGCTTGGCTTTCAACTCTTCAAACTGCGGGCCATCTCCGATAATCACGAATTTGAAATCAGGGTGCTTGTCTGTGATTGTTTTGCACACTTCAAGATACCAAAAAAGATTTTTCGGTGGATAAGAATTGGCGACCGTGCCAACAACCGTACATCGTACATCGTACATCGTACATCGTTCAGCTAACAACGAATGCGCGGTTTCGCGATCACGAAGTTGAGATTGGAATAAGTTGACGTCAATGCCATTTGGGATGGTCATGACTTTTTCGCGCGGTTTGATTTTTATGTCCAACGCCAGTTTTTCATCGCCAGGGTGTACGCAGATGATCACATCTTTCCAGCGCGCTGAGATTTTTTCGATTGTTATGTAAAGACTTTTTTTCCAGCTGGAGATCTGCTCATTGAATGCCCAGCCGCCAATGCAATATACAACGCGCTGAATACCAGCGATTCTTGCTGCCAAAGATCCGACTGCGCCCATCATGCTGGAGTTCAAGTGGACTGTATGCGGCTGATGTTTTTTAAACAAAGAGATCAATTCAAATAAAGCGCGCGTATTTGAGATCGGGTTAATGTCACGGATCATTCTTTTTAACTCGATAAACTCAATTCCTGCTTCTAGACATTTATCGCCCAGTTCTCGTCCTACGTCTAACTTCAAACTTCTAACTTCTAACTTCTCGGGTCTTCCTGCACAAACAATCACCGGCAAACCCCGTGACTTTAGAGCCAGAGCCAAATCCAAAACATAGGCTTGTACGCCGCCCCAATCCTGGCTCGTGACCAGGATCATTGTCAGGCCTTTTTGGTCCATGCTGCCTATTAGACAGGAAAACGCTGTATTTAGTCAAATTTTTACTTATATTTGATGTGGTTTCTCCATTGACAAACCTTAAAAACAGTGCTTAAATGCGGAATCGCTGTTTCGACCCATCAACCAGAAGGAGGTACAAGATGTCTACAGAAGCCGAATTCAAGGCCTTGAAAGATCTCGCCATCATCGACGGTTTGCTTATGTGCCTTATGACTCATGCGAACACGATTCGCCGGGCGGAAATTTTGGTGGTCATGCCTGGTGTGTTTGAGCGCAATCGAGTATCCCAGGCGCTTAAGTGTGCAGAACGTGTTCAAGCCAAGCGCTTCATCTGTACTGGCACCAATCCCGAGGAGAGGGAAAAGGGCGAATTGTACAACAAAGAGCTCATTAACAAGTTGTGGGCCGCTGTTGGCGGTGTCGCTCATCCACCCTTTTTCCGCATCGAAGCCGACGAAGTCGGAAACCACGCACGCATGCAGTCCATGAATGCGGCCAAGAGGTTGGTCGCCGAGCCGCCCACTGGCATAGTTCTGCAGACCGGCGGTTCGTGGCATACGCCGCGCTCATATCTCACGTTCATCCAGGCTTGCATTGAGCTCTTCGACGAGGCGCGTCTGCCGCTTCCGCGGATTTATCCGTTGCTGGTGGACACGGGCATCGGATCGCAGATCAAGGCCGCCTCCGAGCTCCACAAACAGTCCGGATACGCCTCGGGGATCGACGGGTTGGTCAAGACCGCTGAGGCCGAAGTCGATCGGCGCCTGACTTACACGGACAAGGGTCACCTCGCTGATCTCGAAAAGATGCGCCAATATATGGCGCATCTGCTGGAATCGTAGCCGCAACTTCTCGCGGCTTTTTTGTTTCCTGTGCGTTAAAGTCTCCTTTCCTAATTAATTGAAAGCTGGACTGACTGATTAATTACAAAAAGGAGAAGCGAAGAGGATTAAATCTAAATTACAGTGGCCTCAGTAATTTGCCTTCCTGTTTGGCGGTCAGCTCGTGATATGTTTCGCGGATTTTATGGATAAAAATGTCGGTCTCGAGCGCCTTGTCTACCACAGAGTCTGAGCGCTTCTCAATATAGTTTGCCAATTTTTTGCGCCAGCCTGAGATTTTTTCGCTGTCATCGTGCATGAGGATGAACGAAGCTTTGTTGCCCAGGAGTTTTAAAAATAACCCTATCAGTGCGCCATAGCTGGCCATGATAGACCACATGAAACGGTAATGGTATTTGCGGTTAAGGCTTCTGGCTTTGATTGCGCCCAAAATCGGCAGCAAAAACCTGTCAAAAGGCGAGCCAAAGCCAACGCGGTAGACCGTGACATTGTCGTAATGATCAAATGCGCGGTTGTCACGGCTGAAGCGCGTAGTCACGACATGGAACTCTGTTTCTGGCATTTGACGCGCCAAAGCCATGAGCGCATTTTCTGCTGGGCCGTTGTTCGGGTAATAGGTGACCGCGAAAACCAGCACTGTGCTTTCGGGCAGGCCTTTTGACCTGTAGTGCGCAATCATGTCATCCAATAATTCATCCAAAGATTTTTTTGGCTCCCAATTCAAAACAGATTTGGCCAATGACGTGTCAGGCTTGCGCAATTTCGGAGCATCGTCCGCACGATCGAAGATTATCTCTGATTTTGATCTGGTCTTTTCGACTATCTTTTTGGCCAGCTCCAGTACTGTGATTTCTTGCGTGTTGCCGATATTGATCGGGCCGGTCACGTCAGCTGATGTCTTCATGAATTTATCCATGCCCTCAACCAAATCTTCTACATGCTGAAAGCAGCGTGTTTGTGTTCCATCGCCATAGATCCTGAGCGGGCGTTGAGCCAAGGCATTGTAGATGAAAATCGAAGGTATGCGGCCGTCCGTCATCTGCGTGTGCGGACCAGCAGTGTTGAAGATGCGTGCGATCTTGATTTCCACTCCGTATTTGCGGTGGAAATCCATGCAAAGAGTCTCGGCAATTCTTTTTCCCTCTTCATAACAGGCGCGAGGGGAGAGGGTATTGGTTGAGCCGCGGTCAGTCTCCTTGAACGGATGGTCGCCCATCTCGCCATAAATATCAGCCGAAGAGCATTGCAAAAACTTTGCGTTGTGCTTGCGCGCCAGCTCAAGCATGTTGATTACCCCGGTTGTGCAGGATTGGACCGTGTGGATCGGATCGATCTGCAGAGAAATGCACGAGACCGGGCAAGCGGCATTGAAAATCCAATCGATTTTTTCCGAGAAGTCTATTTTGTCGTTTATGTCGTGTTTGATGAACGTGAAGTTCTTGTCGTGCATGAATGCATCGATATTTTCCGTATTCCGCGTTTTCATCAGATTGTCCAAACAAATAACCCTGTGCCCTTCGGCCAGGTATTTGCGGACTAGGTAAGACCCTAAAGCGCCGGCTCCGCCAGTGATGAGGATGGTCATATCTTTTGGCATTATGTCCTGAAAAGGCATAATTGGCAACAGTCTTGATTAATTGCGCAATCTAGTGTATTTTTCGCTTAATTGGCTGTAGAATAAGTTCAAGCTAAAGCCTGATTTTTGGCTAAAATATGCAAAAAAGTCCGATTGTCATCTTAACCACGTTCTATAAGCCCTTCATCAGCGGGGCTGAATTATGCGTCCAGGAGCTGGCAGACAGGCATGGCGACAGGCAGATTGTGGTCATAGCCGGCCTTAGGGACAGGAGCCTGGCCAGGCGCGAAAATGACAATGGGGTGCTTATTATCCGGGTTGGGGTAGGGCATCTTTTCGATAAGTTTCTATATCCGTTTTTGTGCGTAATCCCGGTTTTGAAGCTCAAGCCGCAAATCGTGCATGCAGTCATGGAAAGCCATGCGGCCATGGGTTTGATTTTGATCAAATGGCTGAGACCGAAAATCCGTGCAGTCCTGACTTTGCAAAGCGGCAATTTGGATGAAGATCCTAAATTGAGAAAATGGCCCATGAGTTGGCTTTGGGAAAAAATCCACACCGTGCCAGATGAAGTCACGGCCATCAGCCAATTTTTGGCAAATCGCGCACTTAAGATCAGGGGTGGCGGTAATGTCGAGGTCATCCCCAATGGCGTTGATTTGAACTTGGTCAAGAATCTTCCTGAACAAAAAACTCCAAATCGCATCGTGTGCATTGCGCGCTACTCCAAAGAAAAAGGCGTGGACTGTCTGATAAAAGCTTTTGCACTGGTCTTGAAACAAGTTCCGCAAGCAGAGCTCTACTTGGTCGGATACGGTGATGAGCAATCATCACTTGAGCAGCTTGCAAAAGATCAGGGCTGTTCTGAGAAAGTGACATTCACCGGCAAAAAAGATCATGAAGGTGCAATGCGCGTGTTGCGTACAGGCTCTGTCTTCTCGCTTTTGTCGCGCGGCGAAGGTCAAGGTATTGTTTTGCTTGAGGCCGCGGCTGCGGGTTTGCCGACAGTAGCAACAAGGGTCGGCGGAATCCCAGAAGCATTGATTGATGGCAAGACTGGTTATCTCGTCGAACGCGATGATTACCAGGCCGCGGCCGAGAAATTAATCACTTTGCTCAACGACCAACAACTCGCAGAACAAATGGGCAAAGAGGGTCAGTTATTCGCCGAGAACTTCGATTGGGCAGCCTGTATCTCAAAATACCATACGCTTTGGGATAAGCTTGCTGCGCAAAAAAGGATTGTGTTTGCCTCCAGCATTTATCCGCCGGATATTGGCGGGCCAGCTGGATATGTCAAAGGCTTTTCAACAGAGCTTGTGAAAATAGGGCACGCTCCATTTGTAGTTGCATATGGAGACAGGCCGGAAAAAACCAACACAGAGTTTCCAGTCATCAGGATTGGGCGCAAATCCGCACTAAGGTTTTGGCGGTTTTTCAAGGAAGTCTATAAACAGGTCAAAGGCGCGGATGTAGTATATGCCATGGGTGCGGCCTCAGACGGTCTTCCGGCGTATTTTGCCGCGCGTCTCCGCAACGTCCGTTTTGTCATCAAAGTCGTCGGCGACCAAGCTTGGGAAAAGTATCAAACTGACGCAGGACGTGGGACGAGCGACGCAGGACGTAAATTAGAATTGTTGGATGAGTTTGTCGCGCACAAACATTCAGGAAGCATCAGGATTTTGGAAGGGATTGAGAGATTTGTGGCAAAAAGGTCTGATGCTGTGATTGTGCCGAGCAAATACTTGAAGACAATCGTGGAAAAGTGGGGAGTAAAGCCAGACAAGATCAAAGTCATTTACAACAGCATTGCGCCTTTGGCTTTGACCGCAGACCGCGAGCAGATAAGGCAAGAGTTCGGCCTTGTCGGCAAAAAAGCGATCTTGACTGCTGTCAGGGCAGTGCCTTGGAAGAACGTTGATTTTTTGGTTTCATGCATCGCTGATTTGCCGAGCGACTATATACTTATCGTGGCTGGCGACGGCCCCTTGCTGGAAGATCTGAAACACTCTGCAGAAACGAAAAACGTTTCCAATCGGGTCAAGTTTTTAGGCCGTGTCTCCAGGGACCAAATGGCAAAATGGTACACAGCCGCGGATGTGTTTGTTTTGCCGTCTGGCTATGAAGGTTTTCCGCATGTGGTAGTCGAGGCGGTTTCTAAAAATCTATTTTGCTTGGTGAGCGATCGCGGAGGCAATCCTGAAACCGCTGAATTGTTTCCTGGATGCGTAAAGGTCTTGCCTTATCTGGACCAGCGGGCCTGGGTTGAGGCTTTGCAAGCCCAGAACTCTATATCAGGGCAAAACATGAAGCAAAATAGTTTTGAGGACATGGCCAAATCAACTTTGGAGGTTTTGGTCAGCGAAATTTAATATGGCAATCCGCGTCTTATCCATCAGCATAGAAAAAAAGCTGTTTGAAGATGGGCCGATCAGGCGCAGGATTTTGGAGCAGCTGGACGAAGTTGAGAAAGCAGTCATTTTGGTTTTTGCTAAAAACAAATTCGACCAAGCCATCGGCAATACCAGGATAATCTCGACCAATTCAAAAAGCCGCTGGTTTTATGTCTGGGACGCGATTCGGATCGCGCGCCGTATGCGCCAAGAAAAGTTTGATGTTGTGACAACATATGACCCGGCAGAATCGGCTTTGGCAGGCTGGTTCGCGTCTAAATATTTTAAGTGCGCGCTCGCCATCCAAGACCATGGCTACCATTTTCATAGAGATTATTATGCGCGCGAATCATTCTCAAACCGATTGCGCTCGATTTTTGCGCACTGGGCAATAAAGCGCGCCGATGCGATCAGGGCTGTAAGCAAAAAAACAGAACTAGCTTTGCTAAGGCTTGGAGTTCGCCAAGACAAAATTATGAGGTTCCCGGTAGCTTTGATGAATACTCATTCAGTTCCAGTCGGCCTTAATTTAGAAGACAAGAAACCGTATTTTCTATTGGTTGCCAGATTTACTAAAATCAAACGCATCGACCTGGCCATCCAGGCTTTTAAGATTTTTTCAGCGAATCAGCCTGAATACAAGCTGCTGATTATCGGATCTGGGCAGCTTGTAGCTGAAATCAAAAGTTTGATTGCGGATTTTAAACTCGAGGACAGGGTTGAATTGATTCCTTGGGCAGACAGTTTGACGGATTATTACCGAAACGCAACCGCGACCTTAATCACTTCAGATCGCGAAGGTTTTGGCATGACAGCCTTGGAATCATTGATAAACAAAACGCCTGTGATCATGACTGACGTGGGGTGCGCTGAAGAAATCATCATGCCAGGGAAGAACGGGCTGATTGTGCCAATCGACAATGCCCTAAAATTCGCTGAGGCCATGGAATCGCTTGTCCAAAATCAAGAAGCATTCAAACAAGGCGCACAAGAATTTGTTTGGAACGCGTCGCAGTTCAAGATGATGGATTTTTTACAAACAGCAATCCAAAACCACAAAAAATTGCGATTATTGTTCGTGACTCAGTCTGTTGATAAGAATGACCCGATTTTGGCGTTTACAGCCGGTTGGATCCAAGAATTCTTGGATGCTGGCTGTGAGATGGCTGTCTTTACGCGGCACATGGTGGTTGCCGACCTTCCGCGCGGTGCTGTGGGTCAGGATTTGGGCAAATCAGTAATCATGCGCGTTCTGAAGCTCTGGTACTACTCATTCCGCTTGCGCAAACAATATGATGCTGTGCTGGTGCATATGACGCCCCAGCTTATGGTTTTGGGCGCGCCTATTTGGATTTTGCTGGGTAAGCGCAAGTACATGTGGTATATGCACCGCAGCGTCACCTGGTGGCTGAAGGTCGCGCTCTGGTTCAACAAAAAGACTTTTACAGCTTCAGATTTGAGCTTACGACTTCCTCATCCGAAAAAGACGATTGTAGGCCATGGCATCGACACAGAACAATTCAAAGTACTCGACGTGAAACGCGAACCTCAACTTCTTTGGATTTCACGCATTCATCCGCGCAAGCACTTGGAAGATACTCTGGAGTTCATGTCTGAGTTTAAACACAAACATCCGGATGTTAATTGGAAACTAAAAGTGATCGGAACAGCAGAGGGACACGAAGATTATCTGGAGCTGATGAAGAAAAAAGCAATCGAGCTTGGGGTTGATGGTCATCTGATTTTTACTGGTGCGATTAAGCGCGAGGATCTTCCGGAAATTTATGCGCGCGCAACAGCCTTTATTAGCACCAGCCAAACCGGGAGCTTGGATAAGGTCGTGCTTGAGGCTTTGGCTTGTGGTACGCCCGTGTTCGCTCAAGGTGAAGAATATTTTGGATTGCCAGGAGTCACATCCTTGATTGATCACGAGGCGGCTCTGGTTAAACTCGCAGGGTTGTTGTCCAATCCAATCACTGATGAACGAGCCAGGCAGGGAATCGTGCAAGAGCATGATTTGAAGAGGTTGATCAACAAATTGATTGACGAAATGAGCGCTTAATATGCAAAGCCGCGATTTGGAGCTGAAAAAAGGAGCATTTGTTTTGTCTCTTGATTTTGAATTAGCCTGGGGCACGCGCGGCGCAGACCATCTGAAAAACGATTATCTGAACACGAGACAAGCCATCACTCGTTTGCTGGAACTGTTCGTCAAATACGACATCAAGGCCACTTGGGCAACGGTCGGGCATTTATTTTTGGATTCATGCAACAATCATCCTGAAATTTTTGCACCAGCGAATTGGTTTGATATTGACCCGCATTCAAACATCCAATCCGATCCGATTTGGTATGGCAAAGATATCATCGATCGGATCCTTTCCTGTCCGGTCAAACAAGAAATCGGGTGCCACACTTTCTCGCATGTCATTGCTGATGATCCTGCCTGTACCCCTGAATGGTTCAGGTCAGAGCTTATCGCGTGTAAGAACTTGGCCTCAAGTAGAGGCTTGGAGTTGAGGTCTTTTGTTTATCCAAAAAATCATGTAGCTCATACTTCGATCTTGAAAGAGCAGGGGATTGAGGTCTTTCGCGCCCCTGATGAGAATTGGTACGCGGGGTTGTCCGGCATCTTAAAAAGACTTGCGCACGTTTTGGACAACTACCTTGTGTTTCCAGTCCGATCAGTATCGCCAAAACAACAAGACGGCTTGACGTCAATTCCAGGCAGTTATTTTTATCCGCATGCACGCGGCTGGGCGAAATATCTTCCGGTTTCATTTCGGGTTTCTAAAGTCCTGCTTGGAATAGATCGAGCTGTCAAAGAGAAAAAAGTTTTTCATCTTTGGTTCCATCCGTTCAATTTGGCATCAAACCCGGATGAATTATTGCGCGGCTTGGACCAAATATTTGCGCGCGTGGCTGAGCTTAAACGTCAGGGTTTGATGGATCAGGTCGTGATGGGCGAAATTGGTCAACTCGCGACAGCAAGACAGTCTGTCATGGTTTTGGATGGAAGTGTGCAAAGCGCATTAGCTATTGTGAGGTCACTGGGGTCGAAAGACATAAGAGTCATTTGCGGAGCAGAAAGAAAAACAGGCATGGCCTTGCATTCAAGATATTGCACGCAATCCTTTGTTTATCCGTCGCCAATCACAGATCCGGAAGGTTTTATCAAGGCAATCAAACAAGTCTACGATGACAATGGCGGGAATATGATGGTTCTATCGTGCAGCGACGCTACATTTTTGCCACTTTCAAAAAACAGAAACCTATTTACAGGTTTAGAAAAAATATTGCCCACGCCGGAAAGCGTTGAGGTCGCGTTCGATAAGTCTAAGACGCTTGAGCTTGCTCAAAGACTTGGGATTGCGATTCCTGGGACAAAAAAGCCAGAATCCCGCGAACAAGCAGAAGCTGCGGGAGTTGAGGTCAATTTTCCTTGCATACTGAAACCTCGACACAGTTGTCAGTGGAAAAACGGTCGCGGAGCCTCGGGTAGGACAATCACTATCCAAAATGCCCAGGAATTGGGAGAAAAAGCCCAAGAGATCGCAGACAAGACAGGGGAGTGGCCGCTGATCCAGAGATATGTCCAAGGCGAGGAATTCGGAGCCTTTTTCCTTATGCAGAACGGAGAAGTCAAGTCAGAATTCGCTCATCGCCGCGTCCGATCTATTTCGCCTTATGGTGGTGCGAGCTGTGTGCGTGAGAGTATTGAAATGCCGGCAGATATGAGAAAAGCATCGCTTGATCTGCTCAAAGCTCTGGATTGGACGGGTGTGGCCATGGTCGAGTTCAAGAGAGATGCATTTGGCAAGCTTGTGCTCATGGAAATCAATGGGCGTTTCTGGGGGTCTTTGCCCTTGGCTATCCATTCTGGAGTTGATTTTCCGGCTTTGCTCCTAGGAATGGCTCAAGGACACAATGTTGTCGCGTCCGGATATAGGAAGGGAGTTACCTCGCGACACTTGTTGGCTGACGTAAAGCATCTGACGTCTGTTTGGTTTGGTGGAAAAATAAGCGGCTTACCCCAACCGTCAAAGTGGGTTTCTTTGAAAGATTTTATTTTTGATTTTTTCAGAAGCGAATCAAAAGGTGATATTTTTTCTTGGGTTGATCTAAAGCCTGCTTTGGTTGAACCGTTTGATGTGATGCAGCGGGGAAAATCTACGGAGACTGGATATAAAGGCGTGATGCATGTGCATTCAGCCTATTCTTATGATGCGAAACTGGATCTGGAGCAACTAAAGTCTATTTTTAAGTCCCGAGGAGTATCTTTTGTATGTTTGACTGAGCATATTGAGAATTTTGCTCAAGACAAAGTCCAGGAGTATATTCGTCGCTGTCATGAGCAGAGCGATCCGGATTTTGTTTTCATCCCTGGTTTTGAGGTGCCATGCAATGGCCAGCACGTGATGCTCATCAATGTTACTGATTTGGATCTCAACCTGTCGCCGCTTGAGATGATTGAGACAGCGAAAAAAGACGGAGCGCTTGTGGTCCTAGCTCATCCGCACAGAAACAAATTTACGACAGGACAATTCGGCGCATTGCTTGATGGCATAGAAATCTGGAACGCGCATTATGACGGCAAATACGCGCCGCGTACCAAGGCCATCAAGCTCTTGGATACTTTGCGCAAGAGCGATCCAGAGCTCAAAGCTTTTGCTGGTTTGGATATGCACCGCAAGGAACATTTGGGCGGACCGTCAATTAAGGTCAACGCTGCAAACTTAAATCCTGGCGCGATTTTAAGCGCCTTAAAACAGGGCGAATACGTTTTAAGCAAAAATAAGCTTAGCCTTGATTCTTTGGGACGTGCCAAAGGTTTTTGGAGAGTTTGGGCAAGTGTCGTAAGTCCGGTATCAATCGTCTTAGTGACATCTTTCAAACGTTTGAGCCGCAGTTTGCGCCAAAGCAATATCAAGCCACCAGAAAAATTGAAGGCTTGGCTCAGGAAGTGGCTTTGACCCCAGGGAGGACGTAGATTTTATCAGACAATACAGGCAGGTTTTTTAAGTCAAACTCATTTTTGATTTGTGATTTTTTGTGCGTGCAAATAAAAACGACATGCTTATTCAAGAATCTGAAATACCTGGTCAGATACTCGGCTCGGCTAATCAGCCAAGACAGTACTAGAAAGGGTTTGGATCCGGCAATCGGGTGAGATCCTAAGTTCCCGTTTCTTTCAAAGATCTTTTCATAAGCTAAGCTCAGGAAGTTTTGGTAATGGACTATTTGGACTTGCTCAAAGTATTCGTTCGTCAATTTTTGTATAGTCACAAAATCATTTGCTATCGGAACTTCTAATATCAGCTTGCCTGATGGAGCAGTGATGCGAATCAAATGTTGGATAGCATCAATCCTTTGCGCATCAGGTATCGTATACAAAGTATTGCTTGAAACAATCAGATCAACGCTGCCTTCGGGGATAGGATTGAGCTTGGACATGTCAGCCAAGATGCCAAAAGTCGAGGAATCTTGATATTTGTTTAGACCGGTTTTGACGAGTTCAAGATTGATATCAACCCCGTAATAACTTGCAGTCCTGAACATGTGCCTGTTTTTCATGTTTGCGCAGGCAGCGTCCAAGCCTATGCCGTTGCCTACGGTTTGGATCTCTTTCGTCAGGAAAGAGAAAAAGAATGTTTTTGACGGCCTAATATAAATTGCCATATTCTGCTTCCAACCTTATGATATGGTCCATTATTTTTTCAGCTGCATCGCCATTGCCGTACAAGTTGCCCCATTTTTTTTTGTTTTTTATGATCCGTTCAGAACATGCCAGGATTTTTTTCGGGTCAGTGCCGGCCAATAAGTTTATCCCGGCTTTTATGGTTTCAGGCCGTTCAGTATTCTCGCGGATGGTCACGCAGGGTATTTTCAGGATACTAGCCTCTTCCTGGATGCCGCCGGAGTCGGTGATTATCAATTTGGCATTAGCTTCCAGATTAAGGAAGTCCAAATAGCCTAAAGGCTTGATGAATTTGATGGATTTGGGTTTTTTGAGGCTGAATTTTTCGATATTGGATTTTGTGCGCGGGTGCAAGGGGAGAATGACCGGGAGTTTTAGTTTTTTGGAGACTGCGTCCAATCCAGCCAAAATATTACTGAGCTTATTTTTGTCATCGACGTTTTCGGCACGATGGGTCGTGACCAAGACAAAGCTTGATTTTTTCAGTTTCAGTTTGCGCAAGATCATGGATTTTTTTCGGGCAATTTCTGAGTTCTGGATAACCGCGTCAGTAATCGTGTTGCCTGTCAAATAAGAATGCTTTTTCAAACCCTCTTGCTCGAGGTTCTTCAGCGCTGTCTTGGTCGGAGCGAATAGATAATCAGCCACGTTATCCGTGATAATGCGATTCACTTCTTCCAGCATACCCAGATCGTGGCTGCGTAAACCAGCCTCGTGGTGGGCGACCCTGCAATTGGTCTTGAGGCCGGCCAGGGTCCCGGCCAGCACGCTGTTGGTATCGCCTTGGACCACTACTACATCAACTCCTTCGCGTTTAAAAATATCAGCCATCTCCCTGATCATCAGGCTTTTTTGGATGCGGTATGGCTTGCCGCCGACGTTCAGATTGTATTTTGGCTTGGGCAGGCCAAGGTCCTTGAACATTTTTCCGTCAAGCTCATAATCATAGTGCTGGCCGGTATGGACAATAAAAAAATCAAGCCTTTTTTCGGTGCAGGTCCTAATCAAGGGGGACATTTTGATTATTTCAGGCCTAGTGCCGATTATGATTGCGACTTTCATAGACTGATTCTATCTTTTTTGCGCTTGTTTGAAAACATCAATCAATCCAGAGGTGGTTTGCTTCACGTCGAAAGCTTCCAGGTATTCGCGGTTCGGAATGATTTGTTTTTTTGTCTGGACTAGGTCAGCCAGATATTGGGCTGCTTGGTCGATCTGTTGATAGTTGAAAGATCTGTAACCAAGCTTCTCCAGGAAGTGCTGGGTCGGGCTGCCCTGTGGCGTAAAGCCCACGATCATTGTGCCGCTACCCGCATAATCAATCAGCTTGGACGGCAAGAACGGGCTTGAGGCCAAGTTGGCGTCCATGACCAGCAAACAGTCGGCTTCGGACATCAACCTCAGGCTTTCGATATAGTTAACGGCCGGCTTGACCTCAACCATGTCTGCAAGTCCGAAGCTTTGGATAGAACCGCTCAACTCTTTGGTCGCGAAGCCTGTATAGGCCTGATCTGCGCCCACGAGTTCGAGTTTGAAGTTATTCAAGCCGGATTTTTCGACTCTAGACATGACTTCCAGCAAAGGCTCTGGCCGACGCTGCTCATAAAAAGCCCCAAGATGGCTGAAGAGGAAAGGACGACCGGCTGGTTTTTCAACCTTGGCATATAGCTTAGGATCGAAGCAGTGGGGTATGATGCTGGTTTTTTCAGCCCAAGCCGTCGGATATTTTTTCATGACCAAATCGCGCAAAATAGGGTTAACAAAAATTACGCGATCACTGTTCTTGATGACATATTTTTCCCAAGCCCGCACCAGCCGGTTGGAAACCCAGGATTTTTTTTCAAGAGGCATGTCATACCAAGGGTCGCTGAAATGGGCTACGAACGGCAAACGGGTCTGTTTTTTCAACATTGCTCCAAGCGCGTTGCTGGCTTGTGGATTGGCAAAGGAAAAAATCAGATCTATTTCATGTTCATGGATTATGGGCTTGAGCTTTCGGCACAGGCGCCTCAAATATATGTATTCCAAAGTTTCGCGCACAAAAGGCAGCTTGGCTGCGAAACGGTTGATCCTGAAAAAGGGGACGCTGTATATCGGCACGTCAATGCCCCAGTCGCCATTGTTGTCGTAGTTGACGATAACAGGCTGGACACCTTGCCTGATCCACTCGGGTATCATTTTGCCGATCAATATCGCTTGCGGCCGCACGGCAGGAGGGGTCCTGAACGACAGGCATAAGACACAGAGAGGCGAACCAGGTTTTTTTTGTGCTCTTGGTTTTTTAGGGGCGAAAAAAGATTTAGTTTTCCTGAAAATCGAGTATGTGGCGTTCGTGAGGCCCAGAAAGAGGCTGGCTGGCAGGCTCGGAACTGTTTGGCGTACGATTTTCGACAAGATACTATTCTTTCCGAAACGAACGCGCAGCTTAAGGATGAGCATCAGCATCTCTTCGTATTTTTTGAGTTCTTTGCGCGACAACTCGGAATAGTTGATGAGATATCGTTTATGGAATCCGCCCCACTTCTGCATGAGTATGTTCAAAGAATCCAAGTAAGCATCTTCGTCCGTGATTTTTTTGGTGCGCAAAGCATAGGCGTACATGGTAGTGCCAGGCAGGGCGACAAGATAAAAGATAGATACCAGGTGGGGTGGGAGCCCTAAAGAAATCAGGGTATCGATGGTTTCCAGGATGGTTTTTTTGTTTTCTCCCTGGTAACCCCAAATGATATAAGCCATGGTCGCCATGCCATGAGCCAGGGTCTTGCGCAAAGCGTCCTCGTTTTGCTGGACTGACACGCCTTTAAGCATAGTGTTCAGCGTGGTTTGGGACAGGGATTCGATGCCATAATTGATAGCGATACAGCCGGATTGTTTGAGTATTTCTAGGCGTTCATCGTCAACAGTATCAACACGCAACCCGGTGATCCTGAACATTATGCCAAGCCCGGATTCGCGGATTTTTTCGCAAATCGCCTTTAGCCATTCCGGATTATTCGTGAAGAGCTCATCATCGATCCTGAAATATCTGACCCCATACTTATGGTAAAGGATCATCAGGTTCTCCCAGCTTTCCTCAATCGTGAGCTGCCGATAGCCAGCATGATGCCTGTAGCAGAAGCCGCAATGCCCGATACAGCCTCTTGAGAACATGATCACGCACGACTTATCTTGCGGAGTGGCTTGTTTCTGGTATTCGGTTGATTTATGGAAAAAACTGTCCTCATCCGGATGGATTATATATTTTTCGACATTGATCAGGTCGTAATCCGGCAATCCGAAATCCTTTATCTGTGGTCGCCAAGCGGTTTTCAGCATCGCACTATCCTTGCCTCTAAAAGCCATTCCTGTGATATTTTCGAGCGAAGAACCATTGTTCAGCGCCTCAATCAGCTCGGGGAGCATTTCTTCGCCTTCGCCTACGCACACATAATCAATCCCAGTATTTTCCAGGAGTTGTTTGCGACAGATTGCGATATGGCCGCCGATGACCACGGGGGTCTGTGGGATGATCTGTTTCAGGCGGAGCGTAAAACGCTTTACCCAATGATATTGGGGGGCTAGTGCGCTTATGCCGAGCAGCATGTCTGGCCGGGACTTGAGTGTTTCGATGATTTCGTTCTCACGCTCGGGTTCGTCCTGCAAATCGATTATCTGGACTTGATAGCCTTTGCGCTTTAAGGCAGTGCCTACATACAGCAAGCCTAAAGGAAATTGTTTTTTCTCCGCTGCGAAAGGCCTTATCAGCAGGATAGAATTAATCATATGGATTCCATGTATTTTTCGATGATTTCCAAGGTTTTCTTATATTTTTGATCTTTTTGATAAGGTACGAACGCCACGTTTTCATATCTTCCTAGTGCTTGGCTGAGTTGATATAGGAAATGTCCAACCAGCACCAGGGGATGCGCTGCCTTGATGATTGGAAAAAGTTCAGAGAAATTATTTTCAGGCGACGGGACAAATGTCTGGTTTAAGAACCGCTCCATCAAATCGTGATAAGGAGTTTTTTTGACAAAGGTCTCCTCATATAGGACCAAGCTGATCAAATCGAATTCCGTAGGCGCCTTTTTAGCATAAAATTCCCAGTCTATGATTTTGATGCCTCCAGCGGTCGCCAAAATATTGTTAGTATGGAGGTCTCCATGAGCGAACGCGACTGGAGTTTTTATTTCAGTGGATTTGGCTATGAGCCGATCAATCAAATCGCTTTTTTCGTTCAGTCTTAGATATCCCCTCACATTTTGCAGATCCAGGTCTTGGATTGCGTCTGAAAGCGATTTATATTGAGCGTCACGGTTTTTTAGGTCAAGGAACTTTTTTATCTCCACGAAATATCCTTTATCTTTTTTAACCTGTTTTTCCTTAGTGATTATTTGGATGTTCGTGCTGTTGATGGATGCAAGCTCGATCTTCGGCAAATAAGGGCTTATCCAGCCTGATTTTGCGAGTTCTTCGATTGTGTTGATTTCGGTTTTAAGATTTGCGCTGGCTTTTGAGTGAGCTGGGATTTTATAGATATAATTTTCCGTTTCAACCAAGATTGTGCCTTTGAGATTGTTATTGACCACTTTTTTGGCATCTTTAAGATGCTCTCCTTTCATAAGCAAGACATCTTTAAGCAGGTTTGGTTCGTGCCAGTTCGAAGTTATCAAGAACGCGTGGGCAAAGTATTTGGATAAAAATGAGGGGTAGAATAAGCGCCGGGCAAGGTTTTTGACCTTCCTTTTCCAATTAAGGTCACCTTCCGGAGCCGAGACTGAGCTTTTTTTAGCTTCAGGTAAAAATATCTGTATGATTTCCCTGTAGTCAGACGCGGGGACATTTATGGCGTTGTCTTCAAAGCCAGCTTCTTTCAAAAGATGCTTATAGCCGCGAGGCCCATAAGTAAATGTACGGTAGGGTTTGTGGAATTTTATCCTGGAGACTAAGTCCGCCAGAACACGGGGCATGAGAGTGCCGAACCTGATTTTAGAGTGTTCGTCTGACTTTCCGAAAAAATAGGGGAATCCGATACGATTTTCGATGCCGATGAATACTTGGCCATCATCTTTCAACGCCCGACGGATTTCTTTCAGAAAATTGAGTTGAATCGTGCGCGGGGGCGCTGAAAGGTCATATTCCGGTATCCATTCCAAAACACCATTCAAAAATACGGCATCAAGCGACTTATCCTTGAAAGGAAGATATTTGTAGTCTCCGCCGTGGATGAATGTCATGTTCTCATGCTTCGACGTCTTGTCGCAGAACTCTAGGCTTTCCAAAGTCAGGTCCATGGCGAAAACATGCTTGCAGTATAAAGAGGCGAATTTTGCCAAGTTGCCCCAGCCTGCTCCGTAATCCAATACGATTGAATCAGGACCTAATTTGCTCAAAATCGTGCCGGCCCCGCGGTTTGATTCGAGCGCATAAAAGTCGTACTTCCAAGGCAAGGTTTTTTTGAATGCCGCATAAGTCGCCGCGAATATATCCTCGGACTTATTTATTTCCGCCAAGATCGGTTGGGGCATTTTCTCGCGGAAATAGAAGTTCTTGTTTTTAGCCATCTGATAGATGCCGCCGTTGACTTGATCCAGAATAAAACCGCAATTTCGGCATGTGTTCTGTGTGAAATTATTTTTGCAGTTTGGGCAACTCAGTATCTGTTCAGGGTTCATCATAAAATACTCATTTTATATTTTTCCTAACTTCCTCTATGTAGATATTCAGCAGCGTTTCCAGTTCTTTTTTGTTGCCCTCTTCCCAGATAGCAGTGTAATCGATGGAAAAACCCGTATCATAAGCCGCTGCAATATAATTTCTTAACCGCATCTCGTAATCTTCGGTCTTGAAGTCGGTCGTCAAAAGCCGTTTAATGGTGCCTGAGAGGGTAGTCATGTCCGTATGTCTGACTACATTCGGCAGCATCTGTGTTGTGCCAAGATTACCTAATTGGATTGCTGGCTTATGGTAGAACGAGGCCTCAACAAGCGCCGTGCTGTTTGGGCTTATGACTAAGTCGGCTTTTTTCAGGGCGACATCGCTCGGGACATGATAATCAATGACTTTGACGTTTGGTGTCCTGGAGAGTTTTATCATGGATGAAGGCGGTCTTAAGCCTACCATTGCCGGGTGTTCTTTCACCATCAGAGTGTAATCGTCCGGGAGGGACATAGCTATCTGCCTCGCTACTTCCAGCTGATTGCAGAAATAAGGCGCCATGACTTCTATTGAAATTTCTGGCTGGAACTGGAGTGGGAAATAAATACATTTATCGATGTTTTCAATTTTCTCGTAAGGGAATTTTTTTGCAGCATGCCGGTAGTATTTACTATAGTAAAAATCGCGCAATATAATGCGTGGGGGGCGGTAATCCAAAGTTATGCCAGTACTTTTGAGATAATTTTTTTGCGGCTTGGTATACCATGACCAAATCTGTTTATAAGGGCTCAGTTCGTTGCGGATCGCGCGGTACAAGGTTTTTTTGGCATCCGGATTGACAGCGTAGGTAGGTTGTCTGAATTGTTGCCTGAAGTCCGAGATGTATGAGATAGCTTTTTCTAAGTTGTCGCTCGTAGCTTTTCCGTTGTTCAGGTCATCTAAACGGTCGAAAAAAGGACCTCGGTCGTCGTATTCACCGTAAGTGAAAATATTAACGTGCTTGACTTTCGAATCCGTCAGTCCGAACATCTTGATTCCTTTTTTTGCAGCATACAGCCTGAGCATTATATGGGGCAGGGATACGAAGTTCGGCGAGATTATTATATCAGGGCTGAACTCATTAAATATCAATACAGTATATTTATAAACAGCTTTAACATAATCCGCGATTCCTTCATCGGATACGTTCTGCATGTAGCCATAATAAAATTTATCGCGGTATGTGCGCACATGGTTCCTGAGCGCATTTGCTATCGGCCAAACCGAGTCAATCCCTAAATCGTCACAGACCTGCTTAAGGGTAATGTTGTCGTTACCAAGATATTTTTTTGGGTCATCCATGATTTCGTCGTTGCCTATCACCAAATCGTAACGGACCTCGGTTTGCGAAAGGATGAATTCATGGGCAGATCTTTTTAGTGTCAGCGCAGCGAGCCTGCAACCTTGGGCCTGTAGTTTTATGGCTAAAAAATGGCCGATATTCGTGGCCCATCTGCGTTGCTGTAAAAGGAGGATTTTTTTGCCTTGTAGTTCAGACATATGCTATTTCGAACAAAACTATAACAGATGTAAGATATAGCATCAAGTGAACCTTATTGACACCTTATGGCACTCAGGATAAACTGTCCCATACTTGCTATTGTATGGTTAAAGAAGAAATCAAGCCCATGGCTATCTATACGACTGGCGAAGCACAGGCGATTCTTAACATCAGCAATAGTACAATCAAGAGGTTGTTGAAAAAGGGCCTGATCAGAGCCAATAAAATCGGACGTCAGTACCGTATTTTGGGCAAAGAAATCTTGAGGCTGGTTTCACCCGAAGCCGAAAAAAATGCCGTGAAATCATACCTGAAGGTCAAGAGCAAAGTCGTGAGTGAAATCAATAAATGGTAAACCTATGTCTTGGAACCAACTGCGCGCAGTCCGCTTCATCAAGCTTGTCAGCAACGGATTTGGCAAATACAAATGGGGTATCGGGGTCATGGTCTTTTTGGGTTTTTTCAGCGGCTTGCTCGAAGGCGTGGGCGTGGGCTCGCTCATACCGCTGTTCTCGCTGTTGACCAAAAGTTCTGGCGGCCCAGGCGCTCAAGACGCGCTCACCCAATTCATCGGAAGCTTTTTTAATCTTTTGGGATTGAGTTTTACCCTCAAATATCTTTTGCTTTTCATAGCCGGTCTGTTTATCTTAAGGTCATTGATGTTGATTTTGAGCAACTGGATAAAAGTCAGAATTTCGGCAAACTATGAGTATCACAAGCGGCAGGCCTTGCTTGAACTGTTTTTGGATGCGGATTGGTCGTTTTTGCTCAAACAGCGCTTGGGTCATTTGGAAACTGTCTTAATGACCAATGTCCGTTATGCGACCTTGGTTCTGGAGAACACCAGTTCCCTAATCATAATCGTCACTAATTTGGCCGTATATGTGCTGATCGCTTTCAGCATCTCTGCGCCGATTACGGCCATGACCTTGATTCTCGGGGTCGTATTTTTCTGGTTCTTGAAATCCAGTTTCGGAAAAACACGCAAAAATTCGCGGATTATGGAAACCGTTAACAAAACCATTGCCCATTTTTTGAACGAGAATGTCATGGGCATGAAAACTGTCAAGACCATGGCCGTGGCCAACTCAATCGCGACCGTGGGCAAAAATGATTTTGAACAGTACCGGAATGCTTACGTCAAGATCGCATTTCAGCGCTCCCTGGGAGATGCCTTGATGCAGCCGATGGGGGTTGTCTTTATTTGTTTCTTGTTCGCATTTTATTATAAGACCGCAGCTTTCCAGCTCGGCGCTTTTGCAGCCATTGTCTATTTGATCCAGCGCATTTTTACTTATTTTCAGGCCATGCAATCCAATTATCGGGCGTTGAATGAGTATGCGCCTTACCTCCAGTCAGTGAATATGCTGGAAGATGAGATGAAATCACGTAAGGAAAAGACGGGTTCGGCTTCGGATTTTGTCTTCAAGAAAAGTTTTGATTTCGATGATGTCGGTTTTGCCTATGCCCAAGACAGGCCAATCTTGAACAGCGTCAGTTTTTCGGTGAAGCGGGGAGAGATAGTGGGCATAGTCGGGCCTTCAGGTGCGGGCAAGACAACGCTTATGGATTTGGCCTTGCGTTTGCTTGATCCGTCATCCGGAAAAATCCTGTTGGATGGCCGCGATGTGAGCGAAATAAACCTCGATAAATGGCGCAACAGCATCGGCTATGTATCACAGGACATGTTTTTGCTGAACGGCACCATTGCGGAGAATATCCGTTTCTACAAGCGCATTTCCGACGCCGAGATCGAGGAAGCGGCGAAGAGCGCCAATATATACGATTTCATCCAGACTTTGCCGAATAAATTCGAGACGCTGGTCGGCGAACGCGGGACCATGCTCTCGAACGGGCAGCGCCAGAGGATCATTATCGCAAGAATCCTTGCCCGCAAGCCGAAGTTGCTTGTTTTGGACGAGGCTACGAGCGCATTGGACAACGAGTCCGAGGTGCAGATCCAAAACGTAATCGAGTCGCTCAAGGGCAAGATAACCGTGCTCATCATCGCCCACAGACTCTCGACCGTATTGTGCGCGGATAGGATTATGGCTTTATCCGAAGGGAAAATCATCGAACAAGGAGCACCGCAGGACTTGCTCAAAGATCCAGAATCATATTTTTATAAGGTATATAATGTAAGGCAGTAGGTATGGAGTATAAAAAAGTACTTTTTTCTGATGTTTCGGCAAAAGAGTGGGATGCCTGGGTGCTGAACGTGCCAGGTTCTTGTCATTTTCATTCCGCGGCTCTGCTGGACTATTTTTCGAAATTCGAGGAAGTGGAAAAAAACGCTTCTTTCGCGTTCATCGACCATACAGGCAAGCCGCTCGCCATCTGTAGCTTGGCGTCCAGTTATCTGAAAGACAGGGGCGTGCATTCTATTTCGTTCGGCCATGCTCCTTGCGGCGTGCCGGTGGTAGCGCCTATGCCCAGGCAAGACCGTAAGAAAATACTGGACAACATTATTTCGGAAATCCTTGCCTTCGCCAAAGAAAACAAGGCGAGTGAAGTTTCTTTTTTTTGGGATCCGTTAAACACTCTGTTTATGCACGAGGGAGGAGTCATCCAGCCCGCGACGTTCGAGCTGCTCCGCTACAACCTGATTTATGAGGTCGAGAACACAATCGCTGTTGATCTGGAAAAGAAAATCGAGGACTTGAGCGCGGATGTGAGCAAGTACCATTTGAGGCATATAAAGCGCGGTTACAAAAAGGGCTTAGCGGTCCGTGTATTCAATAGAGAGAACAACGCGGACCAAATCGATCGGATCTTCAAGATTTTCGAAGATACGCACATCAAGTCGGCTGGCCGCATGACCAGGCCGCAAGCGACGTGGGATTCCATGCTTGACGGCATGCGCCAGGGCAAGGCCACGCTGTTCGTAACATACCTGAAAGACGAGGCAATCAGTTTTTTGTATTGCGGCGAATTCGATTGCATGGCCTTTGGCTGGTCCCAAATCAATTTGGATGAATTCGAGAAAGAGTATTCACCACGGCATTTGTTGGAATGGGAAGCGATACTGTATTACAAACAAAAAGGTTTCAAATACTATGAAATCGGCGAGAGGTATTTTACGCCCCAGCTTTATCATGTTCCCAGCGCAAAGGAGCTTTCCATCAGCGTTTTCAAGGAGCGGTACGGGGGCATGTTTTTGCCAAAAATAAAATGGATGGGGTATTTGGACAATGGTGCCATGAGAGCCGAATTAAAACAGAAAACAGGCCAGTTCGTTGATAACGCTTTGTTGTTTTCGATGCCTGAGCAAATATGAGGATAAATTTCAACCCTTTTCCAGTGGCCATAAAACCCATCAAGCCCCGCTTGTCAGGCAACATTTTTGGGGCCGGGCTCGACAAGGATATCTTGTATACATTTTCCGGAAAGTCAGCGCTGGCCATTTTGCTCCAATATTATCGGAGCATAGGCCGCTTGAAAGATAAGTCAGAGCAGGTTTTAGTCCCGGAATGGATAGGCTATTGGGTGTACATGACCATGCATAAGCATTGTTTCCCGACCACGGTTTTCAATAAAAAAGTGAAAGGCATCCTGGTCTATCACCAATGGGGCTTTCCGCAGGACATGAAAGCCATTAAGGCATTCTGTTCGGATAAGAATCTGTTCTGCATAGAAGATTGCGCGCACGCGGCTTTCAGCAACTATCAAGACCAGAGGTTGGGCACGCTGGGGGACGCTTCAATCTTCAGCTTGGCTAAATTTTTCCCAAGCGTGGTCGGAGGCGCTATCTGGACAAGAAACAGGGCATTGAAAAGATTTGTGGCTGATAAATTAAAAATACACGAAGACAAACTGTCCAAACAAGTTTTTTTGCGCAGATTCTTATGCGAAAAGAATTCCACTCATGAAAACAGCATCGAACTCGAGAGGAACTACGCGATTTATGACAGGCTGTTTCCTTGCCCAGGGATATCGCTGAACATCGTACGCCAAGGCTTGAACGAAGGGGCGCTGGCGAAGCGGAAAAGAAATTATGAACTTTTAAGGTCGGCTTTTGCCCGGTTCGACGTGCACTCCTTATATGTTGATGATGTCTTGCCTTGGGCCATGCCTTTGTTCCTGAAGCCCAGCTCAGCCAAACGTGTAGTTGATAAATTGAAGGCCAGCGGCATTGAAACAGGGCTTTACCATTTTGACATTCGACAGAACATGCTTAAGCCTGACTATCGGGTATGCGTCGGTTTGCCTTGCCACCAAGAAATCACTGAAAGCACTATCCTGAAAATTGTTGACATTGTGCTGAAAAACGTCTAATCTTGCCTTCTAAAATGAAACATATGAACTTAGAATATCTCAACGGCAAATCCATCTTGGTGACCGGCGGCACAGGCTCATTGGGCCAGAGGCTAGTCAGGACTTTGATCGAAAAATCACAGGCCAGGCGCATCATCGTTTTCAGCCGCGACGAGCTGAAGCAATCGCAGATGCAGACTGCCTTCAAAGGCATGGACAGCAACCTTCGCTTTTTTCTGGGCGATGTCCGCGACCTGCCGCGCCTCCAGCTGGCTTTCCGCGACGTGGATTTTGTGATCCATACGGCCGCGCTCAAACAAGTCCCGGCTTTGGAATACAACCCGTTTGAAGCCATTCAGACGAATATCATCGGCACTCAAAATGTAATCACTGCGGCCATAAACAACGGCGTCGAAAAAGTGCTGTTGATTTCCACGGACAAAGCCGCCAATCCGGCGAACCTTTATGGCGCAACCAAACTTTGCGCCGAACGTTTGTGCATAAGCGCCAACGTCTATTCCAACAACAAGACGCTTTTCAGCGCCGTCAGATACGGTAACGTGCTGGGCAGCCGCGGCAGCTTGCTTAAATTGGTCGAAGACCAGCGCAAGACAGGCGTGGTCCTTTTGACTCACGAGGACATGACGCGTTTTTGGATTACCCTGGACCAAGGAGTCGAGCTGGTGATGAACAGCATGGAATGCATGAACGGCGGAGAGATTTTCATACCAAAGATCCCGAGCATGCGGGTAAAGGACTTGCTTACATCTTTGGCGCCTGAATGCGAATTGAAGATCATCGGCATCAGGCCTGGCGAGAAGCTGCACGAAGTCTTGATAACGCCCGAAGAATCGCACCATGCGGTCGAACTCGAAAGCACATATGTCATCTATCCGGAGTTTTCGTTTGACCAGCAGGCAAAAGAAAGGGTAGGCGGCCGGATGCTTGAGAGCGGGTTCTCTTTTTGCAGCGATACAAATCCGAACTGGCTGGACGATGCTGGCCTGAAGGAGCTATTGGCCCTGATCCGTTCATAAGTTATGAAGCAGCTCTTTCTTTCACGCCTTCCGTTCGATGTCGGGTATTGCGCTGAAAGGAGCATTGTTTTTCCGCGGTTTTTGCCTTTTACTTTGCAGGTTGACGAAGAAACCGGTTTGATAACTCAGGTGCCTGACCAGGAAACCAAATCAGCCTTGCGCAAATATTATGAACAGGGCGGCTATGGATCTACCCCTTTGGGCGAAGGCGAGTTCGCCAGCAAACAGGCAGACCAGGTCTATTTGATTTTGGAGCAGGCTCTGGAAAAAGCCGATAAAACAATTCAGGGCTCAAGCTTCATCGAAATAGGCTGCGCTTATGGGTATTTGCTGCATCTTTTGGGAAAAGCCGGCGCCAAATCAATACTTGGAGTGGAGCCCGGGAAAGAGGGGATAAGTGGCTCAGAAAAGTATCACATTCCCATGCTCAGGGATTTTTTTCCTTCAGATCAGATAATTGAAAAGTATGACGTGGCTTTGACTCACCTTGTGCTGGAGCATGTCGAGCAGCCCGAAGTTTTTATCCAAGAAATGAAGCGGATATTAGCTCCCGATGGCTTGGCTTTTTTCGCTGTCCCGGATTGCGAGAAGAAATTGCGCATCGGCGATCCTTCCATCATCTCGCACCAGCACTTGAATTATTTCACAAAAAGTTCGCTGACGAATATCCTGGAAGCCGCCGGATTTTCTGAGGTTGAAGTCATCAGCTCAGATGAACGGTCCATGCTCTATGCTTGGGGCTCGAATAAGGACGCAAAAAAAAGCGAGAATCTTGTCCAGGCGGACGGTCTTGAGATATTTGAGAGCTTTCAGCAGAATCTCAAGAAGAATCTTTCTGGCTTGCAGGCCCTGATTGATGTTTTTGAAAATAACGGCAAGACAATCGGTATGTATGCCGGCAGCGACGTATTGATTGGGTCGCTTGAATTCAAGGTAGAGCCGCGATTGTTCGACACGGACGCGGCCAAGCAAGGCAAGTTCATGTCGTGCTCAGCCCAGCCTGTGGAGCCTCCGCAGAATCTGCTGTCCGACCCAGTAGACGTGATTTTCGTCTGCGCCATAGATTATGACCGCGAAATCACAAGTTTCCTTGAGGGCCTGGGCGGAAAGATGCGGATAATATCCGTAAAAAAAATCTTTGAAGAAAACAGCGAGATTAAATATTTAATCGGGAGCAAATAATATGATTCCTTACGGCCACCAATCCATAGACGAAGAGGACATTAAGGCTGTTGCCGATGTTTTGCGTTCTGATTGGCTGACCCAGGGGCCTAAAGTCGAAGAATTCGAAAAAGCGCTGGCAGATTATTGCGGAGCTTCTTTCGCAATCGTCTTCAACAACGGCACGTCTGCGCTCCAGGCAGCTTATTTTGCCGCTGATTTCCAGCCGGGCGATGAGTTCATCACTTCACCTCTGACTTTTGCTGCCACATCCAATGCCGGCATCTGGCAGGGCGGCAAACCAATATTTGCGGATATTGATCCTGAGACGGGGAACATTGATCCTGAAAAGATCAAGGTTTTGATTACGCCGAAAACAAAGGCTATCGTGCCCATAGACTATTCAGGCAACCCGATCCAGCACGAGGAAATAAATAAAATCGCGAAAGAACACGGGTTGATCGTCATCGAAGATGCTTGCCATGCGCTCGGCGCCTCGCAAAACGGAAAAAAAGTCGGAACCTTGTCTGATATGACGGTTTTCAGTTTCCATCCGGTCAAACCCATCACTACAGGCGAAGGCGGCGCAGTGCTGACGGACAATCCTGATTTTGCGCGCAGACTGAAGCTTTTCCGGACGCACGGAATAACAAAAGAGAATTTTGAACACGAGCCAGACGGGCCTTGGTATTATGAAATGCAGGCTTTGGGAGAAAATTTCAGGCTGACTGACTTCCAATGCGCTTTGGGTCTGAGCCAGCTGAAAAAACTCGATCAGTTCATTTCTGCGCGCGAGAAGATCGCTTTAAGATACGACGAAGCCTTCCAAGACATCAAAGAATTAAAGTTGCCGACAGTCCACCAGGGCGCACGTTCGGGCTGGCACTTGTACCCTGTGCGCTTGCAGGGTGAATGGATCAAGCGCCGTAGAGAGGTGTTTGAAGCCCTGCGCGCGGCCAACATCGGTGTACAAGTCCATTATATCCCGGTTCATCTGCATCCATACTACCAAAAGCTCGGCTATGCCAAAGGCCTGTGCCCCAAGGCCGAGGACTATTATGCGGCTGAAATATCTTTGCCCATGTTTCCGGGGCTGAGCGGAACAGATCAGGATTTTGTGATCCAGACTCTAAAAAACATCCTTGCCCAATAATATGCTGAGCAAATCTACGCCAATCTTAATCGCAGGCTTCGGGTCTATCGGCAAAAGGCATTATAGCAATCTGATGGCTTTGGGCTACACGAATATCGCGGTCTTTGACCCGCTGGATTCGGCTTTTGATAGCCAAGCTGTCATCGGCCGGATCCAGAAATTTGATATTGCGACAGCCAAGAAATTCAAGGTCGCTTTTATATGCACGCCGAATAACCTGCACATCAAACATGCTGCCATCTGCGCCAAGGCTGGGTGCGATTTGTTCATTGAAAAACCACTGTCCCATAACCTGAACGGAGTCCGGGCGCTGGGCGACGAATGCAAGAGGAAGAAACTTATTACCATGGTAGGATGCAACATAAGGTTTCATCCTGGGCCAGCCTTCATCAAGAAATACCTGGATTCAGGCAGGCTGGGTAAAATCTACAGCATCAGGCACGAGTTTGGTTATTTTTTGCCGTATTGGAGGCCGCATCAGGATTACAGGAAGAACTATGCAGCCAAAAAATCTACGGGCGGCGGCATAATCCTGGATGATATCCATGAGTTTGATCTGCTGTTTTGGTTGAATGGTTTCTCGCCTGTCCAGAAGCGCGCGCTGATTTCCGATAAGGTCGGGGGATTGAGCATCCAGACCGAGGATATGTGCATTGCCGCTTATCAATTCAAGAACAAGGTCATCGGTTCCGTATCCTGCGATTATCTGCAGCAGTCTTACTCGCGCAAATGCAGGGTCATCGGAGAAAAAGGCAGCTTGAATTGGGATATGAACCAGAATGCAGTCTGGCTGGAAACAAAAAATACCACAAAAAAAATAGTTGAGTTCAAAAAAGCGGACAACAACAACATGTATCTGAAGGAAGTGTCGGAATTTTTATCTTGCATCAACACAAGAAAAGCCTCGCAAAATCCCATCGCTTTTGCTACCATGACTTTAGAAAATATTCTTTCTTAACCGAAAATATGAAAAAACGTTCATTTGCCAAAAGCCAAAAGATGTTCAGCTCTGTCAAGGAGAGGATCCCTTTGGCTGCGCAGACTTTCAGTAAATGCTATCTGCAATACGTCAAAGGCGGCTCTCCGTTGTTCGTGACCCATGCCAAAGGCTCGCATGTCTGGGATGTGGATGGGAATGAGTATATTGATTTCATCAACGGGCTTTTGCCTGTCATTTTGGGCCATTGCTACGGGCCGGTGGACGAGGCCATAAAAAAACAACTTAAAAAGGGGATTGCTTTCCCATTGCCTTCGCCCTTGGAAGATGAGCTGGCCAAGCTTCTCATAAAGCACATCCCTTGCGCTGAGATGGTGCGCTACGGAAAGAACGGCAGCGATGTCACTTCCGGAGCGATTCGCGTGGCCAGGGCAGTCACAGGCCGCGAACACGTGGCTGCTTGCGGTTATCACGGCTGGCACGATTGGTATATCGGATCCACGACCAGGAAACTGGGCGTTCCGGTGTCGACCCAAAAATTGACCCACCCGTTCGCCTACAATGACATTGCCTCGCTTAAAAAGCTTTTCAAGAAATATCACGGGAAAATCGCGGCTGTAATAATGGAACCCATGAATTATTATGAGCCGGACAAGGATTTTTTGAAGCAGGTCAAGGAAATCGCGCATAAAAACGGAGCGCTCCTGGTTTTTGACGAAGTCATAACCGGTTTCCGCTGGGGCCTGGGCGGCGCCCAAAAATATTTCGGGATTACGCCTGACCTTGCGACTTTCGGAAAATCCATGGCTAATGGTATGCCTATCTCCGCCTTGGTCGGAAAAAAGATATATATGAAGCGCGTGGCAGACATATTCTATTCTTTCACCAATGGAGGTGAGGCGCTTTCGTTGGCTGCGGCCATTGCCACCATCAAGGAAATGGAAAAAAAGAATGTGATTCCGACTATCTGGAAAAAAGGCACATATCTTAAGGAGAAAGTGAATGCGCTCATCAAGAAGAACGGCCTGGACTCGGTCATCAAAATAAAAGGCAAACCATGCTGGCAAGTTATTTTCTTTACGCCGTCAAATGGTTTTTCAGACTTAGAGATAAAGAGCTATGTGCAACAGGAAATTTTGCAAGAAGGCATCCTTTGGTATGGCCAGCACAACATGAGCTTCAGCCATTCGCAGAAAGATCTGGATACGACCATCCGGGCTTATGCCAAAGTCCTGCCCAAGCTGAAGCAAGTGCTTGAAAAAGGCACGCTCAAAAAAGAGCTGGTCGGTGAACCGATAACCAATATTTTTAAGGTCAGATAAGCCCAAGAGGAGTTATGATTTACCTTTTACTGAGCGAAAGCCCGAGCTCCATTGGCCACGAGGATCTGGAGGCTATCAACAGCCTCCTGAAGCGCTTGAGCCCGAATAGCCCGGTACTTACTGAGGCTGACCTGAAGCGGATCAGCGCCATTGTTGGCATGCACATTGTATTGGCCAAGGACCCGGAAGCTAATGGCTTGCTTGTCGGCATGGCGCGCCTCATCGAAGTGCCGATGCTGGTTGGCCATGAAGCAGTCGTTGAGGACGTTGTTGTCAGCCAGTCTTATGAAGGCCGCGGAATCGGCAAAGAAATGATGCTGCAGTTGCTCAAAATCGCCCAAGTGCGGGGCGTAAAGAGGGTCGTGCTCACGACTTGGCCGGACCGCGAGGCTGCGAACAGGCTCTACCTTTCGTTGGGCTTCGAACGCCTTGATGTCAATTATTACCGCCTGAATCTGCGGTAGCTTGCCCGGTGCCAAATCCCGGGTTTTTTATTTGTTCAAATAGTCCACGCCAGCCTGGATGCTGGCCACGTGGTCTTGGTACTTGTTTATTTTTTCCAATTCAAGCGTAAAATATTCGGCTGCGGTTTTTTCGCGTCCTTGGGGAATAGATTCAGTCGGGATGATGACAGGTTGATTCACTATTCTTCCTGTCCAATTCATTTCTTGCGCGTATTTCAAGAAAGTCAGGAAGGCGCGCATCTGATAGTAGGATGAGCCGACCAAAAGCAAGGCAGACCAGTTTCTTGAAACTGCCAAGTCGATCATCTGGACAGCCTGATCCCGTGTGTTCAAGGATTTATCTTCGATCAAGATGTCGCCCTCTGGAACGCCGCGCTCCATCAGCCAGTCTTGCATCTGTTGGAGCGAGACATTGTCTTCTTCGGGCCGTACGTCTTTTCCTAAAAGTTGATTGTTTCCAGTCAGCACCAGTAATGGCGCAAAGCCAGCCTGATAAAGATTCAGGCATTTTTGGGCGCGATTAAACCTGTCCCCTTGGAGCCAAATAATGGCGTCAGCTTTGCAAGGAGGCTGTGCCAGCACCATGTCTTGGAGTTCTGCGGCTAAAGAGTTCATTTCTGTATTTTGCGGATTAAGCGAAAAGCCTCGGCTGCGCGCAAACCTGATTCCAGCCCGCGATATTGGGCAAGAATGCGCACGCCTTGCTCGGACCTGGAGTGCGGATATTCCCTCATTTCAGATGTGTAGCATTTGAGCGCCTGGATTTTTTTCTCGAGTTGCTGCCCGATATCAACATAAACATTCGGTGCGAACTGCTTGCTGTCTTTGGTCTGCCACTCTGTCGAGGACAAAGTTTCGAAAGAATAGATTGTTTTGGGCGCACAGGGGTTGCACGGGCGGCAGGCTGTGAGCACGGCTTGGAAAGCAAGTTGGTGGTCTATATTTAAATCGTATTCATGATGAGTGTAGACTATCGCAGGTTTGATTTTGGCCAAAACTTCTTCAATCTCTTTTGTGATCGAAAGAAGGCTTACTGCATCAAAAGCATTGTCCGGTAGACCTGCAAAAAATATTCCTTTGAAACCGATGATCTCGCTTGCTCGGCGAGTTTGTTCCTGCAGGTTCTTTACCTCGTCTTGCGCCTTGGGATCGCGCGATAAAGCACCCTGGCCCAGTATCAATACAAAAACCTGGTCGTTGTTCTCGACATGTCTGCGGAGCGTGGCCCCGGCTCCCAGCAGCTCGTCATCCGGATGGGCGGCTACGACTAGTATGTTTTTAGGCATAATGTCTGTCTTTTATTACCATATCCATCAAACAAGTTCAAGGGCTAGCCCAGTTCAAAGATTTTGCCGTCAGACCGGATGACTTGGCTTGTTTCAGGGCAAAAAGCGCCTAGATATTTGCCAAAGCCAGCGCCTAAATCAACATTAATGTAGCCCGGGAGCTTTACTGGCTCTGGGCTTAAATGCGTATGGCCGGCCACTAGTGTGTATTGGCCGAGATATTTGAGCTCAGTCGGAATGTGATCAGGCCGCAAAAAGTAGTTAGGTTCATCAAAGACCAGAGGGGTCGAATCCATTTGTTCATCCGTGATTCCTGCATGAAGTGCTAAATAAGATCCAACAGTCGCATAATTTTTCATGTGCGGAAGTAGATTTAGATATTCCTTTAGAAATACCGAAATAGCATCAATCTTGTCCTCGAGCAATAAACGCTCTGCTTCAGGCGAAAATTCCTTGAGCATCTCAAGTCCGCCGAACTTCAGCAAGAAATCCCGACGCTGCAATTCATGGCCAAGCAAATATTTTTCCCACACGTATTCATGGTTGCCTTTAAGGAAAACGCAGTCATGAGTATCAGCGAGCTGGTGAAGCAGGTCTAGCGTACGTTTCGTGCCTGAGTTCTTGTCTAGGTAGTCACCAAGAAAAATCAGTCGGTCGTTCGCCTGGGGTTTTATGATGGTCAGTAGTTTTTCCAGTTCCGTAAAATTGCCGTGGATGTCTCCAATTATGTAGTTCATGGATTCTGAAAAACATTTTCATCGTATCTGAAAAGCTTGATGCCCTGAATAAAGCCCATCTTTTTAGGTTGCGCATCATAGGATTGGATGTAAAGCTCAACCTCATTGCCCATGCACTTGTCCGTCAATACTGAAGTGGTCGATAAACGGGGATTGATTTCGAAGATATAGGCTTTGCCTTTCCAGATCTTGAGCTGGATGTTGCATGGCCCCATAGGTTTTAGTTTTTCCACGATTTTTTTGCAGGCTTTCGTTATCGCAGGCTGGCCTTGGGAAACAGCGGCTTTGGTAATCCCGGTTTTTTGGATGATTTTCTTGGGTGCAATGCCTTGCAATTGGTTGCGATTGTTTACTATCAAAGAAACAGTATACTCGTCGCCAGGGATATAGGGCTGGACCAACAGGTCATTGAATTTTTTATTGTAAAGCGCCAAATATCCAGAGAGTTGTTTTTTATCCTTGACCGTGTGCACGCCTCTTGAGCCGCGCCCAAAAATGGGCTTGATGATGGCCGGATATCTGACTTGGCCTGGGCTGCGGTAAGTTTCGATGGATGAAATCCCGAGTTTTTCGAGCGCCACCATGAGATTTTTTTTGTTTAGGCAAAGCCGGGTGAAACTGGCGCTGGGCATCACAGCCATTAAGCCAGGGATTTTTTCGCACAGCTGCCTGACCGGCAAAAGCTCCTCATCCGCACCAGGCACGATGCACTGGATGCGCCACTGGCGGATCAAGGCACTGAGTTTATTTATGTATTTGGGGTCGCTGCCGAAGGGCACGACCCTGAAGGGCAAACCAAGCTGCGGGGCAGGGGAATTGGGGCTGGCATCAACCAAAAAGACTTTGTATTTTTTCCGCATCTTTTTTGCCAAGTACAACGGGCCGCTGCCGCCGGCACAAGTGAAAAGTATTCGGTTTATTTTTTTCATATTTTTTTATTTGATTCTTTGTCCACCATTTCCCAGGCTAAAGGAGTCGCATATTCAATGTCTTGCGTGGCTGACTTCCCAAGCACATCGTCCAGGAATTTGGGGTGCAGGCCATTGCCCGGGCGGATTGAGCGCACATTCTCGTTTGTGAATTTTTCACCTTTCTTGATGTCTTTGGTCACAAAAAGAGAACGCCTAAAGATAATATTTTCGGATTCTTTTTTATCTGGTGTGTATGATGGAACACCTATAGCTGATTCAACCTCGCGAATAGTCTTTACCAAATCTTTCATTTCCTCGGGTTCAAGCGAGAAGGCCGCATCTGGTCCGCCGTCAGTCCGGCGCAGGGTCAGATGCTTTTCTATGATGCTGGCCCCGAGCGCAACACTGGCCACGGCCGCGGTCGTCCCCAAGGAGTGATCGGACAATCCGGACACCACGTCAAAACGCTTTGTAATATCCGGGATGGTGGCTATGTTCATCTGGTCTATCGTGGCTGGGTAAGAGCTGACGCAATGCAGAACCGAGACGCTGGGAGAACCGGCCTGTTTCAAAGTCTCTAACGCGAGCTTGATATCCTCTTCGGTCGATAAGCCGCGCGACATGATGACTGGCTTTTTTGTCTGTCCGATTTTGCGCAGAAGCCCGATGTCGCCGGTCTCGAACGATGCGATTTTATACAAAGGGACATCCAAGCTTTCCAAAAAATCTACAGCCGAAGGGTCAAAAGGCGTGGAGAAAAACAAGACGCCGCGTGATTCGCAATATTCTTTCATCTTCGGCTGCCATTCCCAGGGCGTGACGACTTTTTGATAAAGGCTGAACAAGGTCTGGCCTGCCCAGGCATCATTGACTTTGACTTGAAAATATTCTTTGTCAGATTCCAGGGTTATGGTTTCAGGTTTGAATGTTTGGGTCTTTACGGCATCCACTCCAGCCTCAATCGCTGCGTCGATCAGTTTGAGTATGCGCTCATAACTTTGCTGGTGGTTACCAGAAAGTTCGGCAATTATAAAAGTCGGATATCCAGGCCCGATTTTCCTGTCTCCTTTGGGCGTTTTGATTAACATGGGCTGGGGCATATCTCTTGATGAATTCTCTAATCTTAGCCCAAAACAAGGCTAAAAGCAAGCTGAACTCTATGAAAGCGAAAAAAGGCTAGAATTACAAAAATTCGAGTGGTTTTGCCCTTGACAAAAGCGGTTTAGAGTGTAAGCTGAGGCCGGACATCGAAATAAGAAACTTGGAGGAAAGCCATGCCGTGGCAAGCAGTAGTTATCTGTGGAGTCTTTTTTGTCTATTGCGTTGCTCCCATTATCCTGAAAAGAATGGTGGGCCTTCCTTCGCGGACCAGACGGTTGACGTTCCAGTTCCTGTTCTGCTTCATCCTGTCCGCGATTCTCCTGCTTGTGACAAGGACGCCTTTGACCTTGGGCCACACCATGCTGCTCGTGGCAGGCTTGGGGATCGCCAACAGTTTCGGTGCCTATGCCCAATGGAGGGCTATGGATATCAGCCTGAGCGGCACGTCATTGTTCACGCAGGCCGATGACCTGATCGCCATTTCCTTGGGACTCATCATCCTGGGCGAGGGCAGCTTGGTCAAACCAGTTCTTTTGCTGGGCGTGGCATTGTGCTTGGGCGGAGCCCTGGTTTTCACGGTCATGCGCAACCGAGATAAGTCCCAAAAAGGCTATCCGCTCAAGATCTTCGGCTGGATCGCAATTTACAGCGTCATCTGGGGAGTCGTGGGTTTTGCCGAAAGGTATTTCGCGCTCAAGGGTTTGACGGTTTTCCAGTTCATCTTTGCTTGGTATGGCGGATCCACCATCGGATCTTTGCTCGTGGCCAAGCTGATGGGCAAGGCTGAAGCCGGCAAACCGCTCGACCTTAAGGCATATGGCAGTGTAGCCATCCTTTCATCAGTCGTTATCCTGAGCATGATGCTGGCGTACTGGGCGAAGATAAAGGCGCCCATTGCCGTAGTCCAGCCCATCTACCAGGTTGGAGAGATGATACTCCCGACGATCATCGGCCTGTGGTGGTTCAAGGAAGGTAAACAGCTCGACCTGAAAGGCAAACTGATTTTTGCCGCAGGTATTGCCGGAACCTTAATCATCGCCTTGTCCTATTAAGTTGCACATACAAAGATCAACGCAGTTGTCTGTGGCTCGTCTCATTCTTGAGCGAGCCTTTTTTGTTTTCGATACTTGCCCAGGATTCGAGAAGAGGCTATAGTCGCATATAAATACCAGTCTTATTGCTTATGAATCTCTGCATCATCCAGGCTCGCATGGGCTCGACCCGCTTGCCTAATAAAGTCCTCATGTCGGCCAAGGACAATATGACCATGCTTGAATACGAAATCAAGCGCGTCCAACTGGCTAAAAAAATCCACAAGATCGTCATTGCCACGACAGATATGCCGGGCGACGACCAGATCCAGGAGCTCTGCACGAAAATCGGAGTAGATTGTTTCCGCGGATCAGAAGACGATGTGCTGGAACGCTATGCCAAATGCGCTGAAAAATATCCGGGCTATGAGAACATCATCCGGCTGACAGGGGATTGCCCGCTGATCGATCCAGCAGAAATAGACAAGACCATCGGATATTTCGAAGCGAACGATCTGGATTTCGCGAGCAACTGCGAGGCGAACAACGAGACTTTGCCGGACGGCATGGATACCGAGATTTTTTCCAGGAAGGCTTTAGAGCAGGCTGCGCGCGATGCGAAACTCAAATCAGAACGTGAGCATGTGACGCTTTACATCAGGAACAGCCCTGATTTCCGAAAAGGCTATGTGAAGGCAAACGAGGATTTTTCGCATTTCAGGCTCACGCTCGACGAGCAGGCTGACCATGAAGTCATAAAATTCGTGATCGAAAACACGGATCTGAACGACGGATATCTGAAGTTCATTTCTGTGCTGACGAAAAATCCGGAAGTAATGGAAAAAAACATCAAGATCAAGCGCAATCAAGGCCTGGTGAAATCACTGAGTACTGACGGCATCGTCCAGTGAGTCAATCATGTTTTTGATTTCAGCCAAAGCTTCGGGGTTGGTCAAAGTCGTGATGTCTGAATTTTCCTCTTTCGTCAGAAGCGCGCGCAGCAGACGGCGGATGATTTTTCCGCTGCGCGTCTTGGGCAAGTCTGAGACGAAAAAGATTTTTTTAGGTTTTGCTACAGGGCTCAGGGATGCGCCGACATGGGCTTTGAGCACCACGACCAGCTCCTCGTCCGAAACAGCGCCGGTGTGAGGTATCACAAAGGCAATGATTTTTTGCCCGGCGATTTCGTCGGGTATGCCCACGACCGCAGCCTCGACTACGGACGGGTGCTGGCCCAGCGACGCCTCGATTTCGGCATTGCTTAGGTTATGTCCGGAAACGATCAGCATGTCGTCTGCGCGACCCAAAATCCAATAATGTCCGTCAGCATCTTGCTTGGCGCGGTCATGCGTAAAATAACTGCCTGTTATCTGTTTCCAATATGTTTCCAGATAGCGCTCCTCATCATGCCAGATGCCGCGGAGCATGGAGGGCCACGGCTGGCTGATGACCAAGAAACCGGCTTGATCTCGGCCAAGCGTTTGACCGGCTTGGTCCACCACTCTGATATCCACGCCCGGCAGAGGCTGGGTCGCGGCACCAGGCTTTTGGTCAAGGGAACACGGCGGAGCAATCATGATCATGCCTGTTTCGGTTTGCCACCAAGTGTCCATTATCGGGCAATGATCATGGCCGACTTTATTTTTGTACCATTGCCAAGCCTCAGGGTTGATTGGTTCGCCCACGCTGCCCAAGAGCCTTAGATGTGACAGATCATGCTTTTGGGGCAAGTCAAAGCCTGATTTCATGAACGAGCGGATGGCGGTCGGAGCAGTATAAAAAATAGTGATCTTATGCTTTGCGCACAAGCTCCAGACGCGATCCGGATCAGGCCAGTCCAGTGCGCCTTCATATAAAAATATTGTCGCGCCATTGGCCAAGGGCCCGTAAACAACATATGAATGCCCGGTGATCCAGCCGATGTCAGCCGTGCACCAATAGATGTCCGTTGCTTGGGGTTGGAAAACCTGTTGGAAAGATGAGGTTACGCCCACCAGATATCCGGCCGTAGTATGGACAATGCCTTTGGGCTTGCCGGTCGTGCCTGAAGTATGGAGAATGAAAAAAATGTCCTCAGAGTCCATGGCAACAGGTTCAGCGACTTCGCTCGCTTTGCTCATTTCCTCGTGCCACCAAAGGTCACGCCCTTGTTCCATGCAGATGTTTGACCCAGTGCGGTCGACCACGAGCACATGCTTTACGGTCGCACAGGTTTTTAGAGCCTTATCAACGTTTTCTTTAAGGGGCAATGTTTTTCCTCTGCGATAAGCCGCATCGCAAGTGATGATGCAGCAGCTCTCAGCATCGCTCACGCGCGTGGCCAAAGCATCTGCGCCAAATCCGCCGAAGACGACGCTATGGATCGCACCGATCCTGGCACAGGCCAGCATGGCAACGACAGCCTCGGGCACGAGCCCCATGTAGATGGTGACCCGGTCGCCTTTGCTTACGCCTGAAGAACGCAGGACATTAGCGCAGCGTTGGACATCTGCGGAAAGTTTTTCATAAGTCCAGCTCAAGACCTCTCCTTGTTCGCTTTCCCAGATGATGGCTGTTTTTTTATGCAGACCTGCCTCCAGATGGCGGTCCAGACAATTCACGGACACATTCAATTGTCCGCCTACAAACCAGCTGGCATGCGGCATTTCGCCGCTGACCAACTGTTCCCAAGGTCTCATCCACTGTACGGATTCTGCAGCCGAGGCCCAATACAAGGCGGATTTATCATCAATCAACATAGGACAAGTCAACTTACGAAGTTTAAGATCTGTTTGGCCCTGTTCGCCCAAGTGAAGGCCTGGACTTTTTGGCGTGCGTCTGAGGCTTTAGATGCTGAACCGGCCGCATCTCCCAGAGCTTGCGTAAGTGCCTGGACCAGGGCACTTGAATTTTCTGCTTCAAAAAAATATGCGCTGTTTTCGTCCACGATTTCCCTGACCGAAGGCAAGTCGCTGGTCACTATCGGAGTCCCGGAAGCCATGTATTCAAAAAGTTTGAGCGGGGACATTTCATATGCATAGTGATGCGAATTGGGGAAAGGCATGGCCAGCACGTCGGCTGATCTATAATACAGCGCCAGAGTCGGGCGATCCACGGATTTGAGGCACTGCGTCGTAGGGCTTGGTTCGCGGCTTTCCACTTTGTAGAAATCCTGGGCCGTGCCGCCTACCATGTAGCAGGCGAGGTCAGGGATTTTTTTGGCTATTTCGGCTACAGCCTGGTCCAATTGGCTCAGGCCTTTGCCTTTTTCCATGGTGGAAAAACGCCCGCCATAAACTATTATTTTTGTCTGTTCCGGGATCCTGAGCTCTTTACGAGCCTGTTGTCGGGTGAGTTCAGGATCGAAAATCGCCAAATCGACTGAGTCCGGCAAAAAATACGTCCGCATGTTCGGCAGCTGTTTCTTGACTTCACTTTCCATCCACTTGGTAACGCACAGGATGCCGTCGACAGCCCCCAGTTTTTTCAGGGCGCTGTTCGAGGGCATGGAATGCAATTCCAAGTATACGGGCTTGTCCGTGATTTTCTTCAGTTTCGGCGCGATCCAGGTGTCGCGCGTGTAATAGACATCAGCTTGCTTATCCAGATCTTTTTTGATTGATCTCAAGAACGTCCATCGTTCGATCAAAAAAGCAGCTTGGTTCAAGAACAGCGGTGTTTTTCCCACCAGGTCAAATACCGGGAAATTCAATAGATCAAAGACGCGTTCGACCTGATAGTGCTCGAATGGATCAATCGTATTCTTGCTTCTGTCCGTAACGCAAAGCTGGACCTTGGCTCCGGCTTTGGCCAAAGCTTCACAGGTTTTGGCTATTTGGTAACCATGCGCTTTCTCGGTCGGAAAACGCATGTTTTGGATGTAGCTGATGTTCATGATCAAAGCCTCGAGAGTATGTTTTTCAGTTCTTCCTCGAATTTTACTTGCGGTTCCCAGCCAAGCATGTCTTTAGTCAGCGAAATGTCGGCGCGGGTGTGTCTGATTTCTCCGGGACGTGCTGGCAAATATTGTTTTTCGTGGCGAAATGCGTCTGCGATATAATTCACAGAATATTGTTCTCCGGCGCCCACATTGAGCACTTCTCCATGCCCGACTCTGTCTGATTCCATGGCTAGCATGTTGGCGCGTACAGCATCACCCACATGAGTAAAGTCGCGGCTTTGCTCGCCATCGCCAATTATGGTCAAAGGTTGGTTCGCCAGTTTTTGGCGTTTGAAAGTGGCTATCACGCTCACATAAGCGCCTTCTTCGGCCATGCGCGGGCCATAGAGATTAAAATACCTGAGCGAAACCGTTTCCAGCCCGTAAAAGCGGTGGAACTGTTCGCAGAATTTTTCGCCCACGTATTTTTGCAAAGCATACGGATTCAGCGGATTGGCTGGCATGGCCGGATGCAGTGGAAGTTCGGGTTGGTCTCCGTAAGCCGAGGATGAAGCTGAATAGACGACTCGTTTCACGCCTGCTTCATGCGCTGCCTTGAGGACATTCAACGTGCCGATCAGATTAGCCTGGGTCGATTCAATTGGGTTTTCAATCGAGTATGGGATGCGCGGCAAAGCACCGACATGGAACACGCCGTCAATGCCCCTGAAGTGCGGTTTAATGGAAGCGAGGTCTGTGAAGTCGATTTCTACCAGTTCGGCCTGAGGATTGATGTTGGAGCGTAAGCCCGTGGAAAAATTATCAATGATGCGCACTTTATGGCCAGCTGCAATCAAAGCATCCGTGAGGTTTGACCCCACGAAGCCTGCGCCGCCCGTAACCAAGTAAAATGCCATATACGAAATTTTGAATTATGAATTTTGAATTATGAATTTTTTGTGGGCGATCCCTCAAGCCATTGGATGTTCAGGCCTTGGGAAGCGCCTAGCGGATTGTTGTAATTCTCGGCTGCTTTCAGAAGTGAGAGGTCAATCCCATGTTTCTCGGCTAGTTGGATGATGGCGCGCGTATCTTTGGGCAAGCATTTGCCGCCGTAACCGCGGTAGCCTTTGTGGAAAATCTCAAGATGGGTTTTGCCGACCATTGGTTCGGCCTGGGCGCATTCTTTTACGTGTTCGTAATCAACTTCTAGTTTTTGGCACAAGTCATACATCTGGTTGGCATAGGCGACTTTGAGCGCATAAAAAGCATTACCAAAGTACTTGATGAGCTCAGCAGTCTTTACAGGCAGGATTTTTTCGAAGGGTGCGCGCGGCAAAAGGCCCATGACCAGCTCGGCATCTTTGCGGCTCTGCGACGTGAAACCGACGATCTGGCGGTTGGGATGGACCATGTCGAAATCAGCTGTTGTCTCGGTCAGGAATTCCGGATTGAATAAAAAGCGGTGCTCAGGATATTTTGCTTGCATGCTTTCGGTCGTGCCTGGAGTGATGGTGGATTTGAGCACGATTGTTTTTCCGGGTTGGGGTATGGCTTGGATGGCTTTGTGCAAAAAGGAGTCGTCAAAACCCGAGCCATCAAGGTAATAAGGCGTAGGTACGGCAACGAAAATAACGTCAGCTTGAGCCAAAATATCCTGGTCAGCCAAACCCTTGGGCGGGTCATATAGCCCAGCTTCGGTGCCAATGGATTTCAGATACCGGTCGAGCGCGCCTCCGACCATGCCAGTGCCCATGATTGCGATTTTCGTCATGTGGCTTATATTAGCGCTAATCTTAAAGAAACTCAAGTTCTGGGCCAAGTCATCTTAGGACGATGATTTAAAGGCAGCCAACTTGTACTTTTTGCGTAAGACTCCTCCAAAGCCCGTTTATTTGCGGGTAAAGTGAGGGGTTCGAACTGTGAAGTGTGTGCCTGTATAGAGGACGCGACTTTTTGAAGCGGTAAGAGTGAATTTGTGAGGTCTATATCAAGTATTTTGTCTTTTAAGACGAGGTTCGAACCAAGCGCAGCAAGTACTGTTTTCTTCGCTAAAAGCTTGCCCTCAGGGAAAACTTCATGAGCATGCTGGGCAAACTTCAATATTTTTTCTATTGTCTCGATCCATGTATCAATACGCTGATCCGTAGTTTTAAGAAGTGTTTGTAAACGGGCTTTTTCTTTCATGAGCTCGTTTCTTTTGTTATCGAATTCTTCTTCGCTGATAGTGCCTGAGATTCTCAAATCAACCAGGCGGTCAATCTTTTTAACCGCTGCTTCGTAGGTCTTTTGTTGTGATTCGAGAATGGTGTTGCGATCTACTGATTCTTTGCCGTTCTCAGCCTTTATCCATATCAAAGACCAATCATAGAATTCCTTTGGGATTTTTATGTTTTCTAATTTTTCTGAAATCTGTTTTTCGAGGTCTTTAACTTCGATGCACTTTTGACTGCACGGACCTTTGCGCTTGCTGCAATGGTAGTAGGTATAGTGATGGGTATTACCGTTCTGTTGGTGTTTGGTTTTTTCTTCGGCCGTAATCATACAACCGCATTCGCCACAGCGTATCATGCCCGTAAAAGAAAACTCATGCTCTTTCGGTCGCGGTTTGCCTTTTCTCCCAAGAATGTCTTGTATGCGATCGTACTGATCTTCGGTAATCATTGCGGGATGTTTGCCGTCATACCAGGTGTCGCTGTTTTTTGGATATTTATATTTGCCGTAATAGAACGGCTCGGTAAGGACTTTATAAAATGTGCTGCGTCCCAGCGGTCCGCCGCTCGGCATTCTGAAACCCCATTCTTCGTTAGCTTTCTGAACGACTTTAGGCGCGCTATATTCTCCCGTTAACATGAGCTCAATCATCTTTTTAATGAGTGGAAATCTATAAGGATCGCTGGCAATTATTTTTGTGCCAGTCTCATTATCAGTCACGTTTAAGTAACCGATTGGCGCGGGTGCAGGAAACCAGCCCGTTGCTGCTTTTGATTTAATGCCACGCTGGGAATTGAACGCTAAGTCGCGGATGTACTGGTTGGCCATGCCCAGCTCTACGCTGATAAGCAGAACATTGTCTGAGGGATAGTAACTGCGCTCAAACGATCTAATCTGCTTGATCACGTTGTTTTGCAGGAGCCATTGTATCTTTCCGCCATCTACTGGGTTTCTGGCCAAGCGATCTAT
>Ga0172379_10000682_pt1 | contig 81348 bp, 33 predicted proteins | sample GrowelOW334metaG_FD_119756 | JGI IMG/M metagenome (GOLD analysis project Ga0172379, IMG submission 119756) | Groundwater microbial communities from an aquifer near a municipal landfill in Southern Ontario, Canada - Groundwater well OW334 metaG | ecosystem: Environmental > Aquatic > Deep... | reverse complement strand
CTCGGAGATGATCGCCAAGCTGACCGGCAATACTCTCTGGCTGGCGTCCATGACCGAGCACACGCGCGAGAAGAACCTCATCTTCCGCGAGACCTTCGGCGAGGAAGGCAAGGGCCGCACCGGGCTGACTCCGGCCCTGGTGCTTCGCTGGATGCAGGAGGGCGGGCTCCTGGTGCTCGATGAGATCCACAAGCCCATCGAGGGCGTAGCCGTGCTCAACAACATCCTGCAGAACGGGGAGTACCGGATGGACGACGGCCGCGTGGTGCGCTACGACCCGGCCAAGAGCTTCGTCATCGCGACCATGAACCCGGCCAAGCCGCCCTACAAGGGCGAGCCGCCTTCCGGAGAGCTGGCCAGCCGTTTCGGCCTGACCTTGAACATCGATTACCTCCCCCCCGACGAAGAGGAAGCCTTGCTCGATATCTTCATGGACGGGAAGCTGGACAAGGGACTCATCATCAAGCTGGTGGCCGTCGCCAATGAACTGCGCAGGGCCTATCCCGAGTTCCTGCCCCTGCCCGTGGCGCCCAGGACGCTCATCCATATCGCGCGGCAGATCTTCCGCTTCCCGGATGACGACAAAAACGAGATCTTCCTGCACAGCTACAATCCTTTCGCGGTGCAGCCCGATCCCGCGGTGTTCCGCATCGTGGCCAGGGTCCTCTTCCGCCACGATCTGGACGGCCGCAAGGACCATCGTATTTTGGAGGACGATCTTTCCACCCTCCTTAATAAGACTCCGGCGAAGCCTGCTTCTTCGGGCCCGGTTCCCGCGAACGTCCCATCGCATTCCAATCCCGGCCTGAATGCTCCCGCGCCGGCGGCTCAGCCCGCGGGCTTTGCGCAGAGCGCCGCTGCTTCGGGCGGCATGCCTTTCACGTCGCCGGTCTCCGGCGAGAGCGAGCCGTCCATGAACGGCCGCGAGGACATGGCCAAGTGCCTGCAGTCCACGGCGCGGCTGCTTTCCGGCATCCTGACCTTGGGAGTGGTCCCGTTCCACCTCTTCGATAAGCTCGGCGAGAACGCGGGGAACACGCGGCCGCGCTGGCGCACCTTCGCCGGGTTCCAGGAGATCCAATTCCTGCCGGAAGACTTGGACGGCCCCGACCGGGACCTCCCCTTCGGCCGTTTGGCGCACGAGGTCTGGCATCTGCTCTACAGCCGTCCGGAACTGATCTTCGAGCATTCCGACAAGATCTCGAACATGGCCTTCCAAGCGCTCTGGTGGGCGGTGGAGGACCCTCGCATCAACAATCTCGGTCTCGCCGAGCATCCCGGAGCCGAGCCCTGGCTGGACGCGGCCTACGGCAAGGATTACGCCATCTCGGACATCGATCTCGAGCGCATGATCTGGCGCACGCAGGTTCCCCTGCATCTGCAGTTCAACTACGCGATCATCTACCGGTGGTGGACCGGCCGCGAGGACCCGCGCGTCACGGACCCGCGCGTGAAGAAGGCCTTGCAGGCTGCCGACAAACCCTTGCGAAAAGCTTTCGCCGAGCCCGATGCCCGCAGGGCCTTCGACATCGTGCTCGATGAGATCTGGCCCGTCTATGAGAAGCTCCTGCTCCAGTCCAACGAGCAGGCCCTCGAGGATGCGGCCAAAAAGAAGCGCGGGGAAGAGGAGCAGGAAGAGCAGGAGTCCCAGGATAAGCAGGGACGCGGACAAGGCCAAGGCGGCCAAGGCGAGCAGCAGAAGAAGGGCTCCCAAGACGGCGAGGATTCCTCTGCCGGAGAACAGCAGGACGGCTCCCCCTCCGACGAGAGCGGTCAGGGCGGGAAAAGCGGAGAGAAAAAGTCCAAGCCTTTGACCGATGACGAGCGCCGCGAGCTGGAGCAGAAGGTCCGTGAGGAGATGAAGAAGAAGGAGGAGGAGTTCCGCGACCGGCACGGCAGCAAGGGCCTCCAGGACCCGGAGAAGATGCCCGAATCCGAACGCCAAAAGGCGAAGGAACGCATGGAGAAGGCTCGCGAGGAGATGGAGAAAGCCCGGCAGCAGCAGGAACATGCCGGCGAGCAGAAGCCCGGGGAGGATCAGGACGACGAGCAAAAGAGCGAGCAGTCCCGGGGCCGGCCCGCGGCCGCCCCCCAGGATTCCGCCAGGCAGAAGGAGCGTCTCAGCAGGCCCGATGAGCCGCTTCCTTATCCGAATTCGATGGACTGGAGCCGATACGAACAGCTGCGCAGCCGCGTCGCGCGGGCCATCCCGGTGATGCGCTATCAGTTCATCCAGGCGCTCAAGCAGCGCCTGCGCCGCCGCGTCATCCACGGCCGCGACTCCGGGGACCTCGACCCCGACGCGTTCCCCCGCATCCCCATGGGAGACAGGAACATCTTCACCGAGGAGATGCTTCCCGACCGCAGTCTTTACCGCATCTCGCTGCTCGTCGACACCAGCGCCAGCATGGACGAAGAGCTCAAGACGCGCGCAGCCGAAGGGCTCATCACCCTGATGGAGTCCTTGGAGCTGGTGCCCGGCGTGCAGTTCGAGATCGTGAAGTACGACAGCGAGGCCAAGGTCCTCAAGCCCTACTCCAAAAAGCTGAGCAAGCAGGACAAGGTCGCGGTCATCGCGGCGATCTTCCGCGGCACCGGGAACACCCAGGCGCACGACGCGCTCAAGGACGCCTTGGTGCGCGTGCGCATGGGCCGAGGAGACCGGATGATCATCCTCGTCAACGACGGAGATCCGGACAAGAACTTCGACCGCGACTTGTTCCGCAAAATGATCACGGACGCGCGGGACGTGGAGACCCACGGCATCGGCTTGGGCCCCAAGGCGCAGATGGTCATCGACCTCTTCCCGCCGGGCCTGGGACACTGGCTCCAGGACGCCGCGGAGTTCGCCGCGCGCCTGCGCGAGATCCTCAAAAAGAAGCTCCTAGGCGGAAAATGACGCAGCCCGTCGTCATTTCGGTGAAAAAACAGCTATAATCAGCGCGGCGTGTTTGGAGAGGTGCGTGAGCGGTTGAAACGGCACGACTGGAAATCGTGTAAGGGTAACACCTTCGGGGGTTCGAATCCCCCCCTCTCCGCCAGTTTTTGGCGGGACTATCGGGACGCATCCGGACAGGACGGCGCAGGATGACTCCGACGAAAAAAGCGACGACGATCAAGACGGGCAACACGGGCCTGACGGTCAAGGTCTATCTTTGGCCCTTGACCAAGGAGCAGGAGAACTTCGACTCCGAAAGGGCCCGCCTCTGGATCAAGGGCAAGGTCACGGACTCCGAGACCGGACAGGTCAAGAACTTCAACGACGCGGGCGAACTCGTCAGCATCCTGGGGAAATGGAACGCCCGCCGCCTAAAGCAGATGAAGCGCCACGACTGGAAGCAGGGCTGCCTGGCCTTGTGACGCGGCGAGGGCGCATCCTCGACGCAACCGTCGTCTTCCTCACGGTCAGCCTCCTCTATCTCTCCTTCCCCTCCAGGCTTCATCTCTTCGACGGCGTGGCTTGCGCCGTGGCCGTGGAGCTCGAGGACTTTGCGCATCTGGTCCACGGAAACCACCTCATCTACGGCCTCCTGGGAGTCTTCTTTCATCGCGCCTTAGGACTCCTCGGCGCGCGGCTCGACGCGCTATGGGCCCTTCAGTTCATGAACTCACTTCTTGGAGCATGCGGCGCGGCGGCGCTCTACGGTCTCTTGCGCGTGCGCGAGTGCTCGCGCCCGGTCTCGGGACTCTGCGCGCTGGGCATGGCGGTCTCCAACGCCTATTGGATATGGAGCACGGACGGGAACGTCTATGTTCTCGGAGCTCTCTTCCTCATCCTCTTGGCCAAAGAGGCCTCTGCCGAGGAGCCGCGCGCCTATCGCCTCGCGCTCTGGCATGCCTTGGCCGTACTCTCGCACGGAGCGAACATCCTGGCGGCGCCTGCCGTCTTGTGGAGGCTGCATTCATCCTCCTCCTGCCGCAGAGAGGACATCTCCCGCTACATGCTCTGCGCCGCGCTCATCGTCTCCTGCGCCTATCTCTGCGCCGCGCTTTTTTGCGTGCAGCCGAAGGATTGGGAGGGAGTGCGCGTATGGATTCTGGGCAGCGCGGTCTTGACGCCCGACAGGAGCTTCCGATGGCACAGTCAGGATCGAGGACTGCTCTGCGGGATCGCGGGATGGCTCGGGAGTTCGGGCCGCGCGGTCTGCGCTCTTCCCTGGCTGGGCCTGCCGTTGTGGGCGGCCGCGGCGGCCGCGCCTTTTTTTGGGAATGCCAAGACCCGGGCGATGACCGTCTTCGCAGGGCTCTGGCTGGCCGCTTACGCGCTCCTCTTCATCTCGTGGGAACCCGGGACCTTGCCTTATCGACTCACCGACGTGCCGGCGCTCTGGCTCTTGGCCGCCCCCTTCTTGTTGTTTTTGGAGAAGAAGCGTCTTCTCCCTCTCGCGGCCGCAGGCGTGCTGGCGCTCTGCGCCGTCAACATGCGCGAGACCGTGCTCCCCAACAGCCGTCCGGAGAACAACGCATTGCTCCAGGAAGCGCGGCTATTATCCCGGGCGACTCCTGAATCCGCGTGGATCACGGCCGAGAACGATGAGGAAGTCTACTGGCCGTATTTCGCTCACCGCCATCCCTTGAACCTGCGCTATTACATCGGCCGGGAGACGGCGCTGGAGGGATTCATCCGCAAGCAGCAGCAAGCAGGACGGCCGGTCTATGTCACGGACCGCAGCTTGAACCGGCGCTGGTCCTCCGTCTTCCATCGGTTCAGGCTCGGACGCCCGATCCCGCTCGGCAGGACCACTCTTTATCTGGTCATCCCGGCGAAAGCCGGGACCCAGCAATCGCCCGGCCCCCGGCTTTCGCCGGGATGACGAAAGCCGAAGGGAGCTTTCTCAGGGAACAATTCCGGAAAAATTCGTGCGCCGGCGCACGAATTTTTCCGGCTAAAAGGTGAACGGAAATCCCGGCGGAAGAAGATAGAAGAGATTGAATATCGCTCCGGCGCTCAGGAAAGGCCCGAACGGGATTGGGTCTTGGCGCCGCAGCTTGCGCCGCAGAATCAAGGTCACGCCGTAGACGGATCCGAGCAGAGACGCGAGCACGAGGCAGTCGAACGCGCCCAAGGCTCCGCTCCAAGCCCCCACTCCCGCCAGAAGCTTGACGTCGCCTCCACCCATGGCCTCCTTGCCGAAGGCCTTCTCGCCGAAGACCGCGAGGAGCCAGCAGAGCGCGAAGCCGAAGACCGCTCCGCCGACGGACTTTAGGACGCTCATCCAGATCGCGGAGGATTCGAAAAGAGGGTTGATCGGAGAGCTGAGCAGGCCGGCCGCGACAAGCCCCAAGGACAACTCATCCGGAATGAGGAACGTGTCCCAATCGATGAGCGCCGTCGCGGTCAGCGCCGCCGCGGCCGCCAGCGCGCAGAAAATCCACAGCGGCTGCCCTCCCCAGCGCAGAAAAAGCGCGGCGGCCGCGGCCCCGAGCCACGCCTCCACGAGCGGATAGCGCAGCGCGATGGGCGCGCGGCAATGGCGGCAGCGCGCGCGCAGAAGGCACCAGCTCAGCACCGGGATATTGTCATAGGCCGCGATCGCGTGTCCGCACAGAGGGCAGCGCGAACGGGGCCGGACCACGGACATCTCCCGCGGGAGGCGATGCGCGACGACATTGATGAAGCTCCCGACGCAGAGCCCGAAAGCGGTCCAGAGCGCCCCTTCGAAATACGGCTGCCTGATTGCTAACATGATCCTGATGATCCCTTCCCAGCGTCCGCGCGAGTCCCCCTTCTCCCCTGCATGGTCCTCTGCCGCGGCTTGGGCTCGGGAGCGCGCTCTCGCGCTGCTTCTCTGCCTCTGCCTTGCGGCTTATCTCGCGGCCCTGGGCGCCTATTACGTCGGATATTTCAACGACGACGCATTCTACATTATTGGCGCGCGCTCCTTGCTGCAAGGCCGCTTCGCGGAGCTCAATGCTCCCGGGGCTCCTCCCCTGGGCGCCTATCTTCCCGGATATCCCCTCCTCTTGTCGCCATGGATCGGCCTCTTCCCCTGGACGTTCCTGCCCTGCCAGCTTTTCTCCATCGCGATGGTCCTGCTGGCTCTGCAGCAGTCCTGGGAGCTCTTCTCGGACGATGCGCCGCCGGGCATCCGGAGCGCCGCGCTCATCCTGGCGGGGCTCAATCCCTTGACCGTGAGCCTTTCCGGGACCGTGCTCTCCGATCCGGCCTATCTCTGCGCCGGCGTGCTGATATTCCGCTCCATAAAAAAGCGCTGGGACAGCGAAAGTCCATCGGACTGGATGCCGGTCGCGGGCCTTTGCGCCGGCGCCGCTTATCTCCGGCCTACGGGAGCGGTATTCTTGATCGCGCTCTGCGCGGCGCTGGCCCTGCAAAAGCGCCCGCGCACGGCCGCGCTCTGCGCCGCGGTCGGAACGCTCCTGATCCTCCCGTGGCTTCTGCGCAATCTCGCGCTGCGCGGCTACGCCGTTTCTTATCTCGCGGAATTCCCGCGCGATCCCGCGCAGATCGCCGCAGGAGCCCTCTCCTCGTCCAGGTTCTTCCTCGAAGGGCTTTATGCCCGGACGTTCTTGCGCTGCTCATCTTTTGGGCACGGGATTCCTTTGCTCGTTTCCATCGCCGGACTTGCGCTCACGCTCTTGGGCTGGAGCAGGACCCGCCTGCGCGCATTCAGCGGCGCGTATGCCGGACTTTACTTCGCTGTCCTGACGGCATGGGGCAAGCCTTCGGAGCGGTATCTTCTTCCCCTCCTTCCCTTCGCGGCGGTCTGGCTCTTGTTGGGCGTGCGATGCGTCGCGCAGTCCCTGCGCCGATCTCCTGCTTTCGCCGTTCTCCTCATCATCGCGGCAGCGGCTGTCCTGGACTTTCCCGTCATCGCCGGAGTCGTGCGGGATGCCCGCGCTCAGGATACGGCGAGGACCCGGCCTTCACGCGCGTATGATTGGATCCGTGCGCATACGGGAACCGAGGAGGTGTTCGCCGCGGAGTCCGACGCCCGCCTTCATCTTTTAACGGGCCGCCGATGCATCCGTCTTCCGCGGGAAGGCTCTCCTCGCCTCCTGTTCGATGCCTTGCGCAGCCGAGGCGTTCGCTGGGTCCTGCTCCTCCCGACCGGGGACTCCCTCATGCGCGATCCCGAGGATCCCAATGCCCCGGCCGATCCGCATCGGATCAGGGCCCTGCTCCAGTCCTCGCCGCGCACGGAAATCGTCTTCGAGGATTCCGCCGAAGGCGCAGTCATCCTCAGATTGCCGCCCTCCCCCAGTTTTTAACGAGATCGTTTTCTGGATATGTCGGCAAGAATGAAGGCAGGGAAAATGAAGTTTCAGCAACGACCTTCCTTAACGAATGATTCATCCCTACGACTCGACCTCGCCCATAGAAAAAAACGGGAGGCGTGCAGGGAATGCACTCTCCCGCTCCCGTAGAGGGGGGCCCCGCCGTCTCCCGAATGCCGCACGCCGCGGGTTTGGGGGGAACTGGTTCCCAGGGGCGCGGGGGAAGGGAGAGTGCATTTCCTGCACGCCTCCCGCTGTTCTTATGTGGTGAGGTCGAGAAATCTTTTTTTCTTGACAGGGCTTTGGCAGGAGTATACAATCGCACTGCACGATCGATGGACTAAGGTCACATGTGTACACCCTTGACCGATGCCGGAGATGGAGCTACACTTCAGGTAGAGGGTTGCGCAAGGTCACCATACGTGCCGGGTTCCATCGTCTTGCTCCTTAATCTATCATACCGGCACAAAGGAGGGAGGACCAATGCGTAACCAGAAGACGTCGAGTGCGGCGAAAAGAGGGTTCACGCTCATCGAGTTGATGATCGTGGTTGCTATCATCGGTATCTTGGCGGCCATCGCCATCCCGAAGTTCGCCGACCTCGTCAGGAAGTCGAACGAAGGCGCAACCAAGGGCAACCTTGGGACGATCCGTAGCGCACTCAGCATCTACTACGGAGACATGGAAGGCACGTACCCGAGCAACCCGTTGGACGGGCTGACCGGCAACAACGGCAAGTACCTGAGCCGCATTCCGGAAGCAAAGACGCCTCCGCATCACGGCAACGTGGGGACATTCTTGCTTAGCGACTCCGCGTCAGAAGCCTCGGCGGCCGGAGGGTGGCTATTCAATAACGTAGCGAACAGCTCGACCCTGGGTGAAGTGCATGTCAACTGCACTCACACCGACACGCGCAGCAGCGTCTGGTCGTCGTATTAAGTCCAGTCTCCGTAAAAGCAAGCCCTCGGCGCAAGCCGAGGGCTTGTCTTTTCTCGACATCCTCCACTTTTTTGGCGGGTCCTGATCGGCGGCGGGGCCCATCGGGTCTGCGGCCGGCCCGGGGACTTCGCCCCGGTTCCTCCTCGACCCGATCCGACCCATCGCCGCCACCCGCTGTTATAGTCGGATGATGTCGAGCGTTGGGGCGTGGGTCTTACTCAAGGAAGACCGCAGTTGCAGTGGAAAGGAATCCGGATATTCGAGGAAGGAATTGTTTTTTGATGAACCGACCGGATGGGCAAGCGGGGACTTGAACCCCGAAGGCCTTGCGGCCACACGGTCCTGAGCCGTGCGCGTCTGCCAATTCCGCCACCTGCCCATCTGGTCGGTCCGTCGATACGTCCTGGCGCCCAAGGACATCTAGTGCTACAATGTCCATTCTAGATGATTTGCTCCTCTCCGTCAATAGAACATGGCCGATAAGAAAGCTGCCGATGAAAAGCTGAGCGTCGCGAGCAACCGCAAGGCCCGCATGCACTATGAGATATTCGAGACCTTTGAGGCCGGACTCTCCCTCAAGGGCCCGGAGGTCAAGTCCTTGCGCGCAGGGCAGGTCTCCTTCGAGGGAAGCTTCGCCCGGGTGGAGGACGGAGAACTCCGGCTGCACAACCTCCATATCGCTCCCTATGCGAACAATACGGTCGAGGACATCCCTTCCCTGCGGACCCGCAAGCTGCTTCTGCATCGCCGGGAGATCGACCGTCTTGCCGGCAAGCTCCAGACCAAGGGCCTGACTCTGGTCCCGCTATCCATCTACTTCCTGCGCGGCTGGGCCAAGGTCGAACTGGGCCTGGGCAAAGGCAAGCGCGGTCCTGACCGCAGGGACGATCTGCGCAAGAGGGATGCCCAGCGGGAGATGGAGCGCAGCTTCAAAGGCAAGTTCAAGGCGTGAATCCGGGCATTCTCCTGACCGATGGAGTGTTCATCGGCCTCTTCTGCGGCGGCCTGCGCGCACCTTGGCTTTGGAGCGCGGCAGCGGCTTTGTCCTGGCTCCTTATCGCCCTGCTCCCTCCGCGAACGTCGGCGGCGCCGCTGCTCCCCTGGGGAGCATGGCTGGCCTGGGCGGCGCTGAGCGCCGGCCTAAGCCCCGAACCCCTGCTCAGCCTCGCGGCTTTCTGCAAACTCGCCGCTCCATTCGCGGTCTTTCTGCTCGCTCTCGGCAGGGCCGATGATTCCGTGAGTAGGGCTTGGCTGCTCCGTTTGGCGCTGGCGGCGCCGATCTTGAGCTTGAGCGCCGCCTACGCGTTTCGGCCGGGCTATCCGGGAACCGGCCTTCTCCCCCCCTATTACAACTACACGGCATGCGTGCTGGCCTGCGCCTACGGCGCGACTCTGAGCGCCTCTCTACAGCGCGAACTGGTGAGAGCAGAGCGGCTGGCCCTTGCCGGCTCGGCGATGATCGCGCTGTGCAGCATCGCCGCCGTCCGGTCGAGAGGAGCCTTGTTTTCCTGCGGGCTGGTCACGTTCATCCTCCTTTGGCGCAGGCAAGAATGCCGGAAGATCCTCCTTTCCGCGCTTGCGGCTGCGGTGATCCCGGCTGTATTTTTCCTGAACTCTCATTTCGGCGCGGCTTTCCTAAAATCGGATCTCCCTTCGGCAAGCGTGCGTCCGAAGATATGGGCTTGCGCTCTTGCCGTGGCCAAGGATCATCCCATCTTCGGCACAGGTCCCGGACGATTCGAGAGAGGCTTCCTCCAGCACCGATTCCCCGCGCCGCCGGCGTATGCCGAGCGCTATGGGCTGAGCACCGCCTATGCGCATTCCGAGCCCCTGCAGGCCGCGGCCGAGACCGGATTCCTCGGAGCCTTTCTTCTGGCCATGGCGATTGGAAGCGCTCTCTGGAGATCGCTGAGCACGCTCCCGCCGCCGGACTTCAAAGCGAGATCTTTTCGAGAGCCTGCTCTGGCGGCCTGCGCCGCGATGCTGGTCCAATCCTTCTTCGACAACGTCTTCGCTTTGCCCGGCATCGCGTTCTTGTTCGCCCTGACGCTCGCGGCCGCCCTCCCCTCCGAAGCGGAGGGACCTGCGGCGCGGCCTGCCGCCTCTCGATTCTGGAGGCCTGCCGCCGTCTTCCTGGCAGCGGCATCCGCTCTGGCATGGTGGCCTTCGTGGGCTTTAAGCGCGCATTCGGAGAGGACGGCGCTTCCAGGCGCGCGCGGAGTCGAAGCGGCTTTATCAGCCCTGGAGCTGGCTCCAAAAAACGACTATCTATGGGGATTGCTCTCCAGGACTCTTTTGCGCGATGCTCCTCGCACCAACGCCCTGGCGCTGCGCGCGGCCAGGGAAGCCGGGCGGCTCAGCCCCACGGATGCGACGCATGCCCTTTTGGAAGCCGATATCCTCCGCATGCAGGAGGACTGGAAGGGAAGCCTTGCCGCGGCCTCCCGCGCCGCCGCGCTGGAGCCGGGCTGCGTGCAAGCCCATCTGCTGCGCGCGCAGGCCCTGCTGCGCGGCGCAAGCCCGGCGCAGGCGCGCGAAGCCCTCTCGCAGGCGCGGCGAGCGGCGGCCTTATCCGGACCTATCCGCGGGAATTCGCCCGTCGGCTACGCCGGCCGCATCCTTGAATTCGACGCAGCGCTCCTCGAAGAGCTTTCCCGGGCAACGATGGTGCCAGGGGTCAACTAAGTGGAATAGTGGAATTGTTTCCCAGAAAACAATTCCACTATTCCACTTAGTTGACCCCTGGCACCGTATCCGCTGCGGTTGTCGCCGTGTTGATCCCCCCTCCGGAAAAATTCAGACCTGGACAGATTCGAGGCCGACTGATTTTTTCGGCTAACTGCGGCCGTGGCCGAAGGTCTGGAGGATGTCGAGGACTTCCCCGGGGCTTTGGGCGCGCAGGAGGTTCCTGCGGAACGTCTCGTCGGAGGCCAGGGTCGCGACGCGGGAGAGGAGCCGCAGATGCGTGCCCGGTTCCTTGAGCGCCGTGATGAGCAGGAATGCCGCGTGCACGGGCTTCCCGTCCGGCGCGGAGAAATCCAACCCCTCCGGGCAGATGCCGATGGACAGCGCCGGGCGCTCCAGCTTGGGCAGGCGTCCGTGGAAGATGGCGACGCCGCCTCCCAAGGCCGAGTTGAAGGCTTGTTCGCGCCTCCATACCACGTTCCAGGCTTCCTCGAAGGAGATGTCCGGCCGCGCGGCGCACAGCGACTTGAGCATCCCCCGCAGGATGTCCTCTTTGGGCTCCTGGGGCAAGGCCGTATCGATGGCCGGCGCCACCACGACTTCGGAGAGCAGGAGCGGATGCGGGGGTTCGAACTCGTCGCGGATGTCCCCCACGAGCTCCTCGATGACGTCCTCGAGAGTGAGCAATCCGCTGATATGCCCGCCGGCTCCTCGCACGAGCGCCAAGTGCCCGCGCTTCTGCCGGAATTCGATGAGCGCGCGCTCCAGCGGCGCGTTCTCCTGAAGGAAGAAGACCGGCCGCGCCGACTGCCGGAGGTCCGGAGATCCTTCGAGGACGCCCGCGCCGGCGAGCAGGAGATCCTTCATGTGCACGATCCCGCGGACATCGTCGAGTCCCTTGCCGCAGAGCGGATAGCGCGAGAACTTGCGCCTGCGGACCGTTTCGAGATTCTGCTCCCAAGGACGGTCGATCGAGAGGAAGGCGATCTCCGAGGAGCGCCGCATGACGTCCTGCACCCGCGTGTAGCCGAAGTCGAAGAGGTTCTCGAAAAGGAGCAGGCGCGAGAGGGGCAGCGTGCCGCTTTCCTGGCAGTGCGCCAGAAGGATCTTCAGCTCCTCGTCGGAGTGCGCGGCCTCGGGATCATCCGTCGGCCGAAGGCCGATCATGCGCAGGACCAGGTGCGCCGCGCTGTTGAGCAGGCTCATGGGAAGGAAGAGGAGCACGTGGAAAACGCATAGGGGCAGGGCCGTGAGCAGGGCCATGCGCGTGGGCCTGCGGATGGCGATGAGCTTGGGTACGTTCTCTCCCACGACCACGTGCGAGAGCGTGATCAGGAAGAAGGCGATCCCGAAGGCTATGGACCAGGATGCGGCCTGCGCCCAGGGCAAGGGCAATCCCTTGAACAAGGGCTCAATCAGTCGGGCCAAGGCCGGCTCTCCGATCCAGCCGATGCCCAGGCTTGCCATGGTGATGCCGAGCTGGATGGTCGAGAGATAAGCGTCGATGTTGTCGTAGATCCTCCGGACCAGGGCCGAGCGCATGCCGCCCGCGCGGGAGAGCTCCTCGACGCGGCTGGAGCGGATCTTGATGAAGGCGAATTCCGCCAGGACGAAGAAGGCGTTGATCAGGATGAGCAGCGCGGTGATAGGCAGGTCGATCCAATCCATATTATCGCGTCACGAGCGGCGAATCAGAAGCGCAGCCCGAGGCCGGAGTCCATCCCGCTCTGCCCGTGCGCGTTCGTGTAGGCGAGCTGGAGGTAAAAGAAAGGCCAAGGGCGTATCGTCAATCCGGCGGTGAAGCGGCTTGCGAGAGTGACCACGTTCTCTCCCACCAGGGACGGATCGGCATCCGCCGCGCGCACGACCACGCTGGTGCGGTCGACTCCCATGCCGAGGTAGGGGGCTGCCGTGGGGCGCTGCTTCGACGTCTGCGCGGATTCCGCCGGCGCCGCGGTCAGCGGGACATTGATGGAGGCGACGAGATTCGCTCCGAAATGGCTGGCGGAAAAATCCTTGTGCACCACCGAATGCGCCAGCCCGGATACCAGGAGATTGGGCGCGTAGAGCTTGTCGTTGATCTTGGTCACGCCCCAGCGCAGCCCGCCTCCGGCGATGGTGAGCCCTTGGAAGCTGACTCCCCGGATGAAGCCGTCTATCCGGAAAGGCATCCCGATCTCTCCCTGCGCCCACGGAAGGCCGAATACTCCGCGGCCCGCGGCGCGAAGCACCTTGTCGCCGGTCTCGGGCCTGAACTGCACCCCGCCGTGGACGCCCGCGTCGAATCCCGAGAAGCCCAGGGGGCGTCCGCTGTGGAAGCTCGCGGCGCCCAGGATCCCGCCGAGATCGCGCGTGAACGGCCGCAGCGAGTCCCGGTCCACGGATTCCTTGAACGCGCCGAACTGCTCCCGCGCGAAGGCGGACATCCCGGTCAAGAGGCAGGCGGCTGATAAGAGGATGATCGTCCGGATGTTTCGCATAGATTCTCCGGGTGCAGTCTACAAAATTCTTTTGCGGCTGCGCGGCAGCCTCGCCAATTCCGCCAAGGCCTCGGGAACGCGAGGATCGAAGGGGTTCAGAGCCGCGACGACCTCCAGCGCCTGCCGCGCCGCCCAGCGCCGAGACTCCTCTGCGCAGCGGACGCGCTGCAGCTCGGTCTGCGCCAGCAGGGAATACGCTTCCGGATGCCGCGGGTGCCGGGAGACCCCTTCCCAGGCCGACTGCGACGCCCGCCGCAGGATCATGCCGCGCCCCTCAGCATCCGCCGCGTCCGCCGCGTCGAAGAGCACGGAAGCCAAAGCTCCCCGATAGAAAAGGGAGTCCGGCGCCCGTTCAAGAGCCTCTTCCAAATGCGCGGCCGCGTCCTTGAGCCTCCCTTCCGCGCGGGCGATCTCCCCCTGATGATAACTTCGCGCCGCGAGCCCGGCTCGAAGGGAAAGCCCGAGCGCAAGGGAGAGCGCGGCGAGCCAGCAGGCCGCGCGCAAGATCCCGCGCCGGCGGGACTCTTGCCCGACGCTTTCGCCGAAGAGCATCCCGGCGACGAGGCAGGCCGGCCACAGGGAGGAGTCCGAGGGGATGCTGAATTTCAGGAACACCCAGGCGGAAAAAAGGGAGGCGACCGCGGAAAGCGCGCCGTCCTCCCGCCGAAGCTCCCGCCAAAGGCGTTTGCCTGCCGCGACATGCAGCCATGCGTACGCGAGGAGCCCGGCCGCTCCGAGCGTGGCCGCTATCTGGAGGAGATCGTTGTGCGCCTGATCCTGCATATAGTGCACGTTGCCCGCGAATGCCGCCGTACGCAGGCGCAGATAGCTCAAGGTAAAGGAATCCGGCCCGCCCCCGAACCCGGGAGCCTCCCAAAATTGCCGCAGGGCGATCTTCCACAGATCCAATCGGGCTCCATCGGAGAGGATCAAGGTCTCCCTGCGCATCATCATGACGAGAAGAATCCCCAGCAAAGACATCCCGAAGAGAAAGGCGATCCGCCCCAAACGCGCGCTCTTTCGCAGCGGCCACAGGCAGAGCAGGCCCGCGCCGCAGGAAGCTCCGATCACGGCCGCGCGCGACCCGGAAACGACCAGGGCGCAGGTCAAGGACAGCAGGGCCGCGCCTCCCAGCCGAGCGCGCGGCGAACGCGCGAGAGGCTCCCGGGCGGCCATGGACAGGGCGAGCGGAAAGATCGTCGCGAGGTAGAGGCCCAGAAAGGCAGGGTTCCCCAAGGTCGACGCGGGCCGCCCTCCCGCGAAGACGCGCGGCGCCCAAAGAAACGGTTCGATCCCCGAGGACTGGAGCACGGCATAGGCGCAAACCGGTATGGAGCAAGCCGCGAGCGCGGCCTCAAGGCGCTCCCAGCCGCGCTCTTCCTCGGAAAGCAGGCGCCCCGTGCCGAAGGCGGCCAGGCATGAGCACATCCCGCCCAGGCTCCAAAAAGACAAGGGGATGTTTCCGAAGATGCTCATGGATCTGTCGATGGAACCGGGGATAGCGGCCGACACGCAGAGCATGAAGGCGGCCAAAGGCGCATCCAGGGCCGTGCGAAGAGGGAGCGTCCGTCTTTTCCAGAGGGACCATCCGGCGCAGAGGAGTCCCATGCCGCAGCCGGCCAGGACGCTCGGGACCCGGAAGGCGTTGCCCAAAGAAGTCGAGAATACCCACGGGACTGCGGCTGCCGCCCAGATGAGTGCCGTCGCTACCAAAGGCCGGACCCGTCCAGGATCTCCATGGCCGCGTCCACGACCTCGGGGTCAAATCGCGTTCCCCGGCCGGCTTGGAGTTCCTTGCGCCCTCGTTCGATGAGCGCCGCTCCGTCGAGCCCGGCCATGCGCAGGTCCTCGAGGACCTCCACGACGGCCAGGATGCGCGCTCCCATGGGGATGGCGTCCTTGGCCAGGCGTCCGGGGAAGCCGCTTCCGTCGTAGGCCTCGTGATGATGGTGGACGATGGGCAAGGCGCCTTCGAGCATGTGGATGCCTTCGAGCATCTTCATGGAAAGGATGGGATGCTGTTCATAGACCGGCGTGGATATGCCCACCTCGGCCAGCAGGCGCGGGTTGCGGAAGGCCACGAAGCCGATGTCATGGAGCATGCCTGCGTAGTAGATCATGCGGTACTCGTAATCCGCGATGCCCATGCTGCGGGCCAGCGCGCAGGCCAGGCGCGCGCTGCGGTGAGGGTGTCCCTGCATCCCCGGCCGGGAGGATTCGATGGAAGCCGCCAGCAGTTCCAGGACGTGCGAGAAGAAGTTCTGCTGATCCTGCACGATGCGCGCGTTGGTGATGGCCACGGACGCGAGATTGGCCAGGCTCGAGAGCAAGGTCACGTCCTCGGGCGTGTAGCTGCCGTTGCGCTTATTGAGGACCTCGGCCACGCCGACGATCTCCCCCCGGAAGACCATGGGGACGGCAAGCAGGGAGCGCGTGATGAAGCCCGAGGCCTTGTCGAAGCGGCCCGCGAATCGCGGGTCCTTGGCGGTATCGACGACTACCTCGGGCTTGCGGTGCTGAGCCACCCAGCCCGCGATGCCCTGGCCGATGGGGAGGTTCATGCGCTTGAGCTTGGCCCCGGCTTCGCCGCCGGCCACCTTGAAATAAAGGCTCTTCTTGTCGTCGGTGACCAGCATGATGGAGCTCGCCTCGGAGTCAAGCAGGCGCTCGGCCGCCAGGCCGATCTTCTCGAGCAGGTAGTCGAGGTCCAAGGTCGAGCTCAGCGAGCCCGCGATGGAGAATAGCTCGAGCGCGGTGGCGGCATTGGGCAAAGCCTGGGAAGAAGATTCGCTCATGACTTGGTCTCCTCGACGCCGCCAAGGACTTCGCGCACCGTGGTCCATCCGAGCTTCACCTTCTCCAAGCCGTCCATCATGATGGTGCGCATCCCTTCCTTGACCGCGAGGTCGCGGATGGAGGTCGCGGAGACGTCCGTGATGCAGAGTTTGCGGATGTTGTCGCTCATGACCATCAGCTCATGGAAGCCGCAGCGGCCCTTGAAGCCCGTGCCCTTGCAGTTGTCGCAGCCCGCGCCCTTGAAGACCTTGGCCGGGGGCGCGACCTTATGCTCCTTGAAGACCTCCAACTCCTCGGGCTTGAGCTCCGTCTCGGCCTTGCAGTCCGGGCAGATGCGCCGGCCCAAGCGCTGGGCGAGAACGGCCTTCATGGTGGCGGCCACCATGTAGCCGGGCAGGCCCATGTCGGTCAGACGGCTGATGGAAGACGCCGCGTCGTTGGTGTGGATGGTGGAGAAGACCAAGTGGCCGGTCATGGCCGCCTCGGTGGCGATGTGCGCGGTCTCCTCGTCGCGGATCTCGCCGACCATGATGACGTCGGGGTCCAGGCGCAGGAAGGAGCGCAAAGCCGAGGCGAAGTCGAACTTCTTGTTCTCTCCCAGCTTCAGGTCCGGATTGACCGGGACCTGCACGATGCCGTCGAGGTTGTATTCCACGGGATTCTCGGCCGTGAGGATCTTGATGTCGGGCCGGTTGACGTGGTTCAAGGCGCCGTAGAGCGTGGTGGATTTTCCCGAGCCCGTGGGTCCGCAGACGAGCACCAAGCCGAAGTTCTTCTTGCCGCCGATGCCCTTGAGCAGGCCGAGGAAGGTTGCCAGCGTGTCCGGCATGAAGCCCATCTTGTGGATGTCGACCTGCACGGAACGGCGGTCGAGTATGCGCAGGACCGCGGACTCTCCGTAGACCGTGGGCACGATCTCGACGCGGAACTCCACGGGATTGCCGCCGGCCAGGATCTGGATGCGGCCCGACTGGGGCACGCGGCGCTCCGTGATGTTCATGGAGTTGGTCATGATCTTGAGCTTGGCCGAGATCGCGCTGCGGTAGGCCCAGGGGATCTCGAAGGGTCCCGCGCGCAGCATGCCGTCGACGCGGTAGCGAAGCAGCACCTTGGAGTTCTTGCCGTTGGGGTCCTCGAAGGGCTCTATATGGATGTCGGAAGCCTTGTGCGCGATGGCGCCCAGCAGCACGGCATTGACCCACTTCTCGACCTCGGGCGCGCTGGCGTCCACGTCCGAGATGTCGGTCTTGGGCACGTCCTTGGTAATCTCGAGTCCCCCCGTGTCCGGAGGCCCGTCCTCCTTCTTCTTGGTGACGGACTCGATGAGCTTGCCCAGCACCTGGCCTTCGCCGCGGCCGTAGACCGTGTCCAAGGTCTGGAGGATGTCCCAGGGCATGGCGAGGTAGGCCTGGACCTCCAGGCCCGTGCGCAGCTGGATGTCCTCGACCACGAAGAAATCCTTCGGGTCGGACATGGCCATGAAGAGCACCGACTCTTCCTTGGCGAAAGGGATGGTCACGTGCCTGCGGGCCGCGGCCTCGGGGATGATGGAGGCGATCTCCTTGTCGATGTCCATCTGCGAGAGGTCCACGGCCTTGACCTGCCACTCCTCGGAAAGGGCTTTGAGCAGGCGCGTCTTCTCGATGAGTTTGAGCTCGATGGCCGCCTGCTGGAAGCTCATGTTGCCCTTCTGCGCGTGCTCTTCGGCGGACTTGATCTGCTCCTCGGGCAGGAGCTTCTTCTCGCGCACGATCTCCTGCACGGTCTTCCGTCGGACAAGGCCTTTAGCGGACATAGAGGGCTCCCTGAATAGCGTAGTGCGTCCAACACTTCTTCACATGACCCGTACCCGTATTCGTCATCCCGGCGAAAGCCGGGACCCAGGAAATGCCGTTAAGCCAATTGATCATCGCAGTTCCAGGACGTGGCCCGGTTCGATGCCCGCGGCCGCGCCCTCGGAAAGTTCCAGAACGCTGTGCGCGGACAAGACCCACGGAGAAAGCCGCCAAGGCCGCAGTCCGCGGGACACCTTGAGAACGCGCAGTCCCCTGTCGAGGAACACCGCGTCGATGGCAAAGCGCATCCCGATCATATGGATCATGGCGCAGGGCACGATCCACATTCCCTCTTCGCGGGCCAAGGACGCCCGCCCAAGAAGGCCCTTGGCCCGAGTCCAGGGAGTGTCCGCAAGGACCACCTGCGAGGCCACGGCCTGCGCGCGGGTTTTGTTGAATGCCGTCAGTCGGGTCGGTGCCATTCTCAGCAGCGCGCTTATGCGCGCCGTCAGATTAGATTAGTGTATAACCCGCAAAAATTCAATACCCCGGATTTTTCCTGAGCACAGGATATTTTTCCGCGGAAAAATCCGGGAGGTCATGGGCGAGCTTCCGAACGGAGGCCGGCGCTCAAGCAATCTTCACCCCGGCGGAAGCCGGGGCCCAGCAGATTCCTGGATTCCGGCTTCCGCCGGAATGACGGAGTGGATTCCGGCTTCCGCCGCAATGACGTCGGGAGAACGGCGGCTACCGGGAAGACATCCCGTCGAAGAACGCGGCGCCCGCGTCCGCTGAAATGATCGGCGGGGAAGACGGGACCTGTATGGAAAAGTTCGTTCGCAGCGCGCCCGGCTGCTCTGTCTTTTGCGCGGGGCACGAGAATATCCCGGCGGCCTTGTCCTTGCCGAGCGCGGCCTGAACCGATGCGACGATATGCTCGATGCGCACGCCCAGAGCCGTGGACTCCACCTGCGTGTCCCGGGAATAGGCTATGGTTCCCCAGTGGATCCCGGCCAAGCGGCCCGAAGCATCCACCAGCGGGCCGCCGCTGTTGCCGGAGACTGCGTCGAGGCCGCTCATGAGCAGGTGCGGATTTGAATAGATGCGGGAAAGGCGGAGCCAGCTGCCCTTGTCCAGCATGCGCGACTGCAGATACGGGTCCTCCCGGATGCTCTTTCGCACGATGCCGAGGGTGATGAGCTTCCGGATTCCGTCGGAATCATAGCCGTCGTTCCTGTAGGTCTCTTGCGGATACCCGATGATCCAGAGGGCTTGCCCGGCCGCGGGCGCGGCAGGAGAGACAGGCAGGCACGCCGAAGCCTGAGGCAGGTCGAACTTCAGAAGCGCGAAGTCCTCGGCGATGTTCGCTCTCAATCCTTTCAGCGCGGAGGCGGGAGCCTCGTCGATCTTCCTATCGAGGCCGTCCGACCTGCCGGCCCCGAGCAGGACCACGTGGGCGCCGATGAGGCGGTTGTCCCCGACGGAGAATGAGACATCCTCGCAGAATAGCGACTGGGGGGCCCGTGAATCCTTACGGATGCGCACGATCTTATAGACCGCTCCCTCTTCCAGGCTCGCGCGGCCGTCCTGGAACCAGCCTTCCTGCTCCAGACAAGGCTCTATGCAGTGGAGGTTGGTGAGAATGTAGCCGTCTTGAGAAATGAACGCGGAACTGCAGCTGGACTTCAAGCCCGAGCTTTCCGAGATCACCAGGCGCACCGTCGCGTCATAGGCGCGTTCGAACTCCGCCGGACGCTCCGGCAGATACTCGGGAAGATAGAATTTTGTCTTTTGCAGCTGTGCCCAGGCAGGCGCGCAAGACAGGGAAACGAGCAGGGCCAGCCGGAGCGAACGGTTCATGAGAGGATTCCTCATCTAGACGAGACTCCGTCGAAAAATACCGGCGGTGCGTCGAGCACCGTCCTATTCAGGCGCGGCGGGAGCCGCAAGGACCGTCGCGCGCGGTCCTGTATTCCTGCTGGAAGCGAGGCGGAGCCGGAAGCCGCATTCTCCGGGCAGGAGAATATCTCGCGGGCCTTGTCTTCGCCCAGGCCCGCCGCGATCTCCCTGCGCAGGGCTTCGATGCGCAGACCCAGGGCCGTGGCATGCAGTTCTTTCTTCCCGTCGTGGGCCACGCTCCCCCAGGTGAGCCCGGCCAAGCGGCCCGAGGCGTCTACCAACGGGCCGCCGCTGTTTCCTTCCATGAGATCGATGTCGGAAAGCAGGAGGTCCGGGTCCGCGTAGATGCAGTCGATCACGCTCCAGCGCGCCGGGTCCAAGATGAGGCCGCGCAGATACGGGTCCTCCCGAATGCTCTTGCGCACGATTCCCGGGCTGATGTGCTTCTTGTAGCCGCTGGAGTCGTAGCCGTCGTAGCGCATGGTGAACGACGGGAACCCGATCCCCCAAACGGCTTGTCCGGCCGCGGGCGACGCTGCCGCCGCGGGCAGGCACGCGACAGGATGAGGCAACTCGAACTTCAGGAGCGCGAAATCCTTCATGTTCTCTCGCACGGCCTGAACCGCGGACTCCGATAGAATATCTGCCTTCTCCTCAGAAAAATTCGCCTTGGCCTTGCCCAAGAGGACCACGCGGGGGTTGTCCGCGCGCACGCCTGCCTCGTCCCATACCAAGTTCTCGCAGGACATGTCCTTGGGCGCGCGGAAATCCTCCCGGATGCGCACGATCTCGTAGCCCTCCCCTTTCTCGCGCGTTGCCCGGCCGTCCTTGAGCCAGCCTTTGTCCTCCAGGCAATGGAGCACGCAATGCAGGTCCGTGAGAAGATAGCCGTCGTCGGACACCACCGCGGCGCTGCAGATGCGTCCCTCATTGGGGATCTCCAGGTCGACCGTGGCCGCGTACGCGCGCTCAAACTCCGCCGGACGCTTCGGCAGATTCTCAGGAAGATAGAATTTGGTCTTTTGCAGCTGCGCCGACGCAGGCGCCGACGCCAGAGCCGCAAGCACGAGAGAACGGATCGCCCGAACCGGCATTGAACGGATGTCCATGGGAATAGTCTAGCCCGGGACCGGCCGGCACGGCAGGACCGCCGGGCCCAGGCCGTTTCCTCCGTTGGGCCTATGCGTTCATAGGCCCAATGCCGAGCGGTATTGACATTTTGTAGCAATCTGCTACAATTTGAATATGGGACAGCCAGTGAGGATTTCAGATTCATTGATTTTAGAAGCCCGGCTCATTGGGGAGATCGATGATCGATCGATCGCCGGCCAGATAGAATTCTGGGCGCATCTGGGAGAGGCGCTTGAACCGCTGCTACAGGGAACCCAAGTTCTGGCGCTTCGGCGCGCAGGTCTCGTCAAACCCTTGTCTGAATGCCTGGACTCCGTGGATTCCGAAGAAGGCCGAAGCCGGGTGATCGATCACTTGAATAGCTTGCCGTTTCCGCATTATGAGCAGGTACCGGACAGGCCGGGGATCTTAGTGCGCATCGAAGCGGACGGCAATCGCACCCAAGGCCGATTCGTCAATCGCCGATTCATCCCCCTCCATTGAAAGCGCTCTCCGAGTTGGACAAGCGTCCGATCATCGTGGCCATCGCGGGACCCAACGGCGCGGGCAAAACCTCTTTCCATCGCGCCCACATCCAATACGCCGGTTTGAGATATATTGAAGCCGACGCATTCGCCCGCGAGTTGAACATGGACGCATATGCCGCGGCGAAGATGGCCGATGCCCTGCGGCGCTCGCTCCTCAAGCAGCGGGAGAGCTTTGTTTTTGAAACGGTCTTCTCTGATCCCGTCGGTGAAAAGCTCCAGTTTCTGGAAGAAGCCGCCGGCTCCGGCTACACCGTAGTGCTGTGCTTCATCGGCCTTGCCGGCTCGGAACTCTCCGAGGATCGCGTCGCCATGCGCGTATCTCAGGGCGGCCATGATGTCCCGACCGAGAAGCTGAAATCCCGCTACCCCCGCATCCTGGCGAATCTCAAGGCCGCCATCCTTCGACTTCCGCTTGTCTATGTCTTCGATAATAGCGATCTAAGCCGGCCGTTTCGCAAGGTCACCGTGTTCAAGCGAGGAGAGCAGGTTTACAAGTCCGAACCCGTGCCTGCCTGGCTTAAGCCTCTTACAACTCGATCCCACTAACCCGGATTCCGCAGTTGACCCTGCCTTTCAGACGGAAGCGACGGGATGTTTTTGTTCGCGGAATCCGGGGGGTTTCTTGGGGAACGGCAATGCAGTATTTTCGCTGCGGTTGTCGCCGTGTTGAAACCCCCTCTGGAAAAATTCGGACATGGACAGATTTGAGGCGCACGAATTTTTTCGGTCAGTGAAGGACCGCGATGCGTCCGCGAGTGGAGCCGGCGCCGGTCTTGACCAGGAAGATATAGGTTCCGCTGGCCACGGCATTGCCCGCGTCGTTCTTCCCGTCCCATGTCGTCTTGGCGCCCAAGTCGCGCACGAGCTGGCCGTCCATGGTGTAAAGCTTGATATTGAGTCCGGACCCTTCGATGCCGCGCGGGACCGTGATGGTCGCGCTGGGGTGCTCGTAGAGGCGGAAAGGATTCGGGAAGGCGATGGCCTTCTCCTCCCCCGCAAAAGCCGTCAGGGACCCGTCCACGGTCAAGCGCACGGCCCGGAACGCATCCGCCAAGCCCGCGCCGACGGTATTGCTCTGAAGAGACGCCGGACCCACGGCTGCCGTGCCCACGCTGCCCGCGCTGCTGCGAAGGGTGTCCTTCACTTGGGATGCGGAGAATGCCGCGCCCATCTTCTTTGAGAGGATCAGGGCCGCGATGCCCGAGACGATGGGCGCGGAGAAAGAGGTTCCCGTAGCCGAGCAAGTGTAGGCCGAGGAGACATCCGTGGTGCAGATGCCCACGCCGGGCGCGGCCAATCCGTTGGCCGCCAAGGCCGGCCCGCGTGAGGAGAAATTCGCGACGTTGTTGCCGCTGTCCGTGGCGGCTACCGGGATGACTCCCGGGCAGTTGCCGGGGCTGTTCACATCTCCGGCGTCATTGCCTGCCGCGGCCACGAGCACGACGTCGTGGTTTGCCGCCAAATCCGAGGTTATCGCCGACAGCACGGGAGCGCAAGCCCCGGTTCCGCCGATGCTCATATTCACCACTAGACGGCCGACCCCGCTGGGGATGAGAGTCGTGGTCGTATAGTTCAGCGCGGCCATGATCGTGGCATCCGTGGTCGCGCAGCCGCTCCCGCCGGCGTCGGAACAGTCCATATTGCAGTCTGCGTCATTGAAGACCTTTAGGGAGATGAGCCGGGCGCCCCAGGAGACGCCTGCGACTCCTGTCCCGTTGTTGGTGACTGCCGCGGCCGTGCCTGCCACGCGGGTGGCGTGATTGCAGGCAGGAGTCGGCGGCTGGTTGCTGCTCTGAACTTGCGTGGTGGCGCTCCACTTCTGGCTCGTGCCGACGAGTTTCCCGGAAAGATCGGGATGCGCGCCGTCGATGCCCGCATCCAAGACCGCGATAGTGACCATGCTGGAACTCCCGGTCTCGTATTCCCAGGCGGTCGGCGCATGGATGTTCTCAAAATGATACTGGGAAGAATAGCGCGGATCATTGGGCGTGCGCAGTGCGCGGTAAGCGCGGTTGGGCTCCACGGCTTCCACGCCGGGCAAGTTCTTGAGCGCGCTCAGTCCCGCGGATACGGACATCCCCTCCGGAAGGCGCACATGCACCCAGCCGGGGACAGGAAGATCGCCGATGATCTCCGCGCCGGCCACGGAGAGCGCGGCCTTGCGCGCATCTCCGGACACGGATGCGGGGAAGCGAACGAAGGCCTCGCCGGAAGTCACTTCCAAAGCCTTCCCCGCGGCCAGCACGCCGTAAAGTTTCTCCACTTTGATCGCGCGGGCCGGGACCGCGGCGCAGAGGAGGACTATCGAACAAAGGACGCCGGAGATTAGTTTTATTGGGCTATTCATAGTTCACCTCGATCCCTGAATCCCGGCTTCCGCCGGGATGACGGATAAAAGGCCTCACGCGGACTTATTTTCCCGGCGGACAATCTCCAGGAGTTCGGCGATGTCGGCGAGCACGTAATCCGCGCCGGACTCCACGGTGCCGAAATTGTCGCCATACTTGGCCCAGGCCGTCTTCATGCCCACGCGCTTGGCGCCCGCGATGTCGCGCTCGGCCCAGTCGCCCACCATCAGCGTTTGATGCGCGGGCGTCTCCAAAAGCTCCAGGGCTTTGCGGAAAGGCTTTGGGTCGGGTTTTTTCACTCCGAAGTCCTCGGAGGCCACCACGTGCTCGAAGATGTCCTGCAAGCCCAGGTCCACGATGCGCAGCCAGACTTCCAGCTTGGGCGCGTCCGAGAGCGCGCCCAGCCGCACGCCCGCGCGCCAAAGCCCCATCATCGTGGAGCGGACATGCGGATAGAGGGTCAGGGTGCCGGCCTTGGCCCGGCGGTAGCCCGCGATGCCGGAGGCCAGGACCTTGTAGTCCACGCGCCCGAATTCCTTGAGCAGGACCTTGTCGAAGATCTTCTGGTCCTCCACGCCTTCCTTCCAGTAGACCTCGAATATCTTCTCGACCATGGCCTGGCGCTCGACCTTCAGGCCCGCGTCGATCATGGCCTCCACGGCCGCGTCCACACAAGCCCGCTTCATGCGCATGAAGTCGGTGAGCGTATTGTCCACGTCGAAAACGACGGCTCGTATCATCGTCCCTCGCGTTCACTTCATCCGTCATCCCGGCAGTACTGGACCTTTGTCGTCGTCTTTGTCGTCATCCCGGCGAAAGCCGGGACCCAGCAACTGCCGTTAAGCCGTACGCCTGGACCCCGGCTTCCGCCGGGGCGACGATACGTTCGTCATTCCGACGCAAGCCGGGACCCAGGAGTTGCTGGGCCCCGGCTTGCGCCGGGGTGACGAAAGGAATGTCTGTTTTATTGGACCCGTTCCATGTATTCGCCGGTTCGGGTGTCGATGCGGACGTTGTCGCCTTCTTTGATGAAAAGAGGGACCTTGATCTCGATGTTCGTGGCCGTGGTGGCCTTCTTCATGAGATTGGAGACCGAGTCGCCCTTGAAGCCGGGCTCGCAGGACTCCACCTTGAGCACCACGTTGGCCGGAAGGTCCACGGTGCGGAAGGCGTCGTCGAAGTACACGCCGATGACGTCCATGTTCTCCACCAGGAAGCGTGCCTGGTCGCCGAGCTTGGTCTTGGACAGGACCTCCTGCTCGTAGGACTCGACGTCCATGAAGTGCAGGCTCTCTCCCTCGGCATAGAGGAACTGGAAGTCCCTCTTGCGGACCTCCACTTCCCGGAACTTCTCGTCGGAGGCGTAGGATTTCTCCAGCACGGAGCCGTTGTTCACGTCGCGGCATTTCACGCGCACCACGGCCCGGGCCTGGGATTTGCGGTGGTGCTGGTAGTGGATGATCTCGAGGTATTGGTTCCCTTCTTGATAGATGAGACCTTCGTGGAAGTCGGAAGTCGTGATCATGAAATCGCTCCTTTGCCCATTTCCAGGAGTCTGCTCGGGCTCGCGCCCGGCATCCTCCCGACGTCGGATTCCGCTTATGATAGAATAACTGAACGCCATGCCGCCACCCCCAGAGACGTCTCTCCCCCGCTCATGCGAACTCCGCTGATCCGGCTCTTATGGATCGGCCGCCTGGGAGATCTCCTGGCCGCCACCCCCTTCTTCTCGGCTCTGCGCGCCAAGCATCCTTGCGCGCGCATCCAGCTCGTGACCGGGCAGCACGGTTTCGCGGCGGCCTCGCTCATCGAAGGCATCGACGAGGTCCTGCTCCTGCGCAGCGCGGCGCATCCGATCCGCAATCTCGTTCTTTGCGCGCGCCTTCGCCGGGAACGCGCGGACCTGCTCGTGGACTTGAACGCCTCCTTCTCCCGCGCGGGCTGGATCCTGGCCCTCTGCTCCAGCGCTGAAGAAAAGCTCGCCTTTGCCAAAGGCCGCGGCGACTCGGCCTTTGACCGCCGCATCCCTACCCCCGCGGATGATGAGCATGTTCTGGAGCGCTATCGCCGTTTGGCCGAGGCGCTGGGCGCTGCGTATGAGCCGCGGCTCCGGGTGCGCCAAGATCCGGAATCCGATTCCCAGGCAGAGCGAGCCTTCGCGGGACTCGGCCTGGGCGAGGGCCTCTCCGTGGGGCTCTTCGCCGGGAACTTCAAGAAATTCGACAACCGCTGGCCCGAGGAACGCTTTGTCGAGCTTGCGCGGCTGCTCAAATCAAAGCCCGGCATAAAGCCTTTCTTCCTCGCAGGCCCCGGAGAAGAGGAGCCGATCCGGAGATTGGCCGCTTCCGCCGGGATACCGGCCGCGGGTCCTTTCCCCATCCGCATCACGGCCGCTTTCCTTCGCCGCACCGACCTGATCGTGACCAATGCCACGGGCACCGCGCATCTGGCCGCGGCCGTCAATACGCCGACCTTCAGCCTTCTTTCGCGCTATACGCGCACGGTGTGGATGTATCCCGGCCCAGGGCAGGAAGGACTCTCAGGCCTTGCGCGTCATTTCAGCGTGGTCTCTCAGTCCTGGACTTCCTGCCGCGACATCCCGGTGAAAGATGCCTGGTCCGCTCTCCAAGAAGCCTTGGACTATGCGCGGCGCGCCAGCAGTTCGCGGTAATACGCCTCGGTCCGCTCGACTAAGGCTTCCACGCTGAACTCCCGCAGCACCAGTTCGCGCCCGGCGTGCGCCAAGGCTCGCGCAGCCGCGGGATCGGCCAAGGTCTCGCCCAAGACGCGCGCCAGCTCCTCGGAAGAACCGCAGCAAAAGAGCCGTCCGGTCTTTCCTTCGCGCACCAGTTCCGCGTTTCCGCCCGCGTCGCTGGCAACGACCGGCACGCTCATGGCCAGGGACTCCCGCAAAGCCCCGGAGATCCCCTCGCCCTGCACGGCCGCGTTCACGCTCACATCGAGCAGGGAGAGCACGCGCGGGACATCGGACCTAAATCCCAGGAAGCGCACGTCCTTCTCCTTGAGTCCGGCTTCTTGGGCCGCGCGGCGGCACTCGGGTCCGTCCGTGTCCCGGCCCGCGACCAGGAAGACCGCTTCGCGTCCGGTCTTGAGCAGGCGCGCGGCTGCCTCGAAGAAAACAGACTGCCCTTTCCACGGGGAATAGTTGGCCACCTTGCCGATGACCGCGATCCCGCGGCCTTGCGCCCCGGGGTCTGGAAGATTCAGTTCGCGGGAAAGAGCCTCGTCCCTGTCCGCAGGCGAAAAGCGGACCGTGTCCACGCCGCTGGGAATGGTGCGCACGCGCTGCGGCGGCACGCCGGCCTCGATGAGCTGTCTTCGCACGTTCTCGGCCACCGCCGCATACCCGTCGATGCGCGGGCTCCGATACTTGAAAGCGCTGAAAGGGTTGGACTTCACGGAGAAAGAGACCCTGCGCGAAACCACGTACACGGGCCGCCGGCGCCCCATGCAATGCATGGCCAGGAGCCCTACGGCATGCGCGCGAGGATGATGGGCGTGCAGAACGTCGATCTTCTCATCGATAAGCATCCTGCGCAGGCGCAGGGCCGTGGGAAGGTCGTAGTCCTGGCGCGGATGCATGGGAATATGGCGCAGTCCCGCGTCGCGGGCGCGGCGCGCGGCTTCGCCGTCGGCGGGAGAGGCGAGGGAGATCTCCGCGCCTTTTCCGCGCAGACCCAGCGCCAAGGCCAGAAGCTGCGCGGCTCCGCCGGACCAGCCTTGCGTCTCGCTCAGAAAAAGGACCCTCATCGACGAGAGGTTAGCAAATCGAAGATTCCTCGTGCTATAATCGCTGCGTCGTCAGGGTTCGCGCTGCGCGCCCTTATCGCCTGGAGTCCGCCGAGCAGGCTTGTGGAGGATCGGATGAACCACCTGTTTCGGCCTTTTCTTTTCTCGACGCTCACCCTCGCCCTGCCCGCTCTCTTGAGCGCGGCGCCTTTGCAGGCCGCCCCCGAAGACGAGTCCGCGATGTTTCCCCCCATCGTGGAAGTGATGGGACCCGAGCAAGAGCTCTTCTCCGCCATCCCCGTGGAATCGGACCTGCGCGATGCCGTGCGCCAAGTCCCGGATTTCCAGTCCTGCCTGCGCCGGCTGCGTTCCCGGAACCCGCAGGTCCAGAAGGAAGCCGTGGCCGATCTTTCCAACCGCCCGGGCAAGCTGCGCGCCGTGCCTTATCTGGGCGCGCTCTTCCTCCAGGCCGACGCGGACCGCGAGGTGCGCAAAGCCGCGGCCATGGCCCTGGGCCGCACCGGGGATTGGGCCGCGCTGGAATATCTCAAGAAGGGTTTGGATGACGCGGACCGCGGGATGCGCTTCACGACCGCGCTGGCTCTTGGACGCCTGCGAAACGACGGGGCTGTTTCCCAACTGGAAAAACGTTCGCTCGCGGACGCGGATTGGTGGACGCGCTATGCCGCGGCCGTGGCCCTGGGCCAGACGCGCAATCCCGCGGCCGTGCCCGCGCTCAAGCGCGCTCTTTCCGACGGAGAGTGGCAGGTGCGCCAGCAAGCCGCCCGTTCCCTGGGAGAGTTCCGCTCCCAGCCCGCGCGCGAGGCCCTGGCTCTGGCGCTCAAGGATGCGGACCCTGCCGTGCGCTATGCCGCAGCCCGCGCCTTGGGCGATGTGGGCGACTTGGACAGCATCGAATATCTGCGCACCGCGTCCTCCGAAGAGACTGAAGAGACCGCCAAAAGCAGCATGAGCGCCGCCATCCGCAAGCTTGTCTCCTCCTAGTAATGGCTCACAAGTCCCTTTACTTTCGTCACCCCGGCGGAAGCCGGGGTCCAGCCTGCTCCTGGATTCCGGCTTCTGCCGGAATGACGGGATTTCCGCTGCCGTTGTCTCCGTGTTGAAACCCCCTCCGGGAGAATTCAGACACGGACAGACTTGAGGTCAACTGAATTTTTCCGGCTGAAAGGCAGGGTCAGCTGCGGAATCCGGGTGCTAGAGCGCGGGACAGGGCGATGAAGGATTCGGGAGGGATGTCTTCGGCTCGGACATCAGGAGGAAGCTCAGCGCAGGCAAAGGCTTTCTCTACCGCATCCTTCGAGAGGCCCAAGGCCATGGACAAGGATTTCGAGGCCTTCTTGCGCCGGTGCATGAATGCGCCCTTGCCGATCCTGAAAAAATCCTGCTCAGAAAGGTCGGCGGGAAGGAAGGGACGCGTGCGCGGGATGAGCCTCACCACCGCGGAGTCCACCTTGGGCGGCGGGGAAAACGAGGAGGGCGGCACCCGGCAGATCTCCTCGGCTTCGGCATGCATGCGCACGGAAAGGCTCAAGAGCCCGTAATCCCGGCTCCCGGGTCCGGCCAGGATGCGGTCCACGACCTCTTTTTGGAACATGAGCACGGCCAGCGACCACGGGATACCCCCCCCCTCGCCGGGCCCGTCAACGCGCCAGCCCAAGAGGCGCTGGAGAATGGGAGTGGCCACGGAGTAGGGAAGATTGCCGACCACTTTATGCGGCCTGCCTAATGCTCCGAGATCGGTCTCCAAAAAGTCCGCCTCGATGAGCTCAAAATCCGGATGTCCGGCGAATCGTCCCCGCAGACCCAGGGCCATGCGGCTGTCGATCTCCACGGCCTTGAGCCGCACCCCGGCCGCGAGCAGGCGCATGCTCATCACCCCGCGTCCCGGCCCGATCTCCAAGACTTCTTCTCCCGGCCGCGGGTCCACGGCCCGGATCACGAGGTCCAGGATCTTTTCGGAGGCGAGGAAATGCTGGTCGTAGCGCGGCATCAGCGCTCCTTGGACGACGGAAGATCCCCGGCCGAGGCGCGCTCGGGCGCCGGGCGTCCGGATTCCGCGGAAGCCGGGCGTTCGAGCCAGCGCAGGCCCTCGGCCGCGCTCCGGTTCTTGGGATCGAGCGCCAAAGCCTTGCGGTACTCCGCGGCCGCGCCGGCCTCATCTCCGCGCATGACCTTGCACACGCCCAAGCCCAGATGAGCCAAGGCGTCTTGCGGATCAGCCGCCACCGCGCGGCGGAAGCGCTCCTCTGCCCGCGCGGAATCGCCCAGCACCGCGAAGCCCACTCCCTGGACGATCCAGCCCAGCACCGAGGAGGGCTCCTTGTCGTCGGGCTGGGGAAGAGCTTCCTCCACGAGCGTCATCCAGCCCGTGCCCAGCACCCAGAGCCCCAGGTCGTTGCCCACGTCGTGCGGCTGATACGAGACCCTGCCGCGCTCGGAGGAATCCGAATTCCTGGAAGCGGACTGTTCGGCGAACGAAAGGTTCATGCCCAGCCGGACCTCCGCGTCCGGCGGAGCCTTGGCCAAGGCTTCCCGCAATTGAGAGACGATGGCGCGTATGGATTCCGAGCGCGTCTTGGCATCCGAGGCCTTGAGCGTGAATTCCTGGCGGCCGCCGCTTGCCTGCGAAGCCTCGGCGGGCCTGGCGGCCTGGCCGGCGCCTTTGCCGGCCGCGCGCTCCATGGCCTGCTTGAGAGAGGCTCGGGACTCCGGCCGCGCGGCTGAGACGAGCTTGGCCTTCGGCATGAAGACCATGTCCACGCGCAGGGACGCGTCCCGGTCCAAAGGCAGGCGCGCCAGGTTCTTGGCCAGCACGTCGAGCGGGCCTTCCGCGCCCTGGTCCGGCGGCTTGGGCGGCTCTTCTCCCTCGGCCTTGTCCGAGCGCCCGCCGTAGGAAGTCGAGAGAGAGAGCCCTCCCCTGTCCGGCGTGAGATGGAAGACCTCGGCCAAGGCTTCCCGCGCGGCCTTGTCCTTGCCGCGCGCGGCATAGGCCTTGGCCAGGCGGAAGCGCGCCACGGAATCCCGCGGCTTCAAGCGCACGGCGCGGCGGAACATGTCCGTCGCGTCGTCCATGCGGCCCATGCGCTCGGAGACCGCGGCCAGATCCAGCACGGCCTCCTGGTAGACGGGATAGAATCGGATCGCGGAGCGGAAAGAGGCCGAGGCCTCCTCGTCTCTTCCGAGCTTCGCGTAGAGCGTGCCGAGCTGATAATGGTAGAGCGGGTTGCTCGGATCCAAGGCCGCGGCCCTGCGGAAATGCTCGAGCGCCGCGTCATAGCGCCCCATGCCGTCCTCGATGGAGCCCATATCCATCTGGATGTCCGCGCGGTTGGGATCGAGACGCTCTGCTTCCTGAAAAGAGGCATAGGCCTTCTGCGTATCTCCCTTGCGCGCCTCCACGATGCCCACGAGCAGATGGCTCTCCGCGTCCTTGGGGTCCAGGCGCAGGCTCTCGCGGAACTCCGCTTCGGCCTGAGCCGTCTGCCCCACCCAGTAATAGGCGGAGCCGAGCATCCGATGCCCCGCGGGTTCCGCGGGGTTCTGCAGCACGGCCCGGGCGAACTCGCGCACCGCGTCGTCGTAGCGGCCCTCGTCCATGTGCTGGGAGCCCTGCGCGAGATTGTGCATGGACTGCGCGCGCATGAGCATGTCCCAATACGTGGTCTGGCCCTCCTGCGTCTGCGCGGACCACGCCAAACCGCCGAAAAAGAGGAGAGGCAAGAGGCACGATATCCGGGATGACGGCTTCAAAGGGACCGTTGGAAGCGCTGGGATGGGCATCAGGAATGAGGCTGGGAATTCCCCCAGAAAGGAGCGAGCGAACGCGCGAAGGATGCCGCGATCGAGGACATGGCCGCGTCCGTGTCAAAGCCTTCCCAGGTCTGGCGCGCGGACCAGATGACCGAGCCGGTCTCCACGTCCACCATGCGCGCGGTCAAGCCCACCACGGCGGCGGAGGTGACGATGTTCGCATTCGACCCGCCGAAGGCAGGCGCCTGGCTGTAGAGCGTGCCGTTGCCTAATGCGGAGGCCGACTGCACGGTGACTGTTGCCGAACCGGCGCCGGGCACATAGAAGCTCTGCGGCGGCGCGTACTGGGTGACGGAGCCCACGACCACCGCGTCCACCCCCAGGATCTTCCCGGCCCTGCGGATCGTGGCAGGATCGAGCACTCCGCTGGATGCCAATCGCTGCTCGGTCAGGATGCTTTCCAGCCGGCTGCGCTCCACGACATCCGCGCCGGATTTGAGGAATTCGTGCGCCAGGAAATCCGCGGCAGCTCCGCCCCCGGGACCCTCGAAGGAGACCAAGGCCACGCGCCGCACGTTCGCCCCGCGAAAGCGCGGATTAAAGGAGACATCCGCGCCCGCGCATGCGCTCAGGAGCAAGGCGAAGACCGCCGTCCACGCGCCCAGCCTCTGCGCCGAGAGCATGGGTTTCAAGGCCTCAGCCGCGCCAAATGGCGGCGCGCGGTCTCCCGCGCCTTCTCATTGGCGGCGAAGCGCAGGCATTTCTCCCAGGCGTCCGCGGCCGAGGAGCGATCTCCCACCTTCTCGTAGGTGAGCCCCAGCATGAACCAGCCCGCCGAATCTTCGGGAAGGAGCTCCACGACCTTGCGGAAGGCGGCCAAGGCCTGCTGAGGCTCGCCCAGATGCTGGTTCAGCAGCCCCAGCTTGCGCCAGAGCTCGGCGTCCTGCCCGGACTGCGCCAAGGCGGATTCCACTTCGGCCTTCTGCGCGAGCAGAGCGCTTCGGCGAGCCGATCCCTCCTGCCCCCCGGCCTCGACGCGCAGGAAGAGCGCCGCCGCAAAAAGGATCGCCGTCGACGCTGAAATCCCGAGCACGGCCGTGATCTTCTTCATGAGCGCCTCCCCATCATCGCGGCCAGCCTGCGCGCAACGGCTTCAAGCGCCTTCGCGCGATGGCTGAGCCGATTCTTCTCCTCGGCAGAGAGCTCCGCGAGGGTCCTGCCTGAATCCGGCAGAAGGAAGATCGGATCATAGCCGAAGCCGTTCTTTCCCGCGGCCGAATCGCGGATGCTCCCGTCCAAGCGGCCTTCATCGAAAACAGTTTCTTCTCCCGGCACGGCCAAGGCCATGACGCAGCGAAAGCAGGCCGACCGCCGCGCTCCCCGCGCGTCCTTGAGCTCGGCCAGGAGCTTGGCGTTGTTGGCCGCATAATCGCAGCCTTCTCCGGCGTAGCGCGCGGAATACACTCCCGGCGCTCCGCCCAAGGCCGCCACTTCCAGGCCCGTGTCGTCGGCCAGGCAAGGGAGCCCCGAGGATCGGGAGACCGCCTCCGCCTTCTTGCGGGCGTTCTCCTGCAAGGTGCGTCCGTCCTCGACGACTTCCGGGATGTCCGGAAAGGCTTCCAGAGAGAACAGCTTCAGGCCCGGGACGGCAGGCAGGAGCACCTGCGATATCTCGCGGACCTTGTTCGCATTGCGCGTGGCCAGCAGAAGCTCCATGCAAAAATTGTACTATATCGACGAGCTATGCGAATGAGCCTCGCGCTGTTCCCCCTCGTACTCCTGGGCGCGGCCTGCGCGTTTTCCCGCAATTCGCAGAAGCTCGACATGAGCGACTCGGCGGTAGTCGCGCGCGTCAGGGCCGAATTCAAGGCGCATCCGGAGATCGACATCCGATTCCTCGACGTAAGCGCGGACCGGGGAGACGTCACGGTCTCGGGCCTGGCCGATTCCTGGGAAGAGCGCCGCGAGATCCGCGCCGCGCTCCGAAAAGTCCCGGGCGTCAAGCAGATCACGATCAACATCGCCGTCCAGGACGAGTGAACGCCGCGGCAAAGCCTCCTCTGCTCGGCTGGTACGACGAACGCCGCCGCACGCTCCCCTGGCGGGAACACCCCTCCCCCTACCGGACCTGGATATCTGAGATCATGCTCCAGCAGACCCAGGTCTCCACGGCCACGCCGTATTTCCTGCGCTTCACGCGGCGCTGGCCGGATGCCCGCTCGCTCGCTCGCGCGAAGGAAGAAGACGTTCTCCGGGAGTGGGCGGGATTAGGATACTACTCGCGCGCGAGGAACCTCCTTCGCGCGGCGAAAGCGATCGTCCTCGATCACGAAGGAGCCGTCCCTTCGGATATTGAAAGCCTGCGCAAGCTCCCGGGAATCGGCCGCTACACCGCGGCTGCGATCTCATCGATCGCCTACGGCCGGCCCCACGCCGTGCTCGACGGCAACGTCGCTCGGGTGCTCGCGCGCCTGCATGCCTTGCGCGCGGACCTGCAAAAGCCCGCCGCGCAGAAGAAGCTCTGGGCTCTGGCTGAAGCGGCTTTAGACCCTGCGCGTCCAGGAGACTGGAACCAAGCCATGATGGAGTTGGGCGCTCGCGTCTGCCTGCCCCCGCCTGCCGCGCCCCTCTGCGGGGACTGTCCTCTGCATTTATCCTGCCGCAGCCGTGCCCTGGGACTGACGGAGAAGATACCGGCGATCCGCAAAAGGCAGGCCGTGCTCCGCGTCCCCATGAAGCTCCTGCTCATCAAAGGCCCCAAGGGCATCCTGCTCCGGCACAGGTCCGCGGAAGAGAAGATCCTCCCCGGACATTGGGGACTTCCCGAACAGCGTCACCTGCCTCAGGTTCATCCCGGCGCGCTCCTCAAGACCCTGCGCCACTCCATCACGAATCATGACATCCGCATCCAAGTCCGCGCGGGCTCCTGGCCGGATAAAATGCCGCTGCCCCGGCCGGCCCGCTGGATCTCTCAGCGCAGCCTTAAGAAAAAACTCATAGCCTCTCTCTGGCTCAAAGCCTTTGGATTCCGGCTTCCGCCGGGATGACGAATTGACAGGCTTGCGCCGGAATTGCGAAACGGGTAATCTAAAGAAGCGTTGGACGCACGACATCAGCATGATTGCGCGCAAGGCGCATGCGGAGGCTTGAATGAACATCTTTTTCATCATCATTGGAATCATCGCGCTCTCGATCCCGGTCATCATCGTGCTTCTCCGGGAGAAGCGCTACTACACCCCCTCTTCGCGCTGGCCGAGCATCGCCGGGAATATCGGCTTTGCCTATCAGGAGAATCCCCCCAGGCTGCAAGGCCGCTGGAAGGATCGCGAGATCCTCATCTCCGATGAAGGAACCCTTATCCGCGTGAGCGCGGCCACGAAAACCTCGGGCAGCTACCGCGTGGAAGCCGGTCCCAAGGCCTTGCTGGAAAAAGAAGCCGGCATGGTGGTGCCCGACCGCGTGGAACTGCAGGATGCGCGGCTCTCGCAAGCCCTGCTCGCTCGCGCCTACCCCGCGCAAGCCGGACAAGCCCTGGACTTGACCTTGCTGAGAAAACTCGCGGCATTCCCGGAAGCAAGATTGATCGGGACTCCGGGCAAGGCTGAACTGATCTTGAATTCTTCTCTTAGCGAAGCCAATCAACTGCGTCAAGCCGCGGACATCGTGGTCTGCCTGGCCGACGCCCTCGACGCGTTATAATAGAGCCTATCCGAGCGACTGGGCTCCGGCTTCCGCCGGAGCGACGACTAAGAAACTATCGCAGGCGGACGACCCAGAACTCGCCCCAACTCGTCGTGCCGTAGAAACGGCAGTTACGGGAAGCAACGGTGGTGTTGCCCTGGACGCGCACGGTGTCGCCGGCATTGAAGTAGCGCAGGATCGTAGCGGTGACCGTACCGTTGGAACTGGGGTAGGGCGCCGCGGCTTTGCTCACGCCGCTCTCTGAACTGGCCAGAGCAGTCACCCCATTGATCAGCAAACGCGCCTTGCAATAATAAGGATAAGCGACCAGCATCTGCGAGAGGGCCTGATAATGCACGAGATACCAGCCGGGCTTGCTGAACGTGATCACCCCCGCGGCATTGCTGAAATATCCTTGCGAGGAATCGTACCAGATGTTCGAATAAGCAAGAGTCACCGGAGTAGTCGAGCCGGTATCCTGATAAGAAGAAGTGTAGTAGGAAGCCTGAACCGGCGTGGCGGTCATCACGCCGTTGACATGCAGAGGCGCGCTCGGCGCGGAAGTCCCGATCCCCACTTGGCCGAACGCATCGATGGTCATGCTATAGGAAGCGATCCCTACCGAGAAATCATGGGCCGCGCCGAAATTCAGGCTGCTCCCTGACGCCCCGTCCTTGACCCATATCCCGACCTTGGGTTTATCCGGATTGTCCCCCGTCGTGGCCCATGCCGCTCCCGGCAGATAAGCCCCGGACGTATGATTGGAAACGATGTTCAAGGCGCTGTAGCCGGCGTTGGACATGAGCAGGGCCTCGGAAGCAGGGGCTTGCTTGGAGGCAACGGCGGCTCTCGGCGTCAAGGTCCCGACTCCCAAACGGCCCGGAGACACGAAAAGATGAGTACTCACCGTGATCCCGCCGTTCTGCGTGGACGCAAGCGCATCGACATTGGAAAGCCGGAACGTGGCGGAAGCCGCGGAGGCCGTGGACGCATGGAGGGCTTTGAAGGCATAGGGCGAGGATTGCAGGCGCACGCGCGGGGAAAGCGCCTCGAATCCTGCGCAGTCGTCATTGGTGTCCGAAAGTATCTCAAGCCAGAGCCCGGAACGGCTTTGCATGATCGCGGCCGGGATCCCGCCCGAGGTGTGCGAGCCGATCTCCACGTCGTAGCGGCCGTTCATCACAAAGACGGCCTTTCCATCGGCGGCGCAGCGCGTCTCGCTGAACAAGGGGCTGGAGCAATCCCCCGCAACGCTGTCGCAGAGCCGAAAAAGCATGTCCTTTGCCTTGCTGACAGGCTGGCCCGATGTCCGATCCGAGAGGAATCCTTGATAAGGCAGAGTCTGCGTGATCGCGGCGTCCGCTGATCCGCAGATTCCGAGCAGCAATGCGATGATAAAATATGTATTCATCAATCGATCCGCAGAATATTCACCGCAGCCCAGGGCTGGCTATTATAGAATCTACAGTCGTAAGAAGCGCTCGTGCTGGCTCCTTGGATTTGAACCGTGTCTCCTATATTCAAATACATGAGGTGAACTGCGGAGAGCGTCCCATTGTTGGCATAGCCTGTCATGCTCGCTACCCCGCTGCGGGAATAGCCGATATAGGACGCCCCCCCGTTGACGCTTATGCGCGCATCGCAATAATACTGAGCCGAGTCGAGCATCAGGCTCAAAGAATAGTATGAGATCAGATAATAGCCCTCGCGACTGAAGGTGATGACCCCCGCGGAATTGCTGAAAAATCCTTGGGAGAAATCAACCCCGCTGCCTCCGTAAAAATTCAACTTCGTATAGGTATTCCTGACGACGTCCTGGGATCCGGTCCCCGTGTATTCCGCGGCAACGGGCGTGGCCTTGATCACGCCGTAGACCTCCAATGGCACGGAGGGAGAAGCCGTCCCGATTCCCACCCGCCCCCAGGGATCGATAGTCACGGCTTTGGAGGTGATGCCCAGGCCGTATTCACTGCTCGCGCCCATATGCAGCTTTGTCCCGGCCGCGTCCTCATAGACCCAGATGCCGGCCTTGGGTATGCCGGGGTTGTCGTCGAGAGTGGTCCACACGATGCCCGACAAGCCTGTTCCCGCGGAATAATTCGACTGCGACTGGAACGCCTGCGAGGAAACCTCGGCTCTGAACTTATCCTGGCCCGTATCCCCAAGAGTATAGATGCCCAAAGCGCCCTTGGGATCGACGGTCCCCACCCCTAAGCGGCCGGGACTCACCACCAGATTCGTGCTCAAGCTCACGCCGCCGTCCCGAGTCACGGGAAGATTAGTCAGCGTATCCGCGGCAAAGCTCGGGACAGCGGCCGCGGCGGTGTCCGCGCTCAAAGTCTCGAAGACATAGGCTGAAGACTGCAGGCGGATGCGCGGGGCGAGCGCCTCGAACCCCGCGCAGTCATCATCGGGGTCCACCAAGGTCTCCAGCCATAAGGAAGAATAGGGGGCGATAACGGACGCGGGTATCCCGCCGGCCGTGTTCGAGCCGATCTCCACATCATAGCGGCCCTTGACCACGGAAACGGCCTTCCCGTCGGAAGCGCAGCGCGTCTCGCTGAAAAGCGGGGAGGAGCAATCTCCCTCGGCCGTGGCGCAGATGCGAAAGACCATGTCTTTCCCTTTATTGACGGGAAGATGCGCGGCATTGTCCACCAGAAAGCCTTGCTGGCCCAGGGTCTGCGTGATCGCCGCCCAAAGCCCCCCGGGACGCGCAGCAGAGAATAAGACGGCCAGCCCTCCTATTAGAAGGCTTGCGCGGATGCGGCAAGACACGCGGATCAATTTTGCTTCCATACCGCCACGGTTCCCCATTGTCCGTCGAGCCAGAAACGGCAGCTGTAGGTGGCGTGCGTAGTCCTGCCCTCGAACTTGATGAAATCCCCCGGCTTGAGATAGCGCAAGGTGAAGGCCGTGTTCGTGTTGACGGTTTGGGACATCAGATTGTCGCCGTTGCGGGACTGCGCTACGCCGTAGACATTATTGACATTGATCCGTACATCGCAATAATAGGTCGTTCCGGTAAGCTTCTGGCTCAGAATGCGGTAATGTATCCAATACAAGCCTTCTTCCTTAATGGTGAGTGTCGAGCCGGAGAGAGTGAAATAAGACGCCGAAGGCCCGGCATTCCAGCTGTTGACGTTGAGTATCTTGAAAAGGTTCGCCGGCGGCGCGATGTCCTGCGTCCCGCCGCCCGTGTACTGAGAGATCGTGGGCGTCGAATGCGCCACGCCGTTGACGACGAGCGCATCCGCAGGCGCTCCCGTGATGCCTATCCCGACCTTCCCGCCGCCCCAAAACGACAGCGGCCGGGTATTGCCGGTGGTAAGGCCCACGGAGTAGTTGCTGCTCGCGCTCATGGCCAGCCAGGCATCCGAAGTCCTCATCCTGCCCCAGGTCCCGGCCTTGGGAAACGTGGGATTATTATTCTCCGTATTCCACACAAAGCCCGGGAAATAGTTGCTCGCGACGTAGTCGTTCCAAAAGACCACCGCATTGTTGGAGGACACGCGCATGAGCGCGCTGTCGGAAGCCTGCTGCGCCGAGTAGACGCTCAAGGGCGCCGTCCGATCGGTCGTTCCTATTCCCACCCGGCCGAGAGACACGAGCATATGCGTGCTGACCGTGACGCCCCCGTTGGCCGTCGCGGGCAAGGCCGTGATCACATCCATGGGGAAATCCAGATCCGCGGCCGAGGCCGTGGACGCATGAAGCGCCTCGAACGCATAAGAGGAAGCCTGCATTCTCACGCGCGGAGCGAACGGATCGAAGGAAGCGCAGGCAGCCAGAGCCGGCCGCAGTTCCAGCCAGACCGAGGCGTTGTTCTGGAATACGGACGCCGGAATGCCGCCGGCCGTCTGCGAGCCGATCTCCACGCTGTAGCGGCCCTTGGCCACGGAAACCCCGCCGTCGGCCGAGCCGCAGCGCGTCTCCACGAAGAGCGGAGAAGCGCAGCTGCCCGCCGCGGAATCGCAGAGCGCGAACTGCATGTCCTTGGCCCCGTCATAAGGAAGCCCCGTCGTCTTATTGGTGAGATATCCCTGGAAGCTCAGCGTCTGCGGCACTGCCGCTTCCGCGCCGGCGCAGAATATCGTTAAGCAGACTATCGGTAAAAGGGATATCGCGTTTCTAAACATCCCCGCGATTATACCTAAATCCCGCGAAATATTCGTTAAATCCCCGCGCTAACCGGAAAAATTCAGTTGGCCTCAAATCTGTCCATGTCTGAATTTTTCCGGAGGGGGTTTCAACACGGCGACGACCGCAGCGGAAATGGCTTCCGGTGGCAGGGGGCAAATAGCTTGCATATCGATATGCAAGCTATTTGCCCCACCATGCCGTCATTCCAGCGGAAGCTGGAATCCAGAAACGGCTGTCCCTGGACCCCGGCTTCCGCCGGGGTGACGAAACCGCGCTAGTGGACGTCCAAACAGGTGCCTGTCACTCAACCAATGAACCAATGGAACCAACTCCTCATCCCGGCTTTCACGGGTGACAAAAAAGGACAGAATCCCGATTCGAGCCTGGGGAAACGGATAAGTAACTTCATGTTTAATATTACTTTTCGACTGTTGTGGCTTTTAGATATATTTAATCTGTCAGGGATGATTAGAATGTATAAGCTTAAATAGATTTCACACACAAACGGTAATAAAACGGCATAGATGGACGACAGTGGAACATCGCGAATGAACGGCATGACCTGAGATGAAACAGCATGAATTAGCCCCAATGCCGGTCACTTAAGGCCGAATCCGTCATTCCGGCGGAAGCCGGAATCCAGGAGCACGTCGAAGCCTGGGCCCCGGCTTCCGCCGGGGAGACAAGGAAGACCGCTTAAGTGACCGGCATTGGGGCTAAGGAGTTGTGAAGAATTTTTGAAGAGATATTGATTAATATAGCCGCCAGAAAGGGCGGGACATTAAAAAATGCAGCGCGTGCAATAAGAAACTCATATTTCCACTCACAACGGTCATGGCATGCAATCGGGATTCCTTGATTTCGCCCCCTTGTAATAATTATTTCGTTCCGTTAGGATATCTATCGAACATACGCGCACGTTATCTATCTAACGATGCCACTCGCCGAGATGTTCTCTGGGAGCACTATTTCCCGGCTTCGCCGCCGATTTTTTCGCTTTGCCCTTCCCGCCCTTTTACTTTCTATAACGTTAACGTTGCTATTCCTGGCGCAGGTCTCCGCCACCCGCCAGGAAAGCAGCTCTTTCACCAATGAGCCTTCCGCCGTAGTCCAGGCCGGAGCCGAGTCCGCGGGGACCCAGGAGCAGAGCGCCTCCTCGATCGAGGACATGGCCTCCACCCTCCAGCAGTCCTCCTCCTTCGAGGGCCGCTCCGGCTTCCTCGGCGGGCTCCCCGCGCCCGCGGCGATCTCAAATCTCCAGTTCACCGCGCGCTCCTCGGACAGCGTGACGCTGCAATGGACCGCGCCGGTCGCGGACGCGCATAATTCCACGGGCACGGTCGAAAGCTACCAGATCCGCTACTCCACCACGGGGAACATCGTCTCCGAGGCGGATTTCTCCAGCGCCGCGATCTACGCGCAATCCTTCACGCCGCTGGCCCCGTCCTACAAAGAGTCGCGCCTGCTTCCCGGACTCGATCCGCAGACCACTTATTATTTCGTGGTCGCATCGCTCAATGACGGGCATGTGCGCTCGGAGTTGTCCTCGACGGTCTCGACCTGGACCTTCCCCTCCGGGCTGACGCTCTTCGGGCCGGACAACAACACCTACCTGAGCACCACGACTCCCGTGCTCCAATGGGCCGCCGCAACCGGGGTCAATCACCGCGCGCGCATCGCGACGGATTACGGATTCACGAACGTGCTCACGGATTCCGTGACGCTCAACTCTTTCTACGCCTCGACGGTCACCTTGACCCACGGCAGCCGCTGCTGGTGGCGCGTGCGCAACGAGGTGAGTCTGGCCCAATCCGCCGCCAGGACCTTTGCCATAGACACGGTCCCTCCGGTATTCTCCATGCCGGAAGCCTCGACGCACCCCAGCCAAAACGTCTGGTCCGGCATCGACTACAACACCTACTTCACCTCCAGCATCGTCAGCGTGCGCGTGAGGATCCAGGACCTGTCCTCAGGCCTATTGGCGTCCACGGGACCGCCTTACGGCCTCGTGGGGCAGTGGCATATCGACGAGGCCTCCGGCACGGCCGCGCTCGACGCCTCGAACAATTCCTTCCACGGCACGCTCTACGGATATTCCCCGGGATTGGTCCGCAGTCCCGGCCGCCGGGGAGGCGCGCTCGCGTTCAACGGCTCCAGCCAGTACATCGAGGTCGGGGATCAAGCAGCCCTGCGGCCGGGCTCCTCTTCGGGCTGGACCCTGGAATCCTGGTTCAAGGCTTCCGCGAGCCAGACCGGAGTCATCGTCTCCAAACGCCGCAGCGGCGCGCCCTACGACCGCTTCGAACTCGCGCTCTGCGGCGACGCTGCCTGTTCCTCCTCGGGCCAGAAGGTCGTGGGCTCGGACTTCGACGGGACGAACAACCGCCTGCTCATCACCCAGGAGAATTTCGCGGACAATAACTGGCACCATGCGGCCTTGGTCCGAGATGGAAGCATGACCCGCCTCTTCGTGGACGGCATCCTGCGCAGCACCGCGACCTCGGGAGGAACGCCCAATATCTCGAACACGGATCCCCTGCGCATCGGCCGGGACTCCGGCTCTTTATATTTTAATGGGACCATTGATGAGACACGGGTGTTCAACGTAGCCCGTTCCTCGGCCGAGATCGCCAAGGACTTCCAGAACGACCTCTTCAGCGCGGCCATGCGCGGCCGCAGCTACCATGCCTCCTACTCCGCCGACGGCGGCCAGAGTTGGACCCAGGTTCCGGTCTCCGGCCTGAGCTTCTCCGCGGCCAACAACAGCACCGGCGTGGAACTCCTGCAGGCAGACGCCCTCTCCCTGGTCAACTCCTCCGCCCCCGGCGCCGCGACCAATCTCGTCTCATTCTCCGCGGCGGACTTCGCCGGCAACTCGGCCACCGCGACCTTCACGGTGCTCGTGGACACCAATCCCGCGCCCATCCTCACCACCCCCGCGGATGCGGACTTCTCCGGCATCCAGCCCAATTTCGCCTGGTACGTGCCCAGCACGAACACCGTCGCCGGCCTCGGCGTCGGCGCCCGCTACTATCTCCAGGTGGCCGATGATGCGGGCTTCGCCGCGGGCGATATCGTGCTCTCCATCTCCACGCCCGCGCTCACGCGCGAGCCCGAAGCATCCTTGGCCGACGGCGTCTACCTCTCCACCTTCACCCTGGCCGAAGGCACGACCTACTACTGGCGCGTGCGCTGCCGCAGCGCCGCGGGCCGCACCGGCGCATGGTCCGACGTATTCAGCTTCATGACGGACTTCACCCCCCCCGCGGCCTCCGCCTTCTTGACCCGCAGCTCGACTGACGACGCGATCGCGGAGGCCGGCTGGAACGATCACTCCTCTCCGGTCTCCGCGGAGATCACGGTCCAAGACGCGCTCGCGGGACTCTCCCAAAACCCAGTCCCCGGCGCATTCGGGGTCATCTACTCCACCAACGCGGGCGGCAGCTGGACCTTGGGCGAGCCCTCCCTCAGCTATGACGGCGGCGCCAATCGCATCATTTCCCTGGCCTCCTACGACGGCAAGCTCTACGCAGGCGTCGGCGGGATCAACGGGCAAGGCGACGTCTATGTCCTGGAAGGCGGATTCTGGCAGCTCAGCTACGACGGCGCCGGCGACGGCATCTACGCCATGGCGGTCTACGGCGGCAAGCTCTATGCCGCGCAGGGCCGCGGCGTAGGCTCCTACGGCGACATCCTGGTCTTCGATGGAAGCTCCTGGCAGACGAGCTATGACGGCGGCCAGGAAACCTTCAAATCCCTGGCGGTCTACAACGGACGGCTCTACGCGGGCCAGTGCTGCAGCGCCGGCGACGGAGACGTATTCGCTTTCGACGGCGTGAACTGGTCCAAGACCTACGACGGCGGCGAAGAAAGCATCGAATCCCTGGCCGCCTACAACGGACGCCTCTTCGCGGGCCAAGGACTTCAGTACGGCGACGGCGACATCCTGGCCTACGACGGCAAGGCTTGGACCCTGAGCTACGACGCGGACTACGACATGGTCCCGTCCCTGGCGGTCTACAACGGCCGCCTCTACGCGGGCATGGGCGCGCAGACCGGCGAAGCGGACGTCCTTTCCTACGACGGCACGTCATGGTCCGCGAGCTTCGACGGAGACCAGGAGAGCATCCTGAGCCTGGCGGTGTTCAACGGCAAGCTTTATGCCGGGCAAGGCAATACCGCCGGCGATGCGGACATCTTCGCCTTCGACGGAGACCGCTGGCGCAGGATCCATGACGGCGCCGCCGAAGAGATCCGCAGCCTCGCGGTCCACGACGGAGCGCTCTACGCGGGGCAGGGCTCTTCCGGAGGGAACGGCGATGTCCTCGCCTTCGCGCCTGCCTCGCTCAGTTTGAGCGGCGTTGACGGAGACTTGGCGGCGCAGACCCTGAGAGCCGACGACATCGTCCTGCGCAGTTCCACCTGGTCCGCGACCTGCGGCGGCGCCTCCCCCTGCGGCGCCACCAACCAGATCGTGTTCACGATCGCGGACCGCGCGGGCAACGTGCGCACCTCCAAGCCCTATGCCGTGCTCATCGACTCCACCAGCCCGACTTCCATCATGACCCCCGGCTATCCGGCCAACGGCACCTACGTGAACGTCCAGCCCAACTTCGCCTGGTACGGCCCCTCCACCATGACGGCCGCGGGCCTGGGACCGGCGTCATTGAACTGCCTCCAGGTCTCCCTGGACCCGGAGTTCTCGAGCCTGGCCGTCTCCATCTCCACGCCCGTGGTCCTGCAGTCCACGCTGACGACGACCAATGATACGGTCTATATCTCGACATTCACCTTGGCGGATTCCGCAACCTACTACTGGCGCGTGCGCACCCGCAATTTCCTGGGCCTCAACGGCCCCTGGTCGGCTGTCTCCAGCTTCGTGACGGACTTCACGTCGCCCTCGGTCACGGGCTTCGGGCATTATTCCTCGACCATGAACTTCCTCTCGGAGGAAGAGTACAACGATCTCATCAACGGCGTGTCCGGCCGCATCCTGGTCCAAGACGAAAATTCCGGGCTCATCACCTCCACGACCACGGCTCCGGGCAACAGCCCCTTTGCCTCCGGCGGCTTCAGCCTCATGCATTCCTCCGACGCGGGCAAAAGCTGGCTCTCCGGCAAGGCCTCTCTCAGCTACGCCGGAGACCAGAGCTACATACTCGGCATGACCATCTTTAACGGAAGGCTCTATGCCGCGGCCGGCGGAACAACGGGGAAGGTCCTGGTTTTTGACGGCAGTTCCTGGCAGACGAGCTATACGGACGCCGCGTACCCGCAGTTCTGGTCGCTCACGGTCTACAAGGGCAAGCTCTACGCCGGTCGAGGCGCGGCAGGCAACGGAGACATCCTGGTCTGCGACCCTGCGCAGACCGGAGATCCCGCGGCCTGCGATCAGAACGACTGGACCGTGTCCTACAATGCCGGCGTCCGATTCGGGAACACCTACGTCATAGGCATGGCGGTCTACAACGACAAGCTCTATGCGTCCATAGGCGCGGATGCCGGGACCCTAGGCGGAGTCCTGGTCTTCGACGGAAGCCGCTGGGAACGGAGCTTGAACGCCTCCGCTGAGATCATCTATCAGCTTGCGACTTATAACGGCCGCCTCTTCGCCACCCAGGGATATTCGGCCGGCAAGGCCGCGATCTGGGTCTTTGACGGCAGCGCCTGGACCAAGACATTCACCACCGCGGAGGAACGCTTCTGGTCCCTGGCGGAATACAACGGCAAGCTCTACGCCGGCCAAGGCTACGGCGCGGGCGACTCGAAAGTCTATGCCTATGACGGCAATTCCTGGACTCTGAGCTATTCGGGAGGCCTGGGAGACATCATTGCCATGTCCGTGTTCGGAGGCAAACTCTACGGCGCGATGTACAACAACGGCATCGCAGGCGCGGGCGATCTTTACGTTTTTGACGGAAGCACCTGGACCATGGCCATGGACGTCGTGTCGCCCTACGTCAACGTCTACGGCCTGGCCGCCTACAACGAAAGACTCTACCTCGGAATGGAAGGAGGAGCCGGCGACGGCGACGTCCTGGTCCTGGACCAGGACTACTCCACGGCCGCGCTCCTGGCGCCCGACGGCAGCACGGCCCAGGAAGAGGCGACCTTCGACCGCATGAACCCGCTCTTCTCCACCAACACCACGCTCTGCAGCGGGACCTCCGGCCTCTGCGGAGCCACCGACCAGGTGCTCTTCAACTTCATGGACCGCGCGGGCAACGTCAAGCGCGCCGGTCCCTACACCGTGCTCGTGGACACCCGGCCCACGCTCACGGGTCCCGAGGACGGCGCCTGGGTCTCCACCAGCACGCCCGTGCTCACCTGGATGGGCTCGCGCGGCAACGTCCAGATAGCCGACGCCGAGGATTTCTCCTCCGTGGTGACGGACTCCGCCACCCAGGTGATCAGCTACATCAACAACGTCCATGCCTCCGCCGTGCCGCTCACGAATGGGACCACCTACTGGTGGTGGACCCGGCATGCGAATCTGCCCAACTGGACCCTGCCCCGTTCCTTCACGGTGGATACGACCTCCCCGACCTTCTCCTCCCCGCGCGTGTCCACGGACCCGGCCACGGGCCCTTGGACCTCCCTGCCCATGGCGACGTATATGAGCTCGGACACGGTTTCCTTGCGCATCGACGTGCAGGACCTGGATTCCGGACTCATGGCGGCCACGGGGACGGTCGAGGGCCTGGTCGCGCAATACCATTTCGATGAGTCCTTGGGCATGACCGCGCTGGACGCCTCCACGAATGCCTATGACGGCGCGATCAAGGCCGGACTCACGCACTCCGCGGGCCGGATCAAGAACGCCCTGAACCTGAGCGGCACCGGCTCGGACGTGACCATCGCCTACCGGCCGAATCTGGACCTGCGATCGAACTTCACTATTGAAGGATGGGTCAAAGCCTCCGCCGCATCCCCGAACCTCGCCACGATCGTTTCAAATTACAGCGGAGGCAACCCCGGATATATCGTGGGCATCAATTACCCCGACACGACCGCCGGATCACTCTATCTCTGGACCAGCACCGGCGGATACAAAGTCGTGCCGGTCAAGTTCAATGACAACATCTGGCATCACTTCGCCGTGGTGGTCACTGATGACAAGACTCATTTCTACGTGGACGGTTCATGGCGCGATTCGGACGACGGAGGGAAAACGGCCGCCGCAGGATGCACGAACAACGTAGTCGTCGGCTCCTATGTGGGCGGTACCTACCCCTTGACTGGGAGCGTGGATGAACTCCGCATCTTCAACGTGGCCCGTTCCTCCGCCGAGATCCTGGCCGACTACCAGAGCGACCAGCTCGCGGCCTACAACAAGGGCAAGACCTTCAACGTCAGCTACTCCACCACCGGCGGAGCCACCTGGCTCTATGTGTCCACCGATGACGTCAGCATCGACGCGACGGAGAACCGCGACAACGGGCTGCGCACTCTTTCCGTCGACAATCTGCATCTCATCAACAGCACCTCCGCTTTTGCCGGAAGCAACATCGTGGCCTTCTCCGCCGCGGACTACGCGGGCAACGTCTCCACCGCGGCCTACGTGGTATTCGTAGACACAAACATCGCCCCCTCCCTCATGGGTCCCGTGAGCGGCGCCTATGTCTCAACGGTCAACCCCTCTTTCTCCTGGGCCCGGAACACCGGCGGCAATCACACCATCCAGATCGCCTCGGACGCGGGCTTCTCGAACATCGTGCTTTCTTCCACGACCGCCAACCAGTTCTATGTCTCCACCGCGGCTCTTTCGAACTCCGCGACCTACTACTGGCGCGTACAGCTCACGGCCGCGAACATGGGCACATGGTCCGAGACCCGCAGTTTTGTCACGGACATCGACTCCCCGACATTCACGGTTCCCCAGGTCTCCACCAACGGCGTCACGGGTCCCTGGACCAATCTGCCGACCTCCGTGATCTACATGTCCTCGAACATGGTGAGCGTGCGCATGAGCGTCCAGGACACGATCTCGGGCCTCATGTCCTCCACGGGCCTGCCCACGGGACTCGTAGGCCAGTGGCATCTGGATGAATCCTCCGGCCCGCTGTCTTTGGACTCCAGCGGACAGCTCAGCGGCATATCCACGACCACGGTCATCACCGCGGGAAAGCGCGGCTCAGCCAGACGCTTCATCGCGAACTCCTCGGTCCGCATCCCGAGCAATGCGATCCTGGACACGAACTACCACACCGTTTCTTTCTGGCTCCGGCTCGATGCCGCGCCGCCGGCCATCTGGACCAAGATATTCGGCTACCGCATAGGCGCGTCGGACCGCGACCCCGGGGTCTGGATCAGGCCCTCGGACAAGCGCCTGCATTGGCGCTACAACCCCAACAACAAGGGCTTCAATTCCCTGGGCTTCGACAAAGAGGAAGGCACGGAACTCTCGCTCGGGACCTGGTATCACTTCGCCGTGGCGCGGGAGAACCTCGCCCTATACGGCTATGTCGACGGCGTTCTGATCGCAACGACCACCCTTGACGCCAGGACCGGGGGCAGCGCCCCCATCGAGCTCGGGCAAGGGGACACGGGCAACAGCGCCGGTTTCTTCACCCTCGACGAACTGCGCATCTATAACACGGCGCGCTCCTCAGCCCAGGTACTGGCCGAGTACCAGAGCGACCAACTCGGCGCGCACCAGCGCGGCGAAGCCTACCGGGTGCAGTACTCCACCAACGGCGGCGTCACCTGGACCGCGGTCTCCACCGCGAACGTGAGTATGAGCCTCCCGGAGAACGCGACCAAGAACGAGGCCGTGCTCCAGGCCGACAACATCGCGCTCATCTGCTCCTCGGTCGCGGCGGCGAACACCAACCTCGTGGCGCTCTTCGCCTCGGACTACGCGGGCAACGTGTCCAGCGCGGTCTACACCATCCTAGTCGACACCAATGCCGTGCCCGAGCCCCTGGCGCCGATGAGCGGAGACTATATCAGCACTACGACTCCCGTCGTGCTCTGGAACACGAACACGGACGGCTATCACACCCTGCAGTTCTCAAAGGATTCCGCCTTCACGCAGATCATCGCGGACTCCAACACGCTCAACCATTCATACATATCCACCAACACCCTTTCGGATGACACGACCTATTGGTGGCGAGTGCGCTTGACCGCCGGCAATGCCTGGTCCTGGTCCGAGACGCGCTCCTTCGTGGTGGATCTCTCCTCCCCGACGCTCTATTCCGCGCAAGCCTCCAGCGACTCCGTCAACTGGTTCAACCTGCCCACCACGACCTATTTCAGCTCCGCCACGCTCTCCGTGCGCATCACGGCCCGCGACCAGACCGCCGGGCTCATGCTCTCCACGGGCCCGGTCGCGGGACTCGCGGCCCAATGGCGCCTGGATGAATCCTCCGGCATCCTGGCGTTCGATTCCTCGGGCCAAGGCAATCACGGCGTGCTCCTAAGCACCATGGCAGGGAACTGGACCTCCGGCCACGAAGGCAACGCCCTCGATTTCGACGGCTCGGGCCATTATATCCGCGTCGGCGACGCCAACAGCCTGGACCTGACCAACAACTTCACGATAGAGACCTGGTTCAAGACCAACTCCGCGGTGACCTACGCCACCCTGGTCGCGAAATATCAAGGCACCTTTAACGGCTATATCATGTCGATCAACTATCCCGCCTCCGGCAACTTCAGCTTCTGGACCGACGCGCAAGGCTGGACCGGGATGGCCGTGCCCAACATCGCGGCCAACGACAATGCCTGGCACCACTTCGCGGTCGTGGTCGCGGTGCCGTACTTCCATTACTACGTGGACGGAATCTGGCGCGGGTCCACGCAGGGCGCCGCGGCCTCCGCCAACACCAACCCCCTCCTGATCGGCTCCTTGTATACGACAGCCTACTTCCTCGGCGGAAAAATTGACGACGTGCGGTTCTATAACGTGGTCCGCTCCTCGGCGCAGATCCTCGCGGACTACCAAAGCGACCAGCTCGCGGCCTATTCCAGAAGCGCGGCCTACGGCGTGGCGTTCTCCACCAGCGGCGGCAGGACCTGGACCGCGGTCTCCACCGTGAGCGTCTCGGCCGACTCCTCCAACAACACGGACAAGAACGCGGTCGTGCTCCAGGCCGACAACATCAGCCTTGTCTGCAGCACCTCGCCCTATGCGGACACCGACCGCATCGCCCTGAACATCTCCGACTACGCGGGCAATCTTTCCACCGCGGTCTTCACGATCTACGTGGACACGCTCACCAGGATCTCCCAGCCCGTCAACGCCTATCCGAAGAATGCGACGTACGTGAATTACCAGCCTAATTTCGCATGGACCGGTCCCGCGCCCGAGGACGTCTCGGGCATGGGCGGCCCCAATGCGTACTATCTGCTCCAGGTCGACAACGACCCCAACTTCGGCTCCGTGGAGATCTCCATCTCCACGCCCATGTGGAACACCAGCCAGACCGTGGCTTATGATGACGCTTCCTATATATCCACCTTCACCCTGGCCGGCAATGCCACCTATTACTGGCGCGTGCGCGCGCGAGCTTCCTCCGGCCTCTTCGGGGACTGGTCTTCTTCCACCTCCTTTGTGCTGGACTTGGACCTCCCCACGGGCGCGGGCTTCGTGAGCAAGGACTCCGCGCTCATCAGCCGCACCGAGACGCAGTACAACGACACGATGTTCGGCGCGACCGTGCAGATCACGGCCAAGGACGTGCTGGCCGGGCTGGTGGCCAGCACCTGGGCCGTGCCCGGCTCCATGACCCATGCGCCGGGCAACTACTGGCTCAAGTATTCCACCACCGCGGGCCAGAACTGGATCGAAGGCAGCGTGGCCGTAAGCTCGAACATGGCCTCGGCCATGACGATGACCCTTGAAGAATTCAACGGGCACCTCTACGCAGGCTTCGGCATCGGCGCCCAGATCAGCGTCTGCAACCCAGAGACCGCGGGAGACCCGGACGTCTGCGACCCGGGCGATTGGCTCCCGAGCCGCAACGCGACCGGCGGCTACTCTTACGTTTGGTCGCTCAAGCAATTCAACGGACGGCTCTACGCGGGAATGGGCGGAGGCACGGCGGGCAACGGAGACGTGCTCATGTGCAATCCCGCGGCAACAGGCGACCCGGAAACCTGCGAACAGGCTGATTGGTCCACGTCCTACGACGGCCCAACCGCGAATCCCGCCTCTTTCTACATAATGGGCCTGGGCGAATACAACGGCAAGTTCTACGCGGGAACCGCAGGAACTGCCGCGGGGGACGGCGCCGCGGTCGTCTGCGACCCGGCCTTCAGCGGGAACAGCCAGGTCTGCGAGAGCGGCGACTGGTCGGTCCTCTTCCGCAGCGCGGCCAATCAGATCTGGGGGATGGAGATCTACAACGGACGCCTCTTCGCCTGCTCGGGCGACACCACGGGCAACGTCTACTCCTTCGACGGGACCACCTGGACCCTGCACGTCCTGCCCAATACCTTGGGCGCAGCCGGCAAATACTCGATCGGCCTCGCCAACTTCGGGGGCAAGCTCTACGCGAGCCGCTACAGCGGCGCCGGAGACGCCACGATCGCCGTCTACGACGGCGTCTCCTGGACCGACCACTTCAGCGGCCCGGGCGCGGGTTTCCGCGCGCCCCTGGTATTCAACGGACGCCTCTTCGCCGGACAGAACGGAGCCGCGGGACAGGGAGACCTCTATGCCTTCGACGGCAGCACCTGGAGCGTGGTCTATCACGGGATACAGGAACAGATCCGCGATCTCCACGCGTACCGGGGCCGCCTCTACATGGGCCAAGGCGCGGACGCCGGCGACGGCGACGTGCTCTACCTCACGCCGTTCTCCACGTTCTCCCTGACCGGCACGGACGGAGCGAAGACCGACCAGACCTTCACCGGCAGCGTCAATCTGGTCATCTCCACCAATACGGCGGCCTGCAACGGGAACCCTGCCTGCGGAGCCACCAACCAGATCGTGTTCAACTATATGGACATGGCCGGGACCGCGCTGACCTACGGCCCCTATGCCGTCTTAGTCGACAGTCCTCCGACAAGGTTCCAGCCCGTAAGCGGAGAGTACGTCTCCACCACCACGCCCGTGTTCCGCTGGCAGCCCTATAATGCGATCGTCCAGCTTCAGGTCGATGACGCCTTGAGCTTCGCCACGCCGCTCATCAGCTCCGCCACCTGGAACCCCTATGCCTATGTCTCCACCACGCCGCTGACCACCGGCGCCACCTATTACTGGCGCGTGCGCAATCTCAACAACAACCCCAACAACAACTGGTCCACGGCCTGGAGCTTTGTCGTGGACACGGCCTCCCCCGCTTTCTCCGCGCCCAAGGTCTCCACCAACGGAGTCACGGGCCCTTGGACCAATCTCCCCTCCACCACGGTCTATATGTCCTCGAACATCGTGTCCGTGCAGTTGACCGTGCGGGATACCTTGGCCGGGCTCATGGTCTCGACAGACCTGCCCACGGGACTCGTCGGGCAGTGGCATTTTGACGAATCCTCGGGCATCGTGGCCCTGGACGGCTCCACCATGCCCTTGGACGGCCTGCTCACGAGCGCCACCTTCTGGGCGGTCTCCGGCTGCAAGAAAGGCACGTGCCTCTCGGAGACCACCAACTCCTATGCGCGCCTGCCCGCGCCCTCCCTCGGCGGCGCGGACAACCAGCCTTTCACCCTCTCCATGTGGGTCAATCCCGCGGCCAACTCCGGAACCTTCGCCCACATCGGGACCGCCGTCGATGGAACGGGTTGGTGCACGCCCTTCCTGGGATTCGACGCCTTGGGCCGCGTAACGGCGCAAGCCTATTACGGGACCTACAACAGCACGGCCACGGCCAATGTCGGACTGGCCAACAATGCCTGGTCGCAAGTCGTCGAGACCTGGGACTCGGCCACCGGCCTCTCGCTCTATATCAACGGAATCGTCGCAGCCTCCAGCCCAACAGCCAATACGTTCGTGCATGGAACCCTGTCCAAATACATCTTCACCTCCATCGCCGGCGGCGGCGCATGCGTCAGCCCAGGAATACAAAAGACGCCCTTCTCCGGCATGATCGACGAGGTGAGCCTCTACAACGTGAGCCTCACTTCGTCGCAGGTCCTCAACTCGTTCCAATCCGACCAACTCGGGGCGCACAGCCGCTCAGAAGCCTACAATGTCTTCTACTCCACCAACGGCGGGGCCACCTGGACCGCGGTTTCCACCCAGAACGTGACCCTCTCCGGGAACAACACCAATAAGTCGGCCCAGATCCTGCAGGCCGACGGCATCACGCTCATCTGCTCCACCGCGGCTGCCGCGGACACCAACCGCGTGGCCGTTGCCGTGTCGGACTACGCGGGCAACGTGTCCACCGCGGTCTATGCCGTCATGGTCGACACCCTTACCCAGACCACGAGCGATTTCTCTCTTAGCTATCCTCCCATGGGGGTGTACGTCAACTACCAGCCCAATTTCGCCTGGACCGGCCCCTCCCCGAACGCGGTCTCAGGCCTGGGAGAGGAGAATGCTTCCTATATACTGCAGGTCGCGCAGAACGACCCGAATTTCGGCAGTACGGTCATCTCCATCTCCACGCCCATGTGGAACAGCAGCGTGAACATAACCGCCGATGACGCTTCCTATATATCCACCTTCACGCTCGCCTCAGGCTCCACCTACTATTGGAGGCTGCGCACCCGCTCCATGGGAGGAATCCTGGGCCCCTGGACCTCTTCCTCCAGCTTCGTATTGGACCTGGTCTCCCCCACGGGCGCAAGCTTCCTGAGCAAGGACTCCGCGTTCATCACCCGCACCGAGGGGCAGTACAACGACACCCAGACCGGCGCCACGGTGCAGATCACGGCCAGGGACATTCTGGCCGGGCTCGTGGCCAGCACCTGGGCCGTGCCCGGCTCCATGACCCGCGCTCCGGGCAATTATTGGCTCAAGTACTCCACCACCGCAGGCAACAGCTGGATCGACGGCAGCGTGGGCATCAGCTCGGATGCTGCCGGGAAAGCCCTAATCTATAGTCTCGGCGAGTTCAACGGCTATCTCTATTCGGGAGAATCATTAGGACAACTCAGCTTCTGCAAACCGCAGACCACGGGAGATCCGGACGTTTGCGAACCCGGAGACTGGTTCATCAGCTATTACAGTTCCAATTACAGCGCAGGCGGTGTCCGCATCCTCAAAACCTTCAACAACCGGCTCTACATGGGAATGTCCGGCGCTGCCGGCTACGGCAATGCGCTGGTCTGCAATCCCGCGGCCACCGGAGATCCGGACCTCTGCGAACAAGCGGACTGGACCATCAGCTACCAAGCGCTTGTGACCAATCCCGTAGGCAACCATGTCCTGGGTCTTGAGGAATACAGCGGCAAGCTCTATGCCGGCATCGGCGGCGCAGCAGGAGACGGAGGCGTGGCGGTCTGCGACCCTGCATTGACCGGCAATGCCCTGACCTGCGAAACAACGGACTGGTCCATCATCTACCGAGTGGCGAACGCCTATCTATGGAAGATGGCGGTCTACAACGGCCGACTCTTCGCAGGAGGCGGGGTATCCAACGGCGGGGTCTATTCCTTCGATGGGACGACCTGGACCGTGCACACCATGCCCAGCGACCCGACACAGCAGGTACTCAATCTTGCTCTTTTCAATGGGAAGCTCTACGCGGCCCGCTGGGACGGAACGGCCAACGGCAAGGCCAAGATAACCTCCTACAACGGCGCCGCTTGGACCGATGAGTTCACCAGTTCGGGCACGGGCTTCTACAGCCTGGCTGTCTTCAACGGAAGGCTCTTCGCGGGCCAAGGCTCGAAGACCGCCGGCGAAGGACTGGGAGATGTCTATGCCTTCGACGGCAGCACCTGGACCATGGTCTATAACGGAACTCAGGAACACATCTCCATTTTTCAGCCCTACCGAGGCCGCCTCTACATAGGGCAAGGAAGCGGAACGGGCAACGGAGATGTCTTCTACTTCACCCCGACATCCACGTTCTCCATGACGGGCACGGACGGCGTTAAGACCGACCAGACCTTCACCGGCAGCGTCAACCTGGTCACTTCCACGAACGCGGTCACCTGCAACGGAAACCCGCCCTGCGCCGCCACCAACCAGATCGTGTTCAACTATATGGATATGGCGGGCACGGCTTTCACCTACGGCCCCTATGCCGTCTTAGTCGACAGCCCGCCCGCTCGCATCGACCCTGAGAACGGGGCGTATGTCTCCACCAACAACCCGGCCTTCCTCTGGGACCCGGGGACCAGCGTCGGACAGTTCCAGCTTCAGGTCGCGGCCAACACGAGCTTCGCTTCGCCCCTCGTGGACATCACCACCGCGACCCCCTTCGGCCGAGGGACCGCGAACCTGAGCAGCAACGCCACCTACTACTGGCGCGTCAGGAACGCGGGCGCCTCCACCAACTGGTCGACTGCCTGGAGCTTTGTCGTGGACGTGGATTCCCCGGCCATCACGGTCCCTCAGATCAGCACCAACCCAGGGGTCTCTCCCTGGTGGAACCTGCCCACTACGACCTACCTGGACCGCAGTTCTTTCTCCATCAGGATGACGGTGCGCGATTCCCTGGCCGGGCTCATGGTGGACACGGGAGTGCCCAATGGCCTGATCCTCCAATATCACTTCGACGAATCCTCGGGCACGCAGATCACCAATTCTTCCGCGTCCGCATATAACCTTACCGCCTATAACAGCCCCCCTGCCGTCGCAGGCCGGGAAGGGCTCGCGCGCTCCTTCAACGGAACCAACCAGTTCGCCAACACAGGAAGCCTCAATCTCAACCTCAACAGCTATACTTTGGAAGCCTGGATCAAGACCGCCGCAGGCGCGGGCACGCACCGCATCGTGGGGCAGCAGGATGCCGCCGGGACCAATGCCTGGGCCATGGGAATCAGCAATGGGAAGTTCATCATCATGGACAAGAGAGACAACGCGGCATGGTTCTCTCCAGAGGGTCCCATCGTGGCCGACGATGCCTGGCATCACCTAACCTATGCGCGCGACGCGGGCGAAGCCGCCCGGATGTACGTCGACGGAGTGCTCATCGCGACCCGGGCCGCGCCCTCCGCGACGCCCATCAGCGTTTCCACGGCCATTGCGGCAGGCTGCTACAACGCGAGCACGGAGCTCTTTAACGGACTCATAGACGAGGTCCGCGTCTTCGAGGTGGCGCGCACCCATGCCGAGATCCTCAACGATTACCAGAGCGACCAGCTCGCGGGACACATGCGAAGCGCGGCTTTCATGGCCCGCACCACCACCAACGGCGGCGCAGTCTGGGGAGGGGTCGCCACTAATACCGTGACCATGACGGGAACCAATGCGGTGCGCACCAGCCAGACCCTGCAAAGGGACGCGGTCTCCCTCATCTGCACCACCGCGCCTTACGCGGCCACGAACATGGTTTCCTTCACCATCTCGGACTACGCGGGCAATGCCGCCACCGCGACCTATATCATCTACGTGGATACCCTGGCCGCCTCGGCCATCTCGACTCCCACCTACCCCGGCAACGGGACCCACGTCAACTACCAGCCGAACTTCACCTGGATCGGCCCGGACCCGGAGTGGGTCAACAGCCTGGGCAATGCCAATGCCACCTACTACCTGCAGGTAGCCAAGGATGACGTCAACTTCGGGGCCGGGAACATCGTCATCTCCATCTCCACGCCTCCCAAGCTGGAGAACATGGGCGTGCTTCATGATGACGCTATGTATATAACTACCTTTACATTGACCTCCGGCTCGACCTACTACTGGCGCGTGCGAATACTCGATGAGATCGGCGTCACCACGCCCTGGTCCCAGATTTCGAGCTTCGTGCTGGACCTGGCCGGGCCCACGGGCAACAGCTACGGCGCGGTGAACTCCGCCGACATCCGCGTCAATGAGAACGTTCCCATAGACCTCATCGGCAATGCCACAGCACAGTTGACAGTTCAGAGCGTGGCCTCAGGCCTGCTCCTGAGCACGGACACCGTACCCGGCACCATGAGTGACGCTCCCGGCGGATACTGGACTCGCTACACCAACAACGCGGGCAGCACCTGGCAGGACGGAAAAGTCGCACTGTCATTCGACACCGGGAATGGACAGACTATGAGCTTTGCGGAGTTCAATGACCATTTTTATGTAGGATTCGGCAGCGGAAATCCTATCGGCTATATCTACGTCTGCCACCCGCAAGTCGCCGGCAATCCGAATGTCTGCGAGCAAGGCGATTGGTCCGCAAGCAATACCGACGGCTACTATTACGTCTGGCAGATGAAGGTCTTTAATGGACACCTCTACGCCGCGATGGGCGGCGTCGCCGATTATGCCGACGTACGCGTCTGCCATCCGGAACTCACGGGCGCCGCGGACTCATGCGAAGCCGCAGATTGGGCGACATCATTCCAAGACAGCATCTTCGGCACGAGATCCCACGCTCTCGGACTTCAGGAATATAGCGGCAAGCTTTACACAGGGCTCGGCGGAGGCGCAGCGGGCGATGGAGACATCATGGTCTGCGACCCTGCGATCTCCGGCGACCCTCAAGTCTGCGAGACGGGTGACTGGTCCTTGAGCCTGAATGGACCGGATAGCCAAGCCTGGAGGATGGCGGTCTATAACGGACGCCTTTTTGTCGGCCTGGGAGCCACCTCGGGAGACATTTATGCATTCGACGGCAGCGCATGGTCGCGCTCCTACGAGGGACCTGCCTCGCACTATCTCTCCGTGGCCACCTACGACGGCAAGCTCTACTTCGGCCACTATACCGGCGCGGCAGGCGGCGCGAGTCTCGTATCCTACGACGGGACCTCTTGGACCACGGATTTCACGGCTCCCGGCATTGGGGTGCGAGGCCTCAACGTCTATGACGGCCGACTCTATCTCGCCGCCGAGGGCGGGCAAAACGGTGCGCAAGGAGACGTCTACGTCCGCACGGAGAGCACCTGGACGAAGATATTCGACAGCGGCTATGACGGAGTCTATTCCCTTGCGCCCTACCGCAACCGCCTCTACGTGGGCATGGGCTGGCAATCGGGGTATGCCGACATCTACTATATCTCGCCCGCGGCCACGGGGACCATCACAGGAACGGACGGCTCCAAAGGCGTCGAGACCTTCTCCGCGCAGTTAGCGAACCTGCCGATATCTACGAACTCCACTACCTGCGGCGGCGTGTCTCCATGCGGAGCCAGCAACCAAGTGGTCTTCACGCTCATGGACCGCGCAGGCTCGGTCGTCAATTACGGCCCCTATGCCGTGATCGTAGACAGCCCGCCGGCCCAGGTACTGCCCGAGCACATGTCCGCAGTCTCCACCATCGCACCGGTGTTCCAGTGGACGGACTACTCCAACGTACGGACCGAGATACAGATCGATGACGCGAGCAATTTCGCGGCCCCGGTCCTCGTGGACTCGATGACCTGGAACAACTTCCTGGCATCCACAGTGACCTTGGCGGACGATGCCACCTATTACTGGCGCGTGCGCGTGGACAACACGGGCGGCGCCGGAGGCGGCACGGGGATATGGTCCACGGTGCGCTCCTTTGTGGTGGATTTGGATTCCCCGGCCATCTCAGCGCCCCAGTTCAGCACCGCGCCCGTAAGCGGACCCTGGTACTCGCCCGCATCGGTCTACTTCTCCAGCAACGTGGTCAGCTTCAAAGCCACGGTTAGAGACACGCTCAGCGGACTCATGACCACCACGGGCCCCGTCACCGGGCTCGTGGGACAGTGGCACATGGACGAGTCCTCGGGAGCGATCGCCTTGGACTCCTCCGAGAAGTCCAATACCGGACTGGTGATCCCCTCCTCCATGACGCGCTCGGCCGGAAGACGCGGATTCAGCCTCTACTTCAACGGCAGCCAGTCCGTGGACATCCCGGACCAGAGTTACTTCAGCCCCTCGGTCAACGATCTGACCATCTCCGCATGGTTCAAGGTCCCGACCGGCGCGGCGGCCCAAGGCGCCGGGACTTGCGGCGGAGCCGGACGATACATCCTCACGAAAGGCATCGCCTCCAACTGGGAATGGGGTCTCGAAAACGACAATAACAGCATGCTCTGCTTCAGCCTGTGGACCCTGGCCGGAGGCGTCTCCGGCATCCTCGGGACCAGCATGACTCTCAACGACGGGCTTTGGCACCATGCAGCGATCTCCATCGACTATGGAAATACGGTCCTGCTTTACGTGGACGGCGTGCAGCGAGCCAGCGATACCGTCGCGGCCACCATGGGCAACGGGACTCAAGAGGTCCAATTCGGGCGCAGAGGGGACGGGAATTTCTTCATAGGGAACTTGGACGAGGTCCGCTTCTACAACACCGTGCGCTCCGCGGCCGAAATCCGGACGGACTACCAGTCCGACGAACTCACCGCGCACGAAAGCGGAGAAGCCTTCACCGTGCGCTACTCCACCAACGGAGGCGTCACGTGGCTCGCGGTGTCCACGCAGAACGTGACCCTCTCCGGCGGCGCAGGCAACGGGGACAAGACCGCCAGGACCTTGCAGGCCGACGGCATCCAGTTAGTCAACTCCACCGCGGCCCAGGCTGCGACGAACCTCGTGTCCCTGACCGTCTCGGATATCGCGGGCAACTCGTCTACAAACACCTATGTGGTCTGGGTGGATTCCGCGCCCACGCCCGTCGGGCCTGCCCATACGAGCTATGTCTCCACCACCACGCCGTCCTTCTCATGGAACACGTCCAATAGCCAGTCGCAGCTGCAGGTGGCCAACAACGTCGCCTTCTCGCCCACGATCATCGACTCCACCACCTACAACGACTATGTGCTCATGCCCAGCGTGCTCGCTCCAGCCGCGACCTACTACTGGCGCGTGACCAGCGCGGGCCGCTACAACTGGACGAGCACGCAGTCCTTCGTGGTGGACGTGGCCTCGCCGGTGTTCAGTTCCCCGCAAGTCAGCACCAGCCCGGTCAGCGGGCCTTGGTACGCCTTGCCCACCAACCTCTACATCTCCTCGGACGTGGTCAGCGTGAAAATCAGCGTGCAGGACTCCCTGGCCGGGCTCATGGCTTCCACGGGGCCCGTAACTGGCCTAGTAGCCCAGTGGCGCTTTGATGAGTCATCGGGCGCTGTGGCGCTCGACGCATCGGGGAATGGGCACGATGCGCTCATCAAGACCGTCAATACAAACGGTGCCGGCTGGACCAGCGGAAAGCGTGGAACCGCCCTCCTGCTCAACGCCAGCACGCAGTATGCGCTCGTCCCGGATGATCCGGACTTCGACCTCCTGGACTACACCCTGCAAGCCTGGGTCAAGACCTCTTTGCTTCCTTCCGGCGCGGGAACCGGCAGACGCAGGATCGTGAGCCAGCAAGACGCAGGCGGCTACTGGCTGATGGCGCTCGCCGGCAACGTCCTGAACTACTGCGATATCCGCGACGTCGCCTTGCAGTGCCAGAACCGCGGCCCCGCGCTCAATGACGGAAACTGGCACCATGTGGCGGTCTCGCGCAAGAATCTCACCGGAGGCGCCGTCATCTTCTACGTCGACGGTGTGAATGTGGGCACGCATACCGCCAATGCCGCGGCGCTCACCCTCTCCACCCCCGTGGTCATCGGCGCCTACGGACCCAGCGGCGAGTGGTTCAACGGCGCCATCGATGACATCCGTATCTATAACCGAGTGCGCACCCCGGCGGAGATCAGCGCGGACTACCACTCCGACCAGCTGGCGGCCCACTACAACGGCGAGGCCTATTCCGTGCTCGCCTCCACCTCGGGCGGATACAGCTGGAACTTCGTCTCCACCGCAAATGTGAACATCCCTACCGCGATCAATGCGGACAAGAACTCTCGCTGGATTCAGGCCGACAACATCCAACTCAACACCTCTTCCGCGGCCTTGTCCGACAATAACCGCGTCATCTTCGCAGTCTCGGACTTCGCCGGCAACGTGACGACCGCGGCCTATGTGATCTACATCGACAACCCCCCTTCCATGCTGGGCCCGGACAACGGCGCCTATGTCAGCACCACCAACCCGGTCATGCTCTGGGACGGGCTCAAAGCCGACTACGTTGTGCAGATGGATAATGCGAGCAATTTCGCGAGCGTGATCGCGGACTCCAGCACCGAGAACAGCTTCTTCGTCTCCACTCCGGTCCTTACGAACAGCACCACCTACTGGTGGCGATTGCGCAACACCCTGGCGACCACCAACTGGAGCACGCGAACCTTTGTCACGGACTTAGGCGATCCGGCGCTGAGCAGCATTCAGATCTCGAGCAATCCCGGAGTAACGCCCTGGCAGTCCCCCGCAGTGTATTTCGACTCCGCGACCATCAGCGTGCACGCGACCGTTCAGGACCCCACGGCCGGGCTCATGGTCTCCACGGGCCTGCCCGACGGACTCGTGGCCCTGTGGCACCTGGATGAATCCTCGGGTGTCGCGGCTTTGGACGCCTCGGGCAACGGCAATGACGCCCTCCTGCGGAGAAACCGCGTACTAGCGGACATCCCGAGGGTCGCGGGACGATTCGGCTACGCAACCTCCCTTGCCGCGAACGCGAGCCAGTATTACCAGATACCCGACAGCCCGGATTTCGACCTTGACAGCTATACTCTGGAAGCATGGGTCAAGACCTCAAACGCGGGAGTGGGCACGACCCGCATCATCAGCCAACAGAACGCGACTCAGTGGAGGCTTACGCTCGACAGCAACATTGCGTCGTCCTATGACAGCCGCGAAACTTCGCCGACCCTCTCCAGCGGACCCGCGCTCAACGACAACAATTGGCACCACGTGGCGATTTCACGCGAGGACGGAGTGCGCAGGCTGCTCTACGTGGATGGAGTCATCGTCGGAACCGCGGCCGCAGTCTCGGCAACGGCCCATACCATCTCCAGCGACGTCTACATCGGCTCCCGCTACGCGGACGCGCAGTTCTTCAACGGGAATATCGATGAGATCCGCATTTATAACCTGGCGCGCTCCTCGGCCGAGATCCTCGCGGACTTCCAGAGCGACCAATTGTCCGCGCAGTACAACGGCGCGGCCTACTCCCTGCGCTATTCCACCACCGGCGGCAGGACCTGGACTTGGGCCTCCACGAACACCGCGAGCCTGACCGGGAACAACACCATCAAGACCGGCCAGACCTTCCAAACCAACGAGATAGACTTGGTCTGCTCCTCGGACTCCTGGGCAGCCACCAACCAGCTGGAATTCGGGGTCTCGGACTATGCGGGCAATGTCTCCACCTACAGCCTCACCGTGTACGTGGACACGGTTCCCGCGCCCGCCCTCATCGGACCCATCAGCGGCTCTTATGTGACCACCGCCACGCCCGTGCTGGCCTGGGTGCCCTACAGTTCGAACTTCCACAAGGTCCAGGTCTCGCAGAACCTGGCCTTCACCCAGATCATTGCGGACTCCACGACCATGAACGCGTTCTATGTCTCCACGAACGTGCTCTCCGAGCTCACGACCTATTATTGGCGCGTGCGAAGGGACAACGGCAACGACGCCAAGTGGTCCGAGACCCGCACCTTCGAGGTCGACGTGACCTCCCCGGGATTCTACTCCGTCCAAGTCGCGACCCGATCCAACGGGCCTTGGACCATCCTGCCCAGTTCCTCGGTCTATCTCACTTCGACGACCGTGTTCATGCGCGCTTATGTCAAAGACGCAGGCGCGGGCATGCTCGTATCCACGGGGCCGCCCGAGGGGCTCGTCGGACAATGGCATCTGGATGAAAGCTCGGGAGACATCGCCCTGGATTCTTCGGGCAATGAGAATATGGGGGCCCTGGTGCCCTCCACCATCGCCTGGACCACGGGCCAATACGGCCAAGCCCTGAACTTCATTGCAGGACAGTACGTCAACATTCCGGATGACCCGAGCCTGCGGCCCGGTTCCGCCTCGGAGTGGACCTATTCGGCTTGGTTCAAGGCGGCCAACGGCGTCAACCAGATAGGAAGCATCCTCACCAAACGGCAGATCACTCCCACGGTCCGTTCCTTCTCCCTCTATGTCTGCGGCAACGCGGTCTGCGGCGCGACCGGACAAAAGCTCGTGGGCATAGACATGGACAACACGGCCAACGACAAATACCTCATCTCAAAGAACAATTACGCGGACGGACAATGGCACCACGCGGCTTTCGTGCGCGACGGCAACGTGGACTTCCTCTACGCGGACGGCGTGCTCGTGGCCACGGCCACGAAGGCCGGCATCGCCGACATCAGCGGCACGGGGCCGGTGCAGATCGGCGCGGCAAACGCCGGGCTCTATCTCAACGGCGCGGTCGATGAGGCGCGCATCTACAACGTCGCGTTCACCTCCGCCCAGGTCCTGGCGGAGTACGAATCCGACCGGCTCAGCGCGCTCATGAGCACGGCCGCCTTCGCCGTGCGCGTCTCCACCAACGGCGGCGCGGACTGGCTGCACGTCTCCACGGCCAATATCTCCCTGACCGGCTTCAACGGCGCGCGCGGGACGCTCACGCTCTCCGTGAGCAGCCTCACGCTCGTCAACAGCTCGGCGGCCTTGTCGAATACGAATCTCTTCTCCTTCTCCATCCAGGACTTCGCGGGCAATGTCTCCACCATGACGTACAACGTGCTCGTCGACACCTCCGGCCCGCCCAGCCTGCGCGGCCCGGAGAACGGCGCCTACGTGCGAGTGAGCACTCCCACGCTCTGGTGGGACTCCAACATGGGCGGCGCCCACGCGGTCCAGCTCGCCTCGGACTCCAACTTCACCAACGTGATCGCCGGGACCTCGTCCGTATTCATCGAATACTATGCCTCCACGGCCGCGCTCGCAGACAACGCCACCTACTGGTGGCGCGTGCGCAAGCTCGCGGCCAATGGGGCCTCCTGGTCCGCCGCGCGCACATTCGTCACGGACTTGGGCGACCCGGTGTTCTCCGCGCCCGAGATCTCCACCTACCCCTCGGGCGGGCCCTGGGTCTCCATCCCCATGGCCGGTTACGCGGACACCACGACCGTCAGCGTGCGCGTGAACGTGCGCGACTTGAACGCCGGCCTCATGGCCTCCACGGGCGTGCCGGAAGGCCTTACGGCACAGTGGCACTTTGACGAGTCCTCGGGCACGGTCGCGCTCGATGCCTCCACCCAGGGACATCACGCCCTGATCATCAGCACGCCTCCCTGGGCCGTGGGCCGGCTCGGCGGCGCCATCAACACCTCCATCGCCGGCTCCTACGTCAGGATCACCACTCCCGTGGTCATGAATTCGACCTGGACCATCACGGCCTGGTCCAAGTTCCCGCTCAACGCCATCGCGGACTGGAGGACCCTGACCCAGCAATACGGCGGAAGTTATCACCATGTCATCGTCGACGTCAACGGCTACCTGGGCACCTACAATGCGGGCTGGTACAACAGCCTCTTTAACGTGAATTCCCTCTCCCCCGGCTGGCACCATATCGCGGCCGTGGCTGAAACCCCTTCGCTCACGCGCTTCTATATAGACGGAGTGGTCGTCGGAACCTGCGCCACGAGGACCGGGGCCACGGTGGGCGGACTGGGCGGCCACACCGCGATCAACCAGAACTGGGGGACCTTCGATGAACTGCGCATCTATCACATCGCCCTCTCCTCGGCACAGGTCCTGGCCGACTACGAGAGCGACCAGCTCGCCGCTCATTTCCGCGGCGAAACCTACGGCGTGGCCTATTCCACCAACGGCGGGACCACCTGGACGCAAGTCTCCACGGCGAACGTCACGCTCAACACCGCGCTCAACCGCGACACGGCCCTGCGCATGATCCAGGCCGACGGGATCTCCCTGGTCAATTCCACGGGGGCATGGGCCTTCAGCAACCGCGTGCGCATCACGGCCTCGGACTACGCGGGCAACGTGGCCACCGCGACATACTCCATCCTGGTGGATACCCCGCCCACGCTCAGCCTTCCGTTCTCCAGCCTATACGTCTCCTCGGGCCGACCGTCTTTCCAGTGGATCGCCTCCACCATGGTGCAGGTCCAGATCGATGACGCCGTGAACTTCACATCCCCGGCCGTGGACTCCGCGACGGCCAACGACTACACGCTGCCCGCGGGGTTCACCTCGGACCTTCTGCACAATACCACCTACTATTGGCGCGCGCGCCACAGCGCTTTCCAGGCCAACTGGAGCTCCACGCGCAATGTGATCGTGGACCTCGTGGCCCCGGCGTTCAGCAATCCGCAGGTCTCCACCAATGGGGTCACGGGTCCCTGGACGAATCTGCCGTCCACGACGGTCTACATGTCCTCGAACGTGGTCTCGCTCAAGCTGACCGTACAGGACCCCTTGGCAGGGCTCATGGCCTCCACGGGCCTGCCCGCGGGACTCATAGCGCAGTATCATCTCGATGAATCCACGGGACTCATGGTTCTTGACGCCTCCACGGATGCCAACCACGGCGTCCTGATCCCCTCTACCATCGCCTGGCGCGCGGGTGTGCGCGGCTCGGCGCTCAGCTTCGTTTCAGCCATGAGCCAGCGGGTTAAGATTCCAGCTGATCCCCGGTTCAACCTTACGAATGACTATACCGTGCAGGGCTGGTTCAAAACCAACTCCGCCGCGCTCAATCAAACCCTCATGGGGAACTACAACGGCACGACCGGAGGATTCATCCTCCGCGTCAATTGGCCCGCGGCCGGAGACATCGGCATCTATCACGGCGGCGCGAACTACACGGCCTCCGGCACCTCCCCCAATGACGGCGCCTGGCACTTCTTGGCCGCGAGCATTTCCGGGGGGAATGTGCGCATATACATGGACGGCGCCCTGCGCAATACGATCGCCGCCGGAGCAGGAACCCCGTCCGTCCAGCGCCTGGAACTCGGCGCCGCCGGCAACGCCAGCGCATTCTTCAATGGGAACCTCGATGAACTGCGCCTCTACGACGTGCCGCGTTCTTCCGCGGAAATACTCGCGGATTACCAATCCGACCAGCTCGCGGCCCATAGCCGCGGCGAAGCCTACAACGTGGCCTATTCCACCAACGGCGGCGCCACCTGGACCGCGGTCTCCACGCAGAGCGTGACCTTAAACACCGCGCAGAACCGCGACACAGGCTCGCGCACCCTGCAAATCGACGGAGTCACGCTCGTCTGCTCCTCCGCGGCCTCCGCGGACACCAACCGCATCGCGGTCTTCATGTCGGACTACGCGGGCAACGTGTCCACCGCGGTCTATGCCGTCATGGTCGACACGCTCACCCAGACCACGAGCGATTTCGCTCTTATGTATCCGCCCATGGGCGTGTACGTCAACTACCAGCCCAACTTCGCCTGGACCGGACCTTCCCCGAACGTAGTCTCAGGCTTGGGAGAGGAGAATGCTTCCTATATCCTCCAGGTCGCGCAGAACGACCCGAATTTCGGCAGCACGGTCATCTCCATCTCCACGCCCATGTGGAACAGCAGCGTGAACATAACCGCCGATGACGCTTCCTATATATCCACCTTCACGCTCGCCTCGGGTTCCACCTACTATTGGAGACTGCGCACCCGCTCCATGGGAGGAATCCTGGGCCCCTGGACCTCTTCCTCCAGCTTCGTGCTGGACCTGGCCTTGCCCACGGGCAACGGCTTCATAAGCAAGGACTCCGCGCTCATCACCCGCAGCGAGACGGAGTATAACGACACGCTGTTCGGCGCTACGGTGCAGATGACGGCCAAGGACGTGCTGGCCGGGCTCGTGGCCAGCACCTGGGCCGTGCCCGGCTCCATGACCCGCGCGCCCGGCAATTATTGGATGAAATACTCTACCACCGCGGGACAGAGCTGGGTGGACGGCAGCGTGGGCATCAGCTCGGACTCAGCCGGGAGGTCCGCGATATACGAGATCGGCGAGTTCAACGGCTATCTTTATTCCGGGGAATCATGGGGACAACTCAGCGTCTGCAAGCCGCAGACCGCGGGAGACCCGGACGTCTGCGAGCCGGGCGACTGGTTCATCAGCTATTACAACTCCAATTACAATGGAGGCGTCCGCATCCTCAAAGCCTTCAACAACCGGTTCTACATGGGGATGTCCGGCGCTGCCGGCTACGGCGATGCGCTGGTCTGCAATCCCGCGGCCACCGGCGATCCGGCCATCTGCGAACAAGCGGACTGGTCCGTGAGCTACGACGCGGTTGCCGCCAATCCCGCAGGCAACCATGTCCTGGGTCTTGAGGAATACAGCGGCAAGCTCTATGCCGCTATCGGCGGCGGCGCAGGAGACGGAGGCGTCGCGGTCTGCGACCCTGCATTGACCGGCGATTCCCAGACCTGCGAAACAACGGATTGGTCGGTCAGCTTCCGCGCGGCGAACAACTACTTCTGGAGGATGGCGGTCTACAACGGCCGGCTCTTCACAGGAGGCGGAATATCCAACGGCGGGGTCTATTCCTTCGATGGAACGACCTGGACCGTCCACGCCATGCCCACGAGCTTCCCGCAGGTCCTTTCCCTTGCGCCTTTCAGCGGGAAGCTTTACGCCGCCCGCTGGGACGGATCGGCCAACAACAGGGCGAGGATCACCTCCTACGACGGCACGAACTGGACCGATGAATTCAACGGCCCGGGCGCGGGCTTTTACAGCATGGCTGTCTTCCATGGACGGCTCTTCGCGGGCCAAGGCTCGATGAACGTCGGAGACGGACTCGGAGACGTCTACGCCTTCGACGGCAGCACCTGGACCATGGTCTATAACGGGACGCAGGAACACATATCCGTTCTTCAGCCCTACCGAGGCCGCCTCTATATGGGCCAAGCCACTAATGTCGGAGACGGCGACGTCTTCTACTTCGCTCCGACCTCCACGTTCTCCATGACCGGCACGGACGGAGTGAAGACCGATCAGACCTTCACCGGCAGCGTCAACCTGGCCATCTCCACGAACTCGGCCCCCCCCTGCGCGGGCACTTGGCCCTGCGGCGCCACCAATCAGGTGATGTTCAATTATATGGACATGGCCGGCACGGCTTTCACCTACGGACCCTATGCCGTCTTGGTCGACAGCCCGCCGTCGCAGCGCCAGCCCGTGAACGGCGAGTACGTTTCCACGACCACCCCCGTGTTCCGCTGGGACGTCTTCAATGCCATGGTCCAGCTCCAGGTCGATGATGCTTCGAACTTCGCGACGCCTCTCATCAGTTCCACGACATGGAACCCCTATGCCTATGTGTCCACCACGCCGCTGAACTCCGGCGCCACCTATTATTGGCGCGTGAGGAACGCGGGCAATCCGAACTGGTCCACTACGTGGACCATCGTAGTGGACACCGTCCCCCCCTCCATCCTGAGCATGTTCGTCTCCACCAACCCCGGAGGAGGGCCTTGGCAGAGTTCCGCGACCTACATGGACAACAACGTGGTCAGCGTGCGCCTGAGCGTGCAGGATTCCTTGTCGGGACTCATGGTGTCCACGGGCTATCCGACCGGACTCGTGGGAGGCTGGGATTTCGACGAGTCCTCCGGAATACGCTCCATCCACGTCTCTTCGGTCTCGGCCTATTCCACGCCTCTGACTCTTTATGCCGGAGCCGGCTGGGGCGACGGGAAGAAGGGCGCTGCCCTTTCTTTGAATGGAAGCAGCCATTATGCCGCAAGCAGCGGCAACATCAACTATGATCTCACGGACTATACGCTGGAAGCCTGGATCAAGACTCCCGATGCGGGCGCCGCCACGCATCGGATCGTAGGACAGCAGGATACCCCCGGAACCAACGCCTGGGCCATGGGCATCAACAATGGGAAGCTCGTCGTCATGGACAAGCGAGACAACGCGGCCTGGTTCTCTCCGGCAGGCCCCGTGGTGGCCGATAATACCTGGCATCACGTGGCCTATACGCGCGATGCGGGCGAAAACGCCCGAATGTACGTCGACGGCGTGATCATCGCGACCCGGATCGCGCCTTCCGCGGCCTCCGTCAACGTCTCCACCCCCATCGCGGTGGGCTGCTACAACGCGAGCACGGAACTCTTCTCCGGGCTCATCGATGGGGTCCGCATCTTCAACATCGCGCGCTCCTCGGCGCAGATCCTTTCGGACTATCAGTCCGACCAGCTCGCCTCGCACTACCGCTCCAAGACCTTCCAGGCGGGAGTTTCCGTGGACGGAGGGATCATCTTCGGCGGACTCTCGACGGAGACCATGACCCTTTCCGGCAACAACACGATCAAGACCGCCCAGACCCTTCAGGTCGACGATATCGTCCTGATCTGCTCCACGGCCACCAACGCCGCCACCAACAGGGTCCAGATCTCCCTGCAGGACTACGCCGGCAACGTCACGACCGAGACCTACACGATATTCGTGGACACGCTCACCCAGTCCATGAGCAGCCTCTCGCTCACCTATCCGCCCACGGGGACATACATAAATTACCAGCCGAATTTCGCCTGGACCGGCCCCACTCCCTTGCAGGTCTCGGGCTTGGGCGGGACCAACGCTTCCTATATGCTCCAGGTCGCGCAGGATGACTCCAATTTCGGGACCACGGTCATCTCCATATCCACGCCCATGTGGAACAGCAACATGAACGTGACCGCGGACGATGCCTCCTATATCTCCACCTTCACGCTCACATCGGGCTCCACCTATTACTGGAGGGTGCGCGCCCGCTCCATGGGAGGAGTTCTGGGCCCCTGGACCTCCTCGTCCTCCTTCGTCTTGGACTTGGTTTCCCCAACGGGCACCAACTACCTGAGCAAGGACTCCGCGCTCATCAGCCGCAGCGAGGCGCAGTACAACGACATCATGATCGGCGCCACGGTGCAGTTCACGGCCCAGGACGTGCTGGCCGGGCTCGTGGCCAGCACCTGGGCCGTGCCGGGCTCCATGAACGACGCCGCCGGCGGGCCCTGGGTCCGCTACAGCACCTCGGCCGGCCTGTCCTGGCAGGAGGGCTCCGCGGCCGTCACCTGGCACACCACCGTCAACTCCGTCTACTGCTTCGCTGAAATGAACGGCCGCTATTACGCGGGCCTATACGGAGGAACCGCAGGCAACGGCGTAGTCTACATGTGCGCTCCGGAAACCACGGGCGATCCGAATATCTGCGACTCCGGAGACTGGTCGCAGAGCGACGGCGGGACCTACCTCCAGGTCTGGGGCCTCAAGGCGTTCAATGGGAAGCTCTACGCAGCCAAAGGCGGAGGACTGGCAGGAGACGGCGATATCTTCGTCTGCGACCCGGCAGCCACCGGCAATCCCCTGACCTGCGAATCCGGGGACTGGACGACATCTTATGAAGGCACCACGAACCATTATGCCTTCCAGTTCGCGGACTACAACAACAAACTCTACGCGACCTTGGGCGGAGTAGCGGGACAGGGGAAAATCATGGTCTGCGACCCCGCGCTCACCGGAGACCCGCAGAAATGCGAGTCCGGCGATTGGTCTACCAGCTTCAGTCCCGGGGACGCAAATGCCTGGGCGCCCACCGTCTACAACGGAAGGCTCTTCTATGGCTCGGGCGGCGCAAGCCCGTCGAAGATCTACGCTTTCGACAGCAGCACCTGGACCCAGGTCTACAGCGAGGCCGGGCCCACGAATTTCATCAGCATGAGCGTCTACAACGGGAAGCTCTACGCGGGACATTACAACGGCTACCAATCTCCCTCCGCCGGGATCGTCAGCTATGACGGGGCTTCCTGGACCGATGTGTTCCACTCCACGGGGCTCTGCATGCGCAGCTTCGCGGTCTACAACGGCCGCCTCTACGCAGGCAGAGAAGGCGGCCAGGACGCCGGCACCGGCGACCTCTTTGCATTCAATGGAAGCACCTGGAGCAATGTCTACGAAGGCAGTCATCAAGGAATCTTCAGCCTGGGCACGTTCCGCAACCGGCTCTACCTGGGCACGTACATGGTTGGAAACGCCGACCTCCTCTACTTCTCCCCCCTGGCCACGGCGACCATCACCGGCTCGGACGGCTCAAAAGCCGCGGAGACCCTCTCCTTGCAGGCCGCGAACCTGGTCATGTCCACCAACGCGACGACCTGCAACGGAGTCTCTCCCTGCGACGCGACCAACCAAGTGATCTTCACGGTCATGGACATGGCCGGGACCCCACTGACCTACGGGCCTTACGCGGTCTTAGTCGACAGCCCGCCTGCCCAGCGCCAGCCGGTCAACGGCGAGTACGTCTCCACGAATACTCCCGTGTTCCGCTGGGACCCCTTCAATACCATCGTCCAGCTCCAGGTCGACGATGCCTTGGACTTCGCGACGCCGCTCATCAGTTCCGCCACCTGGAACCCCTATGCCTTCGTCTCCACCACGCCGTTGAACTCAGGCGCGACCTACTACTGGCGCGTGCGCAATCTCAACGGCAACCCCGGCAACAACTGGTCCACGACCTGGAGCGTTGTCGTGGACACCGTTCCCCCCTCCATCCTGAGTATGTTCGTCTCCACCAACCCCGGTTCGGGGCCCTGGCAGAGTTCGGGGACCTACATGGACAACAACGTGGTCAGCGTGCGCCTGAGCGTGCAGGACCCCTTGGCCGGACTCATGGTCTCCACGGTCCTGCCCGCGGGCTTGGTCGGCCAGTGGCACTTCGACGAGTCCACGGGCGCCATGGCCTTGGATGCCTCGACGAACTCCAACACCGGGATACTATTCCCTTCCACCATGGTCTGGACTGCGGGAAAGCTCGGCAATGCCCTCACTTTCAACGGCAGCCAAGGCGTCACCATCTCGGCCAATGCCAGCCTCAATTTCACGGACAACTTTACCGTCGAGGCATGGGTATATCCGACAGCCGCAGTTACCGGACAGATCATGGAGATGAACGGGAACGCAGGCTGGAGACTGCGGCTCCTGGGCAATCCTCCGACGCTCAACGGACTCGTCGTCCCAGGGCCGGGGATATCCATGTCCAGCGGCACGGCCCCCCTCAACGTCTGGACGCATGTCGCAATGACTCTCGGTCCCTCCGTCATGAAGCTTTATGTCAACGGCATTCAAACAGGCTCATCGGAACATTCCTATGCGATCACGGCCGGACAGCCTCTTTTTATCGGCAAGAGCATGTTTGGAGGAGAAAACTTCCAGGGATTGCTCGATGAAGTGAGGCTCTACAATGTGGTTCGCTCCACCGCGCAGATCCTCGCGGACTACCAGTCCGACCAACTCGCGGCCCACCAGCGCTCGGCGGCCTACCAGGTGCGCTACTCCACCAACGGCGGGACCACCTGGACCGCGGTCTCCACGCAGAGCGTGACCCTCTCCGGGAACAACGCCGTCAAGTCCGCCCAGACCCTGCAGGCCGACGGCATCACGCTCATCAACTCCACCGCGACGAACGCGGACACAAACCGCGTGGCCGTGTCCTTCGCGGACTACGCGGGCAATGTCGCGACCGCGACCTATGCCGTCTTCGTGGACACGCTCACCCAGGCTATGGGCAATCTCTCGCTCACCTATCCGCGCACAGGGACGTATGTCAACTACCAGCCCAACTTCGCCTGGCTGGGGCCGACGCCCGCGCAGGTCTCGGGCTTAGGCGGACCGAATGCTTCGTATATGCTCCAGGTGGCGCAGGACGACCCGAATTTCGGCAGCACGGTCATCTTCATCTCCACGCCGATGTGGAACAGCAGCGCGATCGTGGGCTCGGACGATGCCAGCTATATCTCGACCTATACGCTCGCCTCGGGCTCCACCTATTATTGGAGGGTGCGCACTCGCTCCATGGGAGGAGTGCTGGGACCCTGGACCTCTTCTTCCAGCTTCGTTCTGGACTTGGCCCCGCCCACGGGCAGCGGCTTCATAAGCAAGGACTCCGCGCTCATCACCCGCATCGAGACGGAATATAACGATACCCTCGCGGGCGCCACGGTGCAGATCACGGCCAAGGACGTGCTGGCCGGGCTCGTGGCCAGCACCTGGGCCGTGCCCGGCTCCATGACCCGCGCTCCGGGCAATTATTGGCTCAAGTACTCCACCACCGCGGGACAGTCCTGGGTGGACGGCAGCGTGGGCATCAGCTCGGACGCGGCCGGGAGGTCCTTAATATACGCACTCGGAGAATTCAACAGCTATCTCTATTCCGGAGACCCCTACGGGCAAATCAGCGTCTGCAAGCCGCAGACCACGGGAAACCCGGACGTCTGCGAGCCGGGAGACTGGTCCCTCAGTTATTCCAACTCCAATTACACCAGCGCCCGCGTCTTCAAGACGTTCAATGGACGGCTTTACGCGGGCATGGGCGATGCCGCGGGCTACGGCGACGTGCTGGTCTGCAACCCGGCAGGAGGCGCGGACCCGAACGCCTGCGACCCAGGGGACTGGTCCGTCAGCTACGACGCTCCGAGCGCCAATCCCTCCGGCAACTACATTCTCGGCATGGAGGAATACAACGGCAAGCTCTACGCAGGAGGCAGCGGCGTCGGCGCCGGCGACCAAAACATCGCGGTCTGCGACCCTGCCTTGACCGGCAATCCCCAGGTCTGCGAAACAACGGACTGGTCCATCATGTTCCGCGGGCCGGACGCACACATATGGGGGATGACGGTCTACAACGGCCGGCTCTTCGCAGGAGCAGGGTACACCAACGGCGGGGTATACTCCTTCGACGGCACGACCTGGACCTACCATACCATGCCGACCGCGTTGCCTTATGCCCTCAGCCTTGCGCCTTTCAACGGAAAGCTCTATGCCGCCCGCTATTCCAACGGCACGATCAACGGCAAGGCCACGATCACGTCCTACAACGGCACGTCCTGGACCGATGAGTTCATCAGCTCCGGCACGGGCTTCTACGGCTTGCCCACCTTCAACGGCCGCCTCTTCGCGGGACAATGCACGGCCCACGCCGGAGACGGCCTCGGCGACGTCTACGCTTTTGACGGCAGCACCTGGACCATGGTCTACGACGGCGCGCAGGAATGGATCGGCGCCTTCCAGCCCTATAGAGGAAAGCTGTACATAGGCCAAGGCAGCGGCGTGGGGGACGGAGATATCCTCTACTTCACCCCGGCTTCCACATTCTCCATGACGGGCACGGACGGGACCAAGGCCGATGAGACCTTCACCGCGAGCATCAATCCTTCCATCTCCACGAACACGACAGTTTGCGCAGGAGGCGTGCCCTGCGACGCGACCAACCAGGTGGTATTCAGCTTCATAGATATGGCCGGGACCGCGCTCAACTACGGCCCCTATACGCTCCTAGTCGACAGCCCGCCGGCCAAGCTCCAGCCCGTCAACGGCGATTATGTCTCCACCAACACGCCCGTGTTCCGCTGGCAGCCCTTCAATTCCAAGGTCCAGCTCCAGGTCGACGACGCTCCGGATTTCGGCACGCCGCTGGGCAGTTCGATCACGTTCAATCCCTTCGCGCCGTCCCCGGCGACCCTGGCCTCCGGCGCGACCTACTACTGGCGCGTGCGCAATAGCAACGGGAATCCCAACAACGACTGGTCCACGGTCTGGTCCTTCGTGGTGGACACGGTCCCCGGCGTCTTCTCCGCTCCGCAGGTGAGCACCGCCGCGGCAAACAATGTCTGGTACTCTCTGCCCCCGGCCGTATACATGTCCTCCCACATCGTCTCCGTGAAGATGACGGTGCAGGATCCCTTGGCCGGGCTCATGACGTCCACCGGCTTGCCTGCGAACCTGGTCGGACAGTGGCACATGGATGAATCTTCCGGCACCATGCTCGTGGACGCCTCCACCATGGGGCTTACCGGACTGATGATCAACACCACTTCCTGGGCGACCTCGGGCTGCCGCAGAGGCGGCTGCATCTCGCAGTCCGGCAACTCCTATGCGCGCATGCCTGCGTCGTGGTTCAACACGGTCAATCAGCCCTTCTCCATCTCCATGTGGGTCAAGCCCACGGCCAACTCCGGGACATTCGCGCACATCGCCTCGGGAGACACCGGGATAGGCTGGTGCACGCCCTTCATGGGGTTCGACGCCTCGGGCCGCGTGGCAGCCCAGGTCTGGAATGGGACCTACGACAGCACGGCCGTTGCGAACGTCGGCCTGCCCAACGGCCAATGGTCGCACGTCGCGGAAACCTGGGACCCGATCAAGGGCCTCTACCTCTACATCAACGGCGCGGTCGCCGCATCGAGTCCCACGGCCACGACCTTCAGCCCCGACGCGAATCCGAAATATCTCTTCACCTCCATCGCCGGAGGCGGCGCCTGCGCGAACGCCTCGGTCCAGCCGATTCCCTTCTCCGGCATGATCGATGAGGTGCGCCTCTACAATATACGCCTCACTTCCGCTCAAGTAGCCGCCGAGTTCCAGTCCGACCAGCTCGCGGCCCACAACCGCTCCGCGGCCTACCAGGTCCGCTACTCCACCAACGGCGGGACCACCTGGACCGCGGTCTCCACGCAGAACGTGACCCTCTCCGGCAGCAACACGGATAAGTCGCCCCAGACCCTGCAGGCCGACGGCATCAGCCTCATCAATTCCACCGCTCCCCAGGCCGGCACCGACATCGTGGCCATGTCCTTCGCGGACTACGCGGGCAACGTGTCCACCGCAAGCTTCGTGATCTGGGTGGACTCGGCCCCGACCATGCTCATGCCGGACAACGGCGCCTATGTCTCCACCATCGCTCCGACCCTGCTTTGGAGCGCGGCCAACCCGGCGTATGCGCAGATATCGTCGCAATGGGATTTCTCCGCGACCGTGGACTCCATCACCAGCAACAACTACACGACATCCCTGGTGCCGCTCACGCCCGACACCACCTATTATTGGAGGGTCAAGAACAACAACACGAACTCCCCCCCCAACTGGAGCCCGACCAGGACCTTCGTGATCGACGCGTCCTCTCCCTCCATCTTCGAGGCGCGGGTCTCAAGCTACTCGACCGGAGGCTGGACGAGCCTGCCGACCACGGTCTACCTCTCCTCGAACGTGGTCTACCTGCAGGCCGGCATCCAGGACTTGACCGCGGGCCTCATGGTCTCCACGGGCGTGCCCGCGGGACTCGTGGGACAATGGCATTTCGACGAATCCTCGGGCACGGTGGCGTTGGACGCATCCGGGACCAATGCCCACGGGAGCCTGAGCCTGGTGGACTGGACCACGGGCCGAAGAGGCAGGGGCGCGGACTTCTACCACTCCTGTTCCATGATGTCCATCCCGCCTATCAGCATGGGCGGCGAATGGACCGTCGAGACCTGGAGCCGGTTCCCGCTCGCCACGCCGGCCGGCCTTACCCGCACCTTGGTCCAGCAGACCGGCGGAACCTATCACCATGTCCTCGTGGATTCGAACGGCTACCTCGGCTCCTACAACAACGGCTGGTTCACCAGCAGTTTCGATGTGGACTCACTCTCCACCGGCTGGCACCATATCGCGGCCGTGGCCAAAGACGGCGTCACCCGCTTCTATGCCGACGGGACGGCCGTGGGCACGTGCGCGACCGTGGTGACCAACCCCATCGGCACCATCGGGAACCATTCCGGCTGCACGCAGGACTGGGGAGCCGTCGATGAACTGCGCATCTTCACCGTGGCCCGCTCTTCCGCGCAGATCCTGGCCGACTACGAGAGTGACCAGCTCGCGGCGCACAGCCGCGGCAAAGCCTACGAGGTGCGCTACTCCACCAACGGCGGAACCACCTGGACCCAGGTCTCGGGAGCCAACACGAGCCTGACCGGCACGAATGCGAGCAAGTCCTCCGAGACCCTGCGGGCCGACAACATCAATCTCATCTGCACCACCGCGCCTTTGGCAGCCACGAATCTGGTGTCCCTCTCGGTCGCGGACTATGCGGGCAATGTGTCCACGGCGGTCTACACCGTCTACGTGGACACGCTCACCTATCTGATGACGGCCACTCCGACCTATCCGATGAACGGGACGTACATCACTTACCAGCCCAATTACGCCTGGTACGGCCCGCCGCCGCTGACCATCGCGGCCATGGGGCCCAACGGCAAATATTACCTGCAAGTCTCCAGCAACGACTACGACTTCAATCCCGGCAGCATCGTCATGAGCATCTCCACGCCTGCATTCAACCAGTCCATGAGCGTGGCCCATGACGATGCGACCTACATCTCCACCTTCAGCCTGGCCGCGGGCGCCACCTATTTCTGGCGCGTGCGCGCATACTCCACCAACGGCCTCTTCGGCGCATGGTCCGAGCCCGTCACCTTCGTCATCGACGCGGCCTCGCCCACCGCGGGCAACTACGGCTACCGCTCCTCGACCTCCCAACTCTTGACCGAAGCGGACTACAATGACTTGGTCTCCGGGGTCACGGTGCAGTTAAGCGTCCGCGACACCCTGGCCGGCATGCTGGTAAGCACCCGGGGAACGCCCGGCAACATCCCCTACGCGCCCGGCGGCTACATGGTGAGCTATACCACCAACGCCGGGTTCACATGGAACATGCTCAGCACGGCTCCGGTCATGAGCTACAACGGCGATGCGAGCGGCGCCTATATCCTGGGCTTCGCGAATTTCAACGGCAGCCTCTATGCCACGAAATGGGGGTCGGCAAACTCCGGAGCGGTCATGCGGTACGACGGCTCCTCCTGGGTCACCAGCTTCAACAACGGCGCAGGATTCGCCGGATACTGGGCTCTCGGAGTCTTCAACGGCAGGCTCTACGCCGGCCAAGGCACCGGCCAGTACAATGGGGACATTTATGTCTGCGAGCCCGCCACGACCGGGGATCCGCTGCTCTGCGAGTCCGGGGATTGGAGCATGAGCTTTGACGGGACGACATACGGGATCATGTCCCTGACGGCCTACAACGGCAAGCTCTACGCCGGAGAGGAAGGCGTTGGAGGAGACGGCAACATCAGGGTCTGCGATCCCGCGCTCACCGGCGACCCCATGCGCTGCGATGCCGGCGATTGGAACATGAGCTTCGACGCGACCGCCGCGGACTCCGCCTTCAGCGGCTTGACGGTCTACAACGGCCGGCTCTTCGCCGGACAGTGGGGGAACGCCGGGGAAGGAGACGTCTATGTATTCGACGGCAGCGCCTGGACGCGCAGTTACGACGGCTCATCTACGATAATCTACTCGATGGCCGTGTACAACGACAAGCTTTACGCAAGCCAGCGAGGAACCACGGGCTTAGGAAACGTGTTCGTCTATGACGGAAACTCGTGGTCCACGAGCTTCACCGGCGCCCAGGAGGACATCCTCGACCTCCACGTCTACAACGGACTGCTCTTTGCGGGCCAGGGAAACAACACCGGCGACGCGGACCTCTATTCCTTCGACGGCAAGAGCTGGCGCCTGGCCTATGACGACTCCACCCATGAAGAGCTTCGCGCGCTCTGGTCTTTCGACAATAAGCTCTGGATGGGCTTCGGCAACGCCGCCGGCAACGGAGACATCCTCTCCTTCTCCCCCATCCTGTCATCCTCCATGACCGGCACGGACACCGCGCCCTCCACACTGACCCTGGTCTCCCGCGGGCTCAATGTGGTCACCTCCACCAATGTGCTCTCCTGCAACGGGGTCGGCCCCTGCGGCGCCACCAACCAGGTCATATTCAATGCCATGGATTACGCGGGCCGGCCGGTGATCCTGGGCCCCTACTCCGTCAACACGGACACGATAACGCCCGCGTCGATCTCCACCGCGGCCTATCCCGCGGCCATGTCCTACGTCAATGTCCAGCCCAACTACTACTGGGTCGGGCCCAGCACCTCGCTCGTGGCCGGCCTGGGCCCGGGCGCCTCCTACATCCTGCAGGTCTCCAGCAATGACGCGGCCTTCGGCTTGGCGAACATGGTGATCTCCATCTCCACGCCCGTGGTGATCGTCAGCACCATGGTGGGCAAGGACGACGGCGCCTATATTTCAACCTTCACGCTCGCCGCGGGCGCCACCTATTATTGGCGCGTGAAGTCCAAGAGCCTGCGCAACACCTACAGCCCCTGGTCCCAGGTTTCTTCCTTTGTCCTGGACCTGGACTCGCCCTCGGCCTACGGATTCGACAGCGTCAGCTCCACGGGCGGGACCCTGGGAGAATCCCAGTACATCGACTTGGCCTCGGGCGTGACCGCGCATCTGCGCCTGAGCGATATCCTCTCCGGACTCACGGTCAGCACCGGGGCCTGGCCCATATCCACGGCGCCCGGAGCGGGCTTTGGAGTCATGTACTCGAGCGATGCGGGCCGCACCTGGCAGAGGGACTTCCAGACCCTGAGCGATGCCGCCGGAGGCATCTATGAACAGGTCCTCTCCTTCGCGGTATTCAACGGCAAGCTCTACGCGGGCTTCGGCACGGCCACGGGCAACGGCGACGTGCGCGTCTGCAATCCCGCGGCCGCGGGAGACCCGGCCTACTGCGACGCAGGCGACTGGAGCCTGAGCTATGACGGCGTCGGCCCCGGGCTTGAAGCCGTCTGGTCCTTGGCCTCCTTCAACGGCCGCCTCTACGCCGGAGCCGGCAGCAGCGGCGGAGACGGCGACGTATACGTGTGCAAGCCCGAAACCGGCGGAGCCGCGGATATCTGCGAAAGCGGCGACTGGTCCCTCGCCTATAACACGGTCTACGATACGATTCTCTCCCTGGCCGTGCACAACAACCGCCTCTACGCAGGCACGGGCCTCAACGTGGCGGGAAGCGGCGACGTGCTGGTCTGCGACCCCGCGGACACCGGCACTATTCAGGACTGCGATCAAGGCGACTGGAGCATGAGCTACGACGGCTCCCAGGAAGGCATCTACTCCCTGGCCTCCTACAACGGCCGCCTCTTCGCGGGACAGGGCAACGGCACCGGCGACGGGAAGGTCCTGGTCTATGATAACTCGGGCTGGTCGGAATCCTATCCCGGGACCGGGTTCGAGACGGTCCAATCCCTGGCCGTCTACAACGGCAAGCTCTATGCGTCCCAAGGCATCAACCCCGGCAACGGCAACATCCTATCCTACGACGGGACCACCTGGAGCACGGACATGGACGGCGCCCGGCCCGCGATCTACGGGCTCGCCCGGCACGCAGGCCGCCTCTACGCGGGCCAGGGAAATTCCCCGGGAGACGCAGACATCCTCGTGCTCGATACCGGATCCTGGAGCACGGCCTTCGACGGAGCCAAGGCGCGCATCAATACCCTGATCTCCTTCAACGGCCGCCTCTACGCGGGCCAGGGCAGCGCCACGGGAGACGGCAGCATACTGGCCCTCTCCCCTGTTTCCAGCGCCGCTATCAGCGGAGTCAGCGGTTCCATCGCCGAGGAAACGCTCACGGCCAGGGGCTTGAACCTCACCTCCTCGACCAATGCCGTGCTCTGCAACGGGGTGCGGCCCTGCGGCGCCACCAATCAGATCCTCTTCCACGCGGCCGACCTTTCCGGCAATATCCGCCGCGCAGGCCCCTTCGCGGTGCTCGTGGATACCATGCCCATGTCCTACCCCGTGGCCCCGGCCAACGGCGCCTATGTCTCCACTACGACTCCGGTGATGCTCTGGTCCGCGCATTCGCTCGGCAATACCGTCGTCCAGCTGGCCTTGGACGGCGGATTTACGCAGGTCATCGCGGATTCCACCACCGCGGCCCTCTTCTACGCCTCGACCAATACCCTTTCCAGCGGCACGACCTATTACTGGCGCACGCGCCGCACCCAAAACGCCGGACGCTGGTCCGAGTCTTACAGCTTCGTGGTGGACACCCGGCCCGCGGTCATGAGCATCGCGGAGATCTCCACGGCCCCGGCGGTCGAACCGTGGACCGGTCTGCCCAGCGGCATCTACATGAGCTCGAACATCGTCAGCGTTCGCATGCAGGTCCAGGATACGCTCTCAGGCCTCATGGCCTCCACGGGCCTGCCCGCCGGACTCGTGAGCCAGTGGCACTTCGATGAGAGCTCCGGCACGGTCGCGCTGGACGCCTCCACGCAGGCCCGCCACGGTTTCGTCATGAGCACCATGACCTGGACGGCAGGCAAGCGCGGCGGCGCGTTGAATTTCAACGGCGCGCAATCCGTCTCGATCCCGGACGACGCGGCCTGGACCCTCGGTTCCAACCCCTTCACCCTCTCCCTGTGGGCCAATTTCAGCTCCGTCGGAAGCATGTCGGCGCTCCTGGGACACGACGAGGGCGGCGGGAGCTTCCCCAAGTGGTTCTTCTATCATTCCAACACCGGCAGCCTCATTTTCTTCTTCTACGATGGGTCCAGCCATGCCCTCTTCAATTATCCCTGGACTCCCGTGATCGGGCAGTGGCATCACCTTGCGGTCACCCGCAATGGGAGCGCCTACGGCCTCTTCATCGACGGACACCCGGCGGCGCAGGACAGCAGCGCGAGCGCGATACCGGATCCTGCCGCGCCGCTGACCATCGGCTACGCGGAGCCCTCCTTCGCCTTCAACGGAAAGATCGACGAAGTCCGCTTCTTCAATGTGGCCCGCTCCACCGCGCAGATCCTGGCGGACTATGAGTCCGACCAGTTGGCCGCTCATCTGCGCTCCGCGGCCTACCAGGTGCTCTATTCCACCAACGCGGGCGCCACCTGGGCCCAGGTCTCCACGCAGAGCGTGACCCTCGCGGGCGCCTATAACACGGACAAGACCCTGCGCACCCTGCAGGCCGACGGGATCTCGCTGGTCTGCACCACGGGCCCGGCCGCGCAGACCAACCAAGTGGCCCTCATCGCCTCGGACTACGCGGGCAACGTCTCCACCGCGGTCTTCACCGTGTTCGTGGACACGCTCGCGGCTCCGACGCTGTCGAGTCCCTTGAGCGGGGATTACGTCTCCGTCTCCACGCCCACGCTCACCTGGGACCTCGCCGCCGGCGCGGCCGGGGTGCTCCAGCTTGCGCTTGACTCGGGCTTCAGCCAGGTGATCGCCGCCTCTTCCACGTTCAACAGGTATTACATCTCCACGAATACGCTCGTGAGCGGGACCACCTACTGGTGGCGCGTGCGCCAGGTCCTGAGTGCCAACAGCTGGTCCGCTCCGCGCTCGTTCGTAGTCGATCTGGCTTCCCCCACCCTGTCCGCGGCGCTGGTCTCCACGTCGCCGGTCGCGGGGCCTTGGACCAGCCTGCCCAGCTCAGCCTATGTTTCCTCCACCGTGGTCAGCCTGCGCATCAGCGTGCAGGACACGCTCGCGGGCCTCATGGCCTCCACGGGCCTGCCCGCGGGCTTGGTCGGCCAATGGCATCTGGATGAAGGCTCGGGCACGGTCGCTCTCGACGCCTCCACGCAGGCCCGCCACGGCTTCGTCATGAGCACCATGACCTGGACGGCAGGCAAGCGCGGCGGCGCGTTGAATTTCAACGGCGCG
>Ga0172379_10000681_pt1 | contig 81413 bp, 91 predicted proteins | sample GrowelOW334metaG_FD_119756 | JGI IMG/M metagenome (GOLD analysis project Ga0172379, IMG submission 119756) | Groundwater microbial communities from an aquifer near a municipal landfill in Southern Ontario, Canada - Groundwater well OW334 metaG | ecosystem: Environmental > Aquatic > Deep... | reverse complement strand
ATCATCCACACAAGTGAAATTACTACAGCTTTGGTTTATTGAACAACTTCCGCAGCTTCCGCCGCAACCATCATCACCGCAAGTTCTGCCACTACAATTTGGGACACACACTGTTGGGACTGGTGTACTTGTAGCAGTTGGTAGAGGTTCACCATAATCACCAATTTTTATTCCCACATCAGTTAATTGAGCGCCTGTCGGCAAACTTAATACCAAAGTTCCGCTTCCATCAGTCGTCACTGATGTCGTCCCTATCACCGGCAAACCCTGTGAAGTAAATTGGTCAAATTCAACCGGCAAAGTAATTGAATTATCAAAACCTGTCATGGTGACAGTTCCCGGTAACCCCGTGTAATTACCGGTATTATCAACCACATTTCTCCAAGTAAAATTACTGTTCCATACCCACAAGTGAGCCCGATTATTTAAAGTATCTTTCTGACCGGTGGAACTCAAACCACCACTCGACAAGCTAGCCAAAGCATTTGCATAATGGCCATTTGTTAAAGGAATATTGCTTATAAAATCCGCATAATATTTATACACTTCATATAATCCCGTCTCTCCATCCGGACCTGGTTGAGTGTCCCGTAAATCCTGCCACCAATAATGCTCTATCATTCCGCCCGGATCCAATCCTGCCCAAAGCATCGTATGAAGCCACACCCCCTGAGTATCATTTGCTAACAATGCTTGCTCCGTTTGTTCCGCCAACGTATCAATACCAGTTTCTCCCCTAATAATTGGTTTGGTGGCAATACTATTTTGGCTAGCTTGCCAATCCAAACTACTTCTTACATCCGAACTATATCCCAGATGAAAAAGCGCGGCATCAGACTCGTAAACAGAATTCTCCAGCCACCCCGTTGACACATACGCATGAACATCAGCAAAATCAATATCAGGATAGCTTACATTAGCCCACAATTCCGCAAAAGGAAAATACTGAGAAAGGCTAGTGGTTACCAAATGACTGTTTGGTTCAAACTGATGCATATATTTTCCCAATTCATCAGCCAATATAAAATGATCAGTACTTGTAACACTTCCCTCATTGAGCAGCTCCCACGACTGAATTGCTGTAGAATAACCCCACCGTGCCTGTAAATATCGCCAATAAGCTTTTTGCAACCACCTAACTTTACCTAAAGTTCGACCGCTACCATAAAAATAATCATCGCTATCTACATCTACCCAGTTCCCACTAAAATCAATTTTTCGCGAAATATCTTCTGTTTTTTCCAAAATTACCGGCTTTATATATACTCCAGCATCTTCTGCCCATGAAACCTCCAAATCGGTCTTAAATGAATTATGTTGCTGAAAATAAGTTTCATATTCCATTGACGATTTATGCATTATTTCCGGTCCATAATTACCTCCACCTAAACTTTCTTTTAAAGAAATTGAGTCAATGTAAATCTCACCCGTACTGGCATTTTCCAAAGTAAAAAATGTCATTGGTAAAAAGTTGCTTGAACCAGAATTCCAGTCACCCTCAATTGTTTCCCACGATGCCGTGTTACCTCCATATGACGATAACGTTGTTCCGACATTTCCATTCGGACAATTAGCATAATTATTACCACTTTCAGGTACAGCGTTTTTAATAACTAACCCGTAATCTGAATACGTCGAATCTCTCGGTCCGGTAATATTTTCTCCCTTGTAAGTTACAACAAAGTGATAATTTGTATTTGGTTTCACCTCTTGCGATTCACCCCAATAGCCCACCACCCGACAAGAATCAAACCAACCGGAAGTTCCGGCATCTATCCGCATTTTCATCGATTTCTGATCATTGGGTATTTCACCCGCAGGATAGGCCATTAATCCCGTTCTAGGTACATATCCTCCATAACGATTCTGAATTTCATAATAGGGATTCCAAGCCGATAAAAATATCGAAGATGCCATCCACCAGGATCTGGTCACCTGAACACCGTTATCGGCTAATTGTTGGTAACCAGCCGGACCGGTCGGTCCAAAATTTAGCCCGGTAGCTGGAAAATAAGTTCCGTCTTCAAAAGCAAAATACCGAGGATCTGATGTACTTACCTTTACAAACCCACGACTCGCGGAATCGACCACCGTAAAAACCCCTACCGACGATTCACTAGTTCCGGATTTATCCTGAGCTGTAATTTTATAACTCCATTCACCGACTTCATTTGGCGAAAATCTTGTCTTCCAGACAAAACTATTTTCCGGATAATACCAAGGTTGGCCATCTCTAGTCTCCGTTAAATAATCCTGATAATAAAACGATGGTTGTTGATAGGCATTTGCCCAATCAACTTCTCCCGGAGGTAAGAACAAAGTATTAACCGTAATCCCATCAAAGCTTGGAGATGTGCTATCGACTCCGCTGGGTGGACTTGATTCGTATGGAAATTGATAATTTTGAGCTACCGAATTCTCAATGTTAAAAGAAACTTCAAATTTACTAAATTTTGGCACTTCACCCTGAGGGTATGTCGTGGCGTTATCTAATATATCAATTACTGCCAAATCCGGTGACAACTCACAAGTATAATTTGAACAAAGATACCCACTAGAACAACTCCCGCAGCTTCCGCCGCAACCATCATCACCGCAAGTTCTGCCACTACAATTTGGGACACACACCGTTGGTATTGGAGTGCTTGTAGCTGTTGGTACTGGAGTTTCTGTCGCCGTTGGTACTGGAGTTTCAGTCGCCGTCGGGACAGGTGTTTCTGTTGGTGTAGGTGTAGCATCAAGCGGTACAACTTCTGCCGTATATTGGTTAATCAGTGGCACAATTCGATTGGTAAGAGAAAAATTTTGGACACCAAACATTGTTGCAAATTCTGACATAATTCTGGCCTCCATCGGCCACGGCCAGAGTTCTTGTGTTGTTAATGTTCGGTCAATATAGCGGTATCTTAAACGTGCGCCACTACCTTGATGATTAGCATTATTTTCAATAAACGAGTTTGTAAGGCTGGTTAAACTATCAATTGTCGCTTGGGTGGCATTTGGATTTAACCCGTTTATCACTTCTACAGGTGCCGGAGACCCTAGTCCGTTGTTGATCAGCGTTGCTCTATCAACAGAGTTGTTGTAGTCATTGTCATCTTTTGCCACATACAAACCAACACCGGCGTTGCCATATGAAAAAATATCCCTTAATAAATTGTCGTGCATTACTCCGGTTGTGAAATTAGAATCCCACATTCCAAATCCTTTTCGCCAACCAGGCCATTCTGAAAAGAGAGTGCACATGCTTGTTGTCAAATAAGGGCTAAAACCTCCCGGCGGACAATTCCAAGTCATCGGGGTGTCGTCGTATTGCATTCCAATATTCATCACTATCGATCCCAATACTTGATTTCCCCCCAACTCACCACCTTGTGTAAATATATTAATTCCATTACTCGGTGCCAACCCAAACGCAATACAGTTTTCAATTGTATTATTAATACCGTGATATAGTTCAATGCTATCTCCCCACGGCCAATTACCAGGATTGTAGGGCGGGTCTAATTGGCTATCCCCATGCCAATCTCTCCACGCTACAAAACACCGACGAAATGTGTTGTTTTCCTTATCGTCGCTATAACTGAAAAGCATTTTTCGCCCCGAACCAGCCATTACACAATCTTCAACCAAATTATTACTTCCCCAAGTTAGAAATACCTCTGCATTCTCATCAATATTGGCGTTATATCCCGATATCCGGCGAAATATATTGTTATCACCCCTATTGTAATAAACAGGTCCGTTGCTATTTTGTGCCACAATCCCTTCTATCACAAAATAATCTCCCACCCAACCATGATCCCAATTATAAAGCGACACCGGAATTCGAGAATTTTCGCCATCAATTATCGCCTGACCATCATTAAGTGCTTTAATCGAAATTGGCATTCCCGCCGAACCGTTTCTTTGATTAGGATTTAACGATTGAAGATATGTCCCATCCATCAAAAATAACGTATCACCTGGGTAAAGATCAACCCAAGCTCTGTCAAACGTTGCCCATGGTGCCGAAATAGAATTATTTCCCGCCGTCACACTATCATTTCCAGTAGGCGAAATATAATAATCCGCCGCCGACACAGCCCTAATACTTAGCAAAAAAAACAATAGTAAAAAATAAAACTTGTTAACAAACCTCATCATTACATCACTTTGTCTTTATAACCAATGTATCCATTATTTTATTAATCAAATCACTGTATTTATAATTACTTCCCCTTGACGGAAAAACCATCCCAATCATCATCAACGTTCTGGATTTATCAATGGGTATAGTATATTCTAAAATCTGATTGTTGTCGCTATCCTGACCGGTTCGAGATGTCAATATTGCCGAGTCACTCGGTTTTTTATCCCTTATTTCAAATTTCAAAATCGTATATCGACGACCACTATCACGTATATTAACAGCCACAACCTTTTGTGACTTTACCAGTCTGTTTTCAATTTCAACTCCACTTGGATATTTAAATGTAAATAAAAAATCTTTATTTTCGAACACTTTCCATTTAGAAATATCTTCAGTTTCTACATACTGTTTAGCCAAATCCATCTTATTTTTTACGCTTAAACTTGCCGATTCTTTCTGGAAGCTATTACTAAAATACTTTTTGTTCACAACTAATAACAAAACTATCATTCCCACTAAAACCATCACTACCACAAACAATGTTTTTATTCTAACACTGCTAATTCTATCAAAATCAATCATATTCATATTTATTACTATATTTTGTTAATTAATCATACAAATTACAACCACAACAGCACCCCACTAATCACATTATACCTAAAACAAGTCCGCGACACGAGTGGTTCACTTCACAATTTCATATGTTACTTATAACGAAACAACTCAAATTATTTGTGACTCCTGCGGGAGTCGAACCCGCGATTACCTGGATGAAAGCCAGGTGTCCTAGGCCACTAGACGAAGGAGCCAGTGTATCGGATAATATTTTATCATATGATAACCATTTTCCACGGCGACAACACCGAGCTCAGCCGCAGTGCATTTATTGAAGCTTCCGACAAACTCCACGGATTTGATGTCCTTCGAATCGACGCCAAAACAGCCGACGAAAATCAAGTTTCCCAATTTCTCAACAGTCTTAGCTTTATCTCTGCCTCCAAAGCCATTTGCTTTACTAATTTTTTCTCTGTCCCCAAAGCCAAATTGGATAAAATTATCCCCGTTCTTGCCTCAACCCCAAACATTACCATCTTAATCTGGCAGGATAAACAGCTAACCCTAGCCCAACTCAAACCGTTACCTCTCGCTAAAGTCGAACTATTTAAAGCCGACAACATTCTCTACTTTTGTCTCAACCAAATTAAACCGAAAAATCTCGCCAAATTTATTGTTTACTATCATCAGATTATCGACAGCCAACTTTACGATCTGTTTCTGTATCTTCTTAAAAATAATTTACGTAAAAAACTGCTCACTTATTCTCCATTTAGCCCCGAAATAATCAAAAAAACCTATCTCCAATTAATTGAACTTGATTATCTCAACAAATCCGGTAACTTAGCCATCTCCAAGGAAATTGCCCTGGAAAGATTGATGATTAAACTCCTTTCGTAACTCTGGTATAGTTATTATAATGTCTCAAAAAGTAGCTAAACCTTGGGGTGAAGAAATTATTTTTACCGAACCCAACTTACCCTACACCGGCAAGATTATCAGGATCAATGCCGGCTCACGATTATCTCTTCAATATCACGATCAAAAAACCGAAACTATCGCCCTCATATCCGGCACTGCTAATTTAGCTATCGATAAAGATACTAAACCTATGGACATTAATTTCGGTTATACCATCATTCCTAATACCACTCATCGGATTGAGGCTGTTACAGACAGCGTCATTTTCGAAGTCAGCACCCCGGAAACCGGAACTACTTTTCGTCTTGAAGATGATTACCACCGGTCTGATGAAAATTTAAATAATAAAGATTTATGAGTCACACTCTTTGGTTCAAAGATATTCATTTCTCCGACGTCGATCTGGTTGGTGGTAAAGGCGCCAACTTAGGCGAAATGTACAATCTTGGTATTCCCGTTCCCAACGGCTTTTGCGTCACCGCCAAAGCCTATTTTGAATTCATCAATACCAACAATTTAGCTCCTCAAATTAAAAAAATTCTCGCCGCTACCGATGTTGATCAGCCGGACCAACTGTTAGCCGCTTCCAAAAAAATCCATCAGTTAATCCATAAAAGCCCAGTCCCCGAAGAAATGGCCCAGGAAATCATGAGAATGTATAAAAAGTTATCCAATTGGGGCGGACTAAAAAACGTGCCAGTAGCTGTTCGAACATCCGCTACTGCCGAAGATTCTGCCGATGCTTCCTTTGCCGGTCAAGGTGAAACTTATCTAAATGTCATCGGAGAATCTAATGTCGTCAACCGGGTCCGTGATTGTTGGGCTAGTCTGTTTACCCCCCGATCTCTGTTTTACCAGGTAAAAAAACATTACGACAATTTTAAAATCGGTGTCGCTGTCCCTATTCAAAAATTAGTTTACTCTGACATTTCCGGTATTTGTTTCACCGTTAATCCTATCTCTAATAACAAAAACCAAATTATTATCGAAACTATCTGGGGATTAGGGGAATACATTGTTCAAGGTAAAGTTACCCCCGACCAGGTTGTGGTTGATAAAAATGATTGGTCTATTGTCTCCAGCAACACTGTTCATCAAAATATCGAACTTCTTCGTGGACCTGATGAAACTACTCAAATTGATGTACCAAAATCACGTCAGGATAAACAAAAAATCAATCCGGCCATGGCCTTAAAAATTGCCCGTCTGGCCCAAAAACTTCACGATCATTACCGTAAACCCCAGGATATCGAATTTGCCATCGAAAACAATATTCTCTATTTTGTTCAAACCAGACCAATCACCACCGTTGCCTCCAATCAAAAAATCATCGATGATCAGAAAGAAATCGTCAGTCAAAAACCAGATTTAGTTGGTCAACCTGCCAGCCCAGGTACTGCCAATGGTGTCGTTGTCATCGTCAAAGATCCAAAAAACATTAACCGCGCCAAAAACGGTCAAATCTTAGTCACTTCCATGACTACACCCGATTTTGTCCCGGCCATGAAAAAAGTTGCCGGAATAATTACTGATAAAGGTGGTCAAACTTCCCACGCCGCCATCGTCAGTCGTGAACTAGGTGTTCCCTGCGTCGTCGGTACTGAAATTGCCACCAAAAAATTAACCGATGGTCAAATTGTTACCCTTAACGGTACTACCGGAGAAATTTGGTTTGGTAATTTATCTAACTCTCTGTCAAACACCCAAACTCCAACCGTCAAAAGCACAAAAAATATCAAAACTGCCACCAAACTCTATGTCAATTTAGCCGAACCGGAACTAGCTTCAGATATTGCCAAACGGCCAGTTGATGGCGTTGGCTTGCTCCGTGCCGAATTTATGATGGCTAATATCGGAATTCACCCAAAAAAAATCATCGCCGAAGGCAAACAAAAGCAATTTATCTACAAATTAGCCGATGATATGGCTAAATTTTGCAAACCGTTTAGTCCTCGTCCGGTTATCTACCGTGCCTCTGATTTCAAAACCAACGAATATCGCTTCCTTAAATGGGGAAAGTTGTACGAACCGGAAGAACCCAACCCTATGCTCGGATTCAGAGGTGCTATCCGCTATATCAACAGTGCCGAAGTTTTCTCCATGGAACTGGAAGCTATCAAAGTTGTCCGTAATAAATTTGGCCTAAAAAACCTTTGGTTAATGATTCCCTTTGTTCATACCTGGCAGGAATTAGAAAAAGTAAAAAAAATAATATCCGACCATGGTTTACTCCGTTCTCCGACGTTTAAATTATTCATGATGGTTGAAATTCCCAGCAATGTCATTATGCTCGACAAATTTATTGATGTTGGTATTGACGGTATTTCCATCGGTAGTAATGATTTAACCATGCTTACTCTTGGTATTGATCGGGACAACAGCGAGGTATCTCAGGCCTTTAATGAAATGGATCCGGCAGTACAGTGGTCCCTTAAAAGGGCGGTGACGAAAGCCCGCAAAAGGGGATTAATGGCTTCCATTTGCGGCCAAGCCCCTAGCAACTACCCTGAATTAGTTGAAAAACTAGTCAAATGGGGAATAACCTCTATTTCCGTTTCCCCCGATGCCATTGACCGTACCCGCGAAACTATCGCCTGGGCCGAAAAACAAAAACTGACTAAATAAACACCAACACCACTTCTCCTTTAGTATCCCCAATCATCTCATCTGAAATTTCCTCAAATTTTTTCGTCATCTCCCGGACAATTCTAATTTGCGTTTTCTCCCCACTAACCTCTTTAATTAATTTAACCGACTCTACGGTTCTATTTCCTGCTTCGTAAACAATTTTTACCCCATCAAAATCCTTATATTTTTCTAACAACTTCTTTTTATCACCATCTTTTTTTGGTAAAAAACCCAAAAAACAAAATCTTTGAATCGGCAAACCAGATAAAACTGCTGCATTCACCGCTGCACAAGCCCCTGGAATCGCCGTATAAGGAATTTTTAGGTCATAACAGCGTTTGACCAACAACCATCCCGGATCGGACAGTAGGGGAGTCCCGGCATCGGTCACCAAACCCACTTCCAACCCTTCTTTTAGCCAATTAACCACCTGGGGGATTTTTTGTTGTTCCACCTCATCGTAAAACGACACCAATTTCGGTTTATTAGCAATTTTCAGTTCACTCAATAGTAATCCGGTTTTACGGGTATCCTCACATAACAATATATCAATAAGTTCAAACGTATCGACCGCTCTCAATGTAATATCCTTCAAGTTCCCAATTGGTGTGGAAATTAAGTACAGCATTAATTAAATTGTCTGATAACCGCTACTACTTTCCCCCGGATTTCCACACTACGAACATACATCGGTTCCATGGTTGAATTGGCCGGTTGCAACCGGATTCTGGTAGCTTCCTTATAATATCTTTTTAAAGTCGCAAAACCATTCGTCAACACCGCCACCACAATATCCCCATCACGGGCATCATGTTGTTCTTTTACCACTACATAGTCACCACTCAAAATCCCATCATCCACCATCGAATCGCCCTTGGCCTGCAATACAAACGATTTATCTCCCGGTTTAATCAAATTAGAATTGACCATCAGTGTCGCATTCGGATCATTGAATGGTTCCAAAGGTTGCCCGCAGGCAATAAACCCTAAAATTGGCAGTTCTACCGCCCCCAGATGACTAATAAACCCCTCATTTTCCATTACCTCTATTCCCCGTACCGCTCCCCGATACCGTCGGATCAAACCCTTCTTCTCCAATACCGCTAAATGCTCGTGGACCGTCGCCAAAGACGATAACCCAAAGTGGTCGGCAATTTCGGTCAATGTCGGCGCATAACCGTATTTACCGATATTCTCGTTGATAAAATCTAAAATTTCTCGCTGTCTTTTATACAATACTGTTGGCATACTTCAACTATACGCGAATAATACCCGAAGTCAAATAGTAAATGTTCTGATATAGTAAATTAATGTTTTTACTAATTTTATTTTTGTTTCTTTTTGCTAAAAACACCTTAGCTGTCAGCGATTTTTCAACCGACCAATCGGTCAGTTATTATCTTCAGGAAAACGGCAATGCTTCAGTCACCCAGGACTTTCAAATTACCAATCATACCTCCCAAATTTATCTCAAAGAATATGTCATCAAATTAGATCAAACCGGCCTCAGTCAAATTACCGCTCATGATTCTTCCGGTAGTATTATCAAATCAATTGACAATACCGACAAATCTACCATTATCAATCTCAAATTTAATCATCCTCAGGTAGGCCGTGGACAAATCAATAAATTTACCCTCAACTACCTTGTTAATCAATTTGCCATTAATAAGGGAAAAACTTTCGAAATTCAACTTCCGGATTATCAAATTTCCACTGATGAAAATTTAACCATTAATCTCAATGTTCCCATCACTTTTGGCGAACTATCCTTCGCATCTATTCCGATAGCATCATCCCAAATCCAAGGCAACCGATATCTTATCAACTTCGATTATCGCCAAATCAAACCCAACGGTAAAATTTTATTTGTTTTCGGCGATCATCAACTTTTTGATTTCAAATTAAATTACTATCTCACCAATCCTTCAAATTCTCCCATCACTACCGAAATTGCTGTCCCACCAGATACCAATGGCCAAAAAATTACTTTTACCAGTTTGTCTCCGCTTCCTATTCAAATCAACCTCGACCCCGATGGTAATTGGCTAGCCCAATACCTTATCCCCGCCAACGGCCAACTTGATGTTACCGTCAACGGTCAAGCCAAATTATTTTCCCCAATTAAAACTCCCGTCAGCATTGACGCCAACCGTTACCTCGAGGCAAAACAATTCTGGCCGGCCGACTCACCTCAAATCACCAACACCATTTCCAACCTCAACACCCCCAAAAACATTTACGACTTTGTTGTCAACTACCTTAGTTACAACTATTCCGGTCTGAATCTCGCCAAACGACAAGGAGCACTCCAGGCTCTCCAAAATCCATCAAATGCCCTTTGTACCGAATTTACCGATCTTTTTGTTACTCTATCCCGGGCAAAATCCATTCCCTCACGGGAAATTGAAGGTTATGCTTACACTAACAACCCCAAAATCAAACCTCTCAACCCCAACTCTGATGTTCTTCACGCCTGGCCTCAATACTATGACTCCTCCAAACAAATTTGGTTATCAGTCGACCCTACCTGGGAAAAAACTACCAACGGGATAGATTATTTTAATGATCTTGATCTAAACCATCTTGTTTTTGTTACTCACGGCATCGACAGCATCTATCCACCGCCACCTGGTTCATATCGGAACAATAATCAACAAAAAACCGTTACTGTCGATTTTGCCCCCCAAGCTATTACCACCAATATAATACCGCCACAATTAACTCTCAAAAACACTATCTTAACTATCACCAATCCTAACCTTATCAGTCTCAATCAAATCGATCTGTCCACCTCAAACTGGCATCAAACCATTGATCTGCTTCCACCTCTTGGTCAGTTAACTTTCAAATTACCTCCTACCCCCGCTTTTCATCAAACCACTATCAAAATTGCCAGTGCTGAACTAAGTCTTACCTCTATCAATTTAACCTCACCCAAACCAATCTATCAAAACCCCATTGTTATTGTTTCTCTCATCGTTATTCTGTCCACTTTAGGTATAATAATCTCAGTATTACCCCGCCAACATGAAAAAAATTCTTAAATACACCTTACTCTTTTCCTTTGCCATCGTTACCCAAAATCTTTTCTGGCAAAACCTTCAATTTAATCAAAATGTCACCACCATCGTTAAAGTCGGTCTGATCCTCTCGCTTTTCGAAATTATTCTAAAACCGATTATCAAATTTTTAATGTTGCCCATTAATTTTCTTACTTTTGGTCTATTTCGATTGGTAATTATTACTCTTGGGTTCTACTTAGCCATCTTCATTTTATCTGATTTCCAAATAAACCCCATTGCTACCAACTCACAAAACATTTTCGGATTAACCGTTCCTCCTATCAACCTCCAGGGTTTTCCCGTTTTCCTAGTCACTGCTATTTCCGCTAACATACTAGTATCTATTTTCAAATTTATAGTAAAATCACCCAAACCCAAAATATGAACATTTTCATCACCATCATTCAAATAATCCTTTCGGTTGCCCTCATCGCCCTCATTTTTCTCCAACCCAGTAGCGATCTTGATGGCCGGTCATCAAACCTCTTTTCCACTGCTTCTTCCGAAAAAAGGGGTTGGGAAAAAATAATGTATTATTTAACTATTACTACTCTAGTTTTATTCCTCATTTCTTCGATAGTCCAAACTATTATTTAATCTCTCATTGTTTAAAAAAATTCGTTTTACTGCTGAATACTTTTTTTATTACCTAAAAAAGAATATTCTTTTTATTTTTTTAGGTCTGGCTGTTGGCTCAATTGCCTTCATCGAAAAAAATAATCTGGTTGTTCTCTACCAGCGTCTCCAAACTAAACAACAATCTTACGGTATAGAAGGTTTATACCGCTCCGACAACCTGCCTCTTAATATCTCCCAGTTAATTAGTTTTGGTCTAACTGAAATTAATGATAATAACCGGATTACCAATTCCCCTCTGATTCAAAGCCTGGACATTAGAAACAACAACTTAGAATATTTGTTTACTATTAATACTAATTATGTCTGGCAAAACGGTAAAAAACTTGTCAGCAGTGATATCGTCTATCCTTACTCGGGCATCGAATTTTCATACCCGGATGATTCTCACTTAGTTATCAAACTAAATAGTAGTTTTTCACCCATACTTTCGCTATTTACCCAACCCTTATTTCTTAAAAATTCACTCGTCGGACTAAGTGATTATCGGGTCACATCCAAAACTCTTCAAGAGGGTTACCTTAAATATCTCCACCTCCAAAACGCTAAAACCGGTGCCAAATTGGTCTATAAATTTTATCCTAACGAAAAAGATCTGATCAATGCTTTCAAACTTGGAGAGGTCGACAGTATCACTCTAACCAATATCCCCTCTGATTTTAAATCCTGGCCGGGCATCGCCATCACCCAACAAATCGACACCTCAAAATATAGTGCAATTTTTCTTAATACCGAAAAAATCAATCAAAAACCTCTTCGACAAGCTTTGGCTTACGCTACTCCAAAAACCAATGAAAAAAATCAACGGTGCTTAAGTCCAATCTCTCCAAATTCTTGGGCCTATACTTCCGGCATTAAAGAATACAATTACAACCCGACCAGAAGCAAAGAACTATTCGATCCCAAATCACTCAGTTCTATTAAATTACTTGTCGCCGACCGTAAACTAATTGACCGGGCCGAAGTAATTAAACAAGCTTGGGAGAAAATCTTAAGTATTAAAGTTGACGTTTTATCTTCCGTCAATCAATCAGTAAATTTAGCCGAATACGACGCTATTCTTGCTTATGGTTCCATTCTCATTGACCCCGATCAATTTAGTTTTTGGCACTCCACTCAAACTCAACAAAATAATATTACCCATTTAAATAACCCCAGAATCGACAAATTACTAGAAGAGGGAAGAAATACTTTTGATTTAATCGAAAGAAACAAAATTTATCAGGATTTCCAACGCTATCTACTTGAAGAATCGCCAGCCATATTTCTTGAATTCCCTGTTACTTACACCATCAATAGGGTAAAATAATCCTTATGGACAATAAATCATTTGATTTTTGGGGCAGTCTCCTGATCACCACTTTATTTTTGTCGCTGACTTACGCCGGATTTTTAGCTTACAAAAGTATTGATTGGGATGTTCTAAAACAGCTTGAATCTCAACCTTTACTCTTGCCAACCCCGGCAGTTGCTTCTCCTTCAGCCCAACCTACCAAATAATCAACGATTTCCTTAGCGTGAACTGTCGGATTAACATTCTCATATATTTTCCTAATCTCGCCCTCTTTATCAATTAAAAATGTCTTCCTCAATGTTCCCAATGCCCCATTCGCACCATATTTTTTTATTACCTCGCCCCCAGTATCACTTAAAATTGGAAAATTGAGTTTATATTTGTCCGCAAATTTCTTATGTGACTCAATTGAGTCTTTTGATACCCCCAAAATTACCGCGCCCAGTTTAACTATCTCACGAAAATTATCCCGTAAACTACAGGCCTCTTGCGTACATCCCGAAGTGTCATCTTTAGGATAAAAATAAAGTATCACCCTTTTTCCTTCATAATCAGACAATTTATGAATCTTTCCATTTTGATCCGGCAATTCAAAATTAAATGTTTTCATGATTAATTATACCGCCAATTAATTCTTCTTTTTTATTTTTTGTCATCTTTTTAATCTCTGCCTCCCGTTTTAACGCCTCCGATTTTGTCTCAAAAGTCTCTCTATAAACCAATTTAAAATCATCAAAACTCCTCATATATTTCGCTCCTTTCCCGTTCTTATGCTTTGTTAATCTTTTTTCCAAATCATTAGTATACCCAGTGTACAGGGTATTTTTATTAGTCCTTAAAATATAAACTACAAACTTTTTTAGCACTCTCAACATTATTACCTTTCTACTGATCTAAACGAACCCGACTCTGGTAATTTTCTTCCAGGACTTCTCAGCACACCATTCTCCGAATCAATTGCCCAACCGCACTGATTACAATGTATTTCCAATGGAATTATTTGACCAAAACCATCTCTCCAATTAATTTCATAAGCATCGGCGCCACAATTGGGACACCCATGTTCAATTTTTTTTGGATTACCACCTTGAGGCATAATTAATCAACTTTATAACATTTCTTGTTATGAACACAGATTATCCCACCGCATTCGGCACATGTCCACTTTTTAAGTTCACCCTTCAAAAAATTATCTATACCCACTTTTTTAATATTCTCCAAATTATCAATCATACTCATATCATATTTAGTTCGATATCTTTTATCTAGGTGTTTCAAATCTTTACATGGAAATTTATCACACTCAAAGCAAAAATTACCTTGCCTTAATTTACAATTTCTGATTCGACATCTTAAACACGATATTTTACTTTCTTCGTCTAATTCCCGGCACCCGGGACATTTATCTTTCTCCCTCAAATAAGCCATACATATACCGCAATTCATCCCGCACGGAACCATTAAATCTTTTGAAAAATTTGCCACCATCTGTTGCCCCGCATGGATTCGAACCACAGTAAACAGCTCCAAAGGCTGCTGTCCTACCATTAGACGACGGGGCAGTAGTGCCGACGAGAGGACTTGAACCTCCATGGCTTGCGCCACACGCACCTCAAGCGTGCTTGTATACCAATTTCAACACGTCGGCAAATTGTCAAAAGAACAGGCTATTATAACAACTTATATATGTGAAACGTCTAAATTGCTTTGCAATTTAATACGTTGTGGTCGTTGAGGGACTCGGACCCCCGACATCACCGATGTAAACGGTGCGCTCTACCAACTGAGCTAAACGACCAACTTGTCATATTTTACCAGTAAACAAAAAACCCCGCAGCTACGGGGTTGCTCTGAGCGGGTAACGGGACTTGAACCCGTGACTCGTCCTTGGCAAGGACGCATATTAACCACTATACTATACCCGCACTATAGACAGATAAAAGTCTGATCCACTCGTGTATTTTAATACTAAGTTCGGTACTTGAACAGTAGAGGCTACAAATCCCATATTTTGATCTATTTTTCGTTAATTTACTCCGACTTTTTAACACCTGTACTTTTATAAACTGATGAGTTGGAACATTTAACTTTTCCGACCAGAACGAAACAGCCACATCTTTATCAATATCTTCATAAATAAAAAGGCCAATTCTTAAATTATTATTCAAAATTCCTAAGCATTGACGAAAAAAAGAAGCGATGATCTTTAATAACTCAGGATCAGTATTTATCACTGCCACCCGACCATTGTTTGATTTGTCACCTTCTCCCCAATAAATCCCCAATCCAATCAAAAATAATGGATTGTCAATTTGTTTGCGGAACTCAAACTGAGCTTCTTTGAGATAACTTTGTTTTCTAGCAATATTAATTTCCTTCCTAGCTAAATTTGCTGCGGCAAAGTTATTTACCATAGCCTACTATACTAGGAGTTCTTCAATCAAACAAGTTTTAAATCAAATGTGCCGAAGGTTGGACTCGGACCAACATCCCAGGTTTTTCAGACCAGTGCCGTGACCATCTTGGCTACTTCGGCTAGAAGTGAGTTTATTATATCAATTAATTCGTAATTCTTAATTAATAATTGTTTCTAGTGCCGCAGAGAGGAATCGAACCTCCACGCTTTTAAAGGCACACGGTCCTGAACCGTGCTTGTCTACCAATTCCAACACTGCGGCTTAGGTGTATTTTACCTTATTTCTAGTTAGAAACACTTATTGTCACTGAATTATTTCCTGAGTTAAGATTAACGTCGCGACCATAGTTTCTTCCATGGTAATTCACTTCTACATGAAATACTCCCGGTCTGAAACCTGAATATGTCATCGAATCCGATCCTTGTCGAATAATTTGAAGCCAAGGCAACCTTGAATCATGACCAGCACAATTACCGCTACCATCGGTCATATTTACTGATGCATCTCCAAACAAAGACTGCCCTGATTCTGGAACAATTGTTATAGTTAAGTTACCCAAATCGGTACTTGTATTACAAACTATCGGAAGTGAAGTTGGCTTCGCGGTTGGAGTTGGAGTTGACCACGATCTATTAAAATCCTCACACGCTTTTTTTGTTAATCTGGCATGTTTTCCGTCCGGACCAACGCAATCTACTAACGGAACTGAAGTAATTTTTGGAATTTGTGTTGGAGTGTTTGCTATCACTTCAATTGTCGGTGATGGAATCTGTTCAAATATTTTTGGTGTCTCTTCTATCTTTTGTTTTGGATATATAGTGTAAATTACCATCACAGTTTCCACAGTAATTACCGCAACCAAACTTAAGATTAATATTTTTTTAAATTTCATTCTGAGCTGGTAACCGTAATTGGCTCGGACCTATTTGATCTGGACGACTGGATCAAACCATATCTGATTGACCCCTACATTCCATTAATCACAAAAGTAAAAATCGGTCTTTACCATTACATTACAGCTGACATGATTTTACAACTAAATGTATTTAAAGACTATCTTGAGAAAATAAATCCATTTTTATTTTTAGAAGTATTTGGTAAACAGTGTAAAGATCGAAAAATATGGTAACATTTGAATACCGAATGATCTTTGCGGTGAACGTACCTTTTTAGGGAGCTGATGGCACAAACTAGTGATCCATCTTAGCCGCAGGGGTCGCCAACTTACTTCTTATTTGTGTTCGGTGATTTTTTCTTATCCGTCACATTTGTTTGTACATTAGGTAGTTTGTCGAGATCAATTATCGAATCGCCAACTCCAAGTGATTTTCTGTTTACCCACACAAACCCCTTATTGGGTGTAATAACGGCCACATCAACCGGACCCCCAACCCCAGTTATATCTCCAGGATCCATTAGTATGCCATCTGAAAATCGCTGAATTGCACTTGTCGTCTGGATCATTAGAACAGAAAAATCAATACTATCTTGCAAATTCATAGTTCCCCAACTTATCGCATATTCAAGTCCAGAGAGTTCTCTCTGAACCGTTTCTTCACCAAGGTTTTTGGCGGCTTGTTGTACAAAACTGAGATTTGACAGACGGGGATCTCGACCTAGTACTACTCTAGCTATAACATCAATTTGTCCTGCCCATGAAGCTCCATATTCTCTACCCTTTATTCTGCTTGACCGTTTTTCTTCAATTATTCCTGGAACATACACCATAAAGACCTGGTGACTACCATCTGGGTTATACCCAGCAATAATAAAAGCGAGTTGATCCACACCACCTAATCCTTGTCCAACTTTTCCTTCTTTATCTTTGAATCTAAAAATAACTCTTCCATCCTCTTGTTTAATATCAACGACTTCCAAACCTTTCTGATTCAGTTCTTGCCTAATTTTTTCAGGAAGTGCCTCAAGATCTTTTCTATAATTATATTTCTCGTCAAAAAATTTATGCAATTTCTTTGCCACTTCAGAAACTTCTTCGCCTTCAATTAAATTACTTTCCTTAAAGTCGTCAACGAACTTACTAACATTCTTCAAAACGCCATCTTCTTCAAGAAAAGCCGGTCCGGTTATAAGAAGACCAATAGATTTACTAAGCTCGAAAATTTTCACCGCAGAATCACTTCCAACTCTTGCTTGACCCTTACGATTACGAAAACTCTGCCGGCTATCAGCAGCCAAAACTAGTCCATCTGGTGTTGTTGTGTTAATTGCTAGAGACATATTTATCCTTTATTAAATTAGTAATAATTGGAAAGAAAATCAAACTAAGTGCTACGACTAAAACAATTTCACTAAACGTAAAGCTCGTTAATTTTTTGAGTAAAATAAACTGGATAAGTGGTCCATGGAAAAAATATCCAAAAAAGTCCTTGACTTGGGTAACCGCCGCCGTTGATGTCGCGTCTAAAATACCACTCATCCAGTGTACGGCAACAGTATTGAATGAGGGATTACTGCTATTATTTATCGTTGATGTTGATTTAATGGCTCCATTTTGTAAATCAAACATGGATAATTGCTGGGGTATATTTGGTTCATCGGACGCTTTATAACTAATTGAGGTGTTTGCGACGGCTCTATTATGATCAGTTTGCGTCGAATTAGAATTTTGAGCCAAAATTTTATTAGTACTATAACCGCCAACCTCCAATTCAACATTCAAAACCTGTCCTACCCCCATGGCCATCAAATAGTCTTTAGCTCTTTCCGTGAGCAAAAGACTACGAGCTTCACCCGCTTCTTTACTAACCCATCCCGCCACTTCTAAACGACCTAACATATCAACCACACTTTGATAAGAACTCACACCCATCATGCTTCTTATTTCTGTGAACGACGGAGAAATCTGATTTGTGGCTTTAAACCGCCAAATGCTTGCCAATAATTGTGCTTGTTTTCTAGTAGGTTTCATTTCCTATATAATCCTAACAGGGTTTCAGGCACCTGTCAAGTAAATACAGAGTAACATACAGAGTAGGCCGACTCCGGTTACTGGTATGAATTTTTCCAGGCTAATATCTAAACGTCGAAAATAGTGGCTAGAACTCGGGATAGTGTTGATTTCTTGAGGAAAACTGGAGAAAACACGAAACCATTTCGCTATGGAGCGGGATAGGGGAATCGGACCCCTGCTTAAAGATTGGAAATCTTTAGTTCTGCCATTAAACTAATCCCGCAATGGCTATATTTTATCAAAGTCGGGGATACTGGATTCGAACCAGCAACCTCACGGTCCCAAACCGTGCGCGCTAGCCAATTGCGCCAATCCCCGGGGGTGCCGCCAGAGGGGATCGAACCCCCACGCTTGTTGAGAGCACAAGATTTTAAGTCTTGCGTGTATACCAGTTTCACCATGGCGGCATACAAGCCTATTATATAATACTTTCCGGTATAATCAGAGTTATGGCTAAAGAAAGCAAATCTACTATTAACATCCACCCTAATGCCATCTTGGAGGCGGAATATTCTGACAGACCCGATAGTCTTTTTGTCCGAATAATTAGAATTTCCTCGGATCCGGAAAATCCGGACAAGCTTAACCTTCTTCTTAGTCCAATCCCAGAAACATATCGACCTCAAAGCCGTATTCCTCTAAAAGCAATTATTTGTCCAACCGATGATACTGCTATGGAAATACCCAGCGAAATCGAATATTTTTCCACCAAGTCAACTTTACATTTATCTGTCACCAATTTCACCACCAATTTGAGACAAGACTACTAACCAATGAGTAAACTTAAATTTTTTAAAACCATTACCGGTGAGCAAATTCCTCTGCCGGTCTTTTTCCCCGATGCTACCCGTGCCGTTTTAAAAACTCTCGATTCTACCGATATTGAATCTACCAAAACCCCCGGAATCCTGGTCAACACTTTTCACCTCTACAATTCTCCCGGAGGATCAGTCATCAAAGAACATAAAGGTGTTCGTAATTTTATGAACTTTCATGGCGGCTGTATTTCCGATTCCGGCGGTTTTCAGGTCATGTCAGTCGCCAAACAATTTAGCGGCAATGACTCAGTTACCGACAAAGGTGTCAACTTTAAACTACCCGGTACCACTAAAAAAATTATGTTCACTCCCAAAACTTCCATTGATTTTCAATTCCTCCTCAAATCCGATATGGTTGTCGTTCTCGATGATTTTACCGATCTACAGGCCAATCTATCTCGCCAGCGCGAAACTGTTGAAAGAACTATTAAATGGGCCAAAATCTGCAAAAAAATTTATCTAAAAAAATGCGAAGATCAAAAGATGCCCGAAGAATTACGACCTTATTTACTCGGAATCGTCCAAGGTGGTCACAATTTGGATTTACGTAAAGAATGTACCGAAAGATTAGTGGAAATCGGTTTCGACGGCCTTGGCTACGGTGGTTGGCCTATGACCGACAATAACGAATTCAACTTTGATATACCCAAAGTCATCGGAGAAAATTGTCCGTCTGATTATTTACTCTACGGCCTGGGAGTTGGAAAGCCCCACGAAATCGTCCAAATGGTCAAAATGGGCTGGCAGGTTTTTGATTGCGTTCTGCCGACCCGCGACGCCCGCCACAAACGGCTATACGTTTATAATGCCAAATCTATTGATGATATCGATGTCAATCAATCTAAATTCTATGAATACTTTGTCCCCGACAAAGAAAAATACTATCATGATTCACACCCTGTTAGTTCTGCTTGTGACTGTCTGCTTTGCACCCATTATGATCGCTCATATCTCCGACACCTATTCGCTATCGGTGACATGACAGCCGGCCGCCTGGCTACCATCCACAATCTTCGTTTTTACTCTATTCTTATGGAAAAACTCCGTTCCGTTTATGAAAAAGATTCTCACCGTTAATTTTGGTTGCCGGGTTAATTCTGCCGAAAGCAACCTTATCACCCAAAAATACTTAGATCTCGGTTATATCCCCGATAAAAATAATCCGGATTTAATTGTCATTAATACTTGTGCTGTCACCAAAAAAGGGGAGTATGAATCAATTTCAAAAATTAAAGATTTACAACATAAATTTCCCAAAGCTAAAATTATTGCCACCGGCTGCGCCAACTTGTCCAAATTAAAAAATATTCAAATAATTTCTAAAGATAATTTACCTTTTTCATATACTCCAACCATAAAAGATAAGTTTAGTCATACCCACCGTTATTTACTCCGCATTCAAACCGGTTGTACCGCCGATTGTAGCTATTGTATTGTTCCTTCCCGTCGGACCAATCTCTGGTCACTTCCAATCTCCGAAGCCGTAAATATCGTCAACACTATTCCCTCCTACCAAGAAGTTATTATCACCGGCGTTAATTTAAACCAATACACACCGGGCCTTTCTAATTTACTTGAAGCCCTGTTAACTCAAACTAAAATTCCCCTCATCAGCTTTGGTTCGATTCCCTTACTCTGTATTGACTCCAAATTTATTTCTCTTATTACTAATTACTCATTACGCATTACTAATTATTTACATATTCCCATCCAATCCGGTAGTGACAAAATTCTCAAATTAATGCACCGTCCCTACAATGTCAAAAAAATAAAAGCGATATTTTCTTCTCTAAAACAAATAAACCCTCCCCTCCTTGTCAAAGGAGGGGATCTGAGGGGTGGATTGATCTTTGGTACCGATATCATTGTCGGCTTTCCTACTGAAACTGACTCTGACTTTCAGCAAACCTACAAATTATGCCAACAAATCGGTTTTAGTAAAATTCATGTTTTCCGTTTTTCCCCCCGTCCCGGCACCTCTGCTCTTAAGTTATTTAAAGATTCTCCCAAAATATCTAATCTTGAAAAAATTTCCCGTAGTCAACTACTTCGTAGCCTGGTGCTATAATATCCTCGCTATGACAGATGAAAAAAAGCTATTTACCCTCTCAGAAATTTGTAATCATCAAGAAAATTTTCCTATATTAAATACCACATTCACTATCAAAACCGAAAACGGTGAACGACCAGCTTATCTAACAAATCCAAAACGTCAAGATCTTTGTCTAACAGCCAATATCGGCCAACCCGTTTGTCAACATATGGTCATTGATCCGCTTAAAACCAGAGTTTTTATCTCCCAAACCACACTTCCATCTCATCAAACACCTGATACTTAAAACTAACCTCCTGCCCTTGAAACTTGGCTTCCTTTCCCCAAATAAAAGCCCGGGTAATGTCTTCGCTCATTTGTTTAGAAATTTTTTGCAAAACATCCTTAAGCGTCTGTCCTTTCTTCATGATCAGAGGATCCTGTTTGTCCGGTTCACCGTTCCTTTCTCTTTTTAAATAAATTCTCATTAATTCCAATTTTTTCCACACCCTTTCTTTAAATTCATCAATTCCTACGCCCAAATCAGCACTCATCTTAATCGCCTCAACCGGTACATTAACTATCTGTTCATCCGTGGCCATATCTATTTTTGTCACCACTTCCACTAATGGAATATATGTTCTCGACTTGCTCAAACCGTCAATAAATCTATCAAAAGTTTCGATTTTTTCAGTAATTTGGATAACGGCATTATCCAAACCCATTTCTCTGGCTATCTCTTTCATCTGTTCTCTATCCAAAGTTGAATACGGATCAACAATTCTTAAAGAACCCTTGTCAGTCCGGTGAATATGCATCTTCGGTGGCTTGGTATTCAGTCTGACTCCGGCATTTTCCATTTCTTTTTTTATTACACCCAGCCACGCCATTCTCTGAATATCTGCCATCAACACTACCAAATCAGATGCCCTAATTACCGATAACACCTTTCTCCCAAATCCTTTTCCGGAAGCCGCACCTTCAATAATCCCAGGTAAATCAAGCATTTGAATTTTAATTCCCTTATATTCCATCATTCCCGGGATCACTCCCAAAGTAGTAAAATCATAATTTCCCACTTTCGACTCAGCGTTAGTTACTGCATTCAGTAAAGTCGATTTTCCTACTGAAGGCAAACCCACCAATACTACTGATGCATCCCCGGAATGTTTGATAGCATAACCAACTCCACCCCCGGCTCCGCCACTTATTTTTTCTTCCAAACTATCCCTTAATTTAGATAATTTTGCCTTCAGTACCCCATGATGAAATTGGCTGCTTTTATCATAAGGCGTATCATGAATCTCTTTTTCCACCGCTTCAATTTTTTTGGCAATTTCTTCTTTGTACATTTGGTAGAATAATGAATTATGTTTATAGCTTTGTTTTTATTAGTTTTCTTCCTTAACTACAGTCCTATTTTAGCATCAGATCGTAATATTTTTGGTCTCCACTTAACCCAAACCAGCGACTTATCAATCACCAAAGATGTTATCAACAGCTCCGGCGGCGATTGGGGCTGGGCTACCATTGTTATCCGTCTCGATCAACTTGATCGCAATACTTGGCAAGATTTTATGGATAATTGCCGTAAATACCATGTTGCTCCCATTATCCGTCTGGGTACAATTATCGATCAGGAAGTATGGAAACAACCCAGTTTTTCTGATATCGATAACCTGGCCAGTTTTCTTAACTCACTCAATTGGCCTACCAAAACTCAATATATTATTCCCTTTAATGAAATTAATCATGCTTCTGAATGGGGTGGTACAGTTGATATCCAAAGTTTTACGGACATGTTCATTTACACCTCAACCAAATTCAAATCTCTCAATCCCGACTTTTTTATCCTATCTTCCCCTTTGGATCTGGCTGCTCCCGAAAAAACCCCTCAATACAAATCAGCTGTTAACGTTTACCGGGAAATTTTAAACTACAATCCTTTATATTTCCAATCTTTTGACGGCCTGGCTTCCCATTCATACCCCAACCATGGCTATGTTGGTATTCCCTCTGATTCCGGTCAACATTCGGTTCGGGGTTATCTCTGGGAACTCGCTTACCTTAAATCGATAGGTATCAATAATTCCTATCCTGTTTTTATTACTGAAACCGGCTGGCCTCATCGGGAAGGGGAGTCAAACCAAAACAGTTATTACACTGCTACCACCATTGCTAAATTTTTATCTGAAACCATCGATATCTGGCAAAACGATCCTCAAGTTATCGCCATTACCCCCTTCATTTACAATTATCCCTATGAACCATTTGACCACTTTTCCTGGGTTGACAAGCAGGAACAATTATATCCATCCTATCAGCAAATAATTGATAAACCAAAATTCAAAAACGCTCCTGAACAAACAACTTCTTTTAAAGTACTCGAAAATAATATGCCCTTTCTGATTTTTTCCGGTTACGACTATGGCGGTTCAATAACTTTACAAAACACCGGTCAGTCAATTTGGGGTGAAACGCAATTTTGTCTGACTCCGAATTCTTCCGTTAATATTACCATTGATGCCCTATGTACCTCAAATACTCAAACCCAACCGGGTGAAAACCTTACTCTCAACTACAAATTTAATGTTGCCAAAACCGACTATCCCCAAGATACATACATTAGTTGGGATAAAATCAGCGAAACTTACCCCATCACTCCCATCATCGCCCAAGGTCAAATCTATAGCGCCAACCTAAACCTCAAACAAAGAATCATCCAACTTATCAAAAATCTGTCAATTTGATGTAATATTGCCCATGTTAGTTGAAGAACTGCGCGTCGGCTATCACGTCTCAAAAAAAGAAAAAGTTTTTATCACTTCGGCAGTAATTCCTGAAATACGCCAATACGATTATGACGGACCAATCGAAGTTGTTGGTAGCCGAAAAGATGGTTCAAGAATTAGCACTACACTTTTTCAAAGCCAGTGCCAATTTCTGGAGCCAAATGAATCTAACTATTGGTTAAATCAACTAAACGAAATAGCCAGAAAACATGATATCTCTGCCGGAGAAATAAAAAATATTACAAAATATTTACCAAAAGATACCCCTCCCTCCATTCGGGAAATATTTCAAAGTCGACATCCAGACTCTGACCTCGATCTTACTGTTACAACAAATTCAATGCATATAAAGGCAAATTATTATGATCTACCTTGCCCCCGCGGATCAGGTTTAGTTGTCGAAATCTATAAACCATACGATTACAGCTACCTACAACTTAGTAATTACGATTTCTAATATATTTTGTGAGCCATCTGACCTCAGAACGAAACACCTACTCAAGAGCATTTAAAAAACTTACGAACAATTAAAAGAACTTGGCTTCACATATTATTACGGTGTAATCATGGCTTTTAATTTAGAAAGATAAACTTGTTTCAGTAACTGAAAATAATAGGAGCCTTTATTATATATCGGAACTAAATTCACCATTAATAATTGTTTTACAGGTTCTGTTGATATCTTTTTAGATTTATGAAACACTTAATAAGTGAAAAATATCTTATTTTTCTTATTAATTATTGGTTTAGTAAGTTTTATTTGTATTTTTTTCTTCACTACACCAAGATATGGGGTTGCTGAGTTAGAATTTAGTGTAAGCAATACAAAAGGATGGTTTAAAATACCCAACCAATCAGGAATGGAATTTTCACTGAGTACAAAAGATCCGCAAAATAATTCTGTTTCCTTTATTGGGATTGGGGTTATTAACCACATTGATAACATAGATTTAAATAGGATAAGCCCTGGTATAGCAGACACTTGCAAAAATGAGTGGAGTTCCTTGAATATAACTTTTGTCGGTATAGAGAAAGTAAGTATTAATGAATTGCCTGGGCTAGTTTGTATCGGAGAGGGGAAACCAGCCAAAATAGACGCTCCATATACGTTCAAAATGTATACTATTCAAAACAAAAAAGGAAGCCAACACGATTACATTATCTCAGTTTCATACCCAGAAAATAATAAAGAGGAATTGGCAAGAGTAAATAATGTTATTAATAGTTTCAAACCTTACTATTCGCCGATTGGTATTAAGTAATAGCTACTTGATTCCTATATATATAACTTTAAGTGGTAAGGCCGCGTGGGACTCGAACCCACTATTAATTTATAATCGATTTTCAGGATTATCCAGATAATCTTTTTCGTGTATTTACTATCCCATTCAAACCGGGAGTCTTAAAGTCAAGATACATCATTCCAGGAGTCCATGAACTCATCTCTATACGCCTGACCTCATCGCGCACTTTCTCAGCCCGTATTGCCAAACGTGCTTCAATTTGCTCCCGAGTCAGTTTAGGTTGATTTTCTGCTTTCGCCATTACAATTTATCCTAACACTTACCAAAACTATTTTGTGAGCCGCGTGGGACTCGAACCCACGACCAATCGCTTAAGAGGCGATTGCTCTACCGACTGAGCTAGCGGCTCAAATTGTTAATGCTCTACCGACTGACCCGCTTCGACTCGCATTCGCTCACGAATCGAGGCGAGGCTAGCGGCTCCAAATTGTTTCCTTAATGTTAGCAAACAAACTGAACAGGGTTTCTCACCCTCTGTCAAAGAGCAGGATATTTTACCATTAATTCTCTCAGCTTCTCTAACGGTCAATACAAATCTCCAATCTCCGTCCGATCTTAATCCCGGGCAACTAACTCTGACGTCACCCGTTTCAAAAATACATGGCTCTGTACATGCACCACAATCAACTAATCCCTCCGTAAATAATTTTACTCTTTGTGATTGGATCGGAAGATTTGTTTCTAATCTACCGCTAGAATTTACGCACCAACCATAGCATCTAATTTCCATTTAGTGCGCCCAGGGGGAATCGGACCCTCATCACTAGTTCCGAAGACTAGTACTCTATCCGTTGAGCTATAGGCGCTCTAGGTATCCCCAGTTGGGATCGAACCAACGACCTCTTTCTTAGAAGGAAAGCGCTCTATCCTACTGAGCTATGGGGACAGGTTAGCCTATTTTACCAATTTTAGCCCAAAATTTCCCACTGGAAAATTTAAAAAGAATTTGTTAAATTAAAATCTTGTGAAAGAAATACAACTAAACAATCCCACTGCTCAAAAAATTAATCAAGAGCTTCAGGAACCCTGGACTCCTCCCCAACCAAACGTTCATCCCGCAGTACTCACCAGAGAAAAAACACCCGCAGAATCGGAAGAAGAAGCCGCCCGGGAAAAATTAGCGGACAAATATCAGATACAAATTTGAAATTCCCAAATAAACTGAGATAATTACTCCAAGCCGATGTGGTGAAATTGGTATACACGTACGCTTTAGGAGCGTATACCGCAAGGTGTGGAGGTTCGAGTCCTCTCGTCGGCACAATGAAAAGTGGAACATATATCCTGTTTTCATTAAAAGATAAACGAACATACGTAGGATCGACAAATAATCTTGACAGAAGATTATTCGAGCACCAAGAAGGGAAGGTCTCGGCAACAAAAAATCGTTTACCAATCAAATTAATTTATTTTGAGGAATATGAAAGTATTGATCAAGCTAGAAAAAGAGAACACTATTACAAATCTTGTGCTGGTAGGAAAAAATTAAAAGTTATGCTAAACAAGATTATTAAAATATAGTTCGAGTCCCTCGCCTCGACCTGCCTAGCCAGTCAAGGCTGGTTTGACGAGCAAATGCGAGTCGAAGCGGGTCTCGTCGGCACTTTTTTGCTAAACTATTTTATGGTCTTAATTATATTTTTCTTTCTATTATTCACTTCTCCTTCCTTTGCTCAGGACTCTGAATTCGCCCAATTTAAAAACGACTACACTTTCCAATATAATCAATATTTAACCGCCTACACTAAATATCTTGAAAAAAAGGATGTTTTCACCAAATATGGCTCCGTCACTACCGAAGCCGACAAGCTTTCAGCCGCCAAAGAAGCTATCAATGCCCGGAATCTGGCTCTCAGGACATATCTTCAAGCCCTCCGCACTTACCTTAACAAATACAAATCTGTTGATCCTGCTACCACTGATAAACTCCAGATCGAGCTTCAAAACTGGGAAAATTGGTTTAACGAACAACTGTCAATTGTTCCCAACATCAACAACAGCCGCGATCTTAACGCCTGGGTCACCGACTTTAAAATTAAATATATCGATGTCCAACAATCTATATATTCATCCCTAATTTACAATCAAATCAATCAAAAAAAACTCACGCTAAACCTGTTAAATTCTCTCATCGAAACCGTTAAAACCGACCCCAATATCAAACCGGAAAATCAATTATGGTTAAGCAATTTTGCCATCCGCTCCGATCTTGTTAACAATAGTCTCAAAAATAGCGCTTCTTTCACTGTCAAAAAAGAATATCAATCCAGATTTATAAATTTTTATGCCAATGCCAAAGCTGATTTAAACACCGCCAACAATTATCTCCGGCAAATATCTGACGATCTTAAAATTATTATTGTAAAATCCAACAATACCAATGGAAGCTAACCCACTATTCGTAAATAATCCTGAACCTGTCGAAGGGAAAAAACCTCTCGATAAAAGAATCCTGGTTTTAACTATACTGTTCTCAATAATTTTCGTTCTTTTACTTGCTAGCTTGGTTGTTACCAATTTTCGCCAACAGCCAACAATCAACACCACCAAACCAACACCAGCCCAAATTCTGGTTACCCCCATTATTGAACTAAACCAAGCCATACCAACTCAATACCAAAATCCCTTAAATCAAATTGAAACTGAAATCAAAACCCAACTCGAATTCGCTCCCCCAGAAATCGACCAAGATATTGGCCTGTAGTGCTATTTTCTTGAAAGATACGCCCCTGTTTCCGTACTAATCGATATTTCTTCTCCGATCTTAATAAACAACGGTACCAAAACTTTCGCTCCGGTATCCAAAACCGCATTTTTCATGGCTGAAGTCGCCGTATCCCCCTTAACCGAATTTTCTGCCTCAACTACCGTACAAATTATAGCTTTTGGTAAAGTTACTCCCACCGGTTTTTCATCGTAAAACTTAATCCGGTACAACAGCCCAGCTTTAATATAAATCTTGTCATCACCAATTACCTCAGCTGGTACGGCATATTGTTCAAAAGTTCTCGGTTCAATAAATACATACGCTGATCCGTCAAAGTAAGAATATTCCGCTTCCTGAGTTTCTACTAATACCTCTTCAATTTTTTCACCCGATTTATAAGTAAATTCAACCACTCTACCGGTAAATAATGATTTTAATTTAACTCGGTAAAACGCCGATCCCTTCCCAGGCGACACAAAAGTAATATCGACCACCATACTTGGTTCGTCGTGAAAAAGGATATACATCCCTCTCTTAAGTTGTGCTGTTGATATCATTCCCATAATCGCTATTCTATCCCATCTCCCCTCATTTCTTCAAGGGAGGGGATTAAGGGGTGGGTTTTAACCAAAAAAAATCCCAGAGTATGCTTTTAGAGGAGCCACCCCGGGATCTAAGTTAGTAATATATCAAAATATATAAGTCAAGTCAACGTACTTCACTAATGTGTACCTGTCCGCCAACTGGCGGACTAGAAATTTCCACTCTCAATCTCTTCAATAAAATGATTCACCCCATAAGCCCACGAACCATTCGAATGGGGACAGTACTTTTTCATTATCAGTTCTGCCGTGTTCAGACCCTTATCAAAATAAGCCCTCTTAAGATACTCTGCATAACTCTTCAATGCCAACTCATAATTTTCAAATTTTAATGTCCCGGCTGAATTAATTCCATACCCCCAGCAATTATGACTATCTTCCGGTATTTTTTTACATAAATTCGACTCCTGCTGTGCAATCGCCACTATCCAATAATACTCAAATCCATAAGTTTCAGACAGTTCAAAAATCATTTCTGAATACGGAGCTAACGGTGATTTATATTTCTCTAAATATTTTCTAATCAAGATCGGTCTGGCATTATCCGCCACTACCGTAGTTTCTACATCAGCTGCCGCCTGAACCACATTTGCCGAGTTAATCGCTACTTTTTCGTTCTCCAATACTGTCAGCTGGACCACCTTTGCCGGAGAATTCTGCCGATTTATCAGCCACACCTCCAACGACACAAACATTACCAAAGCCAAAATAACCCCAAAAAACCAACGACTGATTCTGATAATTAATTCTTCCATCTTATTCCTGCTTTCATGATATCATAAGGCCACTATGAACACCGACAAATCATTTACCCTCACTTTTACCTTTTCTCCCGCCGAAATTGCTGACACCAAAACCAAGGTCCTATCTGAAATTCAAAAAGACTTTAGTCTCAAAGGCTTTCGCCCCGGCAAAGTTCCCCTCAATACTGTCGAAACCAATACTGACCCCACTCACCTTATTGAACACATCTTAACCGATCTGCTAAACGTCGCCTATCCCAAAAAACTTGCCGAGAATAAACTTCATCCTATAATCGATCCAAAGATATCAATTATCAACCCTCCTTTAGCCCTGAATAAAGAGTGGCAAATTAAAGTCGAAAGCTGTGAACTCCCCGAAATTACCATCAATTCTAATTATCAATCCCAAATAAAAACTGCCAAAACTCAAGATTTAAACAAAATTCTTGACATTTTAATTAAAAATTCCCAAGTTACCCTGCCCAGTATTCTTTTGGACGCTGAGCTTAATCGTCAACTTTCCAAACTTGTTGATCAAACCCAACAAGCCGGATTAACCTTAAATGAATACCTTAAATCCAAAAATATCAACCTCGATCAATACAAAGAACAGGCTAAAATCGACATCCAAAACGAATGGACAATTAACCTGGCCATTAGCCAAATTTCCATTGATCAAAAATTAATTCCGACTGATATTGAGATAAACCAATATCTTGAAAAACAACCCCAATACAAATCTAACCCTTCCTTGGTCAATTACCTTCTGACCCAACAAAAAGTCATCGAATTTCTCAAAAGTTTGTAATTTTTATCACCTTCTAATCTATCTTATAATCCGGAACTTTTTTAATTACTTGTGCTATAATTGTACTCAATGGCAGGTGGTATCGGGGGAAAAATTGATCCCAAATTTCAAAAATTACTGAAAAATGGCTTTGGCAGCGAAGTCCTCAAAGACTCCCAAATATCCAACACAGCCCCAAAACAGGAAAATAAATCCATTTTAAGCCTCAAAGGTATTCTGAGCCTCGGTCAAACTGCAGAGATTAGTAAAAAACAGGATAATCTCCAGAAATCCGGTGAAAAAGTTTTTTTCGGTCTCAACCACCTCGAACATGAACAAAAAATTCTCTTTGATCAACGCCAACAGATTCTCGAGAAAAACATCAATGAATTACGAGGAGAAATTCAGCAACTAATCAAAGCTACCAGTCAACTAGAAAAACAGGTTGAAACCGCCGCCTCCGCTCCGGTAGTTGAATATACCGAATACCAGCAAAAATTTCTCGACCGGGTCCGTCTGTTCATTGCCAATTTCCGTAAAAATATCTCTGAAGCCGGTAACTGGATCGAAAGCTTTTCTAAACGAAAAAAGAAAAAGAATTATTTTTGGTCAATGGCTAAAGACAAGAAAAAAGGTGGCGAACAATATATGTTCAGTAACGAACATTCCGCCGCCAGATCAGTGAACTAATAGTATTTCCCTAAAGAATGGAAAAATTAATCATTATTATTCCCCGTCATCTCAAAACCAATGATGGCTATTCCGCGTTGTTTGGAGTTCCAATATCTGAAAGTTGTGATGAGCAAAAAATTCATTCCGTTGACCCAAAAACAATAACTGATATTGGAAAACTACTGGTAAATGATGGAAGTATCACAATTTCCTGTCCAATTTGCAAAAATAAAGTTCCTATCCCCCCAAACAATATTATTAGTGTCTAAAAATAACACAAAAAACTTTTTCGGTAATTTTGATATAATCCTCTCATTCGAGTCTATAGCTCAGTTGGTTCAGAGCGCCTCATTGACATTGAGGAGGTCAGAGGTTCAAGTCCTCTTAGGCTCACAACGTACAATCTGTTTTACAGATTTACGTTGTAGAAACGTTTAAATTTGCTTAAGCAAATTTATTACGTCTCACCCCAACCATGGTAAAACAATTTTTTGCTATCATTGTCTTAACTACATCGCCCGACAGGGCATAATATCTTTTATGTCTTGCTCGGGCGTCTTATTTCCCTGTTATAAGCTATAATTATTCATATGTCACAAGAAAATTCAGAAAATTTGCACAAAATTCGTCATTCCGCCGAGCATGTCTTAACTCAAGCCATGATCCGGCTTTATGGACCAGATAAATTTTATATGGCCATGGGCCCAGCCACCGATGATGGTTTCTATTTCGACTTCGAACCCTTAAACGATTTCAAGGTATCCGAAGAAGAGTTCCCCAAAATTGAAACTGAAATGCAGAATATCATTAAAGAGAATCTACCTATAACCAGGTCAGAACTATCTATTGATGAAGCCAAAAAATTATTTGCCAATAATCCTTATAAAATCGAATGGCTCGATTCTATTGAAAATAGGGGAGAAGTCATTACCATGTACAAAACCGGCGAGGAATTTTTCGACCTCTGTGCCGGCCCCCACGTTCAATCCACCAGTGAAATTAAAGCATTCAAATTACTCTCTATTGCCGGTGCCTATTGGCACGGTGACGAAAAAAACAAGATGCTGACCCGTATCTACGGCACAGCTTTTGAATCTAAAGAAGAATTAGATGAGTACTTAAATATTATTCAGGAGGCTCAAAAAAGAGACCATCGTAAACTAGGCAAAGAGTTGGGTTTATTTACATTTTCCGAATTAATTGGTAGCGGCCTACCTCTTTATACACCTAAAGGTGCCTTTATTCGCTTGGCTGTAAACAATTACGTCGAATCAGTTCAAATTAAACAAGGATATACTCAAGTTTGGACTCCCCAAATGGCTAAAGCTAAACTATTCCAAATTTCCGGGCATTACGATAAATACAAAGACTCCATGTTTCGGGTTGTGAGTAATTATTCTGATGAGGAATTTTTCTTAAAACCCATGAATTGCCCTCAACATACTCAAATTTACGCTTCAGCTCCTCATAGCTACCGCGATTTACCATTGCGTTTTGCCGATTTTGCCATGCTTTACCGCGATGAAAAACCGGGTGAACTTAATGGTTTAGCCAGAGTTAGGGCATTTTCACAAGATGATTGTCATATTTTTTGTCGCGAAGATCAAGTCGATGCCGAAATTGATACAGCCCTAACCATGACCAAAGAAATCATGGACACATTTGGTCTTAAATATAAATACCGTCTATCTACCCGTGATCCTCAACACCCAGAAAAATATCTCGGCGATCCTAAAGTTTGGGATAAAGTTGAAAAATGGGCTGTTGATATCATGAAACGTAATAATATTGAATATTACGATGGTCCCGGTGAAGCCGCTTTTTATGCACCAAAAATGGACTTGATTGCCACCGATGCCTTAAAACGTGAATGGCAGCTCTCCACAGTTCAAATCGACTATGTCATGCCAGAGCGTTTTGGCTTGGAATATACCGCCGCCGATGGTTCCAAACAAAGACCGATCATGTTGCACCGGGCTATTGTCGGATCACCCGAAAGATTTTTGATGATTATGCTGGAACATTTTGCCGGAGCTTTCCCCGTCTGGCTCTCACCGATTCAAGCCAAATTAATTCCCATTACCGATGCTCAGCGGGATTATGCACTGACCGTCTTAGCATTATTAAGAGAAAGCAACATTAGAGCCGAAATTGATGACCGCTCCGAAAAAATGCAGGCCAAAATCCGCGATGCTCAAATGGAAAAAGTCCCTTACATGCTGGTGATTGGTCAACGCGAAGTCGAGGCCAATGCGGTGGCTGTTCGTCAACGTGACGGTACTGACCTCGGTGCCATGCCAATTAGTGATTTTATTGCCAAAGTTAAGGAACAAATCAACACAAAATCCCTTAATCTGATAAAATAAAAGCAGATGGCTACCTATCGCAATCAAAATCAAAACCAAAAACGCTACCGGATAAATCTTTATATTAATGCTCCGGAAATCCGTTTGATCGATGAAGATGCCAAACAAATCGGGGTTATGAGTATCTCTGAAGCCCGTACTCTTTCCCAAGAATCAGGTCTTGATCTAGTTGAAATTGCACCTATGGCCAAACCCCCGGTCGTCAAACTAATCGATTTTGCCAAATTTAAGTACCAGGAATCGAAAAAACTAAAATCTGAAAAAAAAGGCATGAAGGGTGGCGAAACCAAAGAAATCCAAACTACCCCCTTTGTCTCTACTAACGACTATGAAACTGCCCTCAATAAGGCCAAAAGATTTTTGACCTCTGGAAATAAAGTTAAATTCAGTATAAAATTCCAAGGTCGCGAAATTCAGCATCCTGAATTTGGTCACCAGCTCGTTGCTAAATTTAAAAACGATCTGGCTGAAATCTCTGCCCTTGAAGGCGAAGCCAAATTGATGGGCAAGCGGCTCTATGTTACTTTTTCGCCAGTTAATAAGGCAAAAGTTTCAACTAACCATGAGAAAACAGAGTAAAAAACTTAGAATTAGAAAATCGGTCAGTAACCGCTTTGAAGTTACCAAAAATGGTACCGTTTTGCATATGTCCGCTTTTAACCGCCACTTACGTCGCAACAAAAGCAAAAAACAACTTCGCCGTCTCAAAGGTAAACAACCCGTATTGGGTAGATTTGCAGTTAAAATTCGCCAAATGCTTGGCCGTTAGTGTTATAATAACCAACTATGAGAGTTAAAACAGGAGTTGTCCGTCGTCGAGCTCACAAAAAAGTTCTAAACCAAGCCAAAGGTTTTTGGATGGAACGTAATCGCCGCTACAAAGTAGCCCATGAAGCCGTTTTACACGCCGGTCAATATGCTTTCAACGGTCGCCGTATCCGACGCCGTGATTTCCGTAAACTCTGGATCATCCGGATAAATGCCGCTCTCCGTCCTTTTGCCACCAGCTATTCCAGCTTTATCAAAAAACTCAAAGACAATAAAGTCGAACTTAATCGAAAAATGCTTAGCGAAATTGCCATTAGCGATCCCGCCACTTTTAAATCTATCTTTACTTCCTTAAAATAAGTGGGGGACATCCTATAGATTTTTAGATTCCCCCGACAGGGGGAATTTTGTTTTATGGACCTAAATACAATCAAACAAGAAATTAATAATTGTCAAACAAGTACCGAACTTGAAAATGTCCGTATTAAATACCTTGGCCGTTCCGGTCTAATTAATCAAGAATTTTCCAAAATCAAAACTGCCACCGACCCAAAAGCATTTGGTCAACAACTTAACACACTCAAATTGGATGTTGAAAATTTAATTACCGAAAAATCCAAAACTGTTGTTTCTGAAAATATCGAAAACAAAAAAGTGGGTTTACCCGCCGTAGCTTTAGCGAAGGTGGGCCATCTTCATCCCATCACCCAAACCGAACGTCAGCTCAATGAAGTTTTCCGAAAGTTAGGCTTTTCTATCTATTCTAGTCCGGAAATTGTTACCGACGAATACAACTTTGAACGGCTTAATGTCCCCAAAAATCATCCCGCCCGGGACATGCAGGATACCATTTATATCAAAGAACCGGAATATTTACTCCGTACCCAAACCTCCACTATCGAAAGCTATTTGCTCAAAGATCACCAACCTCCGATTCGCGCCGCTTTCCCGGGAAGCGTTTATCGTAATGAAAAGGTTAATCATAGTAACCACTTCGTCTTTCACCAATATCAGGCTGTCGTCGTTGACAAGGGGATTACCATGAAAGATTTAATCGGTACCATGGATTTGATGTTCAAAACCCTCTATGGCCCGAACGTTGTTGTCCGCTACCGCTGCAAATATTACCCCGAAGTTGAACCGGGTGTCGGTCCCGATATGCAGTGTTTTAACTGTCATGGTCAAGGCTGTGTTATTTGCAAATACGCCGGCTGGATAGAAATGGGCGGCTCAGGCATGATTCACCCCAAAGTTTTAGAAATGGCTGGTATCGATCACCACCTTTATTCCGGTTTCGCTTTTGGTATGGGTCTTGACCGTTGGACTATGGCTCAAAATAACATTACCGACATCCGCACTTTCATGGGCGGCAATTTAGCTTATAAACCAAATGAATAATAAAATAAATATTGTTTTAAAAGTCTCCCTTGTCAAAGGGAGATTTAGAGGGATTGAGCTTTTATGAAACTAATTTATTCCCACCTCCAAAAATTTTTACCCGACCTATCAGTTGAACCCCAAAAACTCCGTGATGATCTAACCATGATCGGCCACTTCACCAATTTTTATGAAGAAATTGATGATGAAATTGTTTTTGATCTGGACATTAAAGTCAACCGCGGTGATTGCCTTGGTTATTATGGCCTAGCTCGCGATTTGTCAATACTCTACAATATCCCTCTAGTTTTACCCGAACCTTTGGCTTACCCAACATCAAATTATGCTCTTCCTATCCAGGTAACATCAACCGGCGTCACTCGAGTCATGGCCGTCAAAATTGTTCACCTCAAAAACTCCGTCTCACCCGACTGGCTTCAAAAATTTCTCAAACTTCACGGTGTTAATTCAGTCAGTACCCTGGTTGATCTGACCAACTATGTCATGTTCATGTATGGTATTCCCAATCACGCTTTTGATACCTCTAGAACTACCGATAAATTAATTTGGGAAAATAATAACGGCAAAAACACCAAATTTACTACTCTCGACGGCACCGTGCTTGATATGTACCCGGAAAATCTAGTCATCAGTAATCCTACCGAAGTTTTAAGCACCGATCTGGTCGGCGGTAAAAATTCTGGTGTCAAACCCGAAACCTCCGACACTATTATCGAAGTTGCCATCTATAATCCCACCCGAATTCGTTTGGATTCAAAACTATTAAAAACCGTTACCGAAGCCTCAATCCGGTTGGAAAAACAGTTAGACCCTGAATTAATCCCCATTGCCATTAATAACCTTGTCAAACTTATTATTGACAATTGTGGCGGCCAAGTCGGTTCCCGGATTTTTGATTATTACCCAAATCCTCAACCTGCACTGGCCATTGAATTTAACCCCAAACTACCTTCAATTATCTCCGGCATCGATATTCCGGAATCTTTTGCCCTGGATATTGTCAAGAAAGTTGGTTCGCGTCCCGATATTACTCAAGAAGAAGATCTGGTCGAAGAAGTCGTCCGTTTCTATGGTTATGACAAAATACCCACCAACCAACCGATTTCCTTTAAACAACTTCCTGACATCACCCCGAAAGTTATTTATTTAATTGAACAGCTCAAAGACAAAATGGTGTCTGAGGGTTACGATGAAGTTCTCACCTGGCCTTTAGTTTCTCAACCCACCGACCCCCAAACCGTAATTACTACTGAAAACAGTATTAACTCCGAATCCATTTATCTTCGCCAAAGCCTCATCCCTTCACTCAAAGCCCAATTGGATCAATATACCCGCTACAAATTACCTCATCCTAAATTTTTCGAAATTGGCAAAATTTACTACTTAGAGTTTGGTCAATACATCGAAAAATTCGCTCTGGGTAAATACGACGGAAACAGCTTTTCTGAAGAAATTATCGACGACCTACCCCAGCCCGATTTTTATACCCCCATCAATACTTCTAATCAAGCCATTGAATTAACCTCTCAGATCATCACCCTCGACGCCAATGTCATCTCCGACCAGTCTCCCGAAGTTCTGCTCAAGCATTACCAATCCATAATCGACTCCAAAATTCTTTGGCAAATAGCTATCTCTGACTATTACCAAAATAAATATACCTTCCGCGTTTCCTACTACAATTGCAACGACAAAACCGCCAAAAAAATCCACCTCCAAACCTTTAATCTATGAGTCGTCCCCAAAAAAGATCACCCGAAAAATGCACTACAGACTGTCTTGGGTGTACCGTTCTTAATAAAATCCAATCACTCGTAAACAGTCGGGGTATCACAGATCAATTGGTCATCAATCGTATGGCTGCCAGAGCCCAGGTAGACCGTTGCCCGGATGGAAAAACACTCAACACTAATCTAGTCCACACCTTCATACCCAGAGGGGTATATAAAACTCCATATTAGCACTCACCTTATCCGACTGCTAACGTATCTATCAATCATAATCTTACAGTATCATAGGATATATTTATGTACCAGAAGGTATCAAAGTCGGTATAATTGTTGGTATTAAAGTAGAAGTCGGCACCGGCGTTTGGGTTGGAGTCGGGGACGGCGCCCAATCCCAAGGCACATTCACCCCTATCTTTATTTCCTTATCAGCCGTATTACCGTCTTTGTCCACCCCGCTAACCTTCAGGGTATGTGGACCATCAGCTAAATTTAAGCTGACTTCAAACGGTCTGTCAGTCCAAGACTGTTTGTCAGCTCCGTCAACCATCAATTTCAGACTGGTAATCTTTTTCAAGTTATCAATTTTGATCTTGACATCAAAATTATTACCCACCGTTGCCCGATCCTGGGGACTGTCAAATCCCACCGACAGCATCCCGCCGGATCGGCAGTAACCACCGGGCGGATTATACTTATCTTTGTCCGCTTGTTGCCCTATCCAGCCATCAATACCCTCCTGCCAGCGGTTGACACCGTCAGTGGATATCGGATCCTCTTCCTGAAACTTAAAATATTCTCTGGTGTCATAATTACCGTTGCCCACATCCTCCGGTGTTGCCAACCCGTTGGCTCCACGGCAAACTTTCAATTGTAAATGAATCGGATCAGCTATTTGCGGCTGGGTACCATCAATGAAATATTCACTTTTCTGAGGAAAATTGTCATGAGCCGCATAGCCCGACACGCTGTCCACCGGCATATTAACCATCCCGTCCGGAATCGGGAAATCAACTTTATTGATTTTCGGCAATTGCCACAACATAATTTTTTTCCAAATTGGGCTGGCTCCCGACACCCCCGAAGCCACTTTCAACATCGGCGAATTATCGTTATTTCCCACCCAAGTTGATACCATCAAATTTGGTGTCCAGCCTATTGTCCAATTATCCCTTTTATCATTGGTCGTCCCGGTTTTTACCGCCACTTGGTGGTTAGGAATTATCAATCCATTAACCGCCCCAAATGTCATCTCCCGGGCGCTGTTATCCTGCAAAATATTGGAAATAATAAACGCCTCCTGTGGGGTCATTACTTGCGGACCATTAACTTGCTGATATTGCTCCAGTACCTTCCCGGTCCGGTCTTCTACCTTCAATACCCCCACCGGATCAACTCTGAACCCACCGTTAGCAAACGCACAATAGGCACCGGTTAAATCAACCATTTTGACATCGCCACCACCCAAAGTTAAAGACAAACCAAACTTCTTTAAATTGTCTGTCGTCGGTTCCAATGTGGAGATACCCATATCAAAAGCCTGCTGCATCATATTTTTTATCCCCACCCTAGCCAACATTTTTACTGCTATCGTATTAATTGAATTTCCCAGAGCATTCCTTAAACTCATCGGTCCGTTAAATTTACCGGTATAATTTTGGGGACTATAATCCTTTTGAGCCCCCACCCCCTTAAAAGTTACCGGTACATCCATTACCATTGATGCCGCTGTATAACCCTTTCTAATTGCCGTCAAATAAGTTACCGGTTTTATACTCGATCCCGGCTGCCTTAACCCCTGAGTCACCACATTAAACTTTCCGTCTGTCTTATCACTGTTATAACCTCTTGACCCTACCATCGCCAATACCTGCCCTGTTACCGGGTCCATTACCAGCGCCGCTCCGTTGCTGATTCCTTGTTTTTCCACTTGACTAATACCCACAGACACAATTTGTTGCACCTCAGTCTGCAAATTTAAATCCAAAGTCGTCGTTACTTTTAAACCACCACTCTCCACCACATCATCCCCGTACTTCTGGGCCAAAATATCTTTAACCCAGAAAATAAAATGCGGTGCCAACATCGTTGTCTGATTATCATAAAATTTATAATTTTTGATTTCTTCAAAAGTTTTATCCGCCAACTCCTGATTAATATATCCATCGTCCACCATCCGTGCCAAAACATGTCCTGACCGTTCGACATAAGCTGTCGGGGTCTTAGAAAATGGTGAATAGACACTGGGACGTTGGGGAAACCCGGCTAAAATTACCGACTCGACCAAGTTCAAGTCCTTAACCGCTTTATTAAAATATTGTTCCGAAGCCGACCCTACTCCCCAAGCTGCTCCGCCGTATGGTGCTTCGTTTAAATACATCAACAAAATATCACTTTTTTTATATCTGGCTTCAATTTGCACTGCCAAAATAAATTCCTTCAATTTCCGGGTAATTGTTTTGTCTGAATTTAACAACACATTTTTAACCAATTGTTGGGTCAAAGTTGAACCACCAGTCAGCTGTCCCATCACAAATATATTCTTTACAATCCGGAAAGGTGTTAACGGATCGAATCCCTGATGTTTATAAAAATCCTTATCTTCTACCGCCACTGTCGCATTTTTCAAATATTCCGGCACATCTGCCTCTACTACCGGTAACCGTTTAGCATCTTTATATAAATCATAAATTAGCGCCCCGTTACGGTCATAAATTCGTGTCGAAAAACCTTCTTTTCTAACCACTCCGGTCGGCGAGGGTAAATCACTTGAAAACCAAACAAACAATATCAAAACTGCCACTACTGCCGCCATTAAAACCCCCAGCATAACCATCATCAGCCGGTACCAAAACCACTTGGATTTAAAATCCGGTCTAAATTTTTGCATCCAAATTTTTAGTGTCTTTAACGCAGTAATGTGCCCAAAAGCGGCGCGAATCCGGACAACAATAGTGCCAATAAAGCGATGACCAAGATCGTTTTTTGTATTTGTTTCTTTTTGATCTTCCATTTACCTATCCTCATTTCATTAATGATAACATAAGCCTGTGCTTACCCTTACTGAAATTCCCGGTATTGGACCCAAAACCCTAATTAAATTAAACCATTTAGATATTTTTACTCCCCACGATTTACTTTATCATTTTCCTTCCCGCTATCTCGATTTCAGCCACATTGTTCCAATAATTAATTTGGTCATCAATGAATCGGCCACTATCAAAGGCGAAGTTATTCACTTTCAAAATATTTTTACCCGCAGTCACAAAAACCTCCAAAAAGCCATCATCAAAGATTCCACTGGATCTGTCAGTCTACTCTGGTTTAACCAGCCATATTTATCCACCTCGATTAAAAAAGGTGATGTTCTTAGTTTTGCCGGCACCGTTTCTGAATATTTAGGTAAACCCACCCTAATCGCCCCCTATTTTGGTAATTATCAAACCGGAAAAATAATCGGCATTTATCCGGAAACTAAAGGTTTGTCATCGGGTTGGTTTCGTAAAACTATCTCCCGACAATTACCCCAACTCCTTCTCGACATTACCGATCCGCTACCACCCAAATTCAATCTCTTACCTTTGACTCAAGCACTTTTTCAAATCCACAACCCCACCAATCAATCTCTGCTAGAACAGGCCAGACTCCGTCTATCTTTAGATGAAATTTTATCCATCCAAGCCAAAAGTTATCTTCAAAAAAATCTACGAAATTCATTGACACCCCGTTTTATTTTTAAACCCCAACCATTAATCAATAAATTTATCCATTCTCTCCCTTTTAAATTAACCGATTCTCAAATTAAAGTCTGGTCTGAAATCAGTACTGATCTGATTTCATCAAAACCCACCAATCGTTTGCTACAGGGAGATGTCGGTTCCGGTAAAACCATTATCGCCATATTAGCTTGCTTACTGGCCCATCTGAACAAATCTACCTCATTGGTTATCGCTCCCACTGAAATTTTAGCCCGACAACATTATCAAACTTTCTCGTCTCTTCTAAAAGCTCCTGTCAAACTACTTACCGCCAAATCAAAATTAACCCAATTTTCTCCCGGTACTATCATCATCGCCACCCACGCTGCCATTTACCAAAAAAAGAATTTTACCGATACTGTCGGTCTCTTAATTATTGACGAACAACATAAATTCGGTGTTTCCCAACGATCATTTTTAAGCAGTCCTACCCATCCGCCCCACACCATTACCATGACCGCCACCCCCATTCCCCGAACCGTCAGTTTAACCCTTCTTGGCAATCTTGATATTTCCATTATCGACGAGCTACCCAAATACCGTTTACCTATCAAAACCTTTTTAGTACCCCATCCTAAACGGGCAGACTGCTATTCCTGGTTAGCCAATCATCTTAAAACCACCCGTCAGCAGGCGTTTATCGTCTGCCCTTTTATTGAACCCTCAGAAACCATGGCCACCGTCAAATCGGCTAAAGTCGAATTTGAAGACCTCCAAAAAAATACCTTCCCCGATCTAAAACTAACCCTAATTCACGGCAAAACTGACACCACCGTCCGCCAAAAAATCCTCAAAGACTTCCTTGATAATAAAATCAATATTTTAGTTACCACCCCCATCATTGAAGTCGGCATTGATTTTCCCAATGCCACTACTATTATCATCCAATCAGCCGACCGCTTCGGTCTGGCCCAGCTCCACCAACTCCGCGGCCGGGTCGGTAGGGGAGACCAACCTAGTTTTTGTTACCTTTTTTCCGAATCCGACAACGACAAATCCCTTAAACGACTGACATTTTTATCCCGTCACACCAATGGCCAAAAAATTGCCGAATTTGACCTGGCCTGCCGCGGCCCCGGTGAGATTTTTTCTACCCTTCAGCATGGCTTTCCCTCTCTTAAACTGGCTTCCCTCTCCGACACCAAATTAATTACCCTCGGTCAATCAATTTTACACAGTTTAATTTCCGATTATCCCAAATTTAATTTAAAAAAAATAATCAACACCACTAAAAAATATCAAACCTACCAAAATACCTCTTAACCAGCTATAATACCCCCATGACAGCATTGCCAAAACACAGACCATCCAGTCGCCGACAAGGTAAACGTCGCGCCTCCCAGTCAATCAAACTAACCAATCAGGTGGTTAAATGCCAACATTGCGGCCAAAACAAACTGAGTGGTTTTATTTGCCCCAACTGCCAAAAATCGTGAAGTCAAGCCATGACCCCCGTCATCTTCGTCGTATCAAAAACATGCAATCTCTTTTTGCCCACAATGTCGGTAATAATGAATTAATTTCCGCCGACAGTCCTGCTATCGTCAGCCATCTTGCTGAAATTGACCAGCTAATCTCCAAATTTGCCCCTAAATGGCCCTTAGATAAAATTAACCATCTTGACCTGGCCGTCCTCCGCTGCGCCGTTTGGGAAATAAAATTTAATCCTGAAACTCCGCCAAAAGTTGTTATCGACGAAGCTGTTGAAATCGCCAAAGAATTTGGTACCGACACTAGTGGTTCTTTCGTCAACGGGGTCTTAGGCGGTATTATTAATCAACATGACTGACTTAAATAAACTTATTGGTATCGATTTTATTCACCCCGAAATTTTTGACCAAGCTTTAATTCATCGCAGCAGCCTCAACGAAACTCTTCCCCAAAAAGAATCCAACGAAAGATTGGAATTTTTAGGTGATGCCGTTTTGGAATTATGGGTTTCCGAATACCTCTATAAAAATTTTGCCTCTTCACCCGAAGGCACCCTCACCAATCTCCGTTCTCAAATTGTCCGAACTGAAAATTTAGCCAAAGTTGCCGAAAGTTTCAACTTGGGCGACTATATTCACCTCAGCAAAGGCGAAGAAACCCACGGTGGCCGCCAAAATCCCTCCATTCTCGCCGACACCTTCGAAAGTTTGTTAGGAGCTATCTACCTTGATTCCGGTTTTGCCTCAGTCAATCAATTTCTCACTCAATTTCTCCTCCCCGGCATAATCGCCATCTCTGATCGCAAAGATATCAAAGACCCCAAAAGCCAATTTCAAGAAATTGCCCAATCCCTCCAGGGAATTACCCCCAATTATCAAACTATTTCCGAAACCGGTCCCGACCACCAAAAAGAGTTTTTAGTTGGCGCTTATTTAGATGATAAATTAATTGCTCAAGGCAAAGGCGCTTCCAAACAAAAAGCTGAGGAATCCGCCGCCACCAATGCCACTAAGATTTTGCAGAAAGTTACATCCAAATAGTTTTTTTAAATTCTAAAATTTTCAAATTTTCTGGTATAATCCATCCATGCTGAAAATCAAATTATTTCCCAAAGGGAAAAAACATCAACGTACCTTCCGTTTAGTCGTCTCTGAAAGCCGTAGTAAATTCGATGGCAATTTCGTCGACGATATTGGCTTTTACACCCCTCAGACCAAAACCTTAGAAGTTGACAAAGTAAAGCTAGCCCAATGGCAAAAAAACGGCGCTCAGGTCACCCTGGGAGTCGACAAACTACTTAACCCCGACAAACATGTCCGGATTAAAAAAGCCAAAGTCGCATCTGACGCGGTCAAACCGGTTGAAGAAGTTGTCGAAACTCCAGTTACTCCCGAAGTTACTGAAAAATAATCTATGGAAATTCAACAAACTCTCGAATATATTATCAAAGCCATTGTTGACACTCCCGAAGATATTGTCATTGAATCGGTCGTCGCTGAAGATGGTATCAATAATTTATTTATCTCCGCTCCCGAAACTGTTGTAGGTCAAATTATTGGCAAACAAGGTCGAATCATCAAATCCATCCGCACCCTTCTCAACCTAGCCTATCCCGAAGTCCACTATAATCTAGAGATCAAAGAGTAAACGGATCCTGCCTCTCGTATTTAACAAAATCCTGATCTAATTTCAGCTTACCCTCCACCATTTCCATATTCTCCACCGGCTTAAACTGACCAATCTTTGCCACCAAATCTCCTTCCTCTCCCTTCAAAGTTAAATCCGCCAAAGTTAGCTTATTAATATCCACCGTTTTCTTTTCTGCCAAATAATAGGCTGAAATTATCAAATCCAACTCCACTACCTCACCGCTTTTTTTGATGTCAAATTTCGTTAAAGACATCAACGGCAAACTCTCCTCAATCGCTGAAATAAAATCAACGTAATTCTCTGCTGATCCCAATAATTTAACCTGTACCGGTACCGAGGCAAACCCGTCGCTGACCACTTCCTCAGTCGGTTTAGCACCCTCTTTTAGCCCGCCCATACTTAGGGAAAAACTATCAACCGTATAATTATAATTTTCACTTAATTTACGGACAATGTTTACCAATAGATAGGAATTTTTTTGTGGCAATAAAGCATTATTCACCAGTGCCTGATCTTTGTTTAACTGCTCCAAATCCATTGTTTTTAAATAATTTATTTTCTCTGTCAATATTTTGGTTTTTTCCTGTGTCGTCGCAATTTTGGCCCTATTTGCATTAAAATCGTCAATCCGCGGGCTGATAACCCAGCCAAATCCCAAAATCATCAATATCACCACCGCCACCGTCGGCAAAAAAATCGTCAACAATCCGGTTTCCAAACCAAAAACTTTATCCGGTAAATCAAGTTTTATCGACTTCATTTTAGTTTTACCTCCGCTGAAAAGCTCCAAATAATATCTTTCACCGCTAAAGACTTTAGAGCAATATTAGAAAACCTCTGATCTGCCCCCTGGTTAATATCCATCAAAATTTTCTCCACTTTGTTAATATTTTCCCCCTCCGCCCGGCCGTCAATCAAAAAGGTCCCTTTTTGCTGTAATTCAAACTTGTCCAATGTCACTCCCTCCGGAAACATGGTCGCAATTGTTTTAAAAGCCTTACCATACTCAAATCTCTGATCCAACACCGCCCCTACTAACTTGGCATTGTACTTTAATCGTTGACTGTTGACCACTCCATCAGCCATCCCGGCCAAATCCCTGGTCGCTGCCGCTAACTTTTTTTCTGCCAAATTAAATTGCCACAAACTCAGCAAATTAAGTATTATTACCACTACCAAACCCGTCATCCACACCGCCAACATCACCCCAATAATCTGCTTATTTTTCTTTATCCACTTCAGCTTATCCATCCGAAATTTAGCCTGAGACGGCAACAAACTCAAATCCATTTTTTCGGTCACAATGTCCCCCTCAACGCCAACCCTACTGCCAGCGTAAACCGACAACCTTCCGACTTCAAATCCAACGGCGCCACAATCTTGGTAGCATCAATTTTGTTAAACGGCTGAATTACCTGAACCTCAACCCCCAAAATTTTGGTTAACTCTTCAGCCAAACCCGGCAAATTTGCCCCTCCACCCGACAATACCAACAATTCCGCCGGTTTACCCTGTTCTTCACGGAAAGCTCCCAAAGCCCGTCTGATTTCCTCCGCCATCGAAGCAAACACCGGCTGAATTGAGGCTTTTATTTTCCCCTCCAATTCCATTTCTTTCATTCCGTAAGCTTTTTTGTACTCCTCGGCACTGGCCATATCCAAACCCAAATTTACCGATATTGCCCGGGTTAACGATTCTCCACCTACCGACATCGCCCGGGTAAAATAAACCTTACCATTGTTTATCGCTACAATATCAGAATATTTTTCACCCATATCCACCAGCATTATTGCCGCCTTTTCCGATACCGCCGAATTAACAATTCTTCTCATCGCCACCGCCGGTGATTCCAGCGCATTCAGCTCTAATCCCGCCATTTTAAATACTTTTAAATATGTCTCAATTACTTTATTTCTGGAAGCAATGGCAAATACTGCCAACCGGCCGGCTTCATCCTGCTCAATAATTTCATAATCAATCGACACTTCCGCCAAAGGGTAGGGGACAAATGTCTCGGCCTCAAACCGCAAGGCATCTTTAATTTCATTCTCCTTTAATGGCGGCAAACGTATCAAGCGGGAAACCACCTCATCTTCGGGCAAACTTGTCACCACCTGCCTCCGGCCGATTTTTAAATCATTCCACAATCTTTTCACTGCCTCAGCCACATCCTCAATCGCCTTCTTGCTTTCACCCTTTAACCAATCCGGATTTAAATTCTTGGTCTCTCCCATCGACATCAGCTCCAGCTTATCTTTTTCCCCGTTCAACGCCACAATCTTGATACTGCCAACACCTATATCAACTCCACTAACTTGAATCATAATTAAAGTATAAACAGAATTTTCTAGTTACTCAACATGCTACTGCTTAAAAGCAATATTTTATATCTAAAATCTTTACTTCCTCAACTATTTATTGTTTCACACACCTTACTATATTCAATGGTATATAATATCCCCAATGTTAGGAATAACAGAAACGATTGCATTTGAAGGTCCAGTTTGCGCAGGTAAAACCACATTAATTAAGAATTTAGTTTGTTTTGGATACCAAATGGTTCCTGAATATGTAGATTTTGCACAGGAAAATAACTTAAAACTACCAAAATTTCCACCTAAAAATGTGACAGAGGCCAAATCGGCCTTTGAATTTTATCTTGATTTAGAAAGTAGACGACAGTATGGTGTCAAACCAGGAAAATGGCTTCTGGATCGATCAAAATACACCTTACTTGCTTTTGAAGCTGGTGCTCGGCAACTTACCCAAATTGACATTTTCGACTGGGCACGTAATCAAGTCAAAGAACACCAATCAGAAATTATTGATCCTTGTACGATATTATATATTGACATCGATTCAAGAGAATCGAGAAGAAGAGCTACCTTATCCCATATGGGTACTCCAGATTTTCTTTTTTCGACGCAATTCACCAATGGTTTTAAAGAAGCCTTCATGTTATTTAGTTCATTAAACCCAAATCGTTTTACTTTCATTGATGGCAGTAGACCTTACTTGGAAGTCCTTGCAGAAGTCTCACGAAGAATTCGCTTCAACGCAGGCATTAGCCCTATACCTGCTTCTATCTTTAGATAATCAATTCCACAACAAGATTGTATTTTTCCCTCCTTATCCTCACTATCGTCAATCAATACAGACTCTCCTTTACCAATTCCATTAGACTTTATAAAACTATCGAAAAACAAACTTATACCCGCTTCACTAAAGTCATTTTTCATTGCCTTTAAGGTATACGAATCCAAAATTCCATCAAAAACTAAGTTTAAACCCAAAGAGGGAACGGTCCATCTAACAAATGAATCCATATTATCCGTAGCAATCACCACCCTTACCCCATTACCCCTTATTTTATTAATTAAATCAACACATTTATTGTCAACATACTCCATCTTTTTACAACCCACAATAAATTGTTTTAAAACTCTCTGATATCTAATACCTGATTTATCCGATACTTCCTTAACCACATCTTCAGATTTAATTTCACCCCTCATCCACGGTTTTATTAAATGTCTCAACTCACCAAACAATGTTTTATCTATTTTTTCAAATAATCTTTTATCATCTTCCGTTGATTTCTCTAGATGTCCCCAAAACTTTGAAGTCGATAACGTCCCGTTCCAATCCAGAAAAAGAATTTTATATTTTTTCATTCTTTATAGTCTTCTCTAAATCTTGTTTTAAATATATCTCAAAAAATAAGTGATGTGCCTGCCTAAAATAAAAATCTCGGTCACTTTGACTTAAAGCTGCCCCTCCATCATTCAAATGTAAAAGATAAGGAAAGCGAACAGGGACAACATAATCACCAAACTTTGCAATTATTTTTGTAGATACCGATGTTTCTGTAAAACCATAATTTTTAAAAGAATTACTAAATCCCCCTACTTTAACCGCCTCATCCCTATTAACAGTAAAAAAACCACCTAAAATCATGTTAGGTAATAGCCATGGTCCGAAAGATTTATTCAATGGCCATTTTTTCAAATAATCAGTATCTTCCAATATTTTATATTTGTTCCCAATATATTCCCTATCTTTTTCACAACCAATCCACGAAGGTTGATATAAACACTCATTTCTAAAATCGTTGGTTTCATTGAACAAAATTTTTTTATCTACAGATAATTCCCAGTCAACCATACCGACATTATTAAATAACGAAAATGTAATACACCCACCCTTTTTATTTTTAAAGTAATTTTGTAATTTTAAATGTTTTTCAATTAAACCAGCCGGCATTATCATATCCGCATCCATAAAAGCCACAATCTCATTTTTAGATTCTCTTAAACCCCTATTTCTAGTTATCGATCTACCCACATTCTTACTTAATCTCACAACTTTTATCATTTTCTTAAAATCTACATTAATTATTGTTTCAGCCGGGTATTTTGCAGAACCATCATCGACTAAAATTATTTCACTATCTATAGCTTTACAAGCATTCAATAAATATCCTAAAGTTTGATTAATTGTATTCCACGCTTCATAGTAAGGAATTACAACACTTAAAGACGGTAGCCTTAAACCACCTGACGCTGTTATATCACCATAATTATTATCATGATTCATTACTTTATAACCAATAGAATTTTTTGAATAAAAATTAATCATCTGTTTTTGGTTTGTAGATCTCTGTATTTTGAAATCGGTATCTGATTTCTGAAAATAACGCAAAATAAGGTGGAATACTGTTAAAAAGAATCGCCGGAACACTCATTAAAGCAGTTTCAATAATTTCACTCAAATTTTGTTTTTTCAATTTTTGTCCTGACCATTCTTGATATTCCTCAAAATTGTCTACAGTCACAACAAACTGAGCTGGCCCATATACCACTACTGCCAATATTAAAACAACCACTGTTACTACACTATCAACAAAAAACACCAGTATCAACGCCACCAAAAATAACGGTCCCGACAAAAGCCATGCTAATGCTGAGATTAACCCTTGAAACACTAACACCATAGCCTTAATCCTGCTTCTCAAATCAAGATTGTACTTTTTGCATGCAAATCTATAGTATTCAACATACCTTAATGGCCCCCAAAACCATACATACTTTTGATTCCATAAACCAAGTAAAGTTGTTGGCGCATCTGCTAATTCCAAGCACGGTAAAGGAAAAATTTTAACCCCTTTAACCCTCAATAAATAACCAATAATTAAATCCTCGTTCATTGTTTCTTCCGGAAAACCACCAATTATTTTCAACATCTTCAAACTAATAATCAATCCATGTCCCACACAATGAGCATTAACCAGTTTACTTACTATGGTTTCCTTTCCTGATTGTCTCAATAATCTAGCCACTTCATGAGCCAAAGTCCACCGACTTTGTAATATCGCCGATGCTCTTAGAAAAAAATTGCTTATTTTATTGTAATTATTAACAAATAAAGCCGACTGCTGAAACACTTCAGCCTCAGGATATAATTTCATTTGTTGATAAAATACGTCAAACGTTAATTTGTGAGGTCTTGAGTCGGCATCATAAACAGCGATATAATCAGTCTTATCATTCAATATTTCCAATACATAATTTAACTGATGAGCTTTCTTCCCATATTTTTTTGGGTAATTTATTAAACTAATTTTCTCTTTTAAACTATTTTGTTGTATATAGTTCTCTACTAATCTCTGAGTCGATAATCCATTAAACTTCTTCTCAAATTCACGATTTGTTGTCGCTACAACAATTTTGATCGGATATTTTCCAAACGATTTTAAAAAATATTTAAGGGTCTCAATAATTCGTTTTTGTTCCCTCAACACAGGGATAATTATTACGATCCTTGGTAACTTCCCTTTAATGTTATTGTCATTTCTGTAATTTTTTCTATACCAAACCAATGATCTCTCTAAAAAAAATAAAGACACTGCACCCCTAGTCAAAATAACCAATCCAACCATCAATGCAATCAACTCAAACACCATATAATTGGTAAAAATCAGTAATCTTGATCCCTTTATAGCTCAAGTAGTCTTTTAATCTTGAATCTGTAAGTATTTTCACCTGAATTGGTCTTTCCTCAATATATACACTTTCCATCCCCACATCTTTCATACCGGGATGAGTCATAATTTCCGAAACACCGTCTGGAAAATTACTGACCATTTTAATTAATTTATTCAAAGTTAAGTTTTCTTTCTCATAAAATTGAAACTCAGTGTAATCAGGATGCTTAATATCTATTAATCCCAAATCCCTGAACCATCTTGTTGGAATTTTCGTTTCACAGACCCAATCTTTAAATTTTTTAGTAAATCCTGGAATAACGTACAAAGGGTGGTGGTGATTTATATGATCTGGTAATTTTCGAAAAGTTTTAACATATAAATCCAATTGTCTTCGGAACTCCTCAATTACTAAATCTAATTCTTCTTCATTAAGCCTGACATTTCCAGACAAAGCTTTACCTACTTTTCCGTTTAACAATTTACTCAAAGTTGTAACATCTAGATGTAAACCTACAGAGATACCACTGTTCACAGCTTTTTCATATGATCTATTGGCAATAGATGAAGAAATCATAAGACTGGCACTTTTTACTACACCGTTCCTGGCACAATCTACAATTCCATTATCTGTAAGATCAGACAACCCCAAATCATCCGCATTAAAAACAACACTTTTCATCCTTTGTCTGATAATACACCTTACTTCTAGTTACTCAACACTATATGCGGTTATATCGTCAATCATATACACCGGTACCCGATATCGGTTAAATACTTTAACCACCTGGCTGACACCGTTTCCCACCTTTCCCGTCGAAGTTATGTTTTCTCCCTGCGAGGGAAAATCTGTATCTCCTCTCAATACCAAATTAGTCGACGGCCAACCAATCAACCTCACCGCCAATAATAGCGGCGTATTTCCCGATAGGGGAATAGTATCAATATTAACTGCCTTCATCCCAGGAATACAATTGCTCGCACCCGGATCAACCCGCGTATAACCATTAACCATATTATTGTTGGCTACATTATAACCATTTCGCCAAACAGAATAATTTCCCCCATTCCGATAAAAATAATCAATTTTCAGTGCTCCGGCAAAATTATTGTTAACACAGACATCAATCACTGTTCCCTCATAGAAAGCATTATAATTAATCGTTCCATCATCATTATGCCCTACCAACCAATAAAGTTGAGTTTCATTATCCAAAACTATTCCTCCCAAATTAATAGTTCTCCCCACTCCGACAGCTTCAGTACTGACACTCGCACTTGACAGATCCGAAGCCGTATAGGTCGTCTGACTTGTTTTTAAATAATATTCAATCCCGCTTTCGGCCGTATTAAAGGCCTGTTTTAATTGTTCTTCATCTTTATCAATCTTAGTTTCCACCACCGTCCGCTTGGACACTGACAACCCCACTGTCATCACTATCGCCGATATTAACAATACTACTATGGCTACTTGTCCATTTTGTCTCATTGTCCTACCCTCCAATTTGATAACACTTTTGATACTGCAACCGGCATGTTAAACAATAAATCCGGCCGATAATTAAATCTAACCGCCGCGTTGGTATTGTTAGTTTCTGCATCCGTATACCCCCGACTAATATTCACCGTTCCTCCAGTATAAATCGACCCATTAATATTTAACTCCCAATCCGACGTCCCGGTAATATTAATGTCCTCATCACTAATCAACACTCCCTCTACCGCATTCACCCCCTGATCAATGGTAATTCCACCATCAACTACTATCATCAAAAAATTACCCGAAGGCACCGAATTACCACTGGTTATGTTTAAATCACCATCAACAAAAGCCACTCCAACACCACCGTTACCTGCCACCACTTGACCCAAAGTCGTCGCCCCGGTATATATTACTCCCACCCCCGATCCGACATACAATTTTTTGTATAACTCATCGTAATTGGTCAATTCACTCACCCCACTTCTACCCGTTTTGTAAATATCTCTGTCGGAATGGCTCCAGGTAGTACTTCCGCTGGTGTTAGTAATTGATTGCCCAAAAGTCACCCCATCACTAAAATCTCCGGTTACCAGCGCCGTTACCATTGCCGGTGTACACCCCCCAGCTACCGTACAAGTCGACGGAATATTGTTTTGGATTAGAGTGTTAGCCATTACCCCGCCACCCACCGCCTGCCACCACGGACTTTGAGTCCGCTCTATTCCAAAATCAATGGTTAATAAAACAGGTGGTTCGTATGCATCAACCAGCGCCTGGTTTATATCTAATTGAACATTAGTATCACAAGTACCATTAACATTCATGACCGTTGGTTGATTCCCATTTATATCAGCATTTAAACTCGCCCCATAGGACTTACCCCATTCCAAATATGGCGGAGTTGAATAACTATGATCATTCATCTCTACAAATGTCCTGGTTGTTGCCCCGCCCATGCCGGTAAATACAGTTTGATTATAATTTAGCGCCGCTGTTGCCTGAAGTGGATTTACAGCCGTACACACCGTTCCGTCATTAATCTCATAAACCGTTCCTGCTACCGGAATTTCACAATTCCACACTTTCCAGCTCCGGCCGGTCGGCTGCCAACCGCTGTTTGAAGTCTGATCCGACACCCAACCCATCACCGGAAAAACCCCAACATCATTATCTGCCCCAACAAAAGTCCAGCTAACCGTCCCCCTTATTTGGAGAGGAGTAATCGCATCAGCCACTCCATTAGGATAAAGTTCCAAAGTCTTAGTCACACCTCTCCAGCTAATCTGAGCTGAACTTATATCCCCCCAACCATCAAGATCGCTCACCGTTAATTCAAAAATCACCGTTCTCGGATTGTACGCCGGATAGACCACATTAGCAAAACTACTCTGACAAATATGGTTTCTATTACCGGTCTCTGGTGAAACCACCGTCCCTTCTGCATTTTTTATCACCAAACCTACAATACTCGGCGGATTTAAGGGCGGTGTAATTGTAGTTACCGCTACCGGTAAACAAGTGTCTGGTCCCGGGCAAGCCGATACCGCCCCGCCAATACCCCCAAATTCTGCCGGCCGGCATTCAGCCAACACCGGTGCATCTGTCCACGCCCGACAACAAACCGAATAATTACCCGCCGCCGTTGGCGTCCAAGTAGTGCTAATATCATCACTCGGTACGGTCAAATTTCTGGTTAAACTAATCCGGTTAATTGTCCCCCCAGGGGTAGTAATATCATTATAATAATTTATTTCCCCGGACATCGCCGTCCCCGGAGAAGTTATATTGGCCGTAAAGTTCCCACTTTCACCCAAAAGTATAGTTCTCCGACCGGAAAGCATTGAACAATTCAACGGCTTACATCGGGGCGTAACCACATTGCCACAATAAACAGCCGTCCCGCCCCCATTAACTTCGGGGTACAGCCATGCATCCGTTCGAATGTCCGCTATTCCGGGGTGGTTAGCCACATCAAATGTTGCCGGCCACACCCCTCCTCCGGCATTTGTCGCCCACTGACCCTCATTGTTAACCCCCACATTAGTTGTAATTGACACACTTTTAGCAGAGAACACTCCGGTAGCACTAATTGTATAATTCCCTGTTTCCGGTATACAGGCTGGTCCGACGACACCAGTACACCTAGGCGGACATGGCGGCTCAACCCCACACGTCCCCCCGCAGGTCGCATTACACGTTCTGTCACCATTAATATCACAGTCACTCCACGTCCCGTTAACCGCACACGACGCCGGTGTTCCTGTACATACTCCGCCACACGACGCCCCAACACACGTTCTAGTACAATTAACACAATCACCCCACGTCCCATTCACCGGTGTACAACACGGCGCTGTTGCAGCACAAAAATAAGTATCGCAATTTCCATCCGGTTGATAACTGGCAGGTAAACCACAACTCGTCGGACAAGCAATATAATTTGGACACGGTCCACAGGTAGTTTGAACCATACAAGAATCGGTATACGCTGCACAGGGCGCCGCTCCACAAGTAGCCGGATTACAAGTTTTTGGGTCATCACCCTGACACCCGGTCTCACAGGCACAGGTACCATTAATAATTCCATTATTACAGGTTTCGTACTCTTCTTTACCATCACAACTTCCCCCTAAAGCGGTACAATAGCACACTTGATAATCCCGGCCACACAAAGTACTCCCGCTACACGCCGCTGACACCTGTTTCACCAGATTTTTCAAAACCCTCCGCCAACCGCTAATTTCTTTTATCTCCAAAACACCCTTGTTATTTTTCCAATAATTGTTTGCATATTCACGACAATAATCAAAAACTTTCCCCTCACGTTTTTCATTGTTTATTCCACAGACATACGACAATATACTAACATTAAACACTTTTTGATCCGGTTGTTTTAACATTTCCTTAAAAAAATCAACATCATAAAAAAGCTTAAACACCACCCCTTTTTTATTTTGGGAGTAGTCAAAATCATTTAAAAGCCTACCATCCACCCCACTTTTAGTCCCAAATTTTTGTTGCGGCTTGTCAGTCAAAAAAAAACGATAATTAACTCCGCTAGTTACCCCCAACCCCTTCAGATACGCCTCGTACTTTTTCTGGTCGGCCACCTTAACATAATAGTTACCATAATTCCCTTCTCCCAAATTTAAATTTGATATTATTCTTGTCCCGCCCCAAAACCCCAAACCCAATACCACCAAAACTACCAAAGCTCCGATTATTCTTTTCACTAACTAATACTAATAAACTACCGCCAGGAAAACAATCCTTAGTTTATTTTCGGGTTATCTTAAACGAAGGATCAATTATATAACCACCGGGCACCGCGTTCTCCGGTTTAAATAAAAAACTATCCCTAATTTTCACAACCACACTGGGATAAACAAATCTTTTTTTCGCATATTCATTTGCCACCATCGCCTTGGGATCCACTGCCAACTGTTTCATTACCGCATCATAAAACCACAAGTCAGCAATATTATCTGAAACCCGGGTTCTATCATCTTCACCATCAACAATAGTTCCTAATCTCACTGACACAAGCTTACCTTTATCCAAATATGTCACCATTCCCACCACCCCGCCTGTCCCCGTCGACACCGGCAGCGAACCTCTATGCGCCACCGACTTTATTCCCTCCCTTGGGTTAAACATTCTCAACTCTTCCTTATATCTATCTTCCACTGTTCCGTCACCTCTGACTACCGCCTGAGGAAAACTCCCCGCATCTCCCGGTTGCTTTAGCATTGCCACGTATTGTTCAAACGTTACCTGTTGAATTCCCTGGACCTGTGTATATTGGTAATGACACATCCTCAAATAAAACTCTGCCATTGCGTTAAGATGATCTTGCTTATCACTCAGTACTGAAATACTGTCAATTTTCTCCCCTAAACTCAACACTTGGTTAAAAGTTCTATCCGCTCCTATAGTAAAAGGAATCTTCAAACCATCATATTCTCCCTCAAAACTAACTTCCGCCCCATCTACTTCTTTTGACGTCTCATATAAATTCAACCACCCTTCTTTTCTCGATTTCTCAATTCCGGCATCATATATTTCTTGTTCTGTCATTTCTTTCAACTCCGGTGTAGCCGTAGGGGACTCTACTACCACCGTTTCCATCACCGGTGTCTGTGTGACTGCTGGTACTGTTGCCGTCGCTTCCCGTGTCGCCGGTATGGTTGCCGTCGGCGTCGCTTCCCGTGTGGCCGTTGCTGTTACCGTCGCTGTATCCAAAGGCTCCGCGTAAACCACTCCCACCTCAAATAAACCTGTTAAAAATTCTTTTATCGTATTTTTTTCTTCTTGTTTTGGTAAAGTCGGTAAACCTGCCAAACTATATACTGAAACATCTCCGTTCTTTTCCTGGACAATCGGCTGATAAACATCCCTGCCCTCAACATCCTCAACCATTATTCCAATTGATTTCTCCACCAATTGCCCGTCTTTAGTTACAGTATTCAATATCGCCGGCGAATGAATCAATGATTGTTCGTTTACCCCCAAATAAGCCTCAACTATTGTCTCTTCCTTGGTATAACAAAAAACATAAGCAAACGCTTCTCCTGCAATTGGGGTATTCACTTTTAATATATCCACTCCGGTATTCCCCGGTACATTTTTAGTGCACAGTTGCTTTGCCAAAGTCATCTCTTCCGAATTGGTATTGGTATCACTCAAAACTTCTACTGTCGGCTTGGCGTTTGACGGCGCTTCTTCCGTGGGATTGTCTGCCAATGGCACCTTCACTGCATCCCCGCCACAACTAACCAACAAAGCACTCGCCACAGCCAGTCTTACCCCTGCTTTCACGAATTCGTTTGACATAGTTTTTGTATTTTAGATTACTTACTAAAAGTAACCTATAATAACTTAGCTTATTCTATCATTTAGGCAAATATTGTCAATATACTTAATCCTATAATAAAATATACACATCCTTTACACACCACCAATTTCAGGATACTTAAGGAAAAATCAAGTAGGTAAAAGGGGATCAACCTGTTGACTTAACCACTTAAAAAAGTAAAATTATACCCGTGGATTTATCAAGCAAAAACACACTATCTTACGGACTAGATTTTGGCACCAGCAACTCAACTATATCAGTGGTAATAAACGGAGAGGCAATTGCTTTGCCAATTAATCCCAGCTCCAAAAACCCTGAAGTCTTTCAGTCGGCCATGTACTTTCAAAATGGTCAGGGTTGATAAGCCAGAAATTGACAAGGTAATTATGACCGGCGGATCAAGTCAAATCCCGAAGTTTAGGCTATTAATGGAAAACATGTTTGCATCTCTCCTACTACCAGCTTCACTGCTTTATTCCATTTTCACTAGCTAGTCTAATTTAAGGGTACCAGTGCAATTACTAACTATTGAAATTCTAAAAATATAGGTGATAATTGTCACATGTTCCCGAATAAAACAGTGATTAATGGAAAAACAATTTTAGCAATCGGTTCTCATCCAGATGATATTGAGCTGGGATGCGGTGGATCTCTACTGTATTTTTCTCGGCAAGGTTATCAAATCTATACCGTTATTTGCAGCTATGGTGAGCTCAAATCACCAACAAAGGTAAGAAAAGATGAAAATATTAAATCAAACCGATATCTAAATACTAAAAAAACATACTGTTTGGGTCTAAAAGATGGAGAGATAAATCACAATACGAAATTAGTTAACTTATTAGAAAATATCGTAAATGAAGTAAAACCCAATATTATTTTTAGCCATAGTCTGCGAGACCATCACCAAGACCATCTCAACGTTGCTCGAGCCACAATTTCTGCTTTACGCCACAAAAAAACAACGTTGATAATGTATCCCAATTTGTCGAGTATTTGTCAACCAAAGTTCAATTTTTATATCGATATAAGTAAATTCATGACTCAAAAGCTTGAAATTATTAACAATTTTGAGTCACAAAAATCAAACTGGTATATGAACACAAATTATTTAACCAGTTGTGCTATTAGTGCTGGGCACTTAATCAATTGTGAGTATGCAGAAAGATTTTTTTTATATTTTTCCTGTCTCGACTAATGAAAGACAAAGACCGACTATATTTCAAACCAGAAGAATTGGTCATTGACCGAAGTATCGCCGATATTCAAAAAAGAAGAATTATTCATTCCAGAATTACTCGACTTCAACTTGAAGGCTTAAGTGATATGGGATGTCAAGTTTCTAAAAAAGAAACCTGTACCGAGGTGACCAACCATTCTTCTAAAAACATAACATTCTATAATCGACTAATGGAAATAACGGCGACCGAAAAGTCTTTTTTAGAATTATTTCAATCCTGTACACCCCCAGTGTCATTTGAGATAACACCATTTTCACTTCCAGAAAATATCGAAACAATATTGAATAATCTCGGTGCCAAACACACCCTGTCCACCGTTATTTTAGGCAAGGAAATTTTATCAGCGCCGATAATTTCAGATACCGAACATACTGTTAGGGTTTTAAAAGAAAGTGATGATCTTTTTGAATCTGCATTTTCACTTTTTTCATCTTTTTTTACCAAACCCGGCGAGTCTCCAAAAGAAGCCAAAAAACGATTCAAGGAAAATATTGGTAAAGGGCCGCATTTAATTGCAATCAACCAAAATCGGGTAATTGGATCAATTGGGTCCATACTCAACAATGGTCTCGCTAGCGTTTACCATACCATTATATCTCCGGAATATCGTTTGGGTATAGCGCTGGGCTTAAGACTTGGTTTAGAAATGGAAAAATCATTATTTGAACAAGGTGTTGACTGTTATTATTATAAAACTAGAAACCGGGCTGTCTTTCGTGGGGCGCAAACAATTATGGGCTTAACTAACATATACACTGAACGAATTTATGAAAAAAACTAAAACAGTTCTCATCTTAGAAGCTGGAGGTCCTTGCGGTATATCTTGTTTAAAGATTATTAGTCGGTTAGAAAATGTTCGTATGATCGCAGCCGACATGTCACAATATGCCTCTGGTTTACAATTAGCAGACACAAGCATAATCATCCCGCCAGCCAACCATCCCGATTTTCTATCTTCAATAGAAACTATAATTACCAAGTATTCCGTAGATTTGGTAATACCCTGTTTTGAATTTGGATTCCACCAGTTAGCTCACAAAAAACATCCCTTCATAACTGATTTTCAATCAGCAATTGCTTGTAAAGACAAATTAGAATTTTATAACAAATGTCTGCATTTGCAGTTGCCACATCCTAAAACAGATTTACTAAATAAAATCTTCACGCCATCTTTTCCACTGTACATCAAACCCCGTTTTGGGGTTGGCTCTCGGGATAATTATGTAATTGCCGATGCCCAAAAACTTCTAAATTTAAAAACTTTTCTTGATGATCATTGTGATCTATACATAGCTCAAGAGCTACTCACTGGAGTCCATTGGAATGTTGATGTCCTAGTTTACAATAACAAATTCATTACTGCCGTACCTCGTAAAGATCTTGTCCAAAAGTCAGGAAACTGTATAACTGTAGAAGTTGAAAGTTATCAACCGTTGATTGAATTTAGCCGTTTAGTCCAAACTAAACTACAAATATTATCACCATTTAACCTCGAGGTCTTCGAAATTTCTCCTGGAAAATTTGTAATTAATGAAATAAATGTAAGGTTTGGTGGTGGAATTATCTTTTCTGCTTTGGCCGGCATCGATATGGTTTCCTATCTTATAGACCAAAATCCGGATAGAATTTCTTCTCTAAAAGAAGGTATTTACTCCCGATACTACGAAGAAATACCTATCAATCTAAAGATTATAACTCAACCATGATTTGGCTACTGATATACATTTTCTTTTCCTTGACATCATATTTGTATGTTAAACACCAAGAACACTACCCAAATAAAATTAAATATATAGCTGTTCTATCTGCCAGTTTGTGGAACGTAACCCAACAGCGTCTTTTTGTTGCTCTGAAACTGTTAAAAAAATATCCTCAAGCCCAAATTATAATATCTGGTAAAGAAATGATACCGAACATGAAATTATTTTTACAAAAGAGCCATGTCGACAAAATTAATATCACCTGCGAATCTACCAACACTTTCCAAGATGCCGTCGAAATTAAAAAAATAATTGGTAATTGCAACAATGTTGCGATAATTACCCACGCCAGTCATTTGCCACGAGTGCGCCATACCTTTACCAAATTGTTTTCAGTACAACCTTTCTACTATTCAGTATCACCATTTTTTTCAATCGATAGTATTTTGTTGCCAACTGGGTGGGTTTTTTCGTTCATCAACCTGGCAAAAGATATTATCTATAATAAAAAAACCAAATCCGATTATTAGTACACTTAAAGGAACATCTTCAAAAACATTACCAAATTGTTATTTTCTCACTGTCACACTGGTACTAAAACTTCTGAATATTGAGCTTTCCGCCGGTACCCCTGCCGCTTGATTCCCCGCTGCTAATATAAATTCAATGTTAACTGTCTGTACTACTCCAGAAGTAGGGGAACAGCTAATAAAATTACCACAACCGCTGACCGATACTGAATCTGCATTTAAATCCAGACTTTCATCTCTATCTGCTGACGCCGAAGCCACCTTTCCATCAACATTATTGCAACTTAAAGTGGTTATATCCCCGGCCCCCATCTTGTCGACAAACGACATCGAACTACCCACCCCCCCCACCGGGCAAACAACCGTCTCCGGCTTGGCATTGACCAAACTATATTTTATTTTGTTCAAAATCATACTGCCGTTGGCATCCAAATTTTGAATAATCGCCGTCCTGTTTTTGGCTCTGATCGTGTTTATCAATACTGTTGACATCGTCACTAAAATCAATCCAAACACCCCAATTACCACCAACAATTCAATTAATGTAAACCCCTTTAAACCCCCTTCCCGACTTCGTCGGTATTCCCCCTTGAAAAAGGGGGACCAAAAACAAAAATTATTATTTTTAATTATTTTCATTATTTATCTTCCCCTCATTTCCTCAAGGGAGGGGATTGAGGGGTGGGTTTAATATCTGGTAAATAACCTAGTAAACTCTGCTGTATCCGAAGTTGACGGCCAACTGATTGTTACTGTCGCCTCACCACAACCTGCCACGCAACCATCTACCGTTGTATCAAATCCAACCGTGTAAGTGTAGCCAGGATAATTAGTCAAAGTTAATGGACCTGACATCCCATCCCAATATGCCGAATCGGCATTCCAAAACTCTGTCGAATTGTTATTCTTTTCTGATATCAACTGTTCAATCACAACTTCCGACATCTCCACTGCCTTCTTCCGGTCAAAGCTTTTGGTCTTGGTCGCCAAAGCCGTGGTCATCAACATCGCTACTCCCATCACCACCAACGCCATAATCCCAATCGCCACTATTACTTCTACTAAGCTTTGCCCTCTATTCATTCTTGTCATCTTATTAATCCCGATGGTTCAATTGTAATTATTTTAGAATTCGTTGGGTCTCCTGCCAAAGCCACTGTAATCGTCACATCGCTTGAACTGTGAGGTATTGTTGTATCTTCCCGATAATCAACCAATTTCCCTTCCGGCACTGAAAAAATCAAGCCACCATCAGCCACACCCGTTACCGTCACCTCACTTGGGTTAATATTCCGATGCAAATAAGATACCGTATCTCTTCTCTGACTATTGTTTCCCGGATAAACATAAATATTACCGGTCGCATCAATTATCACCACTACGTATTCTATCGCCCGAGTGTAGCTACTTGTTGGCTTCTGTCTGGTCATGGCATAATTCTTTGCCAAACTCACCACCTCTGTAATTTGGTCTACAGCCGCATCAACCTTTTGTCTGGCATTAAAACTATTTGCCGCCATTGTTCCTCCAATTATCAACATCATCCCGATAGTAAACGCCACCAGCAACTCAATTATCGTAAAACCTGCCCGCCTCACGGATTGCTCACCTTGTAATTACACCACCGATTTGCAGCAGTACATGACGTACAACCAGCCTGCCCAGCACAATAACAGCAATTAAAAGCCGCTACATTGGTTGACCCGGTATCTTCCATCGAGGCCCCAATTTCATAAGTATAGCTGGTCAGTTGATTGTAGGAATAATTATTACCCGATTTCGGATCCGTCGGTAAAGCACTCATATAATTTGGTACCAAAGCCGAAGCAGAATTATTCGCCTCAATCGGATATATCGCCCCAATCTGTCTGTTCATTTCCAAAGCAATCCGAATCTTTTCCACATCAGCCATCCTTCGGCTATCTCTGGCCCGACGGTTAGTGACTCCATAGCTAACCGTTCCCACCACCGTAATCACCGCAATAACGGAAATCACTACAATCAATTCAACCAAAGTGAAACCATTTCTTTTCATATTTATTGTTGATTTCTAACACAATATAAAGTTCCGGTTCCATTTACAAATGCCGTACAATCCGCCACGTTTGCATTACCAGTTGCACTGTCCAAAGTTGCGCAAGCGCAATATCCACTAGTTCCTCCTGTCAAACCATAAGTGTAAGGTGTCAATGTTCCTGTTTTTGGATCACTCGGGAATGCTTGTAAAACACCGCTCGAAGTTAATTGGGCTTGAGTTGGATATGAATAGCTGTTTTGACTATAATAAACTTCCGCTGCCTTCTGAATACTAGTCATATCTTCCATCCTTCTGGCATCTCTGGCTTTCTTTTGCGCCGAAGAATAAGATACCGTGGCTATCGCCATCAAAATCCCGATAATCGAAATACTGACTAACAACTCAAATAATGTGAACCCATTTATTTTTTTCATATTTTTTTATTTTTATAATTTTATTTATTTTTAATTTGCACAAACAACATATAACTTATCTACTGAAGTACCGGTTCCACATCTAGTTTGTGAATTAAGGTCATCATCCCCCTGTCCTGAATCTAAATAAGCCCGTAAATTAAACCCATCACCACCATTCGTTCGATAATAACTATAACCAATTCCTACCGTCTGTATGTAAACAGTATCTTTCGGATTATCATTCATCGTTGTCACAATATCGATATCCAATACATCATCGTCATCCCCAGGATAAGTTTGGTAATCATTATAGTAAGCTCTCAGCGCATTTTTAATCGCCGCCATATCCTGTATTTTTTGGGTATCCTTGGCCCTTTCCCGTGCTCCCATAAAATTAGGCAACAATATTGCCGTTAGTGTAGCAATAATCGCTATCGATACTAATAACTCGACTAAAGTAAAACCGGCTTTTTTAATTAAATGTTCCATCTGCATTTAAACTAGTATTAGGACTGGTAAAGGCAAAACAATACGTTTTAGCACTACATGGAGCAGTATAAGTATGACCAAAACACTCAGAATCAGCCGTGTTTTCCAACTGAGCAAACAAAGCAAACTTTTTCTGAGCCGTCGAATTGTCAACTACATAACAAAACGGCGGCAGACTAGCATTTCTTTCCTTCGGTGTTACCTTCATATAAGTATATGAACCATCCTTAAACTCACCCCCTGTTGTTAGATCAAGTTCGTCAGGAAATTCATTTAAATCAGCATAATACATCATTAGTGCCTTACTTAAGGCGCTTAGATCACCTTTTCTCGCCACATCATTAGCTTTTCTTTTAGCTGTTTGAAACTGAGACACCGTGATAATCGTCAAAATCGAAATAATCGCAATTACTACCAACAGTTCGACTAGTGTAAATGCTTTCCTCATTAATTAAACATACCATATTTCTAAACTTTTAGGGACAAGAAGTGACCTCGGTCCCAACACAACAATCCACTTTACATTCCAAAAATTGGCAACGGGGACCCGTACTTGAAAGATAACAATTATCACCAAGACACCCCGCTGTTATCGGTTCACACGACCCACTAAAATTAGTAAAACACGTATCTGCCGGTAAACACCTCGGATCGATGAAAGTATCTATCCAAAAGATATTGGTACTCGATACCCCGTAATTAGCTGTCGCCCGGGTAATTTCGCCCCCCATCGCCGCCGGAATATTAGCCGGAATATCCCTATCACTTAAATTATTCAACTTTGTCGCCACTTTAAACCAGCTGGGACACGCTACTGGCTCCGTAAAAATCAGATAATGCGTCTTTTTCGGATCACACGGCCAAATAGGTAACCACGGCGCAAATGCCCCGCCGCCACAATTACCATCATCTAATAATCCCAAACTATCTACAATATCATTAGTCGGATAACATTTTTTATCGCTATAATATTCCTCAAAAGCAATCTTGATTCGGTTAACATCTTTTTTCTTCCGAGCATCATACCCCTTGTTTACCAATGCCCCGGGATTCAATATCCCCACCATAATCACTATCATCATCGCCAAAATCGCCATTACTATCAACAACTCCACCAAAGTAAAACCCTGCCTTTTTATAACCATCTACTAAAATAATACATTATTTTTTCACCATAAAAATAAGCTATTACTGTTCCCAAAATTAAAAATGGTCCAAAGGGAATCGGCTGATTTCTTTTTCTGATTTTAAGCACAATTAAACCTACCCCCACCACCGCCCCAATAATAAAGGCCAGGTAAAACGCCACTATTATATTGGGCCATCCCAAAAATAAACCCATAAATATGGCTAATTTCACATCCCCAAACCCCATTCCCTTACCTTTTGTCACTACGTAAAGCAATCCCAAAAATCCAAATGCTCCTAAAGCTGACAGTAAATAGGGGATTATATTAGGTTCATCAAACACCACCCCAAAAAATGCTATTCCGATTAATATATATGTCGAAAAATCCGGCAATATCATATACTTCAAATCAAACACCGTGCTAAAAATTAACAATGTAATTGTTATTAATTTTAAAATAGTTTGAAAATTGAAAATTGAAAATTGAAAATTTAATAGAAATATTATTCCCATCCCCATTTCTACTATCGGATATTCCCAGGGTAGGGGATTGCCGCAACACTTTGTCCGTCCCTTTTGTATCACCCACGACACTACCGGTACATTCTCATACCACTTCAACTGCCTCCCACACCAATCACAAAACGATCTGTTTTCATCGTAGGGGCGGAGTTTATCCGCCGAGGTGGACTTGCCTGCGCCCTTTCTTAATCCATATCGCTCTGCTGTTCTATAAACCAACATATTGATAAACGACCCCACACAAGTTCCCAATATAAATATGATTATTCCCAAAAACATTTCCATTATTTATTTTACGTTTTATTCCCCCTTGTCAAAGGGGGATAAAGGGGGATTGAGTCACCAAAAAACCCCGACTCTCGCCGGGGTTTTAATTTCTCTTTCTAATCTATCCTCACTCCGGTACACACTTAAACATAGCCGAAGTACCATCAAGAACTGGCGTAGCCCAATCATCCACCGTAGCCGTACAATTATCTACACCCACTCCATCAACCACTCCCGAAGCTTCATTTATACATCGAAGCTTAGTTGTATCGACTCTGTTTGCCGAAGCTTTCGGTATATAACAAACATAAATCGAATTGCTATCCTCCGCTTTTACCGTCCACAGTGCCTGTGCCGCACGAGCCACAGGCGCAGATCTAACCGGTTCAAACATATCCTTCCCGGCAAAACTGGACTTTAGTTCTGAAGTCTGGATCAACACGTTAGTATAAGCCCCACTGACACAAGTAGCCGCACATGTGGAAGTGTACACATGCGCCAACAGTCTCGCCTGATCAGGTTCGTTGGAACAAATCCCAAAACCATAATCATCAGACCTCAAAGTCACCGCTGCAGTCTCTAGCGGTGCCCCAGCAGCACCTCCCGTAAACTCCATCCATGGATATCTATTCAATGACGCATAATACCTCTCATAAGCATTCATTACTTCTGCCGCATCATTCTGAACCCGGGCATCCCGAGCTTTATTCGTTTGTTCAATCGGATTAATAGTTGCCAAAACCGCTACCGACAAAATTGCAATCAGGGCGATAACGATTAACAGTTCTACTAGTGTGAAACCTTTTTTCATTTTATTTTTACTTAATAATTTTTAAATCTAATATCATTTAATACTTTTAAAAAGATGATGTCAAGTTATAAATCGGCATTATCACGGCAATCACCAAAAAACCCACCCCTAAACCCAGCACAATCATAATCAACGGTTCAATCGCCGACGTCAATGCCTTCACTGACTGTTCCGCCTCCGTTGAAAAATAATCCGCTACCTTCATCAACACCTCGTCTAACTTTCCCGTCGCCTCACCGGTACCTACCATCTGATTAATAATCGGCGGAAATATAACTTGTTCCTCAAACGAATTGGATATCGAAAAACCCTTTTGCACCCGTTCCGCAATTTTTTCATAAGCCGTCAAGTAAACTTCGTTCCCCGCTACCTTAGCCACAATTTTTAGCGCCTCCACCAGTCCAATCCCGGCCGCCAACAGCATTGACAATGTTCTGGTAGTATTGGCCAAAATCGTTTTGGTAATCAACACCCCCATAATCGGAATTTTTAATTTTAATCCGTCCAATTTCATTCTAAATTCATGACTCCCGGACCCTGCTTTAATCATCGTTGCTACAGCAAAAAATATTACCGGAAATATAAACCACCACTTCGCCATAAAGTTTGACATTGTCATCAAGGCCTGAGTCGAAGCCGGTAGCTTGGCCGTCCCGAAATCAGCATACAATCCCAACAACTTTGGTATTACAAAAATCATCATAATTGCCGCCACAATCACCATTGCCACTACCACAATTACCGGATAAATCATCGCCCCTTTTACCTTGCCCTGAAATTCGTTATCTTTTTCCAAATTTGCCGCCAGCTTGGACAATACTTCTTCCAAAACTCCGGCCGATTCACCGGCATCAACCGAGGCCACATAAGCCTCACCAAAAACATTTTTATATTTTTCCAAAGCCCGGCCCAACGATAACCCACCCCGCACCGTTATCAAACAATGATCCAAAATTTCGTACATAGCCACCTGATCCGCAAATTGAGTTTTTAATAAACTCAATGCATCAGTCAATGGTAAACCGGCCGTCATCATGGTTGATAGTTGACGGGTCAACCCCGAAATCTGTTTCAATCCTACATGTCCGGTCACCCTTTTAAAAACCTCCGCCAACATACTTTCTTTATAGATGGCTACATCCAATGGCACTAAACCACTACTTTTCACCGATTCCACTGCCGCTTCTTTATCCGACATATCCAAAACACCCTGAACTGTCTTACCGCCCCAATCTTTCGCTCTGTAGTAAAATTTCGTCATAATGTTTTAATGCTCCTCAGTTTATTTTGAAATTCAGTTGGTCTTAAGGCATATTCATAGGCCACATCCTCAGCCACAATCCCTTTATGAACCAACATTGCCAAACTGGTTTCCATTCCCACCATTCCCAAATCGGCACTGGTTTGAATGATATTGTCAATCATAAATGATTTGCCTTCCCGAATAGCATTTTTTATTGCCGGTGTAGCCATCATAATTTCAAATCCCGGTACCCGTCCGCCATTAATTCCCGGCATCAACCGTTGGGATATTACTGCCGTAATTACCGATGATAATTGAGTTTTTATTTGTTCCTTAGCCCCTTCGGGGAAAACGTCCACCATCCGGTCAATCGACTGGGCTGCTGAATTGGTATGGAGTGTTGAAAACACCAAATGGCCCGTCTCAGCAATTGTAATTGCCGATTGAATTGTATCTAAGTCTCTCATTTCGCCCACAAATACCACATTCGGATCTTGCCGTAAACATGTCCGCAACGCCGAGGAAAAGCTGGGGGTATCATAGCCCACTTCCCGTTGTGACACCAAACTTTTTTCCGGAGTTATTAAATATTCTACCGGATCCTCGATGGTCACAATGTGACACTGTCGGGTCATATTTATTTCATTTAGTATTGACGCTACCGTCGTTGATTTCCCGTGACCAGTCGGTCCGGTCAGTAAAATAAATCCCTGTTTCAATCCGACAAACGATTGGAAGGTATCAGGCAAATTCAACTCTGTAAAAGTCGGTATTTTTGATGTTACTACCCGCAACGCTGTGGTCACCTCTCCCTTCTGGTAATAAGTATTTACTCTAAATCTGGCCTCGTCAGTTTTGACCGAATAATCAAGTTCTTTATCCCGTTTAAATCTTTCCAATTGCTCCGGCGACATCAACGTCAAAATCATTTCCTCCATCTTTGCCGGTTCCTCAAGGGTAAAACTGTTCACCGCCACCAATTCACCATCGACCCTCAACCGTGGCAGTTCCCTGGCAAAAATGTGTAAATCTGATGCTTTGTTAGCTACCGCTAACGACAGCAATTGTTGTATTCGTATATCCATAAATATAATAATAAACTAATATTGTGCCACCCGCAAAACCTCTTCGGCAGTGGTTACTCCTTCTAAAACTTTAACATATCCGTCCTGCTTCATGGTCATCATACCGTCTTCCGTCGCCTGTTTTTGAACAGCCGCCGCTGCTGCCTTCTCAATAATCAATTTGCTGATTTTCTCCGATATCGGCATTACCTCGTAAATAGCCACCCGGCCAAAATATCCGGTATTGTTACACTTCTCACATCCGACCGGTTTGGTAATCTGCATTTTCTTCCCTTCTTTAGACCATTTTTCCTCAATCATTTCATACACCGGTCCCAAAGTTGTTTTTATTTCCGTCACCAAATCCGGCGGAATATCCACCATCTGGTGACAATCCTGACACACTCGCCGTAATACCCGCTGGCCTACCACACAAGTCAATGACGACACCAATAAAAACGGCTCCACTCCCATATCCAACAACCGCGGTGGCACTCCGGAAGCATCATTCGTATGTAAAGTCGAAAAAACCAAATGCCCTGTCAGGGAAGCATTTATAGCCAAATCCGCCGTTTCCGCGTCCCGGATTTCTCCCACCATTATGACGTTAGGATCTTGTCTTAAAAAAGAACGTAAAGCCGACGCAAAACTCAATCCGGCTTGAACGTTCACCTGCACTTGATTGACTCCTTTCATTTGATATTCCACCGGATCCTCAATCGTCACCACATTTACCTTGGTTGTCGCCACAATATCCAATACCGAATACAAGGTTGTCGTTTTTCCCGAACCGGTTGGACCGCAAACAATAATAATTCCATGAGGCCGTTCAATGGCCTCCATCAGATTTTTCAATGCCAAACCCCGCAACCCCAAATCCGGCAAAGTCGGTACTTTATGTGATTTTTGTAGTAACCGCATTACGACTTTTTCCCCGTAAGTTGTTGGCAAAGTTGATATCCGTAAATCAACATCACTCCCGTCGGCTGAAAAGAAAAACCGCCCGTCTTGTGGTACCCTCTTTTCATCAATTTTTAAGTTCGCCAGAATCTTAATCCGGGAAACGACCGCATCCTGAACATTCCGGGGTAACAAATATTTTTCCTGCAAGATTCCGTCTATTCTGTATCTGATCCTGACACTGTCTTCCAATGGTTCAATGTGAATATCCGAAGCTCTGGCTTTAATAGCATATTCTAAAATTGTGGTCACAATTTTAGCCACCGGCGCTTCAGAAGAAACCTTTTTGGCTGTCTCTACAACCTTTTCATCATCACTCTTTCTTTCGTCCAAAGCCTTGGTTACTTCGGCTGTTATCCCTTTTTCCCGAATATATTTTTCCTTGACAAAACTGTCTATTTGAGTCGCCGTCGACATCGCCGTCTTCACTTTAAGATTTGTTTTCTTCTCCAAAAATTCCACCGTTTCCAGATCCAACGGATTAACCATGGTTACCGACAAAACTTTGTTTTTGGTATCCAGTTGATAGGGGACTAGCTTATATTTTTGAGCCACACTCTCCGGTACCATCGCCAAAGCTTCCGGAGCAAAACCAATCGAATCCAAATCAACATATTCCACTCTTAACAATTCCGCCTTAGATATGGTCAAATCAGTTTCCGATACCAATCTCAACTCCCGGATAACTTCCTCTTCGGTTTCTCCGGTTTTTAGTTGTCGAAGTTTAATTTCCTCCGACTGTTTATCATCGATCAGCTGTTTTGCCTTTAGAACTTCTGCCAGTGTTTTATAATTAGGGCTACTACTTCCATTCATATCTCATTTAAATATAAACTATCCTATGATTTTTCCAACTACTTTGATTATCGCTACCTCCCCGGAAAATTATTTTACTGACTATTGTCTCAAACTAAATAATCTAAATAATCCCAACAACCCCGATATCTTGCGAGTTGATGATTATTCAATCGCTTCAATCCGTCAAATTAATTCTTTTCTTTCCCGTCACCCTTACTCCCACACCTCAAAAATCGTTTACATCCAAAACGTCCACCTCCTTCATCTTGAAGCCCAAAACGCCCTGCTAAAAATTCTTGAAGAACCCGGGAGTAATAACTATTTTTTTCTGACTTCCACTCAGCCCCAAAAACTGATTCCTACCATCCTTTCCCGTTGTCAAATAATTAACCTTTCTACTACTCCAACTCCCACCGGAAAAATAGTTCATCCAAATGGCATTCTTCGTGATGACATACCTGATATAAAATTATTTTTAAAAGAACAATTATATTTACATCAACAAGAACTAATCAAAAATCCCTCGCTTTCGGAAAAAAAAGTTATCGACAAACTGATCAAGGCCATTGCTATGACCGAAGCCAATGTCGATCCCAAATCAGCCGTTGATTATTTCCTATTGAGTTAGTTTATCCCCCTACTTGTCAAAGGAGGGGGTTTGGGGGAGGATTGGATCTCCGCACTTTCCCCTCATTGAATTTCTAAATTAATGCTATAATCAACTCAGATGTTTTCACCCGTCTTTACCATCAATAATAAAATTCTTCATCAGATAGGCACCATTGAAGCTGCCAAAGCTATTATTGACGAAGCCCCCCTCATTCCCGCCTACGAAAAACAATTTCAACAGGAAGCTGTTGTCCGCACTGTCCATTTTGGCACCCGTATCGAAGGCAACGACCTAACTTATCAGGAAGTTGCCCGATTAGTTGAAGGCCAAAAAATCACCGCCGGTGACCGCGACATCCAGGAAGTTATTAACTATCGTAATGTTATGTCCTATCTTGAGGAATTATGGGCTCTCTACGATGCCTCCATGCCCCTTCCCGAAGAAACTACTGTTCCCCAATTTGATGATAAAGGTAAACGGCCTTTTTTCTACAGTGAAACTATAATTAAAAAAATTCACCAGTTAACCACGACCAAAATTATTCCCGAAACCGAAGCTGGCAAATATCGTCATCAACAGGTAGTTTTAAAAAACACCCGCACTGGCGAAATTGCCCATCGTCCGCCTCCTGCCATAGAAGTTCCCTATCTTATGGCTGATTTTATCGCCTGGCTTAACGACCCCGTTTCCCGGGAAATCCACCCCGCCATCCGTAGCGCCATTGCCCAATATATTTTAGTCGCCATCCACCCGTTCATTGAAGGCAACGGCCGATGTAGCCGGGCTTTTGCCATGTTGCCCCTATATGTTGAAGGTTACGATATCCGCCGCCTTTTTTCTCTCGAAGAATATTTCGACCGTAACGCCGAAACCTATTACAACACTATTCAAAACACCCATCTTTTAAGTACCGACCTTTTTAAACGTGACCTGACTACCTGGACTGAATATTTTACCGAAGCTCTCAGTATCGAGCTCACCCGGGTCAAAGAAAAAGTTCAAAATCTTTCCCGTGACCTTAAATTTAAACAAAAACTTGGCGGTAAACAAATTCACCTAACCGAACGCCAAATTAAATTAGTTGAATATATGCAGCAATTCGGCGGTTTACGTATGCCCGACGCCCAATCTCTTTTACCCATGGTCTCCGACGACACCATTTGGCGTGACCTTAAGAAATTAATTGATGATAAAGTTGCCACCAAACGCGGTTCTACCAAAGGCGCCTACTACTGTCTGACTAACGTCTAATCACTGTCCCCCTTACTACCCCCTCTCCGCCGCCTCACTAATTGAGATATCACCAAACAACCCTGTTATCCCCATACCTTCTGCCCTATCTTTCAAAATATCTTTAAACCTATCCCTTTCCGGTTGATTCATCTTCATAATTGACAACGCTAAATCAATTACCGCCCCATTAAATGCTCTCTCTCCTTCCGGCAAAGATCGATCCGCTTCAAAAACGCTATCCATTTTCGCAGTTACCAGTTCTGGTAAATTTGCTTGACTACTCAACTCTGCATTACTATCCATTGTCATTCCAACATAATAATCTCAAATTTCTTATTATTCAACCAATAACCCCCATTGATCTCCAAAAAATTTTACTACTTTCTGACCAACGTCTGACAGTGACGTAATTGTTCGGTCACTTCCCTGGATTTAGGTGAATCATATACTATTAACACTGGTACACCTAACACCACATTTAAATCTCTCCTTATCCTTTGTTCTTCCACAAAACTTATTTCCCCACTACTTGAAAGCATTCTCGCACGCAAAGCAATACCAACCGCTTGCATTAACCGTTCATGTGACAATGGAATACGCATAGCTTCAACTTGCCTTTTCACTGTTTCCAACTGTTGGTTCATAATCAAATTGTATCACAACATACCAGACTTAAACTAAAAACTCACTGTCCCAAATACTTTCTTTTCTAATTTTCCAATTCTACTTGTATTTTCTTTAATTTTACCTGTTGTTATCTCCCTAAACTCTTGACTTTCATTCATCTCTCTTGCCACAGAGTCAACAGCATCAAAAATTTCTGATTTCCATTTGAACAATTTTTCCTCCAGTTTCCCCAACTTATTATCAAGTTTAACATCTATCATTGCCGACAGTTCATCCTTCAACTTCTCACCATCTTTAACTGTAAAATATTTTTGATCATCATTTTTCATACCATTAATTCTACTATACCTACCATTCATGTAAAATATATCAATGGTTACCCTTAACTCTCTTGATCTTCAAAAAATGTCTCCCGAAGAAATTGGCGAACTTCTCATCACCGCCAAAAAAGCCTACTACACCGGCGGTAAACCCATCATGGATGATCATACCTATGATACTCTGGAAGATATTCTTCGTCAAAAAGCACCATACCATCGGCTATTTAAAAAGGTCGGCCACCCCAACTTTGATACCGGTTTTGACAAAAAGAAACACATCATGCCCATGGGTTCCCAAAACAAAGTCACTAAATATGACGACCTAGTTCATTATTTTGAATTGAGAAAAGTTTTACCCCTCCTTGTCAAGGGAGGGGATAGGGGTGGGTTTGTTGTTCAACCAAAATGCGACGGCATCTCCCTGGAACTAATTTATAAAAATGGTGAACTGGTCGAAGCCATCACCCGCGGCGATGGAGAAGTCGGGGACTTAATCACCCAAAATGTAGTTAAAATGAAAAACATTGTGGTGAACCTGCCTAAGGATTTTTCCGGTTCTATTCGTTGCGAAGTTATGGTTACTAAAAAAGATTTTGCCAAACTGCCACCCGAATACTCTAATCCCCGTAATGCCGCCTCAGGAATATCTCAACGTCTTGATTCTAAATTTTCTGAATATTGTTCTCTCTTCGCTGTTGATCTTTATCCTTATCCTGATTCCGAATCGGACAAAATCGACATTCTCAAAAAACTCCGTTTCACTCCGGTTGAATCAACCATTTGTTTTAATTTTGATGAAATTGAAAAAATCTATCAACAATTTTTATTAAACAAAAGAAATTCCTATCCTTTCGAAATTGATGGTCTGGTAATTAAAATTAACAATACAACTTTAGCCCAAAAGTTAGGTTCCAAAAACAATCGTCCCAAATCCCAAGTTGCCTATAAATTTCCCTCTTCCTCCGATTCCACCCAAATCAAAAACATTGTCTGGCAGGTCGGTCCCTTGGGAACCATTACCCCGGTTGCCGAAGTTGAACCGATTGAACTAACTGGCGCCATTGTCACCTTTGCCTCCCTGGCCAATCACGATTTAATTAAACAAAAAGATATCAACATCGGCGACATTGTCAAACTTTCCCGCCGAGGCGATGTTATTCCTCACATTGAATCGGTTGTCACCAAAGTTAATCCCGGCCACGTCACTCTTCCCACCCACTGTCCTTCCTGCAACACCCTCCTTACAGTTGAAAACAAATTTCTGAAATGTCCCAACTCTTCCAATTGTTTAGCTCAAATCTTAGGCAGCCTCCGGCTTTTTTGTAGTACCTTGGAGATCCTTGGCCTTTCCGACAAAACCATTGCCAAACTCTACCATGCTGGCCGTATTCGTCTCCCCGGTGACTTTTATAAACTCACTGTTGATGACATCAAAGACCTTGATAATCTTGGCGAAAAAAGTGCTAAAAACATCATTAATCAAATTCAAAATAAAAAAACACTGACATTAGTCGAAACCTTTGACTCGGCTATCATCCCCAACTTCAGTGGCCAAAGAATTCAGCAGCTAATTTCCGCCGGTTTCAACACTCCCGAAAAAATCCTCAACCTATCTATTTCGGAGCTTTCATCTCTAAAAGGTTTCCAATCTACTTTGGCTAAAAAAATTATCGATGGCATTGCTCTTCGCCAATCTTGGATTAAATCCATCCTAGCTCAAGTCAAAATTAAAAACCATCTTTCCTCTCAAAAATTCTCCGGGTTAGTTTTTGCCATCACCGGTGAACTTTCTCAACCCCGAAATGATATAGTCAAACATATCGAATCAAATGGCGGTAAAATAGCTTTGGCCGTTTCAAAAAATACCAGCTATTTAATCTGCAACCAATCCTCAGATTCAGACAAATATCAAACAGCCGTTAAATTAGGCGTTAAAATAATTACAGAAAATGAATTTAATCATCGGTCTTGGTAATCCCGGCAAAAAATATGCCTCTACCCGTCATAACGTCGGCCACATGGTCATTGATAACCTTCCGACTCAAAAAAATATCCTCAAAACCGATTGTTTTATGAATGAATCAGGCATCTTTGTCCAAAAGCAAGTTCATTTTTATAAAATTCCGCCCGCCAATCTCTACATTATTCACGACGACCTTGATTTACCAGTAGGGGAGTATCGCATTCAATTTGACCGCGGCCCGGCCGGCCACCACGGTGTTGAATCCATTATTCAACATCTTGGCACCCAAGCTTTTTGGCGAATCCGTATCGGTATTGGCCACCCGGAATTCGATACCGTCGAAAATTACGTCCTTAAACCATTTACCAAAGACGAATCAGTGCTTATTTCCCAAACTATTGATAAAATAGTGGCAGAGATTACCTCTCTCTCGGGCTCGTAGTTAAACGGTATAACATATCATTCGCATTGATATATTAGGGGTTCAATTCCCCTCGAGTCCACTTTATTCACTCATTTTCCAGCAACATTGAGGTACGCCCAACTTATTCGCATTCGCACACTCAACCACCGGCACGTAACGCGGACAACCACCATCAAAAACCACCCGGCCTTCTATTGCTTCACATGGAATTTCAGTATCACTACCATCTGTCAACACCCTTACATGTCTGGGAACAACCACCATTTGTCCCTCTCTCACCCAGCCAAATCTCTTTACAAAAAGTTGTTCCGGTTTTTCAAATAATCCTTCCATACCCGATTATTATACTCGCTATCCTAGTAGTATTATAATAAACTGCATATGATCATCATCTTAGAAGGCATGTCCGCGGTTGGCAAAACCACTATCCAAAAAGAATTGGCCAATATTCTCCAAAAAAAACACATTAAATATCGTTTGGTTAATGAAAAAGAAATTTTACCACCGGATACTTTTGCCAATCCTGATCCCCCAAAAAGTATCGCTTTTTTAACCAACTTTCTTCACTCCTGTAATGACAAAAATGAAGTTATCATCTGTGATCGTCTCCACCTATCCCATATTGCCATCACCAACGCTTCAGACAAAGAGATGGTCAAAATTGAACAGGAATTACTAAAATGTGACCCTCTTCTTGTTCTTTTAGTCATCGATAAACAAGTAATTAAAAAAAGACTGGAAGATTCCATTCAATATCGTGGTCCCTCCTGGGTCGAAGAACTTACCAAAAGAGGTAAAGATCGTGACTCAAGTATAAAGTGGTTTATCGGCACCCAAAAAAGACTGCAGGATCTTTATAACCAAAGTTGTATTCCCAAAATGCTCTTTGATACTACCGATTCAAATTTTTCAGAAATTGCCAACCAAATAGTTAGTCACTTACACTATTAACTAACTCTTCAAATTTGTCCCCGTCAGCTAGGTTGGTTACTGCCACTGACAACAAACCATTTTCAGTTTCTTCAAAATACACTTTTTCATTACCAGTCGAAAAAACTACTCCATTTTTAAACGGCTTTTCCACATAAATCTCATTTTTGATTCTACGCATAATTACCGCACTATTTTCATCTAGAGTTGAATTTTCTGTCACCATAATCGTCCAAATATCCGCCTTTCCGCTCGGTCCAACCAAACCATAAATGTTTTCCGCATTTTTTCTGACTTCATAACCCTGCCAATAATCAAAACTTATTTTGTCACCCTTAAAATTTATTTTTGCTTCCGTTTTTACCGTTCCAGCATCATTTTTTTTATAGCTAATCGTTCCTTTATTCGGCAAAAAATTTACCACCACTATTACCAAGACTATAACCAGTAAAACCGCTATTATCTTTTTCACCGCTTATCCTCACCTATAATCACTAACAAATCCGCTTCTGGTTTACTCTCTATCGCCGGCAATATTGCCGTCATCGCCCCAATTTTCCCGGCCAACTCTACTGCTTTACTTTCTAAATTCCCCTTCAAATCTATCACCACTGTCATCTGATAATTTCCCTTAGCCGAAATTTTATCCACCACCTCAATGTTGCTCATTAAATTCTTAATATTTTTTTCCCATTTAGTAGCCAACCCAATTGTTTGCGTCCCGTTGGCAATAACCACCTTTAATTGTTGTTTTACTTCATCTCCTATGGCTGGCGTTAATGGCTCGTTATTATCAACATTAACCACCGCCGCCTCGATTACTTTGTTCTCTGATGGACGATAAAGAACTGCCTTCGATGCCTTCGCAAAAATCAACACTTTATCTCCATTTTCAGCATCTTTAAAAAAACTCTGACTGTTTATTTTATTCTTATCGGTCACTGTCGCCACTGTCGGCACCTCGTTTGGCAATACCATCAGATTTCCCACCATCGAAATCACATCCACTTCTCTATTCTTTTTAAAATATCCAAAACCTATTAATCCCACAATTATCAAAACTAAGCCAATTATTTTTACTTTATTCATATTTTAAAAACTAAACTTCTGTCTTACCCCATTAATAAACATCATCCCGTGCCTCATTATCTGTGCCATAACTGGTGCCTCTGTCTCACTCCATTAATAAGCGACATCCCATGCCTCATAATCTGCGCCATAATTTGCACCACCGCCGGTGTTTCCTCACTATTCTTCCACGCCGCATACCGATAAATTAAACCACTTTTGTTAGATTCTCCGGCTGTCCCCACTGTAAATCCGCTTGCATTCACTCCGGTAATCACATTCGTAGTTGATCCGATAGCAATAAAAGGTAAGGCAGCATCTCCGGTCAGACCGGTAAACCAGGATACTCCCCGGGTACCTCCAATCCCTTTTACCCACAAATAATCCGGTTGAAAACCGACACTAACTTGTCTATCGGTAACTCCCGAACCACTATAGCTTCCCAAAGTAAACCCGACACCAACCTTGAAACCAAAAAAATAATTAAGAATCGCTGCTCGGTTAACATTGTCCGCTGTCCCCACCTGAAAACCGGTCGCTCCAATTGACTGAATCATGTTAGCTGCTTCCGCTGTACCGGCAAAAAAAGCACTGGTATCACCAATATGATCGCTTGTCCTAAATACGCCTCCAATCGCTCTGTTGGCTTTAATCGCCAATAAATCCGGTTGATAAGGTAAACCGATAATGTTTCTTGCATCCAGTCCGTTCCCGTAATAGGCTCCAATAAAAAAATCCGAAGCTCCAGTTCTAGTCCCTGGTCTCCAGGCATTACCGTAAGCCGTCCAATAATAGCTGACTCCCACTGAGTTGACTACGGCACTACTACCAATATTAAAACCATAATCAGTTAAGTCCGTAATTGCTCCCGCCAAATTAGCCACATTGTTGTCCAAGTAAGCTGACGCATTTCCGGCCATCTGGTCTGTCCTAAACACTCCCGTCTGAGCCGTATTACCCTTAACTATTACCAAATTGGGTGAAAAAGTTAAGTTGCTAATTGCTAAAGGATCACCGGTTCCCAAGTATGAGCCATTGGTCATCTTAAAAGTTCCACTAGATGACAGGGGAGTTGTTTCTCCTTTAAATGCCGCCCAATAAAGCGTGTTACCTAATCCACTTACCGCCGCATTAATTCCCAAACTAAAACCATTTTCCCTCAAATCGGTAATCGCATTGGTTAAATTAGCTGTTGCTGTAAAGTAGCTGGAACTATTACCGTAATACTGATTCCCATTAGAAATTGCTCCCGTGGTGGCAATACTGGCATTTTTAAGAAACATCCAGTCAGGGGTAAATCCCACCGAATCGACAATCATACTATTACCAATGCCAATAGTTGATCCGACACTAATCGCCCCTGCTACATTTTTAAAAGCCGCATAATGATAAACACTCCCGGTCACATTAGTAGATATTCCCACTCCAAAAACACCGCCACCCAAGGTTGTAAAATAATCTGTTGTTCCGATTCCGGCTGCTGCCTGAAAATATTGACTGCCCAAAGCTGGCATTGCCGATGATTTCCAACCAGCCGCTACTGCCGTTGATTGCTTCACCCAAACCAAATCAGGATCAAAACCGGTACTAATAGTCCGGGGAAAGCTACCGTTTCCGGTATAAGCGCCGGTACAAAAGACACCGCTGGCAGTACAGTCCGAACCGGCAAAAGCTGTCCAGGTAAACCGGACATTAGCCGTCGCTGCTGTCGATGCTGCCGTAAAACCGTCATCCTCCAAGAGAATAAAGCCAGCCACACTATTGGCCGTGGCCGAACCGAGATAAGCCACTTCATTATTAGGCATAACATGGTTTTTAAATATCGTCGCAATACTGGCATCATTAGATTTTAGAACTACCATTTGTGGTCTAAATCCCAAGCCGGTAATATGATTAAAATTACCATTACCGACGTAATAGCCGGTTTGAAAATAAAACCCACTTGCGGGTAAATCATCAGCTGCAATCTGCCATTGACGGCCTTCATCGTAAACCAAATCCATCAAAGTCGCCATTGTCAATGGCCCTGTCAAATAAAATTGTGGACTGACGCTCGGAGCCTTATATGTGTAAACCAAACTTATTTTATTACCTTTTTTTAAATCAACTTTCCAGACAATTTTTTTATTATTATTTTCTTCCACCACGTTTCCATCTGTCTGAACAATCTCAAAGCTGGCCGGTACTATCTCGTAAATATTACCGCTAAAATCTATATTGGCCACCACATTTATCGTCATCGGATAAGCATTTGACGGAAATATTCTGGTAGCGCTAATTCTTTCTACCTCAAAATCAACTTCGTTTTTTACTACAATCTGATCATTTATAGTATAAGTACCATTGGCCGTTACTGCCGTTAGTTCCAATTTATAAACCCCAGCATCTCCCAATTTATATTTGGCTTCATAATCCGGATTTAAAGTAACACCTTTAGAATTACACTCCGGATTAACAATAATTTTCCCGTTATTTGTTGAAATTTCATCATTAATTTGTAACTGATCATTCGTAATTCGTAATTTCAAATTTGCATCACACACCATTTTTCCTTGTTCGTTTAGCACCGCTATCGCCAAATCCGCCGTTTCATTTACTTTATAAATTGCTTTATTTGGATTAATGGCCAATACCCCCCACAAAAAATCCTGTTTAATTACTTGTCCCGTTTGATCGGTCACCGTCAACTGATATTTTCCCGGTTTAAACTCTGATGGGGGATTAACCGTCAAAGTCGTTACCCCCTGACTATCATTTTCTACCACTTCTGTTTTTATTGACTCCTCCTTATTATTCTTGAGAGTCAACTCAACCAAATTAACATCCCGGTTAAATAACTCTATTTTTATCTTTTCGTTGCTGGTATAAGCTCTTTTCAACGTTGACTTTAACCTTACCGGAGATCTTCTTTCTGCCGAACTTTCTGATAAATTATCCCTATCAGATAAATTTATTGTCGGAATATCTGGTTCTCCGTTGAGCGTCACTTCCTCAGCTCTCACCGGTAACCCCAAAAAAAGAAGAAACATCAACCCGATTACAATTAATCCCACTATCTTTTTCATTAAAATGTTGATCTATATCTCAAAATAATGTCGCCAATTCTTGCCAAGGCACTGGCAGAATTTTTTGCCGCCATTTTTATTCTGATCACCGCCGATTCCCCGGCCGCATCCCACTCCGATGCTGCCCCATCATTCAGCGTCGCCTCAGTACAACCCGACAAACCCCACGCCGTACTGGCCGTACTTCCAACCGAACAAACAGCCGTTCCCGGTGTATCGGTATCATTAGAAACAATATAAGAAACCCCATTATCGTCAGTCGTCCCCACCCCGGTTTGATAAGCAAACTCTAAAGCACAGGTTGCCCCCGGGCAAGATCCTGTCTCCCAGGTTCCAAAATCGCTCGGCAACGTCACTCTCACCAAAACCGAATAATCTTGTAACGTTGCTTCCGCTGATGAAAGTTCATAATAATTTTTCCAACCCACCCCGCCGGAATTCAAGGTATTGTCCGAAGTCATCGACACTGATGTTGTTCCCGATCCATCGGCACTCAATGATGCCCCGGCATATTCCGGCGACAAAACGATTGACTTGGATTTAACCAATGGCGGTAAAGTTCCACTGGTGATATTTCCATTGGCAGCAATATACAACACACTTGTCCCTATTCCTGCCGGTGTTCCCGTCAAAGTCAACGTTCCTCCCACCGTCAAATTAGTACTTACCATGGCATTTCCCACCACGTCCAATTTATATGCCGGGTCTGTTGTTCCCACCCCCAAACTACCGGTTCCGAATAACCCAAAATTATTCGAATTCAGATCAATTTTTGTCAATTGGCTTAACGATCCCCCCAATCCGAAAACACTTCCCGTTAGATTTAAACCATCTGTGGCTGTATATGAGCCTCCTGGCGGTAATACCCCCTGAACCAAAGCCCCTCCGGTACCAATGAAAAGAACAGTTGATCCAGTCCCTAAAGGAATAGCCGAAAAGGTGACCGAACCACCGATGTTAATCGAACCATTAACGTCAAGTTTGTAAGTAGGGTTAGTAGTCCCAATACCAATATTACCAGCTGAATTTATCCGCATACCTTCAGTTAATACACCCACCCGGGAAGTTCTAAATAATAGCGCCCCATTTTCTTGGTTTTCTGCAGTATCAGTAGCTACAGATTGGATTTGAGCATATGTTTTAAGACTGGGGGTAAACGCCTCTGTTTTTCTCAAAATATACGACAGGGCTTCATCGTAGGTAGTGGCATACAAAACACCGTTAGTGGTATCCAGGGCAAAACTATGTGTTCTTACCGCAGTTTCAGAGTCAAATATTCTAGTCCAATCCCCGGTGGCATCACAGCCAGATGAGGTGGGACAGCTCCATATCTCACCCGATCCCGCTGCACGGGCATTTGTTGTTCCAATATAAACATAATCTCCACTGGTGGTACTGGAAAAATAGACACTATCGACACCTTGACCTGAGTATACGGCTGTCCAGTCACCGGCCTCATCGCAACCTGAGGCCAAACTGGCACATTTT